>Ga0182737_1000311_pt1 | contig 76179 bp, 64 predicted proteins | sample eDN5th30CBELigOP_FD_128878 | JGI IMG/M metagenome (GOLD analysis project Ga0182737, IMG submission 128878) | Enriched Organic Plus compost microbial communities from Emeryville, California, USA - eDNA 5th pass 30_C BE-Lig OP (version 2) (version 2) ...
CACGTCGAGCCTCACCCCTTCGATCTGTCGCAGTTCCCGGCGCAGGGTCTGGAGGCCCTGGGCGCCGATGCCGTCGTCGTTGGTCAGCAGGATCCTCACTGGGACCAAGGATATGGAACGAGGGTCCGGTTCAGTCCGCGACGGTGCGCGGCGGCGGGTCAGGGTAGTCGACGCGGACGAAGTACAGCCCCTGCGGCGGCGCGGTGACCCCGGCGTCCGGACGCTGGGCCCCCTTCAAGAGTTCCCTGAAGTTCTCGAGGCTGCGGCTGCCGTCCGCCACCTCCAGCATCGTGCCGACGAGGATCCGGACCATGTTTCGCATGAAGGAATCGCCGGTGATCCAGAACTGCAGGTGGTGGCCGGCGACGGCCTCCTCGGTCGCCGGGTCCCGCATGCCGCCCTCGTCGATCCATGCGGCGGAATGGATCACCCGCTCGAAGCGCTTGTGGTAGGTCTCGGTCGGCGTGAAGGCCGTGAAGTCGTGCCGCCCGCGGAGCTCCTCCGCGCACCGATCGAGGAGCCGGCGGTCGATCGGGCGCGAGACCCACCAGGCCCGGTTCACGGCGAACGGGCTCTCGGGACGGCGCGCGAGCACCCGGTAGCAATAGGTACGGGAGACGGCGTCCCGACGGGCGTCGAAGCCGGCGACTGGCGTGACGGCGCGGATCGCGATGCCCCGGGGCGTGAGCCCGTTGAGGCTGCGGACGATCATCTCGGGCATCTCGCCGTCGAACTCGAAGCTCGCGACCTGCCCCAGGGCGTGCACGCCGGCGTCGGTCCGGCCGGCGACCGTCAGATCGATCGGCGCGCTCCGCAGGGCGATCTCGAGCGCGCGCTCGATCCGCGCCTGCACGGTCTCCACCCCGCCCTCCTGCTTGGCCCAACCGCGGAAGGCGGTGCCGTCGTACTCGATGTCGAGGCGCCAATTCACAGCTCGAGGATCACACAGATGGGGGCGCGCCCGTGCGGCGACGCGTCGCGACGCCGCGGGCCCGACTCGCAGCCGGCGTCAGCGCCGGATGTTGAGGATCTTCTTGCCCCAGTTCCCCCAGGCCTGGGCCGTGATCGCGACCCGCCCGCGGGCCCGCTTGCCGAAGAAGATCGTGGCCGTTCCCGTGACGGTCCAACCCGGCAGGATCGTGTCGATCATGAAGCCGCGCTTGACCTCGACGCTGGGTCGGCCGGCGAGCGCCTTCTTGCCCAGGTACACGTAGACCCGTCGGGCGGCCAGATCGCCGCTGTTCTTGACCGAGATCTTCATGTTCACCGAGCGGCCGGGCACGGCGCCGCTGCCGCCGCCCTCCCTCCAGACCTTCACCGGCGAGATGATCGCCTCCCTGGGACGGGCCTTCTTGCCGCCCCGCCGACCGTTTCGCTTGTCTTTCTTCTTGCCGGTGCCCTTCTTGCCGACCTTCTTGCCCGGCTTGTCCGGGTTGATCACGGGGCCATCCGTGGGGCCGGTGGGCCCCGTGGGGCCGGTCGGGAGGGTCGGGCCCGTCGGACCCGTCGGGCCCACGGGCGGGTCCCAGCGGTCGACCCGGTTGTTCATCGGGTTGGCGACGTTGATGGTGGTGCCCGGGCCGATGGCGACCGCGGTGGGGCGGGCCGGCTGGAGCGGAGCGGGAACGACCCACTCGCTCAGGAATCCCCCGCCGCTCGAGAGCCGCTGGACCCGGGCGTTGCCCTTGTCGGCGACGTAGATCGAGCCGCCCGGGCCGAGGGCGAGACCCGCCGGGTCGTCCACCTGCCCCTGCCCCGCACCGAGCGTGCTCCAGACCGAGAGCACGTTGCCCAACGGGTCGCTCTTGACGATCCGCCCGTTGCCCGAGTCCGAGACGTAGAAGTTGCCGCTCTGGTCGGCCGCCACCCCCATCGGGGAGGAGATGCCGCCGATCGCCTCGAACTCGAAGGTCGCGTCGCACCAGCCCCACGCGTTGCACCGCACGACGCGGTCGTTGTCGGTGTCGGCCACGAACACGTTTCCGCCCTCCACCGCGAGCGCGGCCGGCTGCTTGAACTGACCGAGGCCGGCCCCGAAGCTCCCCCACTCCGTCTGGTAGCTGCCGTTCGGGTAGAAGCGCTGGATCCGGTTGTTGCCGGTGTCGGCCACGAAGATCGCGCCGCCGGACTCGACCGCGACCCCGTGCGGCGAGTTGAACTGACCCTGGCCGGTGCCGAACGAGCCGACCGCCATCAGTTGGGTGCCGTTGGGCGCGTACTTGACGAAGCGGTTTCCGAACGACTCCGTCACGTAGAGGTTCCCGGCACCGTCCGTGGCGACTCCGGACGGAGCGTTGCCGAGCACAGGTTCGCCCCAGGCGGCCCGGGCCGGCGCGGCGGCGGCCGAGGCGGCCGCGAAAATGCAAAGCGAGGCCACGACAGCGACGCCGAACGCTTTCAAGACCTGGAACTTTGATCCGAAAGCTGCCACCCAACTCCCCTGCGAGGCGATTATGTGAACGGGAAAGGTAGCAGAGGATTTCCCGTCATCCACCGGAACCCGGCTCCCCGAGCCGAGTTGCGCCGCAACGGGAAGGGGCGCCCGGCGGGCGCCCCTGATCCGCTGAATCTCTGTCGCGCCGGAGGCTAGACGAGCTCGAGGAAGACCATCTCGGTCGAGTCGGACTTGCGCGGGCCGATCTTGACGATCCGGGTGTAGCCACCCTCGCGCTCGGCGTACCGCGGGGCGATCTCCTCGAAGAGCTTGTGGACCGCGAACTTGTCCTGGCGCAGGACCGACAGGGCCTGCCGGCGGGCGTGCAGGTCACCGCGCTTGCCGAGCGTGATCAGCTTCTCGATCTCCGGCTTCGCGGCCTTGGCCTTCGCCTGGCTCGTCTTGATGCGCTCGTGCTCGATGATCTCCTTGGAGAGGTTGCTCAGCAGCGCCTTCCGGTGAGCCGAGTCACGGCCCAGCTTGTTTCTCTTCTTTGCGTGGCGCATCGTTTCTCCTCTGGTTACTCGGTGCGACTAGTCCTGGCGCAGGTGATGCCCGCGGCCCTCGAGATTCTCGATGACCTCTTCGATCGACTTCTGGCCGAAGTTCGGGATGGCGGCGAGCTCGGACTCGGACTTGGCCAGCAGCTGGCCGATCGTCTCGATGCCGGCGCGCTTCAGGCAGTTGAACGAGCGAACGCTGAGCTCGAGCTCGTCGATGAGGATGTCGTTCTCGCCTCCGGTGGCCGGGGCGCCACCGTCGGCCGCGAGGGCTGCACCCTCGGGAGCGACCGGCTCGCGGGCGGTCAGCTCCTCGACCCGGTCCGGGTCGCTGAAGATCGCGAGGCTCTTGATCAGGATCTCCGACGCCTCGCGGAGGGCCGTGTTCGGCTCGATCGAGCCGTCGGTCTCCAGCTCGAGCGTGAGCTTGTCGAAGTCGGTGCGCTGACCGACTCGGGCCGCCTCGACGGTGTAGGAGGCACGGCGGATCGGCGAGAAGATCGAGTCGATCGGGATGACGCCGATCGGCTGGTCCGAATCCTTGTTCTCCTCGGCGGGGCGGTAGCCGCGGCCGCGGCCGATCGTCACGTACATCTCGAGGCGGGTCTTCTTCTCGAGGGTCGCGATCGGGGCGTCGGGGTTGAGGATCTCGACCCCGGCGGGGAGGTCGATGTCGGCGGCCGTTACGTTGCCGGGGCCGGTGGCGACGATCGGCGCCTCGACGGCGTCGGCGTCGGTATGCATCCGGACGACGAGGTCCTTCAGGTTGAGGACGATGTCGGTCACGTCCTCCTTGACGCCGGCGATGTTCGAGAACTCATGCGAGACACCCTCGATCCGCACGCTCGTGATGGCGGCGCCGCCGAGCGAGGAGAGCAGCACGCGACGCAGGCTCGAGCCGAAGGTGTAGCCGAAGCCCTTGTCGAGGGGTTCGATGGTGAATACGCCCTTGTTCTCGTCGACCTGCTCGGAGGAGATGGTCGGTACCTGGAAATCAGTGCTCATTGGGTCCTTTTGCGTTTCGGGGGAGGGGGAGGCTGCGGCGGGTCTGCGATCAGACGCGGCGGCGCTTGCGGGGGCGGCAGCCGTTGTGGGCCTGCGGCGTCACGTCCTTGACGCTCGTCACCTCGAGACCGGCGGCCTGCAGCGAGCGGACCGCGGTGTCCTTGCCGGAACCCGCACCCTTGGCGAAGACTTCGACCTTCTGGAGACCGTGCTCCATGCCCTTCTTCGCGGCGGCGTCGGCGGTGACCTGCGCGGCGAACGGGGTCGACTTGCGCGAGCCCTTGAACCCGGCACTGCCGGCCGACTCCCAGGCGATGACGTTGCCCTCGGGATCGGTCAGGGTGACGATGGTGTTGTTGAACGAAGTCTTGATGTGCGCCTGGCCGACCGCGATGTTCTTGCGGACGCGGCGGCGGGTACGGGACTTGGCCGGTTTCTTGGCTGCCATTGAAAGTCTCTAGCTCCTTACTTTGCGGGCTTCTTCTTGCCGGCCACGCTCATGCGGCGAGGGCCCTTGCGGCCCCGGGCGTTGGTCTTGGTGCGCTGGCCCCGGACGGGCAGGCCGCGACGGTGGCGGAGTCCACGGTAGGAACCGATCTCCATCAGGCGCTTCACGTTCTGGGAGCGCTCGCGCCGCAGGTCGCCCTCGACCTCGCGGGTCTCGACCGCGTCGCGCAGCTTGATGACCTCGTCTTCGGTCAGGTCCTTCACCTGGGTGTCGGGGTTGATCCCGACCTCCTCGAGGATGTCTTCGGCGGTCGACTGACCGATCCCATAGACGTAGGTGAGGCCGATCACGGCCCGCTTGTTAAGGGGGATGTTGACCCCGGCGATACGCGCCATCTAACTAACCCTGCCTCTGCTTGTGTCGCGGGTTCTCACAGATCACCAGTACGCGTCCGCGCCGGCGAATAATCTTGCACTTCTCACACATCGGTTTTACCGAGGCTCGGACCTTCATCGTCCTTCTGTTCCTTTGGAAGAGATCTCCCGCGAGTCCCAGTAAACGGACTCCGGGCGTGGAAAAACGGCCAATTTTGGCCGAGTAGGAACAATAGCAGGCTCGTTCATGCCTTGTCCCAGGGGGTGAGGATTCGGGGGCCGTCCGCCGTGGCGGCAACCGTGAACTCGAAATGGGCGGCCATCGAGTCGTCCTCGGAGTAGACGGACCAGCCGTCGTCGTCCATGTAGACGTGGGGGCCGCCGACGTTGACCATCGGCTCGATCGCGAACACCATGCCCTCCTCGATCTCGGGGCCCCGCCCGGGGGTCCCGTAGTTCGGGATCTGGGGATCCTCGTGCATGTCCTGTCCGACCCCGTGGCCGACCAGGGTGCGGATGATCGAGAACCCGGCCGCCTCGACGTGGGTCTGGATCGCGTGGCCGATGTCGCCCACGCGGTTGCCCGGGACCATCTGGGCCGCGCCCAGGTCCAGCGACTCCTTGGTCACCGTCAACAACTTCTGGGTGGTCTCGTCGATCCGGCCGACCGGGATGGTGCTCGCACCGTCCGCGACCCAGCCGTCCAGGGTGACCCCGATGTCGATCGAGAGGATGTCGCCCTTCTGGAGCTCGTACGGGCCGGGGATGCCGTGGACCACCATCGAGTTGGGCGAGACGCAGATCGAGCCCGGGAAGCCCCGGAAGCCCTTGAAGGTGGGGATGCCGCCCTGGGAGCGGATGAACCTCTCGGCCGCCTCGTCGAGCTCGGCCGTGGTGACGCCGGGCCTGACCTTGGAGGTCAGCATCTTCATGCAGCGCGCGTGGACCTCGCCGGCCGCGGCCAGCTTCTCGATCTGCTCCTCGGTCTTCCGGATGATCATCGGACCTCGCCGGAGCCCTCAGCCCTCTTCGAGGCTGAGCGTGGAGACGAGCGTGCGGATCTTCTCGCCGACCCGGTCCGGGTCGTCGGCGCCCTCGACCCGGTTGAGCAGGCCCTGCTTCTTGTAGTAGTCGACCAGCGGCGCGGTCTTGTCGTGGTACTGCTCGAGCCGGTGGCGGACCACCTCGGGCCTGTCGTCGTCCCGGGTGTAGAGCTCCGATCCGTCGACGTCGCAGATGCCCTCCTCCGCGGGGGGGTTGTACTCGACGTGGTAGACGTGGCCCTTGTCCTGGCAGACGCGGCGGCCGGAGAGCCGGTTGACGATCTCGTCGTCGTCGACGTCGATCAGGACGACCGCGGTTAGCTGCCGGCCGAGCTCGCCGAGCTCCGCATCCAGCGCCTCGGCCTGCACCACGGTGCGGGGGAAGCCGTCGAGGATGAAGCCGTGGTCGGCCTCGCCGGACCCGAGCCGGTCGGAGATGATGCCGATCAGGACCTCGTCCGGGACCAGGTCGCCCCGGTCCATGTACTCCTTGGCGGCCCGCCCGACCTCGGTGCCCTCCTTGACCGCGGCCCGGAGGATGTCACCGGTCGCGTAGTACGGGCAGTCGAGATCCTCCTGGAGACGCTCGCCCTGGGTGCCCTTGCCGCTCCCGGGTGGTCCGAGCAGGATCAAGTTGAGTTCGGCCACGCGAGCCCCCTACTTCAGGAAGCCTTCGTAGTTGCGCATCATCAGCTGCGACTCGAGCTGCTTGACCGTGTCGAGGGCGACGCCCACCACGATCAGGATCGAGGTCCCGCCGAAGAAGAATCCGCCACCGATGTTGTTGAAGAGGATGGTGGGGAACGCTGCAACTGCGCCCAGATAGAGGGCGCCGGGGAAGGTCAGGCGGGACAGCACGCGGTCCAGGTACTCGGCGGTGGGCCGGCCGGGACGAACGCCGGGGATGAACCCGCCGTACTTCTTGAGGTTGTCGGCCTGGTCCACCGGGTTGAAGGTGACCGCCGTGTAGAAGTAGGTGAAGATGATGATGAAGAACACCTCGCCCACCACGTAGGCCCAGCTCGACGGGCTCAGGAAGGCCGCGAAGTCCAGGGCGGCGGGGGTGTTGATCAACTGCCCGATCGTGGGCGGGAGCGCCATGATCGAGGCGGCGAAGATGACCGGGATGACACCGGCCATGTTCACGCGGAGCGGCAGGTAGGTAGATCCGCCCGAGGTCATCTTGCGACCGACCACTCGCTTCGCGTACTGCACCGGGATGCGCCGCTGGCCTTCCTGGACGAACACGATCGCGACGATCACGCCCAGGCAGATAAACGGCAGGAGCACGACGAAGACCTGATCCGGGTTGTTCCACCAGGTCTGGATCCCGGGCAGCACCCCGGAGACGATCGAGGCGAAGATCAAAAGCGAGATGCCGTTGCCGATTCCCCGCTGGGTGATCAGCTCGCCGATCCACATGAGCAGCGTCGTGCCCGCCGTGAGGCAGATCACGATCAGGAGCACGTTGCCCGCGTTCATGTTCGAGACGACGCTCTCGCCACCGGACGACAGCGAGTTGAAGAGGAACACGTAGGCGAACGACTGCATCGCCGCGAGGCCGACGGTGAGGTAACGCGTGTACTGCGTGATCTTCTGCTGGCCGACCTCGCCCTCCTTCTGGAGACGCTCCAGAGAGGGCACGACGACGGTCAACAGCTGCAGGATGATCGACGCCGTGATGTAGGGCATGATGCCCAGCGCGAACAGCGACAGTCGCGAAAGCGAGCCGCCCGAGAACAGGTTCAGGAATCCGAGGATGTTCGAACCCGTGAGCTGCTCCTCGAGCTGCTTGACGGCGTCCACGTCGATGCCTGGCGACGGGATGTACGCGCCCAGGCGGTACAGCGCCAGCATGGCCGCGACGAAGAGGAGCTTCCTGCGGATCTCCGGTACGGAGAATGCCTTCGCGACGGTTGCGATCATCAGTCGATCAGCTCGCAGCTTCCGCCAGCGGCCTCGATCTTCTCCTTGGCCGTGGCCGAGAAGCCGTGGGCCTTCACGTTGAGGCTCTTGGTGATCTCACCCTTGGCGAGGATCTTGACCGGATCCTTGCGGGTGGCGAGCCCGGCGGCCTTGAGCGTGTCCGGGGTCACCTCGGCGCCGGCCTCGAAGCGATCCTCGAGGTCGGAGAGGTTGACCGGCTGGGTCGCGGTCCGGAAGTTCTCGAACGGCATCGACTTCTTCATGTGCGGGCCGCGCAGCTTGCGCATCCGCATGTGGATCGGCGTCTGGCCGCCTTCCAGGTTGGACTTGCGCTGGTTGCCGGAGCGCTGGCCCTGGCCGCCGTGCCCGCGGCCGGAGGTCTTGCCGGTGCCCGAACCGGGGCCGCGTCCCACCCGCTTCTTCGGGCGTCGCGAGCCGGGCTTGGGGCTCAGGTTGTGAAGGCCGATCTCGTCGGCGCGGCTTTCCTGTTTGTCAGCCATCAGGCCTCCTCGACTTCGACCAGGTGAGAGATCACCTTGAGCTGGCCCTGGAGCTGAGGGGAGTCCTCGCGTTCGACCGTGCGGCCGCGCTTGCCCAGGCCCAGGGCGGCAAGGGTGCCACGCTGGCTCGGGTTCGTGTTGATGTCGGAACGAATCTGGGTGATCGAGAGCTTGGCCATCAGGAGTCCTTCTCCTCCGCCTTCTCGGCGTCCTCGGCCTTCTCCTCGGTCGCCTGGGCCTCTTCGGCCTTCTCGACCTCGGACTCGGCCTGGGCCTGCTCCGCGGCGACCACGGCCTCCACCTCGGAGGCGGCGGGTTCGGTCGGCTCCGGGGCCGGGGCGTCCGCGGACTCCTCGGCGGCCTTCTCCTCGACCGCGGCGATGTCGGCCGGCGTCTCGGCGACCTCGGCGGCGGCCTTCTCCTGGTCGCTCGGCGCGTCGACGGCCGCAGCGCCGTCGGCGCCCGCGGCCTCCTCGGCCTCGGCCTGCTCGGCCTCCTTGTCGATGCCGAGAACCTCGGTGATCGTCAGGCCGCGCAGCTCGGCGACCTCCTCCGGCCGGCGCAGGCGGACGATGCCGTCCATGGTCGCCTTGACCAAGTTGATCGGGTTCTGGGTGCCGACGCTCTTGGTGAGGATGTCGCGCACGCCACCCAGCTCGAGCACGGCGCGCACGCCGCCGCCCGCGATCACTCCGGTACCCGGGCTGGCCGGGCGGAGCACCACGTGGCCGGCGCCGAAGCGACCGATGATCTTGTGGGTGATCGTGTCCCCGTACTTGGGGATGCGAATCAAGTTCTTGCGAGCGTTCTCGACGGCCTTCTGGATCGCGAGCGGGACCTCGCGCGCCTTTCCGTAACCGATGCCGACAACCGACTCTTCGTCTCCGACAGCGACCAGGGCCGTGAACGAGAAGCGACGACCGCCCTTGACCACCTTGGCCACGCGGTTGATCTCGATCACACGCTCCTGGAGATCGAGCCCCTTGGGGCTGACCATCTCGATGCGGGCTGTATCCATACCCTTCATTTCAGCTTCACCGTACTGGAGTTCCTAGAACTCCAGTCCACCCTCTCTCGCACCTTCGGCGAGGGCCTTGACCCTGCCGTGGTAGCGGTAACCGCTTCGGTCGAAGACGCACGTCTCGACTCCTGCCTTCTTTGCACGATCGGCCAGCAGCTCGCCGGCCTTCTTTGCCTGCTCGGTCCCCCGGAGCTCCTTGAGCTCGGGCTCCGTCCAGTTCGCCGCCGCGAGGGTCTTGCCCTCGACGTCGTCGATGAGCTGGGCGAAGACGCCACGGTTGGACCGATACACGGACAGCCGGGGCCGCTCGGCGGTGCCGGACACCTTGGCCCGGACGCGATGGCGACGCCGCTGCCGGCGCTGGCGCTTGGTAATGACGGTCATACTCGCTTACCGACCTTCCTGGCGACGTGTTCGCCGCGGTAACGGATGCCCTTGCCCTTGTAGGGCTCCGGCGGACGGCTCTCGCGGATGTTGGCCGCGACCTGGCCGACCTTCTGCTTGTCGATGCCCTTGACGATGATCTCGGTCGGCTGCGGCAGCTCGAACTCGATGCCCTCGGGGGCCTCGATGCTGACCGGGTGCGAGTAGCCGAGGGCGAGCTCGAGGCCCTTGCCCTTGGCCGCCGCGCGGTAGCCGACGCCCTGGATCTCGAGCACCTTCTGGTACCCGTCGGTGACGCCGACGACCATGTTGGCGATCAGGCTGCGGGTCAGACCGTGGAGGGCACGATGGTTCGGCCGGTCCGTGGGACGCTCGACGACGATCGCGTTGTCCTCGGTCTTGATGGTCATGTCCGAGGAGACCTCCTGCCGGAGCTCGCCCTTCGGGCCCTTGACCGTGACCAGTCCGGGCTTGATGTCGATCTCTACCCCGCTGGGGAGATCGATCGGTTTCTTTCCAATTCGGCTCATCGGTTCCTCATCACCAGACGTAGGCGAGCACCTCGCCGCCGACGCCTTCCTTCTTCGCTTCGTGACCGGTCATCACCCCGTGGGAGGTGGTGATGATCGCGGTACCGGTGCCTCCGTGGACGCGCGGCACCTCGCCGTGGCCCACGTAGCGGCGCCGACCGGGCCGGGAGACCCGCTCGATACCGGTGATCACCGGCTGGTGATCCTTCGTGTACTTGAGTTCGACCTTGATCTTCTCGCCCACCTCGGCCGGTGCCTTCTCGTAGCCCGAGATGTAGCCCTGCTCGGCGAGGATGCGCGAGATCTCCAGCTTGAGCTTCGAGCTCGGCACCTCGACGGAGGCCAGCCCGGAGCTGAGGCCGTTGCGGATGCGGGTCAGGTAGTCGGAAATAGGATCGGTAAGCATCAGATCACCAGCTCGACTTCGTCATGCCGGGGATGTAGCCCTCGTGGGCGGCCTCGCGCAGGCAGATCCGGCAGATGCCGAACTTCCGGTAGTACGCCCGGGGGCGTCCGCACCGGCGGCACCGGTTGTACTCGCGGGTCGAAAACTTGGCCTTGCGCTGCTGGCGCACCTTCTGTGACGTCTTGGCCATTAGGCCTGGTCCTCCTGCGTGTCAGTGTCGTTGGCTGCCTCGGCGCTCTCAGCACCCTCGGGGACGGGCCGCCCTTCCTTCGCGAAAGGCATGCCCAGCCCGAGCAGCAGCTCGAAAGCTTCGTAGTCCGTCGGGGCGGACGTGGTGATGGTGATGTCGAGACCGCGGGTCTCGTCGACCGAGTCGTAATCGATCTCGGGAAAGATCAGCTGTTCCTTCACACCCATGGAGTAGTTGCCGCGGCCGTCGAAGCTCGTCGCCTTGAGGCCCCGGAAGTCCCGGATGCGCGGGATCGCGATCGAGTTGAGGCGGTCGAGGAACTCCCACATGCGGGCGCCGCGGAGCGTCACGGAGGCACCGACCGGCATCCCCTCGCGCAGCTTGAACGACGCGATCGACTTCTTCGCGACGCGGGTGTTCGGCATCTGGCCGGCGATGGTGGCGAGCTCGCCGATCGCCTTCTCGCGGGCCTTCGAGTCCACGGACGAGCCGAGCCCCATGTTGAGCGTGATCTTCTGCAGACGGGGAGCGCGCATCGGCGTCGTGTAACCGAACTTCTCCATCAGCTTCGGGAGCACCTCGTTGTTGTAGGTGTCTCGGAGCCGGGGCGGCGGTACTGCCTGCTGGGTTGTCGTAGCTGCTTCCATGGTGCTCTCTAAATGGCCTCGCCGGAGCGCTTCGAGTAGCGCTGGCGCCGGCCGTCGTCGGTGTAACGGATGCCGATGCGGGTCGGCTTGTTGTCGGACGGGTCCAACAGGGCCACGTTCGACACGTGGATCGGACCCTCCATCTCGATGATCCCGCCTTCCTTGCCCGGGCCGCGCCCGTCGGGCGAAGGCTGGGCGCGCTGGTGGCGCTTGATCATGTTGAGGTTCTCAACGTACACGGTCTGCTTCGCCGGGTCGGTCCTGAGGACCTTGCCCTGCTTGCCCTTGTCCTTGCCGCTGATCACCTGCACGGTGTCGTCGGTGCGAATGCGCATCACAGCACCTCCGGGGCGAGCGAGATGATCTTCATGAAGTCGCGGTCGCGCAGCTCGCGGGCGACGGGGCCGAAGATGCGGGTCCCGCGCGGGTTGTTCTGCGCGTCGATCAGCACGGCGGCGTTCTCGTCGAAGGCGATGTAGGTGCCGTCGGAGCGTCCCAGCTCCTTCTTGGTCCGCACGATGACGGCCTGGACGACCTCGCCCTTCTTGACGTTGCCCTGCGGGCTCGCCTGCTTGACGGTCGCGGTGATCACGTCACCGATCGAGCCGTACTTGCGGTGAGAACCGCCCTTGACGCGGATGCAGAGGAGCTCGCGGGCGCCGGAGTTGTCGGCGACGCGGAGTCTGGATTCCTGCTGGATCACCTTCTACCTCGCCTTCTCCACGATCTCGACCAGGCGCCAATGCTTGGTCTTGGAAAGCTTGCGGGTCTCGATCACGCGGACCACGTCGCCCTCGTGGGCCTCGTTGGCCTCGTCGTGCGCGTGGATCTTGTGCGAGTGGCGGACGATCTTCTCGTAGACCGGGTGACGCCGGGCCGTGTCGATCCGGACCGTGATGGTCTTGTCTGTCTTGTCGGAGACGACGGTGCCCTGGCGCTCCTTCGGCTTGCCGGTGCGGGTCTTCTCGGCGGGAGGGGTCCCGACGCCGTCGCCCTTCCGGGCGGCCTTGATCTCGGCGCGGCGGTTCCGGCGGATCTTCGCCTTCTTCGCCCGGGCCGCGGCACGCTCTGCCTGGCGCTCCTCGGGGGTGCGCTGCGGGCGCGGCGCGCCGGAGCGGCGCGACTTGAGCACGCGGCGGCGTTCCTTCCACGGCAGCTCGGCGAGCGGATCCTCTTCGGCGGGAGCCTCCTCGGCGGCCGGGGCGGCCGGCTCCTCGGCCGGGGCCTCGGCGGCGTCCGCGGCCGGGGTCTCCTCGACCGCTTCTTCGGTTTCTTCTACGTTTTCTTCTTCAGACATGAGTTCCTACTTCTGGCTCGTCTCGCGCTCGAGATCGATGTTGCGCTGCTTGGCGATGGTCAGGAGCCGGGCAACGTCCTTGCGGGCACGGCCCAGTGCGGCCGTGTCCTCGAGTTCGCCCGTGGCGTGACGGAGACGCAGGTTGAACGCCTCCTCGCGAGCTTCCTTGAGCTTCTCCACGAGCTCCACGTCCTGCATGCTGTGTGCTTCGGAGGCCTTCATTCGCCCACTCCTTCGCGCTGAACGAACTTGGTCTTGAGGGGAAGCTTGTGGCCGGCGACGCGCATGGCCTCGCGGGCGAGTTCCTCGGGCACGCCCGAGACCTCGAACATGATCCGCCCGGGCTTGACGACGGCGACCCAGCCCTCCGGGTTGCCCTTGCCCTTGCCCATCCGGGTCTCGGCCGGCTTCTTGGTGACCGGCTTGTCCGGGAACACGTTGATCCAGACCTTGCCGCCACGCTTCATCTTCCTGGTCATCGCGACACGGGCGGCCTCGATCTGGCGGTTGGTGATCCAGCCGCGCTCCAGGGACTTGAGGCCGTACTCGCCGAAGGTCACGGCGGTGCCGCCCTTCGAGTTGCCCTTCCGGCGGCCACGCATGACCTTCCGGTGCTTGACACGCTTCGGCATCAACATCAGCGACGGCCTCCCCTGCGGTCGTCGCCACGGCCGCCACGGCGGTCGGGGCGGTCCGGAGGCTCCTCGGCCGTGCGCGAGGACTCGAAGCCCTCGGGCATGACCTCGCCCTTGTTGATCCAGCACTTGACGCCGATGCGCCCGGTGCCCGTGCGGGCCTCGACGAATCCGTAGTCGATGTCGGCGCGCAGGGTGTGGAGCGGCACGCGGCCGTCCGAGTAGCCCTCGGTCCGGGCCATCTCGGCGCCGCCCAGGCGGCCCGAGATCTGGACCTTCACGCCCTTGGCGCCGGAGCGCATGGCCGAAGTCAGCGCGCGCTTCATGGCGCGGCGGAAGGCGACCCGGTTCTGCAGCTGCTCGGCGATCGACTGGGCGACCAGCTTCGCGTCCAGCTCGGGGCGCTTGACCTCGCGGATGTTCACCTTGACCGGCGAGCCGGTGATCTTGTGGAGGTCCTTGCGCAGGGCGTCGACCTCGCTGCCCGACTTGCCGATCACGATGCCCGGGCGGGCGGTGTGGATGTCCACGGCGACCTCGCCGCGGCGCTCGATCGTGATGTCGGAGAGTCCGGCGTGAGCAAGCTTCGTCTCGATGTGGTCACGGATCGCCAGGTCCTGCATGAGCAGGTCGGAGAATTCCTTCTCGGCGAACCAGTTGGACTTCCAGTCGTGGATGTAGCCGACTCGGAAGCCTTCGGGATGGATCTTCTGTCCCATTGGTCTTCTATTCCTCGTCTTCCGGGGTCAGCGCCACGGAAATGTGGCAAGTGCGCTTGTGGATAGGGGTGGCCCGTCCCATGGCGCGCGGCCGGAACCGCTTCAGGGTGGGTCCTTCGTCGACCCGGATCTCGGCGACGATCATCTCGTCCCCGATCAGGTCGTGGTTGGCCTCGGCGTTGGCCGCGGCCGACTCGATCACCTTGGCGATGTCGTCGGCGACGGAACGCGGGGAGAACTGCAGCAACGACCGGGCGTCGTCGATGTGCTTGCCACGGACCTGGTCGGCGACCAGGCGGGCCTTGCGCGGCGACACGCGGACGTACTTGGAGGTGGCGCGGACCAACACCGGCTCGACGGCCTCCTCGTTCTTCTTGGTCTTGGCCGCCATCAGTCCTTACCGCCGGTGTGCGACTTGAAGGTACGGGTCGGGGCGAACTCGCCCAGCTTGTGGCCGACCATCGATTCGGAGATGAACACGGGCACGTGCTTGCGACCGTCGTGGACAGCGATCGTGTGACCGACCATCTCCGGGAAGATCGTCGAACGACGCGACCAGGTCTTGACCATGGTCTTGTTGCCGGCCTCGTTCATGGCGTTGATGCGGCTCATCAGCCGCTCCTCCACGTACGGGCCCTTCTTGGTTGACCTACCCACGGTCTACCTACCCTTCTTCTTTCCGCGACGACGGCCGCGCACGATGTAACGATCGGACTGCTTGCCCTTCTTGCGGGTCCGGTACCCGAGCGTGGGCTTGCCCCACGGGGTGACCGGGTGGCCGCCGGGGGTCTTGTGGGCCTCACCACCGCCGTGCGGATGGTCGACCGGATTCATGGCGATGCCTCGCGTCTGCGGGCGCTTGCCCTTGTGCCGGTTGCGGCCGGCCTTGCCGATCTTGACGTTCTGATGCTCGGCGTTCGAGAGCGTGCCGATGGTCGCGCGGCACTCGGCCCGGACCATCCGCATCTCGGAGGACGGGAGGCGCAGGGTGACGAAGTCGCCCTCCTTCGCCACCAGCTGGATGGCGGTGCCGGCGCTGCGGCCGAGCTTGCCGCCCTGGCCGGGCTTCAGCTCCACGTTGTGGACCGTGGTGCCGACCGGCATCTCGCCGAGCGCCAGGCAGTTGCCGGGACGGATGTCGGAGCCGGGGCCCGAGTGGACCACGCTGCCGACCTCGATCTGCGAGGGCGCCAGGATGTACGACTTCTCGCCGTCGGCGTAATGCAGCAGCGCGATGTACGCGGAGCGGTTCGGGTCGTACTCGACGGTCGCGACCTTGGCGGGGATCCCGTCCTTGGTGCGCTTGAAGTCGATCTTCCGGTAGCGGCGCTTGGCCCCACCGCCACGATGGCGGGAGGTGATGCGGCCGTTGGAGTTGCGTCCACCGGACTTCTTGAGGCCCTCGACCAGGCTCTTCTCGGGCTCGGTCGCCGTGATCTGCTCACGGAGCTGGTACGTCGCGAAGCGGCGTCCGGGGCTGGTCGGTTTTGTCTTGCGAATAGCCATTGCTCAGTTCCTTGACGCTTACTCGACCGCCGCGCCTTCGAACAGCTCGATGCTGTCTCCGGGGGCCAGTTCGACGATTGCCTTCTTCCACGAGCGGCTGCGACCCTGATGCAGGCCGCGGCGCTTCGGCTTGGAGTGGACCTTGGAGGTCCGGACCTTGACCACCTCGACATCGAACGCCTTCTCGACGGCGTCCTTGATCTCGAACTTGTTGGCCCGGTCGTCCACCCGGAAGGTGTACTTGCCGGCCGCGATCAGGGCGTAAGCCTTCTCGGATATGACCGGACGGATGATCACGCTGCGGGGATCCATCACTCACCGTCCTTCTCGGTCGTGCCCTCGGACCCGCGGGACGGCTCGCCGGCCGCCTTCGCGAGGACCTCGAGCGCCCCTTCGGAGATCACGATCGAGGCGGCGCCGATGACGTCGACGACGCCCGTCGCACCGACCTCGAGCACTCGGACCCGGGGGATGTTGCGGAAGCTCTTCATGATGCCGGTCTCCTCCGCCAGCACGACCACCAGGGTCGAGCGCTTCGCGCCCCACTTGTCCAGGGCCGCCGCGGCGTCCTTGGTCGAGGGGGTCTCGAAGTCGGCGGCCTTCACCACGGCGACGCTGCCCCGCTCGGCGTGGACCGAGAGCGCGGAGCGCATCGCCTTGCGGCGGGCCTTGCGGTTGACCTTCACCGTGTACTTGCGCGGCTTGGGGCCGAAGGCGGCGCCGCCGCCGTAGCGGTTCGGCACGCTCAGGGCGCCGACGCGGGCGCGACCCGTGCCCTTCTGGCGCCAGGCCTTGGCAGTGGTCATCGATACTTCGCCTCGGGTCAGCGACGAAGCGGTGCCCTGGCGGCGCGAGTTGGCGTCGGCGCGGGCGGCCTCGTGGACCAGCGACTGGTGGAAGTCCTCGCTGAAGAGGTCGGCCGGCAGATCGGCCTTGGTGGTCTTGCCCAGCACAGGGGCCTTGGCGCTAGCCATCGGTACGGATCTCCAGGATCGAGTTCTTGGCCCCGGGGACGGAGCCCTTGATCATCAACAGGTTCTTCTCGGCGTCGATGCCGGCGATCTCCAGCCCGAGCTGCGAGCGGCGCTTGCCGCCCATCTGGCCCGGGAGGCGCATGCCCTTGAACACGCGGGCCGGCCACGCGGAGGCGCCGATCGAGCCCGGGGCACGGACGTTGTGCGAGCCGTGCGACTCAGGCCCGCGGCCGAAGTTGTGGCGCTTCACCGTGCCCTGGAAGCCCTTGCCGATCGTCACGCCGGCGACCTTGACCTTCTGGCCTTCCTCGAACGCGTCGACGGTGACCTGCTGGCCGAGCTTGACCTCGCCGTCCCCCTCCTCGCCCTCGGCGGCGGGGATCTCGGCGTCGCGGAACTCGACGAGCACGCGCATCGGCGGTGCGTCGGCCTTGGCCAGGTGGCCGAGCTCGGCCTTGGTCAGCTTCGACTCCTTGACCTCGTCGAAGGCGAGCTGGACGGCCGAGTAGCCGTCGCGTTCCTCGCGGCGGATGGCGGTGACCGGGCATGGCCCGGCCTCGATGACTGTTACGGGCACGACCTCACCGTCTTCCCTGAAGATCTGGGTCATGCCAAGCTTTTTTCCGAGAATCGCGGACATGGTTCCTACAGTCGGATCTCGATGTCGACGCCGGCCGGGAGCGAGTCCAGGCGCTGGAGCGAGTCGACGGTCTTGGGGGTGGGCTGCTTGATGTCGATCAGACGCTTGTGGGTCCGGATCTCGAAGTGCTCCCGAGAGTCCTTGTCCTTGAACGGCGAGCGGATGACGCAGTAGATGTTGCGTTCGGTCGGCAGCGGCACCGGACCGGAGACGGTCGCACCGGTGCGCTCGGCCGTGTCGACGATCTCGCGCGCGGCGCGGTCGATGGCGTCGTGATCGTAGGCCTTGAGCCTGATCCTGATTTTTTGTGCAGCAATAGCGGCCACTTTGGCTTCTCTTCTTACTTTCTTCTACTGGCGCAACTCGGCTGAAACATCCGAGGCGCTGATGTCAAGGTCCCCCGCCGCCTGCGGCTCAGTCCGGTCCCGTGGGGATCCGTCCAGTGCCGTGGTTCGACAATCCGGGGTACTTCAAAGGTCGTATCTGTTACTGGTGCTTCGGTACTGCCGGTACTTCTCACTGCGGTCCTGCTACGCGCCCTGGGCGCAAAGAACGGGGCGGGTTCCGAAGGGTCTCCGGGAACCCGCCCCGTGCCAATCCGTCGTTACTCGATGATCTCCGAGACGACACCGGAGCCGACCGTGCGGCCACCCTCGCGGATCGCGAAGCGGAGGCCCTGGTCCATGGCGATCGGCTGAATCAGCTCGATCGTCATCTCGACGTTGTCACCCGGCATGACCATCTCCGTGCCCTCGGGCAGGTTGGCGACGCCGGTCACGTCCGTGGTCCGGAAGTAGAACTGCGGCCGGTAGCCGGAGAAGAACGGGGTGTGACGGCCACCCTCTTCCTTCTTGAGGCAGTACACCTCGGCCTTGAACTTGGTGTGCGGAGTGATCGAGCCGGGCTTGCAGAGAACCTGGCCGCGCTCGATCTCCTCGCGCTTGGTGCCGCGGAGCAGACAACCGACGTTGTCGCCGGCGAGACCCTCGTCGAGGATCTTGCGGAACATCTCGACGCCGGTGATGGTGGTCGTCGTGGTCGGGTTGATGCCGACGATCTCGACCTCGTCACCCGTGTTGACCTTGCCCTGCTCGATGCGGCCGGTGGCGACGGTGCCGCGGCCGGTGATCGAGAAGATGTCCTCGACCGGCATCAGGAACGGCTTGTCGAGGTCGCGCTCCGGCTCCGGGATGTAGGAGTCGAGGGCCTCGCCCAGCTCCACGATCTTGGCCTGGAAGTCGGCGTCGCCCTCGAGGGCCTTGAGCGCCGAGCCCTGGATGATCGGGGTGTTGTCGCCGTCGAACTCGTACTCGTTGAGGAGGTCGCGGACCTCTTCCTCGACCAGCTCGATGAGCTCCTCGTCGTCGACCTGGTCGACCTTGTTGAGGAACACGACGATGTGCGGCACGTTGACCTGGCGGGCGAGCAGGATGTGCTCACGGGTCTGGGGCATGACGCCGTCCGCGGCCGAGACGACCAGGATCGCGCCGTCCATCTGCGCCGCGCCGGTGATCATGTTCTTGACGTAGTCGGCGTGGCCGGGGCAGTCGACGTGGGCGTAGTGCCGGGCCGGGGTCTCGTACTCGACGTGAGAGGTCGCGATGGTGATCCCGCGCTCCTTCTCCTCCGGAGCGTTGTCGATCTCCTCGAAGCTCTTCTTGTCTTCGGAGAGAGTGTTGGTGATCGCCGCGGTAAGGGTGGTCTTGCCGTGGTCGACGTGACCGATGGTGCCGACGTTTACGTGCGGCTTGTCGCGCTCGAACTTCTCCTTGGACATTCTCTCCTGGGACCTTTCTTCTGTCGCTTCTTGGAACTCTGGGTTTGTTACGTCTGAATCAACTGCTAAAGCTTGGCGATTCCGAATTGACCTGTTTTAGGGCAACCTCTGGAATATAGCCATTCTCGGCGCTCGGGGTCGGCTTGCTCAGGCCTCCGCACCCGTCTTCGCGCCGGAACGCGTCTCCGCGATCTCCTCCGCGATGTTGGAGGGGACCTCTTCGTAGCGTTCGAACTGCATCGTGTACTGCGCGCGACCCTGGGTCGAGGACCGGAGGTCGGTCGCGTATCCGAACATCTCGCTGAGCGGCACGAAGGCCTGTACGGCGAGCGCGTTGCCGCGCTGCTCCTGCCCCTGGACCTTGCCGCGACGCCGGGAGAGGTCGCCGATCACGTCGCCGAGGAACTCCTCGGGCGTGGTGACCTCGACCGCCATCACGGGCTCGAGCAGGGTCGGGCTCGCCTTGCGGGCCGCCTCCTGGAGCGCCATGGAGCCGGCGATCTTGAAGGCCATCTCCGAGGAGTCGACGTCGTGGTACGAGCCGTCGATCAGCTCGATCTTCACGTCGACCATCGGGTATCCGGCCTTCACGCCGTTCTCGAGGGCTTCCTTGATGCCCTGCTCGACCGCCGGGATGTACTCGGTCGGGATGACGCCGCCCTTGATCTGGTTGTCGAAGACGAAGCCCTCGCCGGGGGCCGGCTCGATGTTGATGACGGCGTGGCCGTACTGGCCGCGGCCGCCGGTCTGTCGGGCGAACTTGCCGCTGACCTTCGGGACGTCCTTGCGGATCGTCTCGCGGTAGGCGACCTGCGGCTTGCCGACGTTGGCCTCGACGTTGAACTCGCGGATCATGCGGTCGACCAGCACCTCGAGGTGCAGCTCGCCCATGCCGTGGATCAGGGTCTGGCCCGTCTCCTCGTCGGACTCGACCTTGAAGGTCGGGTCCTCCTCGGACAGGCGCTGGAGCGCGGTGCCCAGCTTCTCCTGGTCGGACTTGGTCTTCGGCTCGATCGCGACGGCGATCACGGTGTCCGGGAACTCCATCGACTCAAGCTCGATCGGGGCGTCCGGGGCCGACAGGGTGTCGCCGGTGCCGGTCTGCTTGAGGCCGACGCCCGCGCAGATGTCGCCGGAGTAGACGCGCTCGATCTCCTCGCGGGAGTTCGCGTGCATCATCAGCAGGCGGCCGATGCGCTCGGTCTTGCCGGTCGTCACGTTGAGGACGCGCCCGCCGGCCTCGAGGGAGCCGGAGTAGACGCGGAAGTAGGTCAGCTTGCCGACGTACGGGTCGGCCATCACCTTGAAGGCGAGCGCGGCGAACGGGCCGGAGTCGTCGGCGGGGCGGGTCGCCTCCTCGCGCTCCTCCTCGCCCTTCTTCAGGGGGATCAGGCCCTCGACCGGGGGGATGTCCAGCGGCGACGGGAGCAGCTCGACGATCTTGTCGAGCAGCGGCTGCACGCCCTTGTTCTTGAACGAGGAGCCGCAGAGGACCGGGGTGATCTCGATCGCCAGGGTGGCGGCCTTGAGCGCCGCGATGACCCGGCTCTCCTCGATCTCCTCGCCCTCGAGGTACAGCTCCATCAGCTCGTCGTCCTGGTCGGCGACGGCCTCGAGCAGCGTGGTGCGGTACTCCTCGGCCTGGTCGGCCATGTCGTCCGGGATGTCGACGACCTCGAGCTCCTGGCCCATGTCGTCCTTGTAGATGGTGGCCTTCATGGTCACCAGGTCGATGATCCCGGCGAACTCGGCCTCGGCCCCGATCGGGAGCTGGATCGGAACGGCGTTCGCCCCGAGCCGGTCCTTGATCGTCTCGACCGAGCGGTAGAAGTCCGCGCCGGTGCGGTCCATCTTGTTGATGTACGCGATCCGCGGCACCGAGTACTTGTCGGCCTGGCGCCAGACGGTCTCGGACTGGGGCTCGACGCCGGCGACCGAGTCGAACACGGCGACGGCGCCGTCCAGCACGCGCAGCGAGCGCTCGACCTCGACGGTGAAGTCGACGTGGCCCGGCGTGTCGATGATGTTGATGCGGTGGCCGAGCCACTCGCAGGCGGTCGCGGCCGAGGTGATCGTGATCCCTCGCTCCTGCTCCTGCTCCATCCAGTCCATGGTGGCCGCGCCCTCATGGACCTCGCCGATCTTGTGGGTTCGGCCGGTGTAGTACAGGATGCGCTCGGTCGTCGTCGTCTTGCCGGCGTCGATGTGAGCCATGATCCCGATGTTGCGAGTCTTTTCGAGGGGGAAGGAGCGCGCCACTTTTTCTCTCTGGTCTTGGAAGTTTCCGGATGGGTTGCCGGTTGGCCGCCCGTCCGGCGAGCGGCGGGGCCAACCAATTGACTTTCGGTCGGCGAAACCCAGCTGGAGTCGAGCCGACGGGCTCCGAGCCAACAAAAAGCCCCGCAGGATGCAGGGCTGACCCGAGCGACGGGCGACTATAGCAGAGGAACCGCGCTCCGATCAAGCGAAGCCGGAGTTCCGGCGACCACGGACTCCACTAGTCTGATCCTCGCTGCATTCCCGGAGGGAGAACGCTGTGGAGAAGCAACCGCCGAAATCCGAAGAACGCCGTGATGAAGCCGGGAAGCGGCGCGCCCCGACCCTGACCGAACGCCAGCGGCGCGAGGCCCGCCGCAAACGACGCTCCCGCCGCCGCGGCACCGGCAAGGGAAATCCCCTCGCCAGGGGAGTCGCCGCCACCTGGGCCGAGATCCGGCGCACCCTCGCCTTCCTCGGCAACGGCGTCCTCGCCGCCCTGGCCTCCCTGGGCCCGGTCTTCTCCTCCGTCGGCATGGGCCTGGTCTGGCTGCTCGAGAGGGCGGGCAAGGGGCTCTCGGGGCTCGGCCGGCTCACCCGCCGGGCGCTCGCGGCGGCCGGCCGGCTGGTCGCCGCCCTCGACGGCCTCGCGACGCCGCACCGCGCGCTGGTCATCGTCGCGGCGATCGCCGCGGTGATCCTCGGCGTCTCCCAGTACAAGGGTCTCGGCACGATCGAGATCGGGCAGGCGGGCTACGACGGCATCGAGGACATCGTCCGTGCCCCGACCACGAGCGGCACGACCCCCGCGGGCTCGCACACCAGGGTCCTCGTGCCGATCGCCGGGGTCGCGCTGATCGCGGCCGTGGCGATCGCCCTCGCCGGCCTTCCCGCCACCGCGAGCCGCTTCCGCCGTTGGCGCCGGCTCGCGGCCATGGCCCTGACCATGATCGGGCTCCTCACCCTCGTCGTGACGCTTTTCATCGACCTGCCGAACGCGACGGACACGACCGAGGTCGCCTCCGCCTACTCCGGCGTGAGCGCCAGGATCCTCTCGGGCTTCTGGCTCGAGCTCTGCGCCGGGGCGGCGCTGACGGTGACCGGGGCCGCCCTGGTCGTCGAACCGAAGCCCCGGCGGGCCCCGGACCGGCGGCGCGAGCGGCGACCCTCGGCCGTCGCGGGGAGCCGGGCGTGAACGGGCGGCTCGCGGCGGCGGCCGCCCTGATCGGGGCGGCGATCGTGATCCTTTCGCAGGTGGTAGCGGCCTACGCGCTCGAGAACGAGCTCGGCGAGGTCCTCGACACCGTCAACCTGCTCGACAAGCACGGGGCCCTGACCGCCGTGATCGGACTGATCGCCGCCCTCGCCCTCGTCTTCGCCGTAGCCACCGGATCCCGCCCCGCCCTCGTCTTCATGACCGGCATGGGCGCCGCGGTCATCCTGATCTTCCTGCTGGTCGACGTCCCGGACATCGGTGCGACCGGCATGTTCACGACCGACACGGCCGGGAACCTCGACGCCACCGGCAAGGCCGAGCCCGGCCTCTGGCTGGAACTGGTCGGGGGCGCGATCCTCGTTCTCGCCGGCATCGCCCTCATGACATTGAGCCCGGACCAGTTGCGAGCGATCGGCCCGGAGACGACAGCCAGCCCACGCAAGGAGACCAAGAACCGATGAAGCGCACCCGAAGGATCACCCTGTTTCTCGCCGCGGCCCTCGCCGCCGGATCACTCGCGGCCGGGTGCGGCGGCGACGACGGGGAGAAGTGGGAAGGCCAGGAGATCTCTCTCGGCGCGCTCTTCTCGACCACCGGCGACGGTTCGCCGTTCGGCCCGCAGCAGGTCAACGGGGCCCAGCTCGCCGTGGACGAGATCAACGCCGACGGCGGCATCGAGGGGGCCAGCCTCAACCTCACCCAGCGCGACGACGAATCCGATCCCGAGACCGCGGCCGACGAGATGAAGGAGCTGATCGAGCAGGTCGAGGTCGTGGCGGTGCTCGGCCCGACGTTCTCCAACTCGGCGGCGGAGGCGGACCCGGTCGCCGACCGGGCGAAGACCCCGGTCGTGGCCGTGTCCAATACGGGCCCGGGGATCGTCGGCGATTGCGACTACCCGTGCGACTTCATCTTCCGCGATTCGCTCGGCGAGGCGACGGCGATCCCGGCCAACGTAGAGAACGTGGTGAACCGGGAGAAGCCGTCGCGGGCACTCGTCGTCTATCCCGAGGGCGACGCCTTCGGCAAGACGAGCGCCGCGACCGCGGTGAAGGCGTTCCGGGACGAGGGGGTCGACGTCCGCCAGACCGAGCTCAACCTCGACGGGCTGCCCGTCTCCCCCGGGACCGACGCCGAGGTGATCATGATCACCGCCTCCGCCGGAGAGACCGCGGCGGACCTGATCAAGGACCTGCGGCAGGCCGGCTACCGGGGGACCATCCTCGGCGGCAACGCGTTCAACTCGCCCGTCGTCGCCGAGGCGGCGGGACCCGCCGGCAAGGGGGCCCAGAGCGCCGCCGCCTGGTTCGCCGGCAACGACTCCGAGGAGAACGAGGAGTTCATCGCCAGCTACCGCGCCAAGTACGGCGAGGAACCCGACCAGTTCGCCGCCCAGGCCTACACGGGCGTGAAGCTCCTGGCCGAGGCCGCGGAGGAGGCGGACCTCTCCTTCGACGACGTCGCCGCCGACCGGAAGGCGATCAAGGAAGCGCTCGAGGGAGTCGAGGAGGAGACCCCGCTGGGATCCTTCCGCTTCACCGCGGACCACGACGTCGTCCAGCCGATCTGGATCGTCGCCATGGACGGCAAGGACGGCTACACGCTCGTCGAGAAGATCGAGCCCTAGGGAAGGCCGCCGAGCCGTCGGTGGTGCGAGCCCGGAGAATCGGCGTCATCTGCTCGAAACTCCGGGGTCGGTTTGCCCACATCGCGGCACGTCCGGGGCCTGACGCCCGGCCCGCGAGGAACCGTGCAAAGAAGAAGGGCGGCCCCGGGCCGCCCTTCCGAAGCTGTTCGTGCCCGCTACCGACCTCGGCCGGCGGCGGTCCCGCCTCTTACCAGCGGTAGTGGGCGAAGGCCTTGTTGGCCTGGGCCATGCGGAAGATGTCGTCCTTCCGCTTGTAGGCGTTGCCCTGCTGCTTGGTCGCGTCGAGGATCTCGTTGGCGAGGCGCTCCGACATCGAGTACTCGTTGCGGGCGCGGGCGAAGTCGACCAGCCAGCGGACCGCGAGGGTGCGGGCGCGGCGCGAGGGGACCTCGACCGGGACCTGGTAGGTGGCGCCGCCGACGCGGCGGGAGCGGACCTCGAGGGCCGGGGTGAGCTGCTTGATCGCCTCTTCGAGGGTCTCGACGGCGTCCTCGCCGGAGCGCTCGCCGACCAGCGCGAGAGCGTCGTAGACGATCCGCTCGGCGGTGGACTTCTTGCCGTCGCGCATCACCTTGTTGATGATCTGCTGGACCAGGCGGCTGCGGTACTTGGTGTCCGCCTCGAGCGGGCGGATCACTGCGGCGTTACGACGGGCCATCAGCTCGCCTTCACTCCGTAGCGGGAACGCGCCTGCTTGCGATCGGACACGCCGGCCGCGTCCAGGGTGCCCCGAACGACCTTGTAGCGAACGCCCGGCAGGTCCTTGACTCGGCCGCCACGGATGAGGACGACGGAGTGCTCCTGCAGGTTGTGCCCCTCACCGGGGATGTACGCGGTGACCTCCATGCCGTGGGCGAGGCGCACACGGGCGATCTTCCGCAGAGCCGAGTTCGGCTTCTTCGGGGTCACGGTGGCAACACGGGTGCAGACGCCGCGACGTTGGGGCGCGGCGACCTTCTTCTTGTTGCCCTGCCCGGACTTGAGACCCGGGGTGGTCACTTTCTTCTTGGGCTTCTTACGGCCCTTGCGTACGAGTTGGTTGGTATTAGGCACGGCGGGGGATACTACACGTCCTTTGGATTCTTCGCCCTCTGACCCCGTTTCCGCGCCAACCACCGCCCAGTCCGATCGGCCGATCCTCGCCATCGACGTCGACGGGGTGATCAGCCTGTTCGGCTTCGAGACCCCACCGGCGGCCGAGATCGCCCGCTGGGAGCTCATCGACGGAACGCCCCACTGCATCTCGATCGCCGCCGCGGAGCGGATCCTGCGCCTGGCGGAGCGGTTCGAGCCGGTCTGGGCGACGGGGTGGCAGGACCGGGCGAACGACCGCCTCTCCTTGATCACCGGGATCGGGTCCCTGCCGGTGATCGAGTTCGACGGTCACCGCGAGCGCGGGTCCCCGGCCGCGACGACCGCCGCCCACTGGAAGCTCGGGGCGATCGGGGAGTTCGCCGGCTCCCGGCCGCTCGCGTGGATCGACGATTCCTTCGACGCGAGCTGCTACGAGTGGGCGGAGCGGCGGGAGAATGACGGCGCGCCGACCCTGCTCGTGCCGACCGAGCCCGACCTCGGCCTGGAGGAGGCGCAGGCGGCCGTCGCGGCCGAGTGGGCCGACTCCCTCGCCCCCGCCGACCGGAGCTCCGACCATCTACACTGAACCGATGGAGGGCTACTGGCCGATCTTCTTTCTGCTGGTCGTGCTCAAGGTGCCGGCGATCTTCATGATCTACCTGCTGTACTGGGCCGCCAAGAACGAACCCGAGAGCGGGGTCGTCGACGAGGGCGAGGACGGCGGCAACCAGCGGCGCCGGCCACGGCCGCTCATGCCCAGAGGCCCGCGGCGCGGCCCACACGGCGGTGGCGCGGCGGTCCCGCCCGCGCGTCGCACCCGCGCACCAGAGCCCGCCACTGGGCATCGCGTCGCGGCGAGGCTCGATCAGGCCAAGACTCGCGAGCGGGAACCGGCCCGCGCCCGGGACTCCGAACGCTCCTTCTGAAGCGCCCGCAGGTACGGCGCGAAGTCGACCTCCACGGTGTGGCGCTTGGAGGAGACGAAGCGGCGGCTCTGCCTCGCCTGCTCGAGGGCGATCTCGCGGTTCATCTGGAGCACGTCCGGCAGCTCGCCCTCGCCCGCGATCAACTCCGCGACCCAGTCGCACTGGACCTCGGCCAGCGGCATGATCGCCCCGAGCGGCTGGATCAGGCCGATGAAGTAGAGGCCCGGCCGCTGCGGCGCCACCACGCGGCGGTACAGGTCGACCTTGTTGTCGACGGCGCTGAAGACGCCGGGATCGAGGAACGGGAAGGTGATCTTGTAGCCCGTGCAGTAGACGATCAGGTCGATCCGCTCGCGGGTGCCGTCGTCGAACACGACCGAATCGCCGTCCAGGCGCTCGATGTTCGGCTTCACCTCGATGTCCCCGTGCCCGAGCCGGTTGTACAGGTCCTGCGAGACCGTCGGGTGGGCGTGGAGGAGCCTGTGGTCCGGCCTCGGCAGGCCGTAGTCGGTCGGCTTGCCCACCGCCAGGCGCAGCAGGACGCTCATCGCGAGGCTCTGGAACGCGATCGGTGCCCGCGCCAGGAGGCCGGTGGTGTGGTGGTCGGTGGGCTTGCTGCCGATGTACTTCGGGAGCACCCAGGCCCCGCGGCGCATCGCCAGAAAGGTCGCCTCGGCGTGCCGCGAGGACTCGACGGCGATGTCGGTGGCGGAGTTGCCGATCCCCAGCACCAGCACCCGCTTGCCCCCGAAGATCTCGGGGGTGCGGTAGTCGTGGGCATGCATCTGCTCGCCCTCGAAGTCCTCGGACCCGGGAAACGGCGGCTCCGGCCAGCGCTTGTCCCAGTGGTGGCCGTTGCAGACCATCACGTCGCTGAAGTGGTCCGTCCCAGACTCACCGTCGCGGGTCGACCAGGTCACGTCCCATCCCCCGCCCTCGGCGGGCACCACCGATTCCACCTCGGTCCGGAAGCGGATCGTGTCCCGCAGGCCGAAGTGATCGACGAAGTCCTCGAAGTACCGCTGGATCTGGAAGTGGTCCGGGTAGTCCGGGAAGGAGTCCGGCATCGGAAACTCGGCGTACTCCATCATTTGGCGAGAGGTGTTGATGTGGAGCGACTTGTAGGCCGCCGACTGCCCGTTGTCGTTGTCGTACTTCCAGTTGCCGCCGATGTACGAGCCCTTCTCGAAGCATTCGTACTCGATCCCTTTCGTCCTGAGGCTGCGCATGGCCGTGATGCCGGACGATCCGGCGCCGATCACGCAGACCCGGGGCTCGCCGCCCCTTTCGGGTCCCCTGCCGTTCGCGGACGATGATGCGGCCAGCTCGATCTCCGAGGCATCCATGCCGGGAGTGTAGAGCACAAGTGACACGAAATCATGTCACTTGTGCCTGCCGTTTGGGCCCGGCGGCTCAGATGTGGTTCGCCGGCCCCGGGCCGGTCAGCCGCCGGTAGGCGCCCCGGTAGAAGAGGAGCGGGTCCGGTGCCTCGTCGTGCCTGGCGTGCGAGACGACCCTTCCGAGCAGGATCTCGTGGTCCCCGCCCTCGTCGATCCGCTCCACCTCGCACTCCAGGTGGGCGACCGTGCCGTCCAGCACCGGCAGCCCCAGCTTCCCGTCGGTGAACTCGTGCAGGTCCGGTTCCAGGCGGACGCCGGTCTTCGCGAACCAGTTCGAGTGGTCCTGCTGGCCGTCGGCGAGGATGTTGGCGACGAACCCGCCCCGGGCCCGGATCGCCTCTAGGGTGAGGCTCTCGCGGGCCAGGCAGATCAGGATCAGCGGCGGGTCGAGCGAGACCGAGGTGAACGCGTTCGCCGTCGTCCCGCAGGGCTCGCCTTCCTGGTCGTTCGTGGTGAGGACCGTGACCCCGGTGGCGAAGTGGCCGAGGATCGAGCGGAGCTCACGCGAACCCTCCCGGGTCTCGCCGCCGACCTGCCGGCTCAGGGCCAGCTCCGAGACATGGCGGGCGACCTCGTCGACCCGGACCATCTTGATCCCGAACCTCTCCGCGAACCCGGCCAGGTAGGAGGTGCCCGCGGCCTCCCCGTCCTCGTCGAGGATCTGGCAGAGGACGACGGAGTCGCCGGTGCCCGCCAGGCGGCTCAGGTCGATCGCCGCCTCGACGTGCCCGCTCCGGGCCAGGACCCCGCCCGGGCGCTCGCGCAGGGGGAAGACGTGACCGGGCCGGACGATGGTCTCCGGCCCGTTCGCCGGGTTGATCGCGACCCCGATCGTGTGGGCCCGGTCGGCGGCTGAGATGCCGGTGGAAACCCCCTCGGCGGCCTCGATCGAGACCGTGAAGTCGGCCTGGTCGACGGGGACGCGGCGCTCCGAGAGAGGCTCGAGCCCGAGCTCGTCGCAGCGCTCGCCCGTGAGGCCGAGACAGATCAGGCCCCGCCCGTCCTTCGCCATGAAGTTGATCCGGTTGGTGTCGGCGGCCCGCGCGGGAACGACGAGGTCGCCGTTGGTCTTCGAGTGGCGCCCGCCGCTGACGATGAGCATCCGGCCGGACCTGAACTCCTCGATCGCCTCTTCGGCCGAGCAGTGGATCGGGACCGTGGCGCTGGGGTCGAACACGCTGAATCCTTTAGTTGATAAGTCTTATCGACTTACTGATCATATGCCGAGGACTATACGGGGGCGGCATCGCGGGCGGCTTCGCGGGGAGGCTCCAAGGGGGCGAAGCGCTTCCGGCCCAGCCCGCCGACCTAGTTCGATCGGCCGGAGCCCGGGCGCCGGCAGGCCCCTGCAATGGCGAAGGGCGCCCGTGGGCGCCCTTCGCTGGCGATCTTCTTGGGTCGCCGGTTACTTCTCGGTGGTGGCGTCGATCTCCTGCGAGATCTCGTCCAGCTCGTCCGCAAAGGACTCGCCGAAGCCGTCGGCGCTGGCGCCGTTGCCGTTCTCCACCAGGAGATCCTCCTCGAGCAGGACCGTCTCCTCCGCCGGGGCGATGGGTTCGGTCGGCTCGATGGTCATCGAGCGGTAGTGCTTGAGCCCGGTGGCGGCCGGGATCAGCTTGCCGATGATGACGTTCTCCTTCAGGCCGACCAGGCGGTCGCGCTTGCCTTCCAGCGCGGCGTCGGTCAGGACCTTCGTGGTCTCCTGGAAGGAGGCCGCCGAGAGGAACGACTTGGTCGCGAGCGAGGCCTTGGTGATGCCGAGGATCTTCTCCTGGGCCTTGGCCGGGGAGCCGCCCTCGGCCTTCACCTTCTTGTTGATCGCCTTGAGCGTCTGACGGTCCTCGAGCTGGCCCGGCAGCAGTTCGGTCGAGCCCTTGGTCTCGATCTCGACCTTCTTCAGCATCTGGCGCACGATGACCTCGATGTGCTTGTCGTTGATCTCGACGCCCTGGGCCTTGTAGACCTTCTGGACCTCGGCCACGAGGTACTGCTCGACCGCGGTGCGGCCACGGATGGTCAGGACGTCGGCCGGGTAAAGCGAACCCTCGTTCAGCTGCTGGCCGACCTCGACCTTGTCGCCCTCCTTGACGTTGAGCCGGGTCCGGGGCGGGAACGTGTACGAGCTCTCCTCCCCGTTGGACTCGGTCACCGTGACCACGGCCTGCTTCTCGTTCTGCTCGATCGAGACCTTGCCGGCGACCTCCGCCATCTGGGCGAGGCCCTTGGGCTTGCGCGCCTCGAACAGCTCGACCACTCGGGGCAGACCCTGGGTGATGTCCTGTCCGGCCACGCCGCCGGTGTGGAAGGTACGCATCGTGAGCTGCGTGCCCGGCTCGCCGATCGACTGGGCCGCGATGGTCCCGATCGAATCTCCGATCTCGACCATGAAGCCGGTCGCCGGGGAGACGCCGTAGCAGGAGCGGCAGATGCCGCGCTCGGACTCGCACTTGAAGGGCGAGCGCACCGGCACGGTGGCCGACTCGTCACCCTCGTACGCCTCCGCGATCTCGGCCAGGTCGGCCTTCGACACGAGCTGGCCCTTCTTGAGCAGCTCGCGCCCGCGCTTGGTCTCGAACTTCTTGGCGGCCAGGCGGCCGACGAGGTTCGGGTTCGGGGCGTCGTCGATGAAGACCGGCATGTCGATGAACTCCTTCGTCTTGCAGTCGTCCTCCAGGACGATCACGTCCTGGGCGACGTCGACGAGACGACGGGTGAGGTAGCCGGAGTCCGCGGTACGCAGGGCCGTGTCGGCCAGGCCCTTCCGGGCGCCGTGGGTCGAGATGAAGTACTCGCCGACCGACAGTCCTTCGATGAAGTTGGACTTGATCGGGCGCTCGATGATCTCGCCCTTCGGATTGGCCATCAGGCCGCGCATGCCGGCGAGCTGACGGATCTGCTTGAACGAGCCACGGGCGCCGGAGTTGGCCATCATGAAGATCGGGTTCAGCTGACGGAGGTTGTCCTCCATCGCCTGACCGACCTCCTCGGTGGCCTGGTTCCACTTGTCCGTGACCTGCTTGTGCCGTTCCTCGGCGGTGTGCCAGCCCTCGTCGAACTCGGCCTGGATCCGGGCGGTCTCCTCGTCGTACTTGGCGAGGATCTCCTCCTTCTCCGGCGGCGGCACGACGTTGTTCTTCGAGACCGTGATGCCCGCCCGCGAGGAGAAGGTGAAGCCCAGCTCCTTGAAGGCGTCGAGCACCTGCGAGATCGCCGGGGCGCCGTAGGTGTCCACGAGCCAGCCGACCATGTCGTTGATGTCCTTCTTCTTCAGCGACTGGTTGACGAAGGAGTACGCGCTCGGGTCGTACTCGTCCTCGAGGGCTTCCGCGAGGGCACGCTCGATGCGGTCGTTGAAGATGATCCGCCCGACCGTGGTCAGAAAGTGCTCGTCACCGTGGCCGCGGTACTCCGCGTAGTCGTGGAGCTTCACGACGCCGTTCTCGTAGGCGAGCTCGGCCTCCTGCGCCGTCCGGAACGGGTGCGGCGCCTTGTCGAGCTTCGCCGGATCGAGTTCCGCCACGTCCTGGTCGGAGTAGGTCAGGTAGTACAGACCCAGCACCATGTCCTGCGTCGGGGTCGCCAGCGGCGCACCGTGGGCGGGAGACAGGATGTTGTTGGCGGAGAGCATCAGGACCCGGGCCTCGGCCTGGGCCTCGGCGCTCAGCGGCACGTGGACCGCCATCTGGTCGCCGTCGAAGTCGGCGTTGAACGCCGAGCACACGAGCGGGTGGACCTGGATGGCCTTGCCCTCGACCAGGATCGGCTCGAAGGCCTGGATGCCGAGGCGGTGCAGCGTGGGCGCGCGGTTCAGCAGGACCGGGTGCTCCTCGATGACCTCCTCGAGCACGTCCCACACCTCGGGCACCATCGACTCGACCATCTTCTTGGCCGCCTTGATGTTCTGGACGGCCTTGCGCTCGACCAGCTGGGCCATGATGAACGGCTTGAACAGCTCGAGGGCCATCAGCTTCGGCAGGCCGCACTGGTGCAGCTTGAGCGACGGGCCGGCGACGATGACCGAACGGCCGGAGTAGTCGACGCGCTTGCCGAGCAGGTTCTGGCGGAACCGGCCCTGCTTGCCCTTGAGCATGTCCGAGAGCGACTTCAGCGCCCGGTTGCCCGGCCCGGTGACCGGACGGCCGCGGCGGCCGTTGTCGAACAGCGCGTCCACGGACTCCTGCAGCATGCGCTTCTCGTTGTTGACGATGATCTCCGGCGCGCCGAGGTCCAGGAGCCGCTTGAGGCGGTTGTTCCGGTTGATGACGCGGCGGTAGAGGTCGTTCAGGTCCGAGGTCGCGAAGCGGCCGCCGTCGAGCTGGACCATCGGCCGCAGCTCCGGCGGGATGACCGGCACGCAGTCCAGGATCATCCACTCGGGCTTGTTCTCGGACTTGAGGAACGAGGAGGCGACCTTCAGCCGCTTGACCGCGCGGGCCTGCTTCTGGCCCTTGGCGGTGTTGATCTGATCCTCGAGCTCCGCGCAGGTGGCCTCGAGGTCGATCTGCTCGAGCAGGTCGCGCACGGCCTCGGCGCCCATGCCGCCGCGGAAGTACTCGCCCCAGCCGAACGGGCTGCCGAAGCGGTCCTTCAGCTCACGGAAGTCGGCCTCGTCGTTGATGACGTCCTTCGGCTTCATCGTCTGGAAGGTCTTCCAGACGCGCTCCAGCCGGTCGATCGCCTCGTCGATGTACGCCTCGGTGTCGTTGATCTCGGCCTCGAAGTTCTTGGTGAGTTCCTTGATCTGCTTGGCGCGATCGTCGTCGCTCAGCTTGCGCAGCTGGGCGGCGGTCAGGCCGAGCGAGTCGGCCCAGAGGTGGTCGTCGTCCGTGAACTTCGTCTGGGTGCCGTCCTCCAGGTACTTGATCCGGCGCGTCAGCGCCTGGTCGAGCTCCTGGGTCGCGGACTGGCGCTCGGCCTCGTACTCGCTGATCACCGACTCGACTTCCTTCTCGAGGGTGCCCATGTCCTTGGCGCGGGCCTCCTCGTCGATCCAGGTCACCATGGAGGCGGCGAAGTACAGGACCTTCTCCAGCTCCTTGGGTGCCATGTCGATCAGGTAGCCGATCCGCGAGGGAACGCCCTTGAAGAACCAGATGTGCGAGACGGGGGCGGCCAGGTCGATGTGAGCCATGCGCTCACGGCGGACCTTGGACCGCGTCACCTCGACGCCGCAGCGCTCACAGACGATGCCCTTGTAGCGGACCCGCTTGTACTTGCCGCAGTAGCACTCCCAGTCCTTGGTGGGGCCGAAGATGCGCTCGCAGAAGAGGCCGTCCTTCTCCGGCTTCAGGGTCCGGTAGTTGATGGTCTCCGGCTTGAGGACCTCGCCCCAGCTCCAGGACCGAACCTTCTTCGACGAGGCGAGACCGATCTCGATCGCGTCGAAGTTGTTGATGTCAATCACGTTACTCATCAGTTAGCACCTGCTTCCTCGGTGTCGCCGGCGCCATCGGCAGCGGCATCACCGCCCTCTTCCGCGAGGGATTCATCTGCGGCACCGTTTCCGGAGCTCACTTCGGTCAGGTCCATGCCGAGGTCCTGGGCGGCCTGCAGCAGGTCGTCCTCCTCCTCGGCCAGGTCGCCGACGCCCTCCTCCGACACCACGTTGGCGTCGAGCGACAGCGCCTGCATCTCCTTGAGCAGGACCTTGAACGACTCGGGGATCGACGGCTCGGGGATGTTCTCGCCCTTCACGATCGACTCGTAGGCCTTGACGCGGCCGACGGTGTCGTCGGACTTGACGGTGAGCATCTCCTGCAGCGTGTAGGCGGCGCCGTAGGCCTCGAGGGCCCAGACCTCCATCTCGCCGAAGCGCTGGCCGCCGAACTGCGCCTTGCCGCCCAGCGGCTGCTGGGTGACGAGCGAGTACGGACCGGTCGAACGGGCGTGGATCTTGTCGTCGACCAGGTGGTGCAGCTTCAGGATGTACATGTAGCCGACGGTGACCTTGCCCTCGTACGGCTCGCCGGTGCGGCCGTTGTAGAGCTGCTGGGTGCCGGAGCAACGGGCGCCGGGGCGCTCGTCCAGGTCGACTCCCATGTCGATCCCGCGCGCCTCGCCGTGCTCCTTGGCCCACTCGACCAGGGCGTTGTCGACGTCCTCGACGGAGGCTCCGTCGAAGACCGGCGTCGAGACGTAGACGCGGTCACGCGTCTCGGCCTTGTTCTTGTAGGCCTCGGACCCGTCGTCGTACCAGCCTTCGCCCGCGACCCAACCGAGGTGGGTCTCGAGGATCTGGCCGATGTTCATCCGGGACGGGACGCCCAGCGGGTTGAGGATGACGTCGACGGGGGTGCCGTCGGCCAGGTGGGGCATGTCCTCCTCGGGCACGATCTTGGAGATCACGCCCTTGTTGCCGTGGCGGCCGGCGAGCTTGTCGCCCTCGGAGATCTTGCGCTTGGTCGCGACGTAGACGCGGACCAGGTCGTTGACTCCGGGCGGCAGGTCGTCGCCGTTGTCGCGGCTGAAGGTCAGCACGTCGATCACGACGCCGCCCTCGCCGTGCGGGACCTTGAGCGAGGTGTCGCGGACCTCGCGCGCCTTCTCCTTGAAGATCGCGCGGATCAGCTTCTCCTCGGCCGTCAGCTCGGTCTCGCCCTTCGGCGTGACTTTGCCGACCAGGAGGTCGCCCGAGCTCACCTCGGCGCCGACGCGGACGATGCCGCGCTCGTCGAGGTTCCTGAGGCTCTCCTCGGAACGGTTCGGTATGTCGCGGGTGATCTCCTCGTCGCCGAGCTTGGTGTTGCGGGCGTCGATCTCGTACTCCTCGATGTGGATCGAGGTGAGCTCGTCCTCCTTCACCAGGCGCTCCGACAGGATGATCGCGTCCTCGAAGTTGTAGCCCTCCCAGGACATGAAGGCGACCAGGCAGTTCTTGCCCAGCGCGACCTCGCCGCCACCGGTCGAGGAGCCGTCCGCGAGGACGTCGCCCTTCTTGACCTTGTCGCCCGTGTTGACGATCGGGCGCTGATGGATCAGCGTGCCCTGGTTCGAGCGCATGAACTTGAACAGCGGGTACTTGTCGGTGCCGTCCTTGTGCTTGAGCTCGATCGCCTCCGCGTCGACGTAGGTGATCTCGCCGTCGTGGCCGGCCAGGATCACGTCGCCGGTGTCGACCGCGGCGCGGCGCTCCATGCCCGTGCCCACCAGGGGCGGATCGGGACGCATCAGCGGCACGGCCTGCCGCTGCATGTTGGAGCCCATCAGGGCGCGGTTGGCGTCGTCGTGCTCGAGGAACGGGATCAGGGCCGTCGCGACCGACCAGATCTGGGTCGGGGAGACGTCCATCAGGTCGACCTCGCCGGGCTCGGCGTTGACCCACTCGCCCTCGCCGGCGCGGCAGAACACGCTGGGGCCGACGAGCTTGTTGGTCTTCTGGTCGAGTTCGGCGTTCGCCTGGGCGATCACCTTGTTCTCTTCCTGCGTCGCGTCGAGGTGCACGATCTCGTCGGTCACCTTGCCGTCCTTGACCACCCGGTACGGGGTCGTGACGAACCCGTGCTCGGAGATCTGGGCGTACGAGGCGAGCGAGCCCATCAGGCCGATGTTCGGGCCTTCCGGGGTCTCGATCGGGCACATGCGACCGTAGTGGGTCGGGTGGACGTCTCGCACCTCGATGGGGGCGCGCTCGCGGGTCAGGCCGCCCGCGCCGAGCGCCGAGAGGCGGCGGCGGTGGGTGAGGCCGGCCAGCGAGTTGTTCTGGTCCATGAACTGCGAGAGCTGCGAGGAGCCGAAGAACTCCTTGAGCGCCGCGACGACCGGGCGGATGTTGATGATCGTCTGCGGGGTGATCGCGTCCGAGTCCTCGGTGGTGAGGCGCTCGCGGACGACCCGCTCCATGCGGTACAGGCCGATCCGGAAGTGCTCCTGGATCAGCTCGCCGACGGTGCGGAGGCGGCGGTTGCCGAAGTGCTCGTACTCGTCGAGGTGCTCGGAGACGTTCTCCCGGGGGTAGGTCAGCGCGTCGGCCGCGTAGTCCTTGATCGGGTTCTCCTCGTCGATCTCCTCCGGCATGCCGAGCAGCTTCGGCAGGCTGACCAGCTCCTTGATCAGGGAGATGATGTCGTCGTGCGTGAGCACGCGGGTGTCGAGGTCGATGTCCAGCCCGAGGCGCGCGTTCAGCTTGTAGCGGCCGACCCGGGTGAGGTCGTAGCGCTTGGGGTCGAAGAAGAGCTGCTCGAGCAGGTTCTTGGCGGCGTCGACCGACGGCGGCTCGCCGGGGCGCTGCTTCTTGAACAGCTCGATCAGCGCGCCTTCCTCGGTCATCGTCGCCTCGGTGTCCGCGGCGAGGGTGTGCTGGATGTAGACCGAGTTGTCGAAGAGGTCGAGGATCTGTTCGTTGGTCACGTAGCCCATCGAGCGGAGCAGCACGGTGATCGGCAGCTTGCGCTTGCGGTCGATCCGCACGTACACGCGGCCCTTCTTGTCGATCTCGAGCTCGAGCCAGGAACCGCGGGCGGGCATCAGGTTCGCCGTGAAGACCTGCTTCTCCGGATCCTTCGGCGCCATCACGTAAGCGCCGGGGGACCGGACCAGCTGGGTCACGACGACACGCTCGGTGCCGTTGATGATGAAGGTCCCGCGCTCGGTCATCCACGGGAAGTCGCCCATGAAGACGGTCTGCTCGCGGATCTCGCCGGTCTCCCTGTTCTGGAAGGAGACCGTCACGTTCAGCGGGCGGGAGTAGGTGAGATCGCGCTCGCGACACTCATCGAGAGTGTGGGCGGGCTCGTCGAACTCAAAGTCGCCGAAGACAATCGCGAGATTGCCGGTGTAGTCCTCGATCGGCGAAACGTCGTTGATCGTCTCCCTCAGCATGCCGTTCTCGGGATCCGTGAGATCCTCAAACGAGCGACGCTGAATGTCGATCAGGTGGGGGGCTTCGAGGGGGGTTTCGAGTCGGGAGAAACTCCTGCGGACAACGGGGGCAGAAATCGGGCGTGCCAAGGTTGGCAACTCCTCACAAGGGGTCAGAGATTCACGTGATCAGGGCGCGGAAGCGGTGAATTTCGGCCGAAACTTCGCGCAACGACAGACAATAGCACAGCTAACAAACCACTCGGACGTAACACCGGCACGTGGCGAAAACGCCGTGCCGGCGAGTCAGAGCCGCTGGCGCGAACCAAACGCGTCGGGACCCGTCGGCGGGACCGCATGCGCACGGTTCGATTTGCAACGAAAGAGGGACGCCTTTCGGCGCCCCTCTCTCAAACGCTTGGGTTGAACTCTTACTTGAGTTCGACCTTGGCGCCGGCCTCTTCGAGCTCGGCCTTGAGCTTCTCGGCCTCGTCCTTCTCGACGCCTTCCTTGACGGGCTTGGGGGCCTCGTCGACGAGGGCCTTGGCCTCCTTGAGGCCGAGGCCGGTGGCGGCACGGACGACCTTGATGACCGGGACCTTCTTGTCCCCGACGTCGGTCAGGACGACGTCGACGGTCGAGCCGGCGTCGTCGCCACCGTCTCCACCGGCGTCGCCACCGGCAGCGGCGGCCGGAGCCGCGGCGGCGACGGCCGTGGCCGAGACGCCGAACTCCTCTTCGAGAGCCTTGATGCGCTCGCTCAGCTCGAGGACGCTGATGCCCTTGAGCTCTTCAATCCATTCTTCGGTGCTGGTTGCCATTTCTGGTTACTCCTCGTTTTCTTCTGAATCAGCTTTGTCTTCGGCAGCGTCGTCGGCCTCGGCCTCTTCGGCCGGGGCTTCCTCGGCGGCGGCTTCGTCGGCCTCGGCCTCTTCGGCCGGGGCTTCCTCGTCCTCAGCTTCGGCCTTGGCCTCCTCGGCCGGGGCCTCCTCGGCGGCCGGCTCCTCCGCCGGGGCCTCGGCCTCGGCTTCGGTCGCCTCGCCTGCGGCCTCATCGGCCGGTGCCTCCTCGGCCGCGGGCGCGGCTTCGGCGGTACCGCCCACCAGACCCTGATCGGCCACCTGCTGGAGGGCGATCGCGAGGCCGGAGATCATCGATCCCAGGCCGCGGGTCAGGGTGACCAGCGGGCTGGCGACGATGCCGGCCAGCTGACCATTGAGGACGTCGCGTGAGGGGAGCTTAGAGATCGCGGTGAAACGGTCCTGGTCGAGGATCGTCTCCCCCATGACCCCACCCTTGTAGGTGAGGATCTCGTGCTCCTTGTTGAAGCTGGTGATCGCCTTCGCGGCAGCGGCGGTGTCGCCCTTGACGAAGGTGAGCGCGGTCGGACCCTGGAGCAGATCGTTCAGCTCCGTGGTTCCGGTCTTTTCAGCGGCGAGCTTGGTGAGGCGGTTCTTCACGACCTTGAAGGTCGCGTCCGCGTCACGCAGCTTTCCGCGCAGCTCAGCCGCCTGGGTCACCGAGATGCCCCGGTAGTCCACAGCGAAGATCGCTTCAGATGATTCGATCTCTGCACCGATCTCTTCGATCAGCGCGGCTTTTTCTTCACGGTTCATTTTTGCCTGACTTGTCTTTGTCTGACCAAACGCCTGTCGCAGACGACCCGGGCAAAGAAAAACCCGCTCACAGGCGGGCACGAGGAAAACTCGAGGAGTCTTCTGGCTCACCTGCGCTGGGAATTACGGGCTATCGCCCGACCAGCGGTCTACGGCAGACGGGAAACGATACAGAAAGGGGCGGGAACGCGTCGCCGCGCGCCCGCCCCTCTCGCGTGAATCGGTTACCGCCGAACGCCCCTGAGGACGACCCCGCGGTTGATGACGCGACGCTTGCCTGACTTGGACGTGACCACGACCTTGACCTTGGCTCGCGTCCTGGTGCCGCGGATGGCCTTGCGGGCCCGGGGCGGCAGGACGAGGCGGACCCGGCCGGTCTTCCCGTTGCCGACCCTGGCCGGTGCCTTCACCCTGACCACGTACACCTTGCCCCGGATCCGGACCCGGACCCGCTTCGTGGTCTTGATCCGGCACGGGCCGTCGGGACACCTGACCGCGGCCAGCACGACCTTGCCGCTGCGCGGCACCGTGACGTTCGTCTTCGGCTTGATGACCGGCGGCTTCGGCGGCTTCGGCGGCTTGGGAGCCTCCGTCACCGTGATCGCGCCACTCTGCGCATCGGCCGAACCGAACTCGTTGGTGACGGCGACGCGACAGGCGATCGCGCTTCCGACGTCCGCGGCCGAGGGCGTGTACGAGGCGCCGGTTTCACCGGGCAGCGCGGCTCCGTCACGGGACCACCCGTAGGTGACCGCGGGCTCCGGCAGTCCGCCCAGCCCGTTCGCCGCGCAGGTCAGCTGCTCGCCGACCTTGCCGGAACCGCTGAGGTCCGCGGAACCGATGGCCGGGGCCGAGCCGACGAACACGTCGGCACCCTCGAGCTCGTCGTCGAAGGCCGCCGCCACCGTGATGGCCCCGACCGGTTCGGTCGAGGTCAGCTGCGTGCTCGCCGAGCCGTCGACGATCTGAGCCGCCTCGGGTTCGACCGTCCCGTGGTTCGAGGCGAACGCGATCTCGCGTCCCTCCAGGACCGGCAGTTCGACCGGATCGCCGGCGCTGTTGCGATCGAGGGACGCGGTGACGGTGACCGGCGTGCCCGCGGTGACCCTGGCCGCGGAGGCCTGGGCGGAGAGCACGACGTTCGGGCTGGCATCCACGTCGCCCCAGACGTTGTCGCATCCGACCGCTCCGGGACCGCCGTTGCAGCCCCACCAGTTGTCGGGGGCGTCGACGGTGGCGACGGTCGAGTCGTTCTGGATCCCACCGCCCTGATTGTCGACGAGCCGGTTCTTGTCGACCGTGAGCGTTCCGGTGTAGCCCGAGACGGCTCCCTCCTCGGCCAGGAGAATGGCGGCTCCGGTGTTGACCGGAGTGCCTCCGTCGCCGGCGCGGACGCCGCTGATCGAGTTTCCGGTGATCGTGGCCGTGGAGTTGGCTCCCTCTCCGTGACGGTCCGCGAAGAGGATGCCGGCGTCGATGCCACCCTCGATGACGTTGCCCTCGACCGTCAGGTCGTGGACGCCACCCTGGATCGAGAGCGCCCGCGAACGTCCATCAGAGAACGTGTTGCCCGAGACGACCGCCCCGTCGGTGGCGGTGACGATCACGTGCCGTTCGTCGAGGAACGTGTTGCCGACGATCTCGAGGTCGTGCCGCTCGGCCGCGGTGGGAGCCGCGACGTTGATCGGCACGTTCGTGTGTCCGGTGAAGAGGTTGTCACGGATCGACACGGATTCAAGAGGCCCGTCGCCGTAGATGCCCGACTGGAGCCCCGGCCGGTTGTTCGCCTCGAACCGGTTCCGTTCGACGACGGTCGGGGTGGCGTCGGTGGCGACGGTCTCGAGGTCGAGTCCGTGGTCGTTGTCGGTCACGATCGTGTTCCGGATCGCGTACCCGCTGGCGGTGGTCATGCCCTGGATCGCCGCGTGTTCGTGACCCGTGACGGTGACCCCGTCCAGGGTCGCGCCGACGGCCGAGAGGCGGACCGCGCCGCCACTGTAGTTGCCGCCCACGATCACGGTTTCCTCGCCGGCGGGCACGTCACGATCCCTGGCGTCGACGCCGGCCTGGGCGCCGGAGACGGTCACGACCTTGTCGAGGACGATTCGCTCGCCGGCCGTGGTCGCCGAGTACTCCCCGGCACCCACCTCGATCACGTCACCATCGACCGCCTGTCCCAGCGCGTACTGGATGGTCGCGCAGGGATCGGCCTGACAGTTACCGGCGTCGGTCCCGTCGACCTCCACCTGCAGCTCCGCCGCGGCTGCCGTCCCCGCGGAAGTTCCCAAACTCAACACCACGGCCACCGCCAGGGCGAAGACCACACCCAGCGGTCTGCGCACAGCGCGAGCCACGGTTTCTACACCGAACGAATGCAAGAGCATCTATTACTCCTCGTCTATATGAAATGCGGGCCCGCTGCCCCCTAGTAGCGGCCCCCTGTTGGGGGTGAACATAGACCACCAGGCTGGACGTGTCCAATGCCGATGGGCGTCTGGGCGTTAGCTGGCGGTCCGCCGTCCGGGACGAACCGCGGATGGATCTGGGCCGGATACGCGTTCGGGCAAGGGCTCGGGGAGCGGCCCTCGTGCGCCGACGCGCTGCAAAGCGGAGGGGCGCCAAACGGCGCCCCTCGAAAAGGCCGGGATGGTGCCGCGGCTAGCCGTCCTCCGGCTCCAACTGACCGCCGACGTCCGGGGTGGCTGCGTACCAGGTGCCGTCGATCTTCTCGAAGTAGGCGTTGCCTCCGTAGCCGAAGGTCACCGTGGCTCGGTCGCCGTCGACGTTCATTCCCTCGATCACGTACTTCTGGTTCTTCGGGGTGGACTTGAGGCCCCGCGTGAAGATCTTGATGCACTTCTCCCGCCCGAGGGTCTCCTCCAGGCGGGAGGGCTCGAAGAGACCGCAGAAGCCCTTCGCGTCCGAGGTCTTGGTGTAGGCGCGGACCTTCTCGACCAGGTCCTCGATCGCGTTGCGGTCGCCATCGGAGGCGTTGATTCCCTCGGTGGCGGGTGGCGCGTTGGTCGTGGGACCGTCGTCGTCTCCCCCGCATCCGACGGCGACGAGGCCGAGGGCCAGGACGGCGATGAGCGACAGGACTGCTGCGATGCGATTCATGGTTCTCCCTGGTTCTCCCGTTCTACTGCTGCTGTGCTTTGGGCTTTGCGTTCTCGATCGAGGGCGCCACGACGTACCACTTGCCGTCGATCTTCTCGTAGGCGCCCGTGCCACCCTCCCCCTGGTAGGTCACCAGGGCCTTGTCGCCATCGAACTCCACGTTCTGCATCACGTATTCGTCCGGCACATCGGCTTCGTCGAGCAGGGGCTGGAACACCTTCGCGCACTGCTTTAGCGACCCCAGGTTGGCCCGCAGGGCGGCTGGATGGAAGTGCTTGCAGTACGCGATCGCGTCGCGCGCGCGACCCGCCTCGGCCAGCTGCTCCGAGAGCGTGGCGAGCGCCTGTTCGTCGGCCTTGCGCCCCGGCGAAGAGCTCGCGGGGCCACCCGACTCGCCGCCGTCGTCGGAGCCTCCGCACCCGGCGGCACCCAGCGCTATGGCGGCGGCGCAGACGACTGCTGTCAGACCGCGCCGGCGCAAGCGGATCAGGCCGGGACGGCCTCGGTCTCGGCGTCGGACTCGGTTCCGGCGTCCGGGAAGATGTCCTGCTCGGTCGCCCGGGCGGGATCGACCGAGATGCCGGGGCCCATGGTCGTGGAAACGGAGACCGAGAGGATGTAGCGGCCCTTGGCCGAGGCCGGCTTCGCCTTCGTGATCTCGTCCATTACGGCCGCGTAGTTCTCGAGCAGCTTGTCGGCGTCGAACGAGGCCTTGCCGATTGCGAGGTGGACGATCGCCTGGCGGTCCGTGCGGTACTCCACCTTGCCGGCCTTGGAGTCGCCGACGGCCTTCTCGACGTCCTCGGTGACGGTGCCGACCTTGGGGTTCGGCATCTTGCCCGACGGGCCGAGCACCCGGCCGAGGCGGCCGACGGTCGGCATCATGTCGGGAGTCGCGATGACCACGTCGAAGTCGTCGAACCCCTCTTCGATCTTCGCGGCGAGGTCGTCGGCGCCGACGATGTCGGCTCCCGCGGCCTCGGCGTCGCGGGCCTTGTCGCCCTGGGCGAACACCGCGACGCGGACGTCCTTGCCGAGCCCGTTCGGGAGGGCCAGGGTCCCGCGAAGCTGCTCCTCCGCGTGGCGGACGTTCACCCCGAGGCGGACGTGGACCTCCACGGTCTCGTCGAAGTTCGCGGACGCGGTCTCCTTGATCAGGTTGATCGCCTCGACCGGCGGGTAGATGTGGTCCCGCTGGACCTTCTGGAACTGCTGGCGAAAGCGCTTGCCGTGAGCCATGGTTACTTGACCTCCACGCCCATCGAGCGGGCGGTGCCGGCGATGATCTTCGAGGCGGCGTCCAGATCGTTCGCGTTCAGATCGGGCATCTTGCGCTCCGCGATCTGCCGGACCTGGGCCTCGGTGATGGTGCCGACCTTGTTGACGTGAGGCTCTCCCGAGCCCTTCTGAAGGCCGATCGCTTCCTTGATCAGGACGGCCGCGGGCGGCGTCTTGGTGATGAAGTCGAAGCTGCGGTCCTCGTAGACCGTGATCTCGACCGGAATGATCGTGCCACCCTCCTGCTGCGTCTGCGCGTTGAACGCCTTGCAGAAGTCCATGATGTTCACGCCGTGCTGACCGAGAGCCGGGCCGACGGGCGGCGCCGGATTGGCCTGGCCGGCCGGAATCTGGAGCTTGATGAGGGTCATTACTTTTTTAGCCATGAGACTGAATGCCTTAAAGGTTCGGGTGGTTAGAGCTTCTTGACCTGTTCGTAACCGACTTCGGAGGGCGTCTCGCGACCGAAGATCGACACCAGCACCTTGAGCTTCTGCTGGTCGTCGTTGATCTCCGCGATCTCGCCGGAGAAGTCGGAGAGCGGCCCGCTGATGATCTTGACCGTCTCGCCGATCTCGAACTGGGCCTGGGTGCGGGGCCGCTCGGCGGTCTCGCGATGGAGCAACCGGTCCACTTCCGACTTGGTCAGTGGCACCGGGGTGTCGCGGGGGCCGACGAAGCCGGTCACGCCCTGCGTGTTGGAGACGAGGCTCCACGCGTTGTCGGTCATCTCCATGTTGATCAGGACGTAGCCGGGCATGGTGCGCTTCTCGACCTGGACCTTCTGACCGTCCTTGACCTCGGAGACCTGCTCGGTGGGCACGACGACCTTGCGGACGCGGTGACCCTGCCCCATCGTTTCCACGCGGTGCTCGAGCTTCTGCTTGACCTTGTTCTCCTGCCCGGAGTAGGTGTTGATGACGTACCAGCGATACATGAAGTTCCTCAGATGATCCTCTGAACGAGCCAATTGAAGGCCAGGTCCAGAAGACCGAGATAGACGGCGGCGACGATCACGAACACTACGGTGACGGCCGTCGCCTGGATCAGGGTGTCCCGATCGGGCCATTGGACCCGCTTGAGCTCGGCGATGCAGGATGACAGGAAAGCGATGACGCCGCCGCGCTTGCGTTCGCCCTTGGCCTGCTTCTGGCGCTTCGCGAGCTGCTGCTCCTCGCGCCGCTTCTGCTCGGCCTTCTTCTGCTTCTCGGCCTCGCGGGCCTTCCTCTTCTCTTCCTTCGAGCTCAGGCGCTTGGGCGCGTCCGGAGTCTCGAGGTCCTGTTCCCGGGCGCCGGCGGCGATGCCGGCCTCGACTGCCTCGACCTCGGCGACGTCGCCGGACTTGGGCACCTGAGTGTCGTGCTGGGCCTGCGCGTCAGCGTTCGACTCGCCCTTGGCGGCAGCCTCGCGCGCGCGCTTCTCGGCCTTTCGCTGTGCCCGGGACTTGGCCACTAGCGGGTTTCCTTGTGGGGCTGGTGCTTACCGCACCAGCGGCAGTACTTGCGCATCTCGATCCGGTCCGGACTGTTGCGCTTCGACTTATTCGTTTGGTAGTTACGACGCTTGCAGTTTTCACATGCGAGCGTCACCGCGATGCGGACATCTCCGCGTGCCATATTTCCTCGCTACTCAGGCAGTGCCGTTACAAAGTAAAGCCTCGGCCCAGGGGCAGAGGCGCGTCTGTGAAGAATACCGGTTTGTCTCGTGAGGCGACTACTCGCGTCCGACGTGGCTGGTAAGCGGGCAGAAACGAAAGGAGCCCGCCCCGGCTCTTGGCCGGTGGCGGGCTCCGTTCCGTTGTCGAGACGGGCTACTTCAGCAGGATGAGGCTTCCCGTCTTGCTGTTCTTCTTGATGTTGCCGCTGGTCGCGACGGCGGACACCGTGGTCTTCTGCCGCTTCCTGACCTTCTTGGTCTTGAGCTGGAAGCTGACCGCCTTGCTGGCGCCGGCTCCCAGGTTCGCGACCGTCTTGCAGCGGTTGGCCTTGCCCTTGATCGCCCTCTTCTTGGTCTTGAGGCAGACCTTGACCTTGCTCAGGGCGGTTCCGCCGGTGTTCCTGACGGTCACGGTGACCTTGACCGCCCTGCCGCTCTTCACCTGCTTCTTGAGCTTCACCACCGGAGCGCCGAGCTGACCGGGGGCGGGCTTCTCCTGGCAGTTGGGCGGGGTGCCGGTCTGGCCCTCGGGGCACTGCGGCTTCTCGCAGTTGGGCGGGGTGCCGACCTCGCCCTCGGGGCACTTCGGCTCCTCGCAGTTCGGCGGGGTGCCGGTCTGGCCCTCGGGGCACTTCGGATCATCGACGTCGACGGTCCAGCTCTGGTCGGCGGCGTCGCCCAGGTTGCCCAGGACGTCGGTCGCCCGGACCGAGATGGTGTGCGAACCGTTGGCCAGCCCGCTCACCTGCTTCGGGCTGGTGCAGCCCTCCCAGTCGCCGCCGTCGAGCTTGCACTCGAAGGTGGAGCCTTCCTTGTCCGAGTCGAACTCGAACGTGGCGTTGTTCACCTTGACGGTGCCGGTCGGTCCCGAGGTGATCGAGGTGACCGGCTTGATCGTGTCGACGCTCCAGCTGCGGGTCGCAGCCGGGTCGCTGACGTTGCCGGCCTCGTCGGTCGCCGTGACGGTCACCGTGTGGTCGCCGTCGCCCAGCGAGTCGTAGCCGACCGGGCTCTCACACGGCTCGGCATCGCCGTCGTCGAGGGCACACACGAAGGTGGCCGTCTCGTCGTCCGAGGCGAACTCGAACTCGGCGGCGGTCGCCTTGGTGGGCGCGTTCGGGCCGCCGGTGATCTGGACCTCGGGCGCCACCGTGTCGACAGTCCACTCGAAGGAGGACACGTCGCTGGTGACCTGGAGGCCGTTGGTCGCGCGGACCTCGAACCGGTAGGTGCCGTCGGTCAGGTCCTGGAAGGTCAGGTACCTGAACGGATCGGGCTCCTCGACCGGATCCTCGTCGCCCGGCTGCTCGTCGCCCGGCTCTTCGTCGCCCGGCTCCTCGTCGCCGTTGCCCGGCTCCTCATCGCCCGACTGTTCCTCACCGGACTGGTCGTCGCCGTTGCCCGGCTCCTCGTCACCGGTCTGCTCCTCGCCGGACTGGTCGTCACCGGTCTGGTCGTCGCCGTCGCCCGGCTCCTCCGGAACGATGACCTCACCGCAGTCGGTGCCCCACTCGACCTCGGCCGGGGGCTCCTCGCCCTCGTCCGGGACGCGCAGGTCCTCCGGGGTGAGCAGTCGGCACTCGACCGAGGCGTCGTCGGGATCGGTCAGCTGACCGAACACGATTGACGTCTCGTTGGTGACGTGACCCTCGATGTTGGACTTCAGCTCGATGGTCGGCTTGGTCGTGTCGACGTTCCAGGTCCGCTCGGTCGGGACCACGGTGCGGTTGCCCGCGGTGTCCCAGGAGCGAATCTGGATCAGATGCTCGCCGTCCTCGAGGTCGGTGACCTCGTACGGGCTGGAGCAGTCCTCCCAGCCGCCCTCGAGATCCTCGGGGTCGGCGGGGTCGACGCGGCACTCGGACCCGGCGGTGCTGGCCGGCTCGCTCGTGTTGAACGTGAACGAGGCCGAGGTCTGTCCGACCGTCGAGCCCTCCGCGGGGCCACCGGTGATGTTGGTGGTCGGCGCGGTGCGGTCGATCACGAACAGGTAGCGACGCCCGTTGACGTTGTTGTCCGCCTCGGTCGGGCGGGTGCCCGACGAGGTGCCGGTCGCCACGTTCCAGACGAGGTCGTACCCGCGGATGTCGAGCGCGTAGCTGCCCTCGGCCAGGCTGCCGTTGCTCCACTTGAAGTGGCGCGCGTCGGTCTGGCCGCCACACGGCGCCCAGCCCGAGCCCAGCGAGTTCGGGTTCGCACCCGGGTTCGTGGCGTTCGTGGTCGCCGTTCCACCCGAGATCAGGCGGCAGACGGCGCCGTTCTCGATGAGGTCCTCGTTGGCGAGGATCTCGACCTCGAGCGGGTCGTCGGCGGTACCCAGGTTGGTCCGTGCCGGCGGCTGTGACGTGATGGCGAAGCCGGGCGCGGTGTTGTCGTGGACCCAGGTGTACTCGACCGGGTCGGACATGTTGCCGCCCTCGTCAACCGCCCAGATCTTGAACGTGTTGGTCGAGTTCTGCGTCGGCGCGGTGCCGAAGTTGTCGTTGTTCCCGCGCGACGTCTGGAGCGTCACCGTGAGGCGCTCGGGGTTCGAGATGCTCGAGGTCCTGTTGGTGCAGGGGTTCTGGATCGCGCCGCCGTTCAGCTGGCACGCGAACCCGATCGCGTTGGGAACCGGCTTGGACGACGTCGCCTGGAAGCGAGGCGCCGCCACGTTGCTCCGGAGACCGGGCTGGGTGCTGCTCCCGGTCGCGACGCATCCGACCGCGCCCGGTCCGCCGGCGGCCCCGTTGAAGCAGGCCGTGGCGACGGTCGGGCCACCCAGCGAGACCGCGGGGTTGGTCGCGACGATCGTCCAATCGGACGTCGTGGTGTTGCCGATGATTCCCGTGGAGGAAACCGGGCGCACCTCGAACCGCATCGTCTTGCCGTCGTTCATCTTGTTCCAGTTGACCTGGTACGGAGACGAGCAGGGCTCGAACGGCGGGGTCGTGGCGTCAGCCTGGTAGTAGCGGCACTCGTGCGTGGTCACGCCCGGCGCGAACGCGGGATTGGCCGGCGACGTGAACGTGATCGACGCCGAATCCTGGCTCAGGCCGGTGTAGCGGGTGCTGCCCCGGACGATGCCGGGCAGGCCGCCCACGGTGACGGTCGGCTGATTCGCGTAGACCGCGAAGTTGTGGACCGCCGGGATCGAGGAGCTGTCCGCCCTGATCTCGACCTGGTGGTTGCCGTCCGCGAGGCCCGTGAACTGCTTCGGGCTCGTGCAGGAGGACCAGCCGGTGCCGTTGAGGTTGTTCGCCTCGGTGGCGTCGATCCGGCACTGGGCCGTGCCGCCGTCGGGGCTGAACGAGTAGTTGACCGTCCGGTCGCCGGAAACGGCGGGCGGGGTCGAGTCCAGCGTGACGGACTGGTTGGATGCCCCGACCACGGTCCAGTTCCGCTCGATCTCGGCGGACTGGTTGGTGGCGGCGTCCTTGACCCTCACCTTGAAGCTCTTCGCTCCGGGGGTGAGTTCGGTCAGCTGGACCGGCGTGGTGCAGGCCGTGAACGCCGCCCCGTTGAGGCTGCATTCGTAGGTCGGCTGCTGCGCGGTGATCCCGTTGGCCGTCGTCCCGAAGTTGATCGGGGTGTCGGTGGCCGACAGGTTGATCGTCGCGTTGCTGCTGGTCGTGTAGCTGTTCTGCTGCTGGCTGCCGGCGGCGAACGAAGCGACCGGGGCCGCGTTGTCCACGGTCCAGTAGACCGTGAGACCGCCGTTGTTCAGCACGTCGTTGTTGGAGGTCTGGACGTTCCCGACGGCGTCGACCGCCCGAATCTGGACGCCCTTGCGGCCGTCCGTCTGACCGACCGCCGTGTACCAACCGAGGGTCGAGTTCAGCATGCCCGGGTTGCAGGGAGCGAACCCGGTCGCGTTGCCGGTACCCGTCGCGAAGCTCGACGTGCCGGTCCCGGTGTTGTTCACCGTGCGGCACTCGAAGCTGGTCGCGGGCTCGTTCGTCTGGAAGATCACCGTGTTCTGGGTGCTCTTCGTGAACGCCGGCGGGGTGGCCAGCGCCGTGACGACCGGTGGCACCGTGTCGTACACGAACGTCCGCTCGGTCGGCGTCGTCGTGCGGTTGCCCGCCTGGTCGACGCCCCAGATCTTCAGGGTGTTCACGCCCTGGATCGGCATGCCCAACCGGAGGTTGATGTCCACCGGCGAGCTGTCGGTCGGGCCGACCCAACCGAGGCCGGTCTGGATGCCGCTCAGGCAGGGACGCTCCTCGCCGTTGTTGAACTGGCAGGTCCAGGAGACCACCGGCTCGTCGGCGGTGAAGGTGAACGCGTGGTTGGTGTCACCGGGGTTCTGCGTGTCCTCGTACGAGAGGCAGATGATGATCTGCAGCACGCACTTCCGGGTCGCCGCGGTGCTGCCGACGTCGCGGGTCGGCGACGGCGGGCCCGAGGTGAACACCGGGACCGGCGGGGTGAGGTCGACCACCCAGGTGGCGGTCACCACCTCGCCGACGTTGCCGGCGAGGTCCGTCGGACGAACCTCGAAGGTGTTGGTGCCCTCGACCGCCTGCCAGCTGACGTCGGTCGGCGAGGAGCACGGCTCGAACTGAGGCCCTGACGGGGTCTCGTCTTCGCCCTCGTCTTCGCCCTCGTCCTCGCCCTCATCGCCGTCGCCGGGGTTCTCGTCCCCGTCGACGGGCTCGTCCGAATCGCCGTCGCCCTCGTCGACCACGTCGGGCGTGCCGGTCGGGGTGTAGCGGCACTCGAAGGTGACCCGCTCGTTCGCGTCGAACGAGACGGTCCCGTCGGTGATGTTGCCGCCGACCGGGGTCGTCGGCTGGCCGGTGATCGAAGCTACGGGCGCGACGTTGTCGACCCGGAACTCGGCGACCGCCGGGAGGCCGGTGTCCTCGCCGACCGTGCCCCTGACGAGGAACTTGTAGTCGTTGTCGGGGAGGTCGTTGACGTCGACGGGCGAGGTGCAGGGCTCGAATTCGCCCTCCACGTCACCCATGTCGAGACGGCACTCGAAGGTCGCCTCGGCCTCGTTCGACTCGAACTCGAAGTGGGCGTCGCGGCTCGTGCTGGAGACCGGGGGCTTCTCCGTGAACGAGACGTCGATCGACTTCGCGGTGATCGTCACGCGGGAGCGAGTGATCTCGCCGGCCTCGGTGACGATCGTGAGCCTGGTGTCGAACACGCCGGCCGTGGTGTAGGTGTGGCTGGCGGTCGGGCCCTCCGTGACCTCGTCGACGGTTCCGTCACCGTCGAAGTCCCACCGGTACTCGATGACGTCGCCGATGCGGGAGACGGTGTTCGAGGCGTCGAACTCGACGTCGAACGGAACCTTCGCCTCGAGCGGGTCGCCGGAGTAGCGGACCTCGATCGCGGGAAGGACGCTCGGGGAGAACTCGAAGCCGAACTCGGCCGAGTTCGCGCCGGCCGGGGACGGCAGCCCGAGCAGGTCGTTGATCTGGCCGGCGGCGAGGCCGGAGCAGCCGCTCTGGCCGGGGGCCGTGAACGACTTGTCGGCGACCCGGGCCCTGCCGGTGTCCGGGTCGAACGGGATGCCGCCGAGGCTCAGGCCGGGCGTGGCCGACGGGTCGATCCCGGTCGACGTGCTCATGTTGAGCGTCAGCGGGGCCGCATCGGTGCCGATGGTGCAGTTGTTGCCGACGTCGGCGAGGCCGGACGTGGTGGCCTTGATCTTGAACCGGAGGGCGAGGTCGAGCTCACCGGTCTCCGGGTTGATCTGCCCGGTCACGTCGTGCGTGGCCAGGATGTCGATCCCGATGTCCAGGTCGCCGATGATCGGCACGTCCTCGACCGGGAAGACCATGTGGGGGAAGTGGAATCCGGCCTTCGGGACGAAGATCGAGCCGTCGGCTCCGATCGTAGCGTCGAAGGTCGGCCGGGTGGGGAGATCCTCCTCGTTCAGCGGCGCCTCGAGGGTGCTGCCGACCTTGAGGAAGCCACCGGTGATCTCCATGGTGTTCGGACCCGGGTTGCCGACCGGCGGAGCGGCGTCGGCCGAAGCCATGGACGGAGCCATTAGCACCGTCGCAAACAACATGGCGATGAACAGGCCGAGCCGGCGTGTCCTTGATTTCACTGTGTTCCCCATTTCTATTTGTCTCCCTGTTCGGTTCATATGACCGTGTTCGCGGACCCCAGCGCCTTTAGCGCCTGCCCTTGGCCTTCCTGGTCTTCTTCTTGGCCCTCTTGGCCTTCTTGTTCTTCTTGGCCTTCTTCTTCGCGTTCTTCTTCGCCTTCGGCTTGGCCTTGGACTTGGCCGTGTTGCCGTTCGACTTCAGCTGCTTCGCGGCCGGTGCCGTGGCGGCGCCGACGGCTCCGCCGGCCTTGGTCGAGCTGGGTGCGGCGGCCGTTGCCGGTCCCTCGATCGTCCAGTTGGCGGTCGCGGCCGCGCCCTGGTTACCGGTCTCGTCCGTGGCGCGCACCCGGAAGGAGTGGGCGCCGGTGGAGAGGCCCTTGAGCAGGACGGGCGAGGTGCAGGCGGCGAAGGCGGCGTTGTCGAGGCTGCATTCGAACGTTGCCCCCGCCTCGCTCGCGGTGAACGAGATCAGCTCGGCGACGTCGGCCGTGGACCCGTCCGGCTTGCTGCCGAAGGTGACGGTCGGAGCGACGGTGTCGACGTTCCAGCCGTAGGACTCGACCGCCCGGTTCCCGACCGAGTCGGTGGCGCGGATTCCGAAGGTGTGGCCGCCCTGGCCGAGGCCGGTCAGCTCGACCGGGCTCTCGCAGGCGTCCCACTCGCCGCCGTCGAGCTTGCACTCGTAGGCGACGTCCGGGTCCTCGTCCGAGGAGAACGAGAACGCGGCGGACGCCGAGTCGCTGAGGGCGCTGGGCACCTCGTCGAACCCGAGTCCGGGGATCTTCGCCTTGACGTTCCACTCGTGGGTGGCGACCCCCTGGATCCCGGCGGTGTCGGTGGCCGTCACCGTGAAGGTGTGGTCACCGTCCTCCAGGCCGACCACCGTGGCCGGGTCCGAGCAGTCGAACGACTCGAGGCCGTCCAGGCTGCACTCGGTTACCACCGTCGAATCGGCGGAGGCGACGTCGAACCCGAAGGAAGCGCTCGTCTCGTTGGTGTGGTCCGCCGGGGTCGAGGTGAAGGTCACCTCCGGGCCCGCGGTCACGACCAGCCACGAGTAGGCGTCGATCGGGCTGACGTTGCCGTACTCGTCGACGGCGCGCACCTCGAAGGTGTGGTAGCCGTCCTCGAGCTCGGAGTAGCCCTGGCCCTCGTCGCTCTCGCACGGCTCCCACTCCGCACCGTCGAGACGGCACTCGGCGTCACCGTTGACGGTGATCAGCTCGAAGTCGGCCGTGTCGAGGGTCGACGACGAGGCCGGGACGCTCTCCGCGACGATCTGGACCACCGGCTTCTCGGTCTTCACCGACCAGCTGTAGGTCCGGGTCGTGAAGTTGAGCGCCGCGTCGGTCGCGGTAACGGTGAAGAGGTGGGTCCCCTCTTCGATGTACGCGTACTTGGTGCCGGACGGGCACGGGTTCTGGACCGGACGCTCGTCGAGCTGGCACTCGAGGTCGACGCCCTCTTCGTGGTCGTAGAAGAACTGCGCCAGGCTGCGGATGCTGAGCTCCGGCGGACCGGAGGTGATCTCCAGGTTCGGAGCCACCGTCTCGAGCAGCCAGGCCCAGGAGACGATGTTGCTCCAGTTGCCGGCGATGTCCAGCGTCCGGATCGCGAACTCGTACTCGCTGTCGGCGAGTTCCGTGAACTGCTGGCTCGTGAGCGAGTCGCAGGCGTTCCACGGGCCGGTCGCACCGTTCACCTTGATGCGGCACTGAGCCAGCTGGACCGGCTCGTCGCTCTCCCAGGTGAACAGGGGCGAGACGTCGTTGGACGGCTGCGCGGGCTTGTCGACGAAGGTCGGGACCGGTGCGGTGAGGTCCACCCGCCAGTCGTAGCCGCCACCGCCGGGGTTGCCGTCACCGCCGACGTTCCCGTACTGGTCCGTCGCGCGGACGCGGAACTGATGCGGGTTCGGGGTCTCGGTGAGGCCCGTGTAGGCGGGGCTGGTGCCCGTCGAGTTGGTGCCGCACGGCTCCCAGGAACCGCCGTCGAGCTGGCACTCGAGGGTCGAGTTCGGCTTGTCGGCCGTGAACGTGAAGGTGGCCGAGGTGACGTTGGTCGGATCGGCGGGCCGCGAGGCCGGCGCGATCGTCACGCGCGGCTTGACCCGGTCGATGGTGAAGTCGTGGCTCGCCGGGGGTCCGGCCACGCCACCGGGGGTGATGCCGCGGACGCGGAAATTGTGGCTGCCGATGGTGTCGTCGGTCTGCGCGAACGTGAACGTGTCACCGCTCTCGCAGGCCGTGAACGCGCCGCCGTCGATCGAGCACTGTGCCGTCGCGTCGTACGGGTTGGACGGGATCGAAAACGTGAAGACGTTGTCCGTCTCCTTCGTCACCGGATCCGGGGTCGTATCGATCTGGGCGACCGGATGGTCCTGGACCCAGACGGAGCCCGTGTAGACGTCCGACTTGCCCACGGTGTCGAAGATCGTCAGCTTGGGCGTGTAGTTGCCCGCGACCGGGTAGCTGGTCGTCACGGTGGGGCCGTTGGTCACCTCGTCGATGACGTCGTCGCCGTCGAAGTCCCAACGGTAGCCACAGTCCGGCTCGTTGACGTCCGGGGTCTCGCACGGCTGGACGCCGTTCTCCACGATCGACGCGCTCGCGTCGAGCGTGGTGGTGTCACCCTCGCCCACGGGATCGGGGCTTGCCGTGAAGGACGGGCGAACCGGCCACGGCCGCACGGGCTCGCCCGTGCTCGCGTTCGTGAGGGTGAAGTGGAAGCGGAGGAACGAGTCGCTGCTCGGCAGCCCGAGACGCGAGTTCATGGAGTTGCAGGAGCTCGCTGGCCCGCCGCCGGAGTCCGTCGTGATGGTCGGCGAGTTGTGCCCGGAAGCGACCAGGCGGCCGGTCGCCGTGGAGCGCTGGTAGGCCTGGCCACCGGCACCGCTAGTGCTGCCGGAGATGGCGATCGGGTTGCCGGACCAGCCGACGTAGCAGTTGTTTGCCGCGGATCCGCTGGTGTGCTGCGTGCGGACCGTCATCGGCATGTTGTAGGTCATCGCCCCGGTCCTGGGGTCGATGTGCCCGGTCCAACTCCCGAGGACCTGCGGGGTCGCGCGGACGCCCGGGTTGCTCAGGCAGACGATGATGTTGGTGCCGTAGCAGTAATCGTCGATGTCCCGGGAGGGGAAGGACGGATTGCTTACCGGGGTGATGTTGCCGTTCGCGGCGACGTTCACCTGGTAGGTGACCTCCGTCAGCGGGAAGTTGGACTCGGTCATCCGCGAGGGGCTGAACCGCATCCCGTCATCGCCGGAGGGGGCGAGCCAGGTCATGTTGAAGGTGCCCGGGTTGTCGACCAGGTCCGCGGCACCCGCGTTCGACACCGGCAGCGCCAGCATGAGCGCCATCGCGGCCAGCATGCCCGTGATCGCCGCGACGATGCGGCCATTGCGGAGCTTGCCGCTCATGTTCTGTGTGGTCTGAATGGCTCCCATTTCTTCTCCCTGATTCCTGATCTGGCTGAAGTCGCTGATCCTCAACGTCCCCACCTAGCCCTTCGTCCTGACCTTGTAGGTGTGGTAGACGACTCGCTTCTTCTTTTTCTTCGACCTGAGGGTCTGCTTCACGACGATGCGCTTGTTCCCCTCGGCGGTGAGAGCCAACACCTGGTCGCGGTAGGCGGCCTTGATCACCAGGGTGACCAGCTTCCACTTGCCGGCGAGCGAGGTGTTCCTGACGCTCGAGCTCATGACCTTGGCGTTCTTGCCCTTGCCGGTGACGACCACCGCCGAGCCCTGGCAGCGCGGCTTGAAGCCGGCCGGGCACTTGAGCCTGATCGCCAGCTTCTTGCCGTCGAAGGTGGCCGTGGTGTTGTTCGGCTTCTTGATGGCCGGCTGCTGCTTCTTGCAGTTCGGCGGGTCGCCGATGAAGCCGTCATCACACTTCTGGGGCTGCGGCTTCTCGCAGTTCGGCGGGGTGCCGGTCCAGCCCTCGGGGCAGGGGTCGTAGCAGTTCGGCGCGGTGCCGACCTGACCCGTGGGGCAGGGCTGCGGCTGGCAGTCCGGCCACGCCCCGACCTGACCGCTCTCCTCGCAGGTCGGGTCCTTGTAGACGGTCCAGGCGAGCGAGTCCTCGTCGCCCTTGTTGCCGGCCTGGTCGACGGCCCTCACCATGAACACGTGGTTGCCGAGCGCCAGGTCGTTGTACGCCTTGGGCGAGGTGCAGGCGCCCCACGCCCCGGCGTCGAGCTTGCACTCGAAGGTGGCGCCGGAATCGGTCGAGAGGAACTTGATCGACGCGCTGGTCGACTTCGTCTGGCCGATGTCGGTGGCGATCGCCACGTCCGGCTTCTCGAGGTCGACGGTCCACTGATGCGAACGCGAGGTCGAGTTGCCGGCCACGTCGGTGACCTTGGTCTCGAACTTGTGGGTGCCCGAGGCGAAGGGGCCCGTGTAGAAGTTCCACACGTTCCCGTTCTCGCAGGCCTCCCAGGCGGCTTCGTCGATCCGGCAGGAGACGTCGGCGATGCCGGAACCGTCCGTGTCGGTGCCGAGGAGCTTGAAGGCGGCGCTCGTCTGGTTGGACAGAGGCGCCGGCTGGGTCTCGGTGATCGCGAGCTCCGGCGCGGTGGTGTCGCTCCGCCACTCGTAGCTGCGGACGACCTCGTTGCCCGCCGTGTCCGCCACCCTCAGGGTGAACGTGTGCGGGCCGTCGGCGATCGAGGAGTAGGTGTGCGTGGTGCGGGCGCACGCGATTTCCTCGCCGTCGTCCAGCTGGCAGTAGGCCTGGACGCCGGCCTGGTTGTCGTTCGTGTTGTAGACGAACTTGGCCGTGTCGCTCTTGTCGTTCAGCAGCGGCCGCTCGTGGATGGTCCCGGTCGGCAGCTGAGTGTCGGTGACCCAGGTGTGGGACACCGGCTGGCTCGCGTTGCCCGCCTGGTCGACGGTGCGGAGGTCCAGGGTGTGGCTGCCGTCACCGACCACGACGGTGTGCGTCGTGTTCGAGTCGCAGGGGCTCCAGTTGCCGCCGTCCAGCTTGCACTGGGCGGTCGGCGCGGAGCCCGTCCCGTCGACGTTCAGCGTGAACTCGGCGGTGGCGGAGTTGTGGTGGACGTTCGGCGTGGCCGCGAACTCTCCGGTCGGGTCGACCGTGTCGACGTGCCACGTGTACGGCGTGCGGAAGCCGGCGACCTCGGGCTCGGCCACGAGGTAGGGCTTGACCTCGAAGGTGTGCTCGCCCTCTGCGATCGGTTCGCCGCCGGTCAGGTCGGCCAGGGTCATCGGCGGCGCGCAGTCACCGAGGAACTCGCCGTCCAGCCAGCACTCGTACCGGAAGGTGGTGCCGGGGATGACCTGCTCGTCGATGTCGTACGTTTCCGCGTTGAACTCGAACGCGGCGTCCGAGTCGCGGGTGCCGCCGGTGTTGGCGTTCATCGGTCCCGAGGGGCCGACCAGGCTGTCGATGATCGGCTCGGCGGTGTTCGCCGTCCAGTCGTAGGTGACGATGTCCGAGACGTTGTTCGCCGCGTCGATCGCCCGAATCTCGAAGCGCCACTTGCCGGTGGGCCGCACCTGCGAATGGGGCGAGCTGCAGTTGGTCCAGGCCTGGACGACCTGCCCGGCCGGCTCGTTGAGCTTCATGTTCCGGATCTGACACTGGGTGGTCGGATTCGCGGTCATGTTGTCCTGGGCGACGAACGCGAACTGAACGTCCGAGGTCGTGACTTCCGTCGCGGGGGCGCTGGTGATCTCCACGGTGGGCTTGGTGCCGTCCACGGTCCAGCTGCGGATGGTCGAGCCCTCGTTGCCGACCGCGTCGGTGCCCTTCACCTCGAAGGTGTGGGGACCGTCGGCGAGGCCGGTCAGGTTGCGCGGGCTGGTGCAGTTGTTGGTGGTGACGCCGTCGAGCACGCACTGGGTGCTGTTGGGCGGCATCGTCTTGTTGACGGTGAAGGAGATGTTCGCGCTCCGCGAGCTGGTGAGCCCGGACGGCGCGCCCGTGACGGCGTACACGGGGACGACCGTGTCGATGGTCCAGGTGTACGAGGTCTCGCCGGCCGGCGTGTCGCCGACCCGGGCCCGCACGCTGAACGTGTGGGAACCGTCGGCGAGGCCGGAGTAGCTGGCGGCCATCGAGTCACAGTTGGTCCACTCGCCCGAGTCGAGCTGGCACTCGTAGGTGAGGCCGGCCGGGACGTTGGACGAGAACTCGAAGTTCGCGTTGGTCTGGTTGGTCGCCGCGGCGGGCTTGGTCCCGATCGTGATGGTGGCCGTGGAGATCGGCGCCGGGTCCATCTTGATCTGAAGCTCGGCGGTGTTGTTGCCCGAAGCCGACGGGATGCCGACCTGGTCGTCGACCATGCCGGCCGCGACGCCGCTGCAGCCGTTGTTGCCGGGGACGTAGAAGGTCCGATCCGCCACGCGGAACTCGCCGGTGGCCGGGTTGTAGGGGACGCCGCCGAGGCTGGTGCCGGGCTCGGCGTTGGGGTCGGGGGTCACCTCGGTGCTGGGCTTCACCCAGATCGGTCCGGCACCGCCGACGGGCTGGGAGGGGTTGCCCACGTAGCAGTTGTTGCCGAGGTCGGCGAGGCTGCTGCCGGCGATCCTGCGGATCTTGACCGAGAGCTTGATGTCCATGGAGGTCTCGCCGGTCACCGGATCGAGTGAGCCGGTGATGTCCTGGGGGGTGAAGATCTGGATCCCGAGGGTCACGTTGCCGATGAGGGGGATGTCCTCCAGGACCATCTCGAGCTCCTCGAAGTTGAGGTTCGAGGAGGGCACGAAGATCTCGCCGGAGCCGTCGATCGTGCCGTCCATGGTCACGGGCTCGTCGCCGCCGAGCTCGCTGATCGCGAACGGCGGAAGCGTGTTGCCGATCTTCAGGTAGCCGCCGGCGAACTCCGCGGTGAAGGGGCCCGGGTTCGTGACCGTCGCGGCCGAGGCCTTGGGGGCCGGGGCCAGGAAGGTGACGATCAGCGCGATCGCGGCTGCAACCGCGAAGACCAGCGCGAGCACCTTCTTGCTCCCACCGGCAAAGCTCCCCTGCTCATTCCCGACAAACGCAGCAATCACGTTGACTTCCTCCCTTTGGGCTGGCGCCCTATTCATGTGATGGGTGGTCCCTCCACCCGGCGACCGGCGGACCGATCGCAAACTCTTTTCCCCAAAAGAGGTCTGCCCCACTGACGGGGACTTCTCCCATATGGACTTCTAAGAGTGGACTTATATCACACAACCCGACGCCCGGGACCGTGTGGACACAAAAAAACGGGGGACGGCCTCCGCCGTCCCCCGTTCCTTGATCTGGCCCTCCCTACAGGGTCTTCGGATCTAGCGCCTAAGGCCGATCCGGAACGCTTCGGTGACGTTCGCGCCGGAGTTCGAAAGGGCGGTCACCGAGACGACCACGGCCCCCGACCTGCGGCCCCGCAACAGCCGCTGCCACGCCCGACGGTTCGGCAGCTTGATGCGGATCACGCGGGACTGGCCCTCGCGGAATCCGCCGCGGTTGAACCGCGAGTTCATCACCACGCTGCGGCCGCGGATCTTGCCGCTCACGACGGCCCGGTTGATCCGGCACGTGCCCTTCGGGCAGGTGACCCGAATCGCGTTGAACACCAGGTTGCGAGGCACCCGGACGACGTTGCCGCCGACGCGCTTGAGCCTCGGAATCGACTGGGTACCGCTCGGTCCGGTCTTGCCCGTGGCCCCGGTGGCACCGGTCGAACCGGTCGCGCCCGTGGCCCCGGTGGCACCGGTCGCTCCGGTGGCACCCGTTGCTCCGGTCGCTCCGGTGGCACCCGTGTCGCCGGTCGCGCCAGTTGCCCCGGTGGCCCCGGTATCACCCGTGGCCCCGGTCGGTCCGGTGTCGCCCGTTGCCCCGGTCGGTCCGGTGTCGCCAGTGGCCCCGGTCGCGCCCGTGGCACCCGTGGCGCCGGTCGAACCGGTGGCACCCGTGGCGCCGGTCGAACCGGTGGCTCCGGTGCTGCCGGTCGGACCGACCGGTCCGGTGTCCCCGGTCGCACCCGTGGCTCCGGTATCGCCCGTCGCACCGGTATCACCGGTGGCGCCGGTATCGCCCGTGGCCCCGGTCGCGCCGGTGTCTCCCGTGGCCCCGGTGGCTCCGGTCTCACCGGTAGCGCCGGTGTCACCCGTCGCGCCCGTGGCTCCGGTCTCGCCGGTGGCCCCCGTGTCGCCGGTGGCTCCCGTCGCTCCGGTCTCGCCCGTGGCTCCGGTGTCACCCGTCGCGCCGGTGGCTCCGGTCGCGCCCGTGGCGCCGGTCTCACCGGTCGCGCCGACGTCACCGGTCGGACCGGTCGCGCCGGTCTCACCCGTGGCACCGGTCGGGCCGGTCGGACCGTCCGGAGCGAGCTGGATGGCCACCGGGGTGGACATCACCTGGCCGTCGAGCTCGGCCTCCACCGCGGCGGTGCCGGTCTCGTTGGTGGAGGTCAGCGTCGCCACGGCGCGGCCGCCCTCGGTCTGCGCCGAGGACGCGATCGTGCCGAGATCGGTTCCGAAGGAAACCTCGGTCGCCGGGAATCCGACGCCGGGCTGACCACCGTTGCTGTTACGCAGGATGCTGGCCGTGATCTGTGACTCGTCCTCGTCCGAGTAGATGGTCGAGGGCGACGCGTTCAGGGTCATCACCAGGTGCGGGTTGACCGCGATGTCGTCACCGACGGTGGCGTCCGCCCCCGGGGCGTTCGCGCCGCCGTTCGCGCCCCACCAGTTGTTCCGGGCGAGGATCGGGTCGGACGACTGGTTCTGGATGCCGACCTCGTTCCCGGCGATGCGGTTGCCGGTCGCCGAGAGGTCGAGGTTCCCGACGGCACCGGGCCGCGCGAGGATGCCGACGTCGGCGTTGGTGAACGTGTTGCCGTTCGCCTTCACCGGGAGGCCGTTGTCCGACGGGATGAGCTCGATGCCGACCAGCGGATCGTTGGTCGGGTCCGGGACCATCTCGAACGTGTTGCCGGAGATGTCGTACTCGCCGTCCTCGGCGTAGACGCCGCTCACGCCGGTGTAGTCACCGGGGTCGGTGCCGCTCTCGGCCTGGCCCGTGAACGTGTTCCCGGTGATGGAGACCCGGTCCGAGCCGGAGGCGGTGAAGCTGTACACGCCGACCTGGACATTCTCGAACCTGTTGTCCGCGATCGTCGAGGCGCCGCCGCCGTACAGCAGCATGCCCGAGGCGTTGTCGTCACCGAGGTACGACAGGTCGCGGATCGTGTTGCCGGTCGCGACGAGCTTCGTGCCCTGCTGGGTCGTGATGCCGTTCTGGCCCTGCGTGCCCGTGTTGCCGCGGCCGACGATCTCGGTGTCGTCCACCTGGAGCGTCAGGCCGGTGCCCGCCACTCCGGCGGCCTGGATGCCGGCCTTCTGGAACTGGTGGATCAGCGAGTTGAACACGCGCAGCTTCCTCGGGACGTTGTCCGAGTTCAGCTGGGCGATGCCGTAGCCGCGCTGGGCGCCGCTGGTGTCGCTGACCTGGGTGCGAACCGTCTCGACGTTGGAGACGAGGCCGCCCGAGCGCGAGAACAGGATGCCCGAGAAGCGGTTGTTCGCCGCGCCCTCGTTCTCGCCGTCCACGACCAGGTCGCGGATGGTGACGGTCGAGTCCTCGACGCAGATGACGCCGGTCCAACCGTCGACTCCACAGGCCGGCAACGGGTTGCTGGCCGGGGTGATCGTCGTCGTGTTGGTGCGGCCGGTGCCCTTGATCGTGATGTTCTTGTTGCTGATCGTGGCGCCGGCGAACTCGCCGTCGCCGACCAGGATCGTGTCGCCGGAATTGGCGGCGTCCGCGGCGTGCTGGAGCGAACCGCACGGCTCGGCCTCGTCGCGGCAGTTGTTGCCCGAGTCCTCTCCGCCCTCGTCGACGTAGCGGTCCTGGGATCCGCCCGCGACCGTGAAGGTGTGGTTCACCGTCGCGCCGTCGACCGTGGTGCCGATCGTCACGGTGCCGTTGTCGTGGTTCTCGACCAGGGTCGAGGACTCGCCCTCGTCCGAGAGGTTGTCCACGGCCGGATCGACCGAGCCGACGTTGCCGTCCGTGGTCGAGTACTCGACCTGCGGGTTGCCGGGGACCGCCGGGGCCGAGGCGTTGGCGCTGTTCCGGTTGATCGAGGCATCGATCGTGAGGCTGCCGTCGAGCGAAAGCGTCGCCGGGGTCGGGACGGCGCGGAGCACCAGCCACGGTTCGGCGTCGACCTTGTCGTTCTCCGAGACGCTGCCGCAGGGGGCGGTCGCCCCGACCGGGTCGGAGTTGCAGCCGAACCAGTTGTTCCGGGCGTTCACGTCGAACCCGTCCGCGGACCAGACGCTGATGCCGGTCGCGTCGGAGGTGACCGACGGCCGGAACACGTCGCCGTTGCCGGCGATCCGATTGCCGTGGATCTCGACGTTCTCGTAGTTGTCGTTGTTGATCGCGAAGCCGGGGCCGCCGTTGTCGGCGATCACGGTGGATTCGACGCTCACGCCGTCGATGGCGGTGGAGCCGACCGCGTCCAGCTGGATGCCGACGTTCTGGTTGCCCGTGATCTGCGAGTCGCGGATCTCGATGTCACCGTTGTCACCGCCGTTGGCGAGCTGGAGGTGGAGGCCACGCGCGCCGAGGCCGGGATCGTCCTGAGGGTTCGGGACGCCGTTGCCCTGGATCTTCACGCCATCGAAGACCGCTTCCTCGAGCGAGCCACGGAAGTACAGGCCGCGGGCTCCGTTCTCATTGAACTCGGCACCGGTCACGCTCAGGTTCTGGACGTCGCCGCTGGTCGCGTCGAGCCCGACGAGGTTCCCGCTGAAGGAGCCTCCCTCGATCGTGAGGTCCGGCACCGTCCCGGAGAGCTTGAGCCCGGCGGTCGCGCCGGTGGCGGTCACGTTGGTGAGGGTCCAGCCGGCGGCCTGGTTCAGGTTGAGGCCGTTGCCCCCGTGGGGCGCGCCGCGCCCGTCGACCGTGACGTTCTCGACGGAAACCTCGTCGACGTCCTCGGCGGCCGCGGTCAGAAGACCGGAGCCCGGGCTCGCGTAGGTCGCGACCTGGGTCCTGATGGTCAGGTTCCGGACCGTGCTGCCGTCGGCGTTCTCGCCGAGCACGAACACGTTCGCGTTGGAGGCGGATGCGGGCCCGACGATCGTGTCGGACTCGGACTCGCCCTCGATGGCGACCTGCTTGTCGACCTGGATCGCGCTCTGGTCGTAGCTGCCGTCGAAGAGGTAGACCGTCTCCCCGAAGTTGGCGCGGTCGATCGCGTGCTGGACCGTCGCGCAGGGGTTGCCGTCGTCCTTGCAGTTGTTGGCGCCGCCGTCGTCGTCACCGTCGGGCGCGACGTAGCGGGTCGCCGGCGGACCGGTCACCCCGAAGGGCAGCGAGATCAGCTCGTTGTCGATCCCGACCTCGAGGTTGGTGGCGCCGGTGTCGTCGCCGCTCACGGTCGAGCCGGTGTCGCCCGCGTCATCGGTCACGGCGTCGGCCGGATCGACGGACGCCGCCCACGGGTTGGTGCTCGCGAACGAGGCGGGCGTGCCAGTCGGGACGGGGCCCGCCGGGTTGCCGGCGGAGTTCGTCGCGATCGAGGCGCTGAGCGCCGCCGTGCCGCCGACCTCGATCTCCTCGGGGTCGACCTCGGCGTTCATGATCAGCCACGGGCCGGCGTCCACGCCGTTGTCGGCGTTGACGATGTCGCAGTCCGGGCCACCGTCGATCGGGCCCTCGTTGCAGCCGAACCAGTTGTTCTGGGCGTCGATGCCCGGGCCGCTGTCGGACCACGAGAAGATGCCGTTCGCCGGGGCGTCGGAGCCGACGGGCAGGTTCGGGGCGGTGCCGGGCACGCCCGAGCCGTTCTTGAAGCCGTTGCCGGCGATCCGGTTGCGGTGGATCTCGACCGAATCCAGGGTGGACCGGTTGTTGATCGTGAAGCCGGGGCCACCGTTGCCGACGATGGTGTTGCCGGTCGCGACGAACGAGTCCAGCGTGGCCGGAGCGTTGACGTACGTCGGGCTGTCGCCCGGGTAGCCCCGGACCTCGAGGCCGATGCCCTCGTTGACCGAGCCCTCGATCAGCGAGTTCGTGATCGAGATCGTCTCGTAGTCGCCGTCCTTCAGGTTGATCGCGAAGCCGCGACCGCCGACCGGCAGCGGGTCGACGCCCTGGCCGGTCCCGGTGATCTCGAGGTTGTCGAACGAGCCGTTCGTGAGCGCCTCGAAGTAGAGGCCGCGGTACTCGTTGTCGACGAAGTCGGTGTCGGTCACCGTGAGGCCGTCGATGTCACCGGTGGAATCCTCACCGAGCGGGGTCGTCTTGGTGACGTTGATGCCGATCCGGTCCTCGTGGAAGTGCGAGTCGTCGACCGTGAAGTCGGCCGCGTCGCCCTCGACCTCGATGCCGAAGTAGAGCTGCTGCGCCGAGTAGCGCAGGAAGTCCCAGTTGTTCGCCGGATCGTTGACGAAGACGCCGAACGTGCCGAAGCCCGGACCGTTGCCGGTGATGGTCACGTCGGTGAACGAAACGTCGTCGACCGCTTCGTCGCCCGAGTCCGTGGCCACGCCCGCAACGCCGAAGGTGGTGGCGTTGGTCAGGATCTCGAGGTTCGAGAAGGTGGTCCCGGTCGCGTTCGGGCCGAGGGTGAAGGTGTGGTCCTGGGTCGCCGAGTCGGGGCCGATGGTCACGCCCTCCTCGGACTCGCCGACGAAGTTCAGTTCCTTGTCCACCTCGAGGCCGGACTCGACGTACCTGCCGTCCGCGATGTGGATCGTCTCGTCGCCGTGGACCGAGGCCACGTTGACCGCGTGGGCGATCGTCTGGCACGGGTTGTCCGGGTCCTGGCAGAGGTTCGCGTCGTCCTCACCGCCGGGCGCCACGTAGCGGTCGCCCGAGGGCAGGCCCGGGATCGGCTGGTCGGCGTTGATCCCGTTGTTGATGAAGAGGTTCGCGTTCAGCTCCAGCCCGGACGGCACCGGGTCGGTGGTCGAGATGCCCACCGCGTTGCCGTCGATGACGTTCTGGTCGAGCGAGATCTCCGCGTCCGAGTCCGGGAACTCGGAGACGTAGACGCCGTTGTCGGAGTCGGTCACGACGTTCTGGGAGGCGACGGTCGGACCGTCGACCTCGTACAGCATCAGCGCCGACGCCGAGGCGTCCAGCGGGCCGGTGTACTGGCAGCCGTGGATGCGGTTGTTCGTGATCGAGCCGTTCGTGCCGCCCTGGAACTGGATGCCGTTCTGCCCGATGCCCGAGGTGGGCCCGAAGCACTGGACGTCGTTGTCGTCGATGTCACCGACGAGACCGCTGCCCTGCAGCAGGATGCCGGTCTTCTGGAATCCCTCGAACTGGCTGCCCGAGACGTTGATCGGCTTGCGCGGAGCGGTGTCGCTGTAGGCGTAGATCGCGAAGCCGCTCTGGACGCCGCTGAGCTCGCCGGAGACGAGCGGGTCGCGGACGTCGATGAAGCGCGAGTCGGTCACCGTGAGGTTCGACTCGGACGCGCCGAGGCCGGTGAACCGGTTGTTCGAGTAGCCGCCCGGGTTCGCCTTGCGGCCGTGCGCGGCCCCGTCGATGGTGAGGTCGGACACCGTGAGGTCGGCGCCGTTCACCGCGGCGAGGATCGCCTGGTGGTTGCCGCGAGGCGAGCTGAAGGAGGTCGCGAGGGCGGCGTCCGGCGACTGGATGGTGGTGTTGCCGGCGCCGGCGCCGACGATGCTCAGCTCGATGCCGTCGACCTTGTTCTGCTCGACGTACGTGCCGGGTCCGACGTGGATCGTGTCCCCGCTCTCGGCCTGGGCGATCGCGTGCTGGATGGTCGCGCAGGGGTAGAACTCGACGAGACACGCGTTCCCGGAGTCGTCGCCGTCGGCCCCGACGTAGAGGTCGGGGTTCAGCTCGACGTTGGGGATGTGCGCGTCGGCGTTGGTGCCGTTGTCCGCGAAGGTGTTGTCCGGCTCGACCGTGAGCCCGGCCGGGACCGGGGTGCCCGTCGAGATGCCGACCTGGTTGCCCTCGATCGTGTTGTCGCTCAGGGTGATGTCGGTCTCGTCGTCGACGAGGGTCACGATGAAGCCGTTGTCGGAATCGGTGACCGTGTTGCCCGTGAGGGTGGCCGGACCGGCGCCGTAGAGCAGGATCGCCCCGGGCTGCGGGTCGGTCGGCAGCGAGCAGTCGCCGACCTGGTTGCCCTCGAGGAGGCCGTGGGCCCCGTTCTGCAGCACGATGCCGTTCTGGCCCATGGTCGGCTGGGGTCCGCCGCAGGCGACCTGGTTGTCGACGATGGTCACGTTCGCACCGGCGCCGACGGCCTGGATGCCGTTCTTCTGGAAGTCGTCGATCGCGCTCTTGCGGATGTCGAACGCCCAGTTGCCGCTGCCGGTCTCGAACATCACGGCGCGCCCGCGCTGGTTGCCCCGGTACACGGGGGGCGGGTCGCTCAGGTACGCGTCGCGGATCGCGACGACGGAGACCTCGAAGATCGCGAGGTGCGAGTTGAGGCTGCCGATCCCGGAGAACTGGGAGTTCTGGACGAGGCCGGTGCCCGCGCCGTCCACCTTGAGGTCGTGGATCGAGACGTCGGAGCCGTCGGAGGCGCCGATGACCGCGCGCGTCGCCCCGTAGGTGGGCGAGGTGTACGACACGTCCATCCGGGTGGCCGGGGACTGGATCGTGGTCTTGTCGTCACCGGCGCCGCCGATCTCGACCTGCTGGTCGACGATCGTCACCTGCTCGGTGAAGGTGCCCTCGCCGACGTGGATCTGGTCGCCGTCGACGGAGATGTCGACCGCGTGCTGGATGGTGGCGCAGGGCTCGGCGACGTTCGAGCAGAGGTTGCCGTCATCGTCGCCGTCGGTCCCGACGTAGCGGTCGTTCGGCGGGACGCCGGGCAGGCGTTCGTTCGAGTTGCTGCCGTTGTCCTCGAATTCGTTGTCCAGGACCTGGAAGTGCTGGAGGACGGCGCCGCCGTCGATCGTGATCCCGTACTCGTTGCCGTGGATGTTGTTCTCGACGATCGAGATGTTGGCGAACGGCTCCGCGTCCGGCGGGAGGTCGGAGCGGCCGATGCCGATCGCGCGCCCGGTCTGGCCGGTGATCTCGTTGCCCTCGATGTTGACGTGGCTGGGCGAGGTCTCGGTCCCGAACTGGTCGGTGACGCGGATGCCGGTGGTGCCCGGGCCGAGGATCTGGTTGTCGGTGATCTCCGCGTTCTCGATCCCGCCGCCGAACAGCATCGCGCTGCCGTCCTGGTTCTTGACGACGTTTTCGCTGATCACACTGTCGACGGCGTCGTAGAAGACCAGGAAGGTCGCGTCGTTGTCGCTCTTGTTGCCGTGGATCGTGACGTCCTGCAGCTTCGAGGTGGTGGTGCCGCTGAGGTTGATCGCGGCGCCGGGGCCGATCGTGTCGACGAAGTCGTTGTCGGAGATGTCGACCCCGGTACCGGCCCGGTTGAGGATGAAGATCGCCGTGGAGACGGAGCCCTGGTTGTTCTCCTTGAACCAGTTCTGACTGATCTCGAGGCCGGAGATGTCACCGTCCGAGGGGCTGTTGCCGAGGATCCCGAACTGCTGCCGGGTGATGATGTTGTTCCGGACCTTCAGGTCCTTGGTCGACACCGCTCCCGGGTTGTGCGGGATGTCGATCGCGGCGCCGTTGGTGTCCCGGTACTCGGGCTGCGTCAGCGTGAAGCCGTCGATCGTGACGCCGTCGGAGCGGACCTCGAAGTCCACCGCGCGCGAGCCGTTCGACTTGGGGCTCTGGACGATCGTCTCGGGAACGCCGGTTCGGCCCCGCGCGTCGTTTCCGGCCTGGGCGCCGAGCAGGACCACCGGCTTGTCGACCAGCACGGTCTCGTTGTACGTGCCGGCCGCGACGTGGATCTTGTTGCCCGGGTCGGCCTGCCCGATCGCGTACTGGATCGTCCCGCAGGGATTTGCCGGGTCCGAGCAGAAGTTGCCGTCGTCGAGGCCGTACGCCGCGACGTAGCGATCCTCGGTGGGAGGAACGTTCTCGAAGTCACCCTCGAAGTTGTTGCCGTTGTTGGTGAAGGTGTTCCCGTCCCCGACCTCGATCGGCGTGGTCTGGGTCGAGGTGAGCGCCACGACGTTCTGGACGAACGTATTGTTGGCGATCTCGGCCTGGCTCGTGTCGTTCTCGTCGTAGCCGACCTTGATCCCCTCGAGGTTGTTCGAGATCGAGTTTCCGGTCAGCGTCGCCTCGGTGCCGGCGCCGTAGAAGGTCGTGGCCATGAAGGCGGCGGAGGTGCTGCCGTCTGTGGAGGCCTGGCCCCGGTTGTTGGCGACCTGGTTGCCCGAGGCGGTGACCTTCGCCCCGGCGGAGATGTCGAGGGCGTAGTCGATGCAGTCGCAGGCACCCTTGCCGATGTACACGTTGTTGTTGAACGTGCCGACCACGTTCTCGCCCTTGAAGAGGACGCCGACCCGTCCGATGTTGATGAAGAGCGAATTGCTGACGTCGAGGTGGACGGAGGAGGGGTCCGCGGCGCCGTTCTTGTTGGTCGCCACGGCGGTGCCGATGTACGTCGACCGCCGGATGTTGCGGAAGTCCACCCGTTCGATGGTGCCGGTGGCGTTGCCCACGAACCGTACGCCCTGGCCGATCGTCCGGGTCGGGTAGTTGCCGTCGATCTCGATGTCGGTGAGGGTGAGCGAGCCGCCGGCCTGAACCGTGATGAAGGCGGTGTCGTTGCTCGGCGTGTTCACGCCGGGGCTGAGCTTCGTGTTCGTGCGGCCGTTGCCGTCGATCGTCAGGTTCTTGGAGAAGCTGATGGCCGCCGGCTCGGTGAAGTTGCCGGTGCCGAGCACGATCGTGTCGCCGTTCGCGGCCTGCTCGACCGCGTAACCGACGGTCGCACACGCATTGCTGCTGCAGTCACCCGTGTCGGAGCCTCCCGTGGTCACCAACCGGTTGTCGGCGTTCGCGGACGCACTGATCCCTGCAAGGAGGAAGAAGGACGCGACGAGCGCCAGGACGGCGACTCGTACTACGGAGAAGTTGCGCGACTGAAAAGCAACATCAAGGCCGGTGTGGCTCACGTGGTTGTACTCCCTGCTACCTGGGTATTGGACGGACGGGTGAGGCTCTTCCTCACCCACAGCGGCGCAGGGTAACGCATGTTTTCCGGCTCGTGGAGCGGGATTTCGACAGACGCAAGCGGTATTCGGAGTACGGTACCGTCACATGTTCACTAAAACGACAGCAATGTTTTTTGGTACGCGAGGTACCGGTAACCCGCATGAGGCCACGGTTCTGGCGGAGGCCTTAACTGCGGAGTCGCATCAACGGACCGCCTCGATCCAGTCCAGCGAGCGGCCGCAAAGTTTTTGGGCGTCGCGGGGCGCGACCCGGACGATCTCGGGGTCGGCGACCGGCTCGAGCACGACCGGCCCGATCCCGAAAGGGTAGCCGCCGGTGGCCGGCCGCAGGGGGCCGCCCCGCTCGTAGGACATCGCGACCGGCAGCTCGCCGGCCGCGAGCTCGAGCTCGCCCAGCCCGACGAACTGGGCGTTGTTGTTGAGCACGTTCCGGGCCGAGCCCGCCGCCCTGCCGCCGACCTCCACGGAGACCCTTCCCCGCGAGGACCCGCCGACCCAAACCTTGTACCGGCCGGCCTCGGGCACCGCGACCGTCCCGCGTGCCGTGCCGTCCGAGAGCGGCGTGAGGGTCTGGTTGACCGGGTCCGGGACCCAGTCCGCCGGGTACTCGGTCAGGTCCGCCACGGCGTTCGGCGCCCTTTCGGCCGCGACCACCTCCCCCCTCGGGGCGGCCCGCGACGCGACCCGCTGGACCGCGGCGCAATTCGGGACCGCGGCGGGCTGGAAACCGCTCCCGAAGCCGCGGTGCACGATCAGGCGGCCGGCCTCGAAGTCCTCCGGCCGCTGCCACACGTCGTAGTAGTCGCCGCGCCACACCAGCTCGTAGGGGGATGGCGGTCGGCTCTGGCGGGGGTTCCGCCGCAGCACCAGCGTGCGGTAGGTCAGCACCCCCTGCTGCCCGGGGTCCAGGACGAGCTCGTCGGTGTCGGACCAGGCCCCCTTCTCCGTCTCGGCCCCGTCCAGCCGGGGGATTAACCGGCGTCTCAGCTCGGAGGCACCCTCGGCGTCCAGGCGCCGGAGGAAGTGGCGGACCCCGTAGGCCTGGTACTCGGTCATCAGGGCCGGGCCGTCGCCCGCGAACTCGTCCCCGATCTCCGAGAGCTCCGCGAGCTGGTCCTGCGGCGCCAGCCAGGCCTCGTGGTATGCCAGCGCGCTCGAGACGACGATCCCGCAGGGAACGATCAAGAGCACCGCGCCGATCGCCCGCAGGGCCCCGGGGGAAACGCCCCGGAAAAGCCTCGACCTACCCTCGACCTCACCCTCTACCTCAGCGTTCGCCCTCCCGCCGACGAGGAAACCGACCCCGGCCATCGCGAGGATGAGGAAGGAGGCCGAACCGGTCGCCAGCGCCTTGCCCTGCACCCAGGGCGAGCCGACGTACCAGACGAGGAACGAGCCGAGCGCGGTACCGAACGTCAGGAGCAGGAGCCCCCACGCCCGCCGGGCCACCGCGGCGACGAGCCCGAACCCGGCCGCGACCACGGTGGCGAACACCAGGATCGAGGTGAGCAGGCCGGCCAGGCTCGAGACCGGCTCGACCCGGAAGTCCCCGACCGGCCACGGGCCGGGGTACTGGGCCAGGCTCAGCGGGCGGATCAGGTTCCCCATCTCCTCCGAGCCCTTGGTCAGCGCGTCCTGGTTGGGCGAGAAGAGCTGGCCGGCGGCGAACACCGTCGGCAGGCCGATCACGAGGACGCCGACCAGGGCGATCCCGCCGGCGACGAGCATCGCCTTGACCAGGGCCCCGACATCCTCCCCCGCCCGCCGACGGCCCCAGACGGTGGCCCCCATCAGGACCGCGGTCCCGAGCATGATCGCTCCGAGCCAGGGCAGCCCGCCGGCGCCCATCACGCCGATCAGCGCGGCGCCGGCCAGGATCGGCACGACGACGGCGCTCCGCGGGCTCCGGTCCCCGGCGAGCCCGACCGCGCCCGCCGCGAGGATCGCGACCAGGAGCGCCGTGGCGACCTCCTTGATTCCGCCCCAGAACGCGTAGCCCAAGAGGAGCGCCGGCTGGGCCGCGATGAAGACGGCGGCGGCGCGGAGGCGGTGGTCGCGGATCACCGGGGCGGCCAGCTCGTAGAAGACGAGCGCCATGAAGGCCGCCATCAGGGCCATGTACGGCTGGAAGAGCCAGGCGGAGTCCTGGCCCGTCAGCTCGTGGCCCACCCCGAGCGGGATGAAGGCACCCAGCGGGTAGCCGGACTCGAGGTTGATCTGGATCGTCGCCTCGTAGCTGGAGGGCGCCAGCCCGGACGCCGAATGGCCGTGGGCCAGGACGTGATCGGCGAAGGCGAGCCAGGTCGAGGTGTCGTCCAGCTTCACGTAGCCGGCGAAGGTCGGCTCACCGGAGAGGATGACGGGCGATCCGAAGACGAGGAACACCCCCACCGCGGCGCCGATCGGCCAGACCAGGCCGCTCCGCGGGCGGAACCCGGCGAGGCCCCGGGCCGGGCCTCGGGGGCCGCCGGTGAAGAGGCCGACGTAACCGGCCGCCGCGAGGCCCGTCACGACCCCGGTCGTGAACTCGGCCAGCGACGGGAAGCAGGTGATGACCCCGCCCACCGCGATCAGCGCCGCGAGGCCAGTCGCCGGCAGGAGCGTCCACGGCAGGGCGCGGCCTCGGGCCAGCTCGGCCAGCAGGCCGAGTCCGACGCTCAGCGCCAGCAGGACGAGAGGAAAGATGACCCAGGCGAAAATCAGGACACGGGCACGATATCGCCACCGCGGACGAAATCGAGCGCGCGGTCATCGACCGGGTCGTACACCTCGACCTGCAGGTCTGGGTACTCGGGCCAGGCGATGATCACGCTCTTCCGGTTCTTCGGGTCGTAGAACCCGATGCCGCCGTGCTCCTCCACCCGGACGAGCTCCGGGTCGGAGGCGAGCTTCCTGGTCGCGTCATAGGCACCCGCGAACGGGTAGGTGCCGACGTTGAGGTAACCCTGCTCGGGGTCGCCGGCGGGCGCCCCGCCGGTCAGGTACCTCACGTGCACGTTGCCGGAGGAATCGATGCTGTACTCGGTCGCGGCGTCGTCCTGGGGCCCGGCCCAGAAGATCTGGTGCCCCGCCTCGTCCGTGAGCCCGGCGAGCTCTTCCTCGCTCACGATCCGCGCGTCGCCGGAGGAGGCGACCGCCGCGGGCGACGCCGGGTCACCGTCGCGGTTGCAGGCGGTGATGCCCCAGACCGCGGCCCCGACCAGCACGGCGGCGAAGGCGATGACCGCGGCCCGTTGGCCGGTGCTCATCTTCGAGGCCTGCGGCTTGACTGTCGTGGGGGCTCCGCTCACAGAAGTCCGGCACATTAGAGGAGCACCCTTTAGGAAACTTCAAGCTCCCCCAACCCTGACGGGATCCATTCAAGCCCGGAAGCGGATTCGAAGCGAGAAGCGGGTCACGGAGCCAGCCTAAGCCGCTTGAGGAAGAACCGCTCTTGGTCGCCGTGGTCGTAGCGGCCTGACACCTAGATCTTCTGGCCTTCCCTGAGAACCGCAGATCCGGTGCTTCCCTCCCCCAGCTTGATCTTCAAGAGGCCCTTCTTGAAGAACCTGCGGTCTTTCCGGCCGTTCGGCAACAAACGCGCCACGATGGCGTGCCGCCCGTCGCGGGCAGATCGTCCAGCGCTGCCTGCCACCCAGATCCCACCCTTCGGGTCGATCGTCAAGTCATACAGCCGGGTAGATCGTTCTTCTCCCTTGCGAGGCGTGGCGTAGAGGCGAACACTGCCGTTGGAGCCGAAGGAGCGATCGAGGCGACCGTTCTTCCGGAAACGCATGATCAGGCCGTAGTCCGCCTTCGCGGCGTCTCGTGGATAGACGAACCCGGCGAGAACGATGCGACCCTTCCTGTCGCGTTCCATGTCCCGCGATATCGCGGCCAGGGTTGCCTTCTTCCCACCGGGAAGCAAAATGATTCTCCCGCTCTTCCCGAAGGAACGGTCGGGACTGCCGTCCGCTTGTAGCCGCATCAAGAGCAAACGGTCCTTGGCAGTGCCGGTGGCCAGGATCCGGCCGCCACGAAGTACCTCGACATCGAATACGTACGAAGGTTTGTGTGGGGCCCCGGCGATGGTGATGCTGCCCGGGCTTTCACCCGGGCCGAAATCACGATCCCGTCCGCCCCGGGATTTGACGCTGAACAATCCGCCATCATCGGTGCGACCAGTCCCCACCTTCTGTTTGAACGCACCCACCAGGAATCCCCCATCCGGCCGAAGCGCCACCCGAGTAGCGCCGCTGCGGCTGCTAGCCCAAACACCGCCTTCTTGACCGAATCGCGGATCGGGAGAGCCGTCCGGCATCAACTGGGAGAACACCATGGTCGCGATTCCCTTGCGAATGTCGCCGAGGGGATAACTCCCCACATATCCCGCCAGGAGGATGCGGCCATCGGGCCTGATCAACGCTGACGTAAAGGTGGTTGTCGACGAAACGGGATTGTCGACCGTGAGGTCATATGGACCCCACTTCCGTGATGACGACCTTCCCCTGATCGCCGAAAGACGAATCCAGATCCCCGTTCGGAAGGAACCGCCACACCTGCCATTGGTACCCGTTCGCCGCCCCGACGAGCACCCGTCCCTGCTTGTCCGTCGCGAAAGCCTGCGGGCTCAGACTCGCCGAGAGACTGATCGGCCCCACTCCGCCCGTCACCAAGCCTTGCTTGCCAAAAGCCGGATCATTCACGAAATCCGATCTGGCTTGCGCAAACGCGCCAGAAGTCAGGAACGCAAACGACGCAAAAAGCGCCGCCGACACGAGAAGCCGCTTAGAAGACAGAGATCTCCTCACGCACCCGTAACCCACGACGGATCGTGGAGTTTCGCGGCACGGTCGGCTCTCGCGAGCCCACGGATTTATGCTCCGGGAATCCGAGGGAATACACCGGAATCGACGCCTATCCAGCCGAGAAGTGGCACTAGTGCAGAAAAATGCGCGGATACGCGGGGCTGGTTTGAGATCCCGCAGGACCCGCATTCCGTATGGTGGTGGGAAAGCCCGGAAGCGGATTCGAACCGCTGACCCCTTCCTTACCATGGAAGTGCTCTACCTACTGAGCTATCCGGGCGTGGGTTGGGAATCCTACCGGGGCGCGGCTTCCGCGTCTTCCTCGCCCAGGTCGCGCCTGATCCCCTGGGAGATTGCCTTCTCGGAAACCTCTTCCATGGCGAACTGGAACGAGGCGATGAACGCATCGGACGCGAGCGGCCTGAGCCGCCGGAGCGAGTCGCGGACCTCCGGCCACTTCTCCCGCGGCCGGCCCGCCCGGTCGAACGGCTCCCACACCTGTTCGTCGAAGAGCCGGATGAAGATCTCCGCCACGGCGGTGCTGCGTTCCTTGAGCGTCTCGAGCGTGTCGAGGCAGTCGTCCATCGGCACCCCGATCGCAGCCAACTCGTGGCCGGCCCGCAGGAGCTTCGGGCTGAGCACCTCGTAGCGCCCGTCCCCGAGCGGCCGCATCAGGCCGAGCGCCTCGGATCGCTCGAGTCGGTCCTGGTCGAACTCGATCTCGCCCCACGGCCCGGCGATCTCGCGCAGGGTCATCACCTCGGGCTGCTCGTCCTCGTACGGGGCGCGGACGTCGCGCGTGAACCGCAGGAGCTCGCCCGGCGACTCGCCGGCGGAGTCGACGATCCGGCGGATCGCCTCGAGGTTGAACCCCTCCTCCTGGAGCTCCCGGATCAGCTCTATCCGGTCGATGTGCTCCTGGTCGTAATACCTGGTGCGGCCGACGACCTTCGGCGGGGCGAGCAGCCCGCGCGACTGGTGGGCCCGGATGTTCCGAACCGTCATCCCGGTCCGTTCCGCCAGCTCGCCGATCGTGATCCGGTCCCCGGTTTTTCCGTCGTCTGCTGCCACCTGGGAAGATCGTAGGCGGAAACCCGCGTCCGGGACTCGGGGACGACCCCGATGCGACGTAAGGGTCATTCCCAATCGACAGGAGGGGCCCGGCCGATCAGCCTGAAGGCATGAAAGATCAGTCTCATCCCAAGAAACTCACCCGCTCCCGGTCGGACCGGTACATCGGCGGGGTCGCGGCCGGCCTGGCCGAGCGGATCGGCATCGATCCGATCTTCGTGCGAATCGCGTTCGTCGCCAGCCTCGCCTTCGGCGGGCTCGGCCTGCTGGCCTACATCGGCCTGCTGATCGCGGTTCCGATCGACGGCGACCCCTCCGAGCCGCTGCCGCCGCTCCAGCCCCGGCGCCGCAACATGATGATCGGCCTCGCGGTCTTCGTCGGATTCGTCGGCATCGTCACCGCGGACGCCGGCAGCACCGCCGCCTGGCTGTTCGGGTTCTGGCCCGGCACCGTGTTCGGCGTCCTCTTCTGGGTCGCCGCGGCCGCCGCCGCGATCTGGCTGCTCGCGACCGACTCGTTCGCCCTCTCCAGGTCTCGCGGGGACGGCGCCGGCTCCCCCGTCCCGGCTTCGCCTCCGCCTCCGTCGTCGGCGGCTGAGGATGAACCGGAGACCGACGCCGAGCCGTCCACGGAGATCGTCACCTACGCGGACTCCCCCACCCAACTCTCCCGGACCGAGGTCATGGAGACCCGGGCCATGCCGTTCACCGCCGCGGCGGATGACCCGGGCGAGGACGGCGAGCCCGGCTCCCCCGCCGAGGCGGCCGCCACCCGGCGCCAGGTCCCCTCGAAGATCGGCCGGGCCATGACCTGGTTCGCGATCGGGCTGACCGGCCTGATCGTGTTCTGCCTCCTGTTCGTGTTCTCGGCCGGCGTCACGGCCGCGTTCGGCGGCGTGCCGATGGCCGCTCTGGTGATCGTCCTCGGGGCCGGGATGGTGTTCGCCGGCCTGCGCGGCCGCCGGCAGCTCTCCGGCTGGCTGCTCGCCGCCGCGGTCGCCGTGACCCTGCCGATGGCGGCCGTATCGATCGCCGACCTGCGGGTCGAGGGCCCCTACGGCGAGATCAAGAAGGCCCCCATGTCCGTGCTCGACGTCCCCGACGGCGGCTACGAGATGGCGGCCGGCAACATGACCATCGACCTGCGCCGGTTCGAGTTCGACCGGCACCGGGAGACCCCGCTGGAGGTCGAGAGCGGCATGGGCCTGACGTCGATCGTCGTTCCCGACGACGTCTGCGTCACGGGCTCGGTCGAAGGCAAGGCGGGGGTCGTCACCATCCGCGGAGAGCAGACCAACGGCTTCGACGTCCATCAGAGGGGACTCAGGCCGGCGAGCCCGAAGCTGGCGGCTCGCGGCGGGATCCTCGCGCTCGAGGGCGAGTTCAAGCTGGGTGCCTTCGAGGTCGTCGACAACACCCAGTGGCGGGAGAACGGCCGCGGCGGCAGCTTCGAGGAGCACTCCGAGGCGGGCCACGGATCTTCCGAGGCCGCCCGCGAGCGGGCGCGCAGGGCCTGCGCCGCCCCGGCGGTCGAGCGTGCGGCCGGAGGAGCCAAGGAGGCGCGTTCCTGAACGAGACGCCCGACAAGCGGCTCCAACGCGACCGCGAAGGCGGGATGCTGGCCGGGGTGTGCTCCGGCCTCGCGCTTCGCTACGACCTGGACGCGACGCTGGTCCGGGTAATCGTGATCGTGCTGACGATCGTGACCGGCGGGGTCGCGGCCCTGGGCTACGGCCTGCTGTGGGTGGTGCTCCCCACCGGCGAGGACCGCCCCGCCGGGAGGCGTTGGAAGCCCCGGCAGGGCAGCCGGGCCCGGGTGCGGGCGAGCGCGCCGCCGCGGCGCGCCTTCCGCGGCTCGTGGGCGGTCGGCTTCGGGGCGGGCTTCGTCACGCTCGGCCTCATGTTCATCTTCCGGGAGACGGGGGTCTGGTGGAGCGACGCCCTGGTCTGGCCCCTCGTCATCGCCGCGGCCGGCACCGCGCTGATCTGGCGGCAGTTCAGCTACTCGCGCCGGGACCGGGCCGAGGCGGGCGAACGGGAATCCCGGCTCGGCCCGTTCCGGGGCGGGGTCGGCCTGGCGCTCCTGCTCGGCGGCGCGGTCCTCTTCCTCTACATCAACGGGGTGCTCAGCTCGGGCGGCGAGGTCGCGCTCGGTGGGTTGACCGCCGTGATCGTGATCGGCCTGCTGGCGGCGCCGCTCTGGGTGCGCTCGGCCCGGGAGCTGAGCGCCGAACGGGCAGAGCGGATCCGCTCGGAGGAGCGGGCCGAGGTCGCCGCCCACCTCCACGACTCCGTGCTCCAGACCCTCGCCCTGATCCAGAAGAACCCGGACGACTCCCGCCGCATCTCGACCCTGGCGCGGCGGCAGGAGCGCGAGCTCCGCGACTGGCTCTCGGGCAAGACCGAGAGCGAACGCGCGGACTCCCTGGCCGAGGCGCTCAAGTCGGTGGCGGCGGAGGTCGAGGAGCGCCATCAGGTGGCGATCGACGCGGTGACGGTGGGCGACCGGGAGCTGGACGAAAACGGCGCCGCGCTGGTCGCGGCGAGCCGCGAGGCGTTGACCAACGCGGTCCGCCACGCGGGCCACGCCGGCCCGGTCAGGATCTACGCGGAGATCGGCTCGGACGGCGCGCAGGTGTTCGTCCACGACCGCGGCGACGGCTTCGACCCCGACCGGGTGCCCGAGGACCGGCGCGGGGTGCGAGACTCGATCTTCGGGCGGATGGAGGCCCACGGCGGCACCGCGGAGGTGCGGTCGATACCGGGCGAAGGGACGGAGGTCGAACTGACCATGGAGGCGAAGCGATGAGTGAACTGGTAAAGGTGGTCATCGTCGACGACCACGCGATCTTCCGGGCCGGGGTACGGGCCGAGCTGACCGGCGGCGTCGAGGTGCTCGGCGAGGCCTCGGGCGTGAGCGACGCTGAGCTCCTGATCGCCCGCACGCGGCCCGACGTGGTGTTGCTCGACGTCCACATGCCCGACGGCGGCGGGGTCGAGGTGATCCGGCGGGTCGCGGCGGCCGGAGACCCACCGCGGTTCCTCGCCCTCTCGGTGAGCGACGATCCCGAGGACGTGGTCAGCATCATCCGCGCCGGGGCCCGGGGCTACGTGACGAAGACCATCTCCGGCCCCGACCTGATCGAGGCGATCGGCCGGGTCAACCAGGGCGACGCGGTGTTCTCGCCCCAGCTGGCCGGCTTCGTGCTCGACGCCTTCGCGGGGGCCACCGCGGACGAGCACGCCGAGGACGATCTGGACCTGCTCACCCCGCGCGAGCAGGAGG
>Ga0182737_1000315_pt1 | contig 75544 bp, 68 predicted proteins | sample eDN5th30CBELigOP_FD_128878 | JGI IMG/M metagenome (GOLD analysis project Ga0182737, IMG submission 128878) | Enriched Organic Plus compost microbial communities from Emeryville, California, USA - eDNA 5th pass 30_C BE-Lig OP (version 2) (version 2) ...
CAGCACGGGCAGCAGGTCGCGGATGTTGCTGATCTTCTTGTCGAAGATCAGGACGTACGGATCGTCCAGCGCGGCGACTTGCTTGTCGGGGTTGTTGATGAAGTAGGGCGACAGGTAGCCGCGATCGAATTGCATGCCTTCGACCACGTCCAGTTCGTTGTCCAGCGACTTGCCGTCTTCGACGGTGATGACGCCTTCCTTGCCGACCTTGTCCATCGCGTCGGCGATGATCTTGCCGATCGATTCGTCGCTGTTGGCCGAGATCGAGCCGACCTGGGCGATTTCCTTGCTGGTGGTGACCGGCTTGGATTGCTTGGCCAGTTCCGCCACGGCGGCAGCCACGGCCTTGTCGATGCCGCGCTTCAGGTCGATGGGGTTGAAACCGGCGGCAACGTACTTCAGGCCTTCCTGGACGATGGCCTGGGCCAGCACGGTGGCGGTGGTGGTGCCGTCGCCGGCGTTGTCCGAGGTCTTCGAGGCGACGTCCTTGACCAGCTGGGCGCCGATGTTCTCGAACTTGTCCTTCAGTTCGATTTCCTTGGCAACCGACACGCCGTCCTTGGTGACGGTGGGGGCGCCGAACGAGCGCTCGAGCACGACGTTGCGGCCTTTGGGGCCGAGGGTGGTTTTCACGGCATTGGCGAGAACATTCACGCCACGAACGATACGGACGCGGGCGTCATCGCCGAACAGGACTTGCTTGGCAGCCATTGTGAGCTTCCTTCGAAAATTCGTTCAGGTAATTACTGGATCACGGCGAGGATTTCTTCCTCGCGGATGACGAGCAGCTCTTCGCCGTCAACCTTCACCGACTGGCCGGCATACTTGCCGAACAGCACCTTGTCGCCAGCTTTCAGGTCGACCGGCAGCACTTTGCCGTCTTCGGTCTTCTTGCCCGGGCCAACGGCCACGACTTCACCTTGATCCGGCTTTTCGGCGGCGCTGTCGGGGATGACGATGCCCGAGGCAGTCTTGCGCTCGTTGTCCAGGCGTTTGACGATCACGCGATCGTGCAGGGGACGCAGGGCCATGAGGAACTCCTGTTTTCTATATAGAAGGGTGAAAAGGTCAAATTCAGGCCGGAAGGCAGTGTTAGCACTCACCGGCAGCGAGTGCTAATTATAGGGATGATGCGGCGGCGTTCAAGGGGGGAGGGGGTGCTGTTACATTTATTCTTCGGCCCCAAGGTGTCGAAGCCAACCTGAGTCGAAACGTGGTTCACCCGGGGTTTAATGTGTCCCTAATAATCCGAACCAGGCCCGGCACGCCCTCCGGGCCCGATTTCATGGGGTCGGGCCGTCGCCGATAACGATTCGGCACCGTCATGCATCGCCCAGTTCCTTCGCCTGCACCGTTTCAGAGCTTGTCCTTGAAGAACGGCACGACCTGGGCCATGGCGATGGCTACCGGCTCGGGCTTGTCGTACAGGTCGTAGTGCGACCAGCCTTCGGCGACGACAATGTGCTTGTCGGTCGACGCGGCGCGGCGATAGATCTCCCAGCCGTCGCGGTAGGCGCCGAAGCCGCCGGGCTTGTCGCCGATCACCACCATCAGCGGCTGCGTCAGCAATACCTCGGCGTGCAGGAAAGCGTCCCAGCCCATCGCTGCGCCGCTGAACGACATCAGCTGGCTGGTGGCCCCATGGGGCTGCCGGCCGCGCGCAGTCTTGTAATAGTCGATGGCTTCCAGCATGTCGATGTCGGCGATATTGGCCTGCTTCGCGGCATCTACCGACTCGGGCAGCAGGTTCGCCGCGTCCCGGGCAGCGCCCTGGGCCTGGGCCGTGCGCATCTGCGCGATGTTGGCGGCCAGTTCACGCGGCTTGAATTGCGCGAAGCCTTCGTGGATCAGCCGGCCGTAATTCACGCCGGTGATGGAGACGAGCGCCTTGAGGCGGTGATCGGTGATGCCGGCATGTACGGTGTAGGCACCGCCGCCGCACACGCCGATGGCACCGATGCGCTCGGCATCCACATAGGGCAGCGATTGCAGGTAGTCCACGGCGAAGCGGATGTCGGAGACGCGGATCGAAGGATCTTCGATGAAGCGCGGCATGCCGCCGCTGGCGCCCTGGAAGCTCGCGTCATGCACGAGCACGACGAAACCTTCCTCGGCCAGGCCCCTGGCATAGATGTTGCCGGCAGTCTGTTCCTTGCAGCTGCCGATGGGGTGGGTGCTGACGATGGCGGGGTACTTTTTCTGCTCATCGAAACCCGGCGGCAGGTAGATGTCGGCGGCGGTTTCCCAGCCCAGGTTCTGGTAGGTGACCGTTCGGATGGTGCTCATGGCGAGGCTCCTTTGTCAGGCAAGACGGGGGGCGGTCCGCTCCCCTTTGTCGCGACGTGATTCAGTGGCTTACTTCAACTTATCCCGGAAGAACGGCGCCAGCTTCGAGACGGCTTCGTCCAATCTGAAATCACGTACAAGTACGTAATGCGGAACAGGATTTAATGGTAGGGATGACATTGAATTAGATAAATAGTCTTTTACAGACATGGGTGGTTAGTTAAACTAAACAAATGCCGATTGCGCCTTCTCTTGTTTCTTCTCTGACGTGGTTCGCCCACATCGCCCGGCATCGCAGCTTCACCAGGGCCGCGACGGAAATGGAAGTGACGCGCGCGGCCCTGTCGCAGCATCTGAAAGGGCTCGAACAACGCCTGAATGTGCGGCTGCTCAACCGCACGACGCGGGATATGTCGCTGACAGAGGAAGGCCAGCGTCTGCTGGATGTGCTGCAGCCGGCGCTCACCGCTATCGAGCGAGCGGTGGCGGAACTGGGCGAAGCCCATGCCGAGCCTTCCGGCCTGATCCGCATGAGCTCCTCGCGCATTGCAGCGCGGCTGCTGATCGAGCCGCACATGGGCGAGCTTCTGGCGCGCTATCCAAAGCTGCGGCTGGAATTGGCAATGGACGACGGTTTCACCAACATCGTGGCCGAAGGCCTGGATGCAGGCATCCGCCTGGGCGAAAGCCTGGACGAACACATGGTGGCGGTGCCCGTCACGCCGCCGCTTCAGTACGCCATCGTCGGCTCGCCAGCGTACTTCGAGCGCCACGGCATGCCCGGCACGCCAGCCGACCTGATGCAGCACAACTGCCTGGCCTATCGCTTCACATCGAGCGGCACCATCGACCGCTGGTCGTTCACCTCGCCGGACGCCGAACGACGCACGGTGGTATTCGAGCCACAAGGGAATGCGGTATTCAACGACGACGAGAGCATGCTGCGCGCGGCGCTGCAAGGCGTGGGGCTGGTGCAGCACATCGACCTGTGCGTGGGCCGGCACTTGGCGCAGGGCTCGCTGGTGCGGGTGCTGGCTTCCTGGTGCAAGCCATTCCCGGGGTTCTTCCTCTACGTGCCGTCCCGGGCGCAGATGCCGGCCAGGATTCGGGCATTGATGGACTTCCTGATCGAAAAGCGCGAGCAGTTTGCCCGGAAATCCCCTAAAGCGTAGCCGCGGGGGCGTCCCTCTTCTTCTGGTGTGGGCGAATCACTGCCAGGCGGGAATGACACCGTTCGTTTTCTGCCGGAACGCTGATTTAAGGAGCTTCCAGTGGGCTGGTGCTTTCACTCGAATATTTCGAGCCGTTAATTCAAAAATCGTTGTATTATCGAATAATGAACGAAACCCAAGCCCTTGCCGCTCTTGCTGGCCTTGCCCATCCCCAGCGGCTACGCACGTTCCGCGCTCTGGTCGTGGCCGGCCTTCCGGGGCTTACCCCCAGTGTTCTGGCTGATCAGCTCGGCGTCGCACGCAATACGCTGTCTTTTCATCTGAAAGAGCTTGCACATGCCGGCCTAGTCAGTGTCGAGCAACAGGGGCGCAATCTGATCTACCGCGCCGATTTTTCCCGGATGAATGGATTGCTCGGGTATCTCACCGAACATTGCTGCGAAGGGGCCTCCTGCGAGGCTTCCGGTCCGGACGGCTGCCCGACCTGCTAACCCCTCAACCCGCTGCCAGGAATTCCCATGTCACACTGCGTCTTCAACGTGCTCTTGCTCGGCATTGGCCTGTCCCGGAAGTAAGCCGATGCCGTCCAGTACACAGGCAGCGCCGGCTTCGCGTCAGCGTCCCGGGATGAGTGTTTTCGAGCGCTACCTCACGCTGTGGGTCTTCCTCTGCATCGTGCTGGGCGTGGCGCTTGGCCAGCGGATGCCCGCGCTATTCCAGACCATCGGCCGCTGGGAAGTCGCCCAGGTGAACCTGCCCGTAGGAATCCTGATCTGGGTCATGATCATCCCGATGCTGCTCAGGGTGGACTTTGGCGCGCTGGGCCAGGTCAAGCAGCATTGGCGTGGCATTGGCGTGACCCTGTTCATCAACTGGGCCGTCAAGCCGTTCTCGATGGCTTTCCTGGGCTGGCTATTCATCCGGCAGGTCTTTTCCCCCTGGTTGCCCGCAGACCAGCTGGACAGCTACGTCGCCGGCCTGATTCTCCTGGCCGCCGCGCCGTGCACTGCCATGGTTTTCGTGTGGAGTCGGTTGACGGGCGGTGATCCGGTTTTCACGCTGTCCCAGGTGGCGCTGAATGACACGATCATGGTGTTCGCGTTCGCGCCCGTCGTTGGGCTGCTGCTGGGCTTGTCGGCCATCACCGTGCCATGGGATACCTTGCTGGTGTCCGTGGGGCTGTACATCGTCATTCCGGTCATTCTTGCCCAGTTTTGGCGCCGCGCGCTGCTGCGCCGCGGGCAGAGCGCCTTCGACCGGGCTTTGGAGCGAATCGGGCCTTTCTCGATGGCGGCCTTGCTGCTGACGCTGGTATTGCTATTTGCGTTCCAGGGCGAAGCCATCATGGGCCAGCCTATGGTGATCGCGATGCTGGCCGTGCCCATTCTCATCCAGGTGTTCTTCAATTCGGGCCTGGCGTACTGGCTTAATCGCCGCGTCGGCGAAAAGCACGGCATCGCGTGTCCGTCCGCGCTGATCGGGGCGTCCAACTTCTTTGAACTGGCCGTCGCCGCCGCGATCAGCCTGTTCGGATTCCAGTCCGGAGCCGTCTTGGCGACGGTCGTGGGGGTGCTCATCGAGGTGCCCGCCATGTTGCTCGTTGTGCGGATCGTCAACCAGAGCAAAGGCTGGTATGACGCCGGCCTTCGCGGTTAACAGAGGTTTTCATGAGCTCCATCACGATTTACCACAACCCCGCCTGCGGGACGTCGCGCAATGTTCTTGGCTTGATCCGTAACAGCGGCGAAGAGCCGGCGATCATCGAGTATTTGAAGACTCCGCCTGACGCCGAAACGCTGAAGTCGTTGATTTCCGCCATGGGCATGCCGGCGCGGGACGTGCTCCGGCAGAAAGGCACGCCATACGACGAACTGGGGCTGTCGGATCCGAAATGGACAGAAGAACAACTGATCGGCTTCATGCTCCAATATCCGATACTGATCAATCGTCCCATTGTGGTTACCCCGCTTGGCACTCGCCTGTGCCGCCCATCGGAAGCGGTCCTGGATATCTTGCCGCAATCACAGCGTGGCGCATTCAACAAGGAAGACGGCGAGCCGGTGATCGACGCGGCGGGCCGCCGTGTCTGATTTGCCCGTTGACCTGCCCAGCATCGACGCACCGTTGTTCCAAGCGCCCAATCCCGCGGAACTGTTTACGCCCAAGCGCGCGACCCATGCGCCGCGCTTCTTGCTGCTGTATGGATCGTTGCGCGAGCGCTCCTACAGCCGTCTGGTCGCCGAGGAAGCGGCGCGACTGCTCCAGGCCCTGGGAGGCGAGACGCGCTTGTTCAACCCGTCCGGCCTTCCGTTGGTCGATGACGCCAGTGACAGCCATCCAAAAGTTCGCGAGCTGCACGAGCTGGTGCAATGGGCGCAAGGCATGGTCTGGAGTTCGCCTGAACGTCACGGCGCCATGACGGGCCTGATGAAGACGCAGATCGACTGGATCCCGCTGTCGGTGGGCGCCGTGCGTCCGACCCAGGGCAAGACGCTTGCGGTCATGCAGGTGTCGGGCGGGTCGCAGTCGTTCAACGCCGTGAACCAGATGCGCCTGCTGGGCCGCTGGATGCGGATGCTGACCATACCCAACCAGTCGTCCGTGGCCAAGGCGTACCAAGAGTTCGACGACAAGGGGCGCATGAAACCCTCGCCCTACTATGATCGCGTCGTAGACGTCGTCGAGGAACTGATGAAGTTCACCTTGCTGACGCGGGATGTCGCACCGTATCTCGTGGATCGCTATAGTGAGCGAAAGGAAACCGCAGTCGCCCTGTCGACCCGGATGGGGCAGCAATCTGTTTGAGCGGAAGCGAATGCCGACTGCTTCACGCATGCACCGCATCGACCGGGCGGCGCCCTGGCAGGAAGCCCGGCAGGCCTTCCGTGGCGCCCCATCGATCAAACTCTCGGATGAAACGCTGGCGTAGCGGCTTCTCGTATCAGTGTTTCACCGCGCAGGGCGCGACCGGCCCGTGATGAAAACGGGTGTAGCCGAATCGGGGACGCCGCGAATCCGAGCGGCCTGCCTGCCGCGAGGTGGACAGCGCGTAGCGCTTCGGGGGTGGGTTTCACTTCAGGCCGAGTAAACCACTTAAACGCCGCGCGCGTATCGCTCCAGCGACTGGCGCACTTCCAGCCTCAGGTCTTCGGCGAAGGCTTCCGCAAGCGGCAGGCGCACGCCCGGGGCAGGGAAGATGATGGCCATCTCTGAGCTGAGGTCTTCCTTGACGGGGCGCACGACCACCTGTGGGCCCAGGAAGGAATCGGCCGACCAGCGCGACACCAGCGTGATGCCGGAGCCCGCGGCGACGAGCGCGCAGGCAACCAGCGAGTTCGGCGTTTCCACGACCACGTTCGCCGTCACGCCCAGCTTCATGAAGGCGTCGTCGATCTTGTAGCGCAGGAAGCCGTGCTGCGACAGCAGCACCAGCCGTTCGCCGGCCAGGTCCTTCAGCGAAATCTGCCGCCTTCTGGCCAGCCGGTGTCCCGCAGGGATGACGGCCATCGGCGGCGCCGGCTCTACCGGCTCGATCGCGATGGCCGGCCGCGACAGCGGCAGTTCCACGATGCCGACATCGAACTGCCGGGTCGAGACCAGTTCGGCTACCTGGCGCGAAGGCAGGCTTTGCAGGAACACCGAGACGCCCGGGCGGGACGACAGGAAGCGCGCGATCGCGCGCGGCGCCAGGCCGTGCGCCGGCGCCGGCATGGTGGCGATGCGCAATGCGCCCGCGCGCTGGAAGCCGATTTCCCGCGCGGTTTGCGAAATGCGTTCAAGGCTGCCGTAGACCGGCTCGACTTCGCGGTAAAGCGCCTCGCCGTTCGGGGTCGGCACCAGCCGGCGGCCGTGCCGTTCGAAAAGCTTGTAGCCGATGCGCAGTTCCAGCAATGCGATCGCCCGGCTGACTGCCGGCTGCGTGATGTTCATCAGGCGAGCCGCGCCCACCACCGTGCCTGCCTGCATCACGGAATAGAACGCTTCGATCTGCCGTAGGTTCAGGGTGGCTTTCATGCATAACATTTAAGCATAAAGAGGGTACGGATTTTGATTTGTCCTGGCTGGCCGATGCGCTCATGATTGTCCATCAGGCTGATGGGGCGGGCTTGTTGGCTTGCGCCAGGGTCCATCAGAAGTATGCATAAGAACGCAAGAACGGCAGGGGCGATTTTCCAGGCCCGCAACCGACGGGCCGCGCTTCATTTTCATAAAACAAGGGGTAGCTATGAAAATCATCGGCAGATTCGCGGCAGCCTGCGCCGCGGCAACTTTCCTGGGTGCGGCGTGGGCGCCGGCGCAGGCCCAGTCCTATCCGAACCGGCCCATCAAGCTGATTGTCGGTTTCGCGCCGGGGGGCGGTTCGGACGCGGTCGCGCGCCTGCTCGCCACGGGGCTGGGCGAAAAACTCGGGCAGTCCATCGTGGTCGAGAACCGTCCGGGCGCCAACACCATCATCGCGACCCAGCACGTGAAAGGCCAGCCGGCCGACGGCTATACGCTGCTGTATACCTCGGCATCGTTCGTGATCAACCCGGCGCTGCAAGAGGTCAACTACGACTTTGGCAAAGATTTCGCCTCCGTTGCGCTGGTCGACTCTATTCCCTTGCTGCTGGTCACCAATACCAAGGTGCCGGCCAAATCGTTGAAAGAGCTGGTCGCCTACGCCAAGCGCCAGCCGGAAAAGCTGAGCTACGCCAGCTTCGGCGTGGGCAGCGCGGCGCACCTGGCCTCGGAACAACTGCTGGCGCTGACGGGCATGGACATGGTGCATGTGCCCTACAAAGGCAGCGCGCCCGGCCTGGTCGACGTGATGGGGGGCCAGGTGACGATGATGATGCCCGGCATCGGTTCGGCGGTGAACCTGGTCAGGGACGGCAAGTTGACGGCGCTGGCCGTCTCCAGCGGCAAGCGTGCGTCGGTCATGCCGGACGTGCCGACCATCGCCGAATCGGGCGTGCCGGGGTTCGAGCTCGTGACGTGGGAAACGGTGCAGGTGCCGGCGGGCACCCCGCCCGCCATCGTCGCGCAACTGAATACGGCGATCCGCGAAGTGCTGGCCACGCCATCGATGGCAGAGCGGATGATCAAGCTCGGCGTGGAACCGGAATCGACGAAGTCGCCGGATGATGTGGCGAAGTTCATCCGCAGCGAAGCCGACAAGTTCCAGGCCATCATCCGGGACCGCCGGATCGAGGCGCAGTGATAAGGAGAGGAAGGGCGTGGAAGTCACGATCGTAGGTGCGGGGATCGTCGGGGTCGCTTCGGCGCTCTGGCTGCAGCGGGCGGGCTTTGCGGTGACCTTGGTCGACGCGGGGCCCGTCGGCGAGGGGGCCAGTTTCGGCAATGCCGGGAACATCAGCCCCGGGGCGGTGGTGCCTTATACGATTCCCGGCGTACTGAAGGAAGCGCCCGGGTGGCTGCTGGATGCGGAGGGCCCGCTGGTGGTAAGACCGGGCTACTTCCTGAAGGTCGCGCCCTGGCTGATGGCCCTGGCGCGCCACAGCGGTACCGAGCCGGCCCTGAAGACGTCCCGCGCGATGCGCGAACTGCATCGCGGCACGTTCGACGCCTATGACGCGCTGACGCGAGGCACGCCCGCCGAGGCGCTGATCGAGCGCTGCGGCCAGCTTTACGTTTCCGAGCGGCCGAACGGGGCCCAGGGATCCATCCTGTCGCAGTTCATGCGCGAGGCGGCCGGCGTCCAGACCGTATTGCTGGGCGAGGGCGAGATTCGCGAAGTGGAACCTGCGCTGGCGCCGATCTTCAAGAGCGGCATGCTGCTGCCGGGCAACGGCCGTACGCGCAATCCGCACCAGCTGGTGCAATGCATGGCGCAAGAAGCGCAACGGCACGGCGCCACGATCGTGCGCGGCAAGGTAACGGGCTTCAGGGTGGACGGCGAACGGGTCAAGGCTGTCGTCATCGACGATGTTCCGCAGCCGGTCGAGCGCGTGCTGATCGCCGCGGGCGCGGCCTCGGGGCGGTTGAGCGCCATGCTGGGCAGCCCGTTGCCGCTCGAGCACGAGCGCGGCTATCACATCACGATCGCCGACCCCGGCACCATGCCCCGGATCCCCGTCACGCATGTCGACGCCAAGTTCGCGTCCGCGCCGATGAATGTCGGCCTGCGCCTGGCGGGCACGGTCGAGTACGCGGGCCCCGACGCCAAGCCCAACTGGAAGCGCACGGCGGTGCTCGAGCGGCAGGCCCGGCGCATGTTTCCGGGCGTGAACCTGAGCCAGGTCAGCCGTTGGGCCGGCAACCGGCCCACGCTGCCCGACGGCCTGCCGGTGCTGGGCCGCGCGCCGAAGTGCGGCAATGCCTATTTCGCCTTCGGCAATTCGCATTTCGGCATGAGCGCCGGGCCGGTGATGGGGCGCGTCATCGCGGAAGTCATCGCGGGCAAACAGGCGCACATCGATATCGCGGCTTTCGCGCCCGAGCGGTTCGGGTGATCGACGCTGGAATTTCCTATCGAGGTGAAGGCGCCCGGCGGCCCGGGGCGGAAAGGCTCGCTTCCCGCGGGGGTCAGGGCGTTTGTGGACCTGGCGGTTTCGTTGCCGCGCAAGCGTTGAGCGTCAGCCGCCTGAGGGCGGCCAACCCCAGCGCCGGCCCGGGCGCCAGCACCACGAAAACGTATTGCGGCCCGGCGATTTCGATCAGCCATCCAAGGAGCGCAATCGAAACGATGGTGATCGAGAAGCCGACGCAGTTGGCAATGGTCAGGGCCGAGCCGACCAGGCGCGGCGGGGCGAAGCGCGCATTCAGCGCGGAGAACTGCGGCGAATCGCCCGCGATGACCATGCCCCAGAACAACAGGAAGGCCAGGAACACCGGCAAGGGCGCCAGGAACGCCAGCGGCGACACCAGGCAGCACAGGCCGGACGCCGACAATTGCATATAGGCGACGCGCGCGCTGCCGATCTGTCGCGACAGGTAGCCGCCGGCCATGCAGCCGAGAAAGCCGGTGGCGATTGCCGCGAAGCTCCACACCGATACGGCCGCGCCGTCGCCGCCCAGGCGGGCCGCCAGCAGCACCGGCAGGAACGCGTAGAACGCATAGAGTTCCCACATATGGCCGAAATAACCGAAGGCCGACGCCCGGAAGTCGGCCGAGCGGAAAATCGTCGCGAACGCGGCCGGGTCGAACTTCGCGCCCGCCTTCAGGTGCGGACCGTCCGGCACCAGGCAGAGCATCGCCAGGCCGCCGGCAACCGAGACCGCCGAGGCCGCCAGGATCACGCCCTGCCACGGCAGGTTGCCGCCCAGCCCGCGGATCAGATGGGGCGCCGCCGTTCCCAGCACCAGCGCCCCGACCAGCCAGCCGAGCGCCAGCCCCAGGTTGCGGTCGTACCAGCCCGACGCGATCTTCATCCCCACGGGATACATGCCGGCCAGGAAGAAACCGGTCGCGAAGCGCGTCGCCAGCAAGGGCCACAGGTCGCCGCCGCTGGCCAACGTGGCGGCATTGGCCGCCGAGCCCGCCAGCGTGGACAGGAAGACGATCAGGCGCGGCGAATAGCGGTCGGCGATCGCCAGCCAGGCGAAGACCAGCGTGCCGGCGATGAAGCCCAGCTGCACGGCGATCGTGATGTCGCCGACGGCGGATGCCGGCAGGTCGGCGCTGCGTTGCAGGTCGGGCATCACCGCATTGCCGGCAAACCACAGCGATGTTGCGGCAAACTGCGAGATGACGATCGTCGGCAGGATACGGGCGGGAACGGCGGGCACCTTGGGGTTCTCCTGATATGGCGAACTACTGTAGCGCAGCAGGGCGGTTCTTGGCTGGCTGCCCGGTGCCCGGCGGCGGGCCCGCTTCCCGGGCGCGCGGCGCGCCGGCTGGTAGCATTCGTCTCTAGTCCCCCGGCCGCTATGTCCCGCCCGCCCCTTCATGTCCGCCGCAACCGTTCGATCGTTGCTCGAAACCCGCCAGATCCCGATCTATTTCGGTGTCGTCGCGCTCGCCTTTCTGGCCGCCTGGGCGGCGCCGGCCACCCGCGTCCTGTCGGTGGCGGTCGAGCCGTTGCTGGCGCTCATGCTGTTTGCCACCTTCCTGCAGGTGCCCATGGGAGATTTGCGCCGGGCCATGCGCGACGCGAAATTCGTGGCCGCGCTGCTGCTGGCCAATTTCGTCGCGGCGCCGCTGCTGGCGGCGGTGCTGCTGCGCTGGGTGCCCGGCGACCCGCTGGTGCGGATCGGCTTTCTGCTGGTGGTGCTGACCCCGTGCATCGATTATGTGGTGACCTTCGCGCATCTGGGCCGCGCCGATGCCCGGTCGCTGCTGGCGTGCACGCCCGTCCTGCTGGCCGGCCAGATGCTGCTGCTGCCGCTGTACCTGGGGCTGCTGCTGGGCGACGACGCGCGCCGGCTGGTGCACTGGCAGCCGTTCGCGCATGCCTTCGCCTGGTTGATCTTGGTTCCGCTGGCCCTGGCGGCGATTTGCCAGGCCTGGGCCAGGCGCGGCGGCGCGGGCGCGCGGGCGGTCCGGGCGCTGGGCCTGTTGCCCGTGCCGGCCACCGCCGCCGTACTGGCCGTCGTGGTGGCGGCGGTTACCCCGCAACTGGGCCCGGCCCTGGATGCTGTCTGGCAGGTCGCTCCGCTTTATCTGGCCTTCGCGGCGCTGGCGCCGTTGCTGGGCTGGGCCAGCGCTGGCGCCTTGCGCCTGCCGCCGCCCCGGCGGCTGGCCGTCGCGTTCAGCGCCGCGACGCGCAATTCATTGGTGGTGCTGCCGCTGGGCCTGGCCATCCCGGGCGCGCTTCCGGTCGTGCCGGCGGTCATCGTCACCCAGACGCTGGTCGAGTTGCTGGCCGAACTCGTGTACGTGCACATCGCCGTGCGCAAGGGGCTGGGATCCGGTCGCGGCATGCCGGGTTGACGCAAGCGCCGGCCGTGCCGGCGCCAGGCGTCATTCGCCCCGGATGTCCGCCTTCCGGATCACGTCGGCCCACTTGCGCATTTCGGCGTCGATGAATTGGCGGAAGTCGGCGGCGTTGCCGGGGTGCGGCTCGATTCCCTGCGCCAGCAATCGTTTCTTGATGTCGGCATCGGCCAGGGCGCGATTGATTTCGGTATCCAGGCGGTTCACGATGGGGGCGGGCACGGCCGCCGGCACCATGAATCCATACCAGCCCGCCGCGACGACGTTGGGCAGGCCCTGTTCCCGCAGGGTGCGCGCCTGCGGATAGATGGCGCTGCGCTCGGTCGATGCCACGCCCAGCACGCGCAATTTGCCGCTCTGGATGTGCCCGAGCGCCGCCGAGATCGATGTCAGCGTGGCATCGATGCGTCCGGCCAGCAGGTCGGTGTAGGCCATGGCGTCGCCCCGGTATTGCACCGTGATGCCCTTCACCTTGGCGTCGCGCAAGAACAGTTCGGACGCCAGGTGCGGCAGCGAGCCGTTACCGGGCGAGCCGAACGTCAGGCCATTGGGCTGCGCTTTCCCGTAGGCAATGAACTCGTCCACGGTCTTGGCCGGCGACTGCGCGTTGACGATCAGGAACAGCGGCACCGTGGCGGCCATTGCCACCGGCTGCAGGTCTTGCCGCGGGTCGTAGCCCAGCTTGCCGTACAGCGATTCCAGCGTCGAGTAGGGCGCGGCCGCGTACAGGATCGTGTAGCCGTCGCCGGTGGCGTGGGCCACGTATTCGTTGCCCAGCCGGGTGCCCGCGCCGGCCTTGTTTTCCACCACGAACGGCTGGCCCAGCCGTTTCGCCAGGTAGTCGCCCAGCAGTCGCGCGGAAAAGTCGCTGGGGCCTCCCGCCCCATACGGCGCGATGATCTTCACGCTGCGCGCGGGCCAGTCGCCGCTGGCGAAAGCCCGGGGCAGGGCGGCCACGCCCAGCGTGGCGGCAAGCGTGCCCAACAGCGTCCTTCGACGGATGTCCATGCATGTCTCCTGAGTGTTCGTATAAGAATCGGGGCGAGGGATTCGACGCGGCATCTACAGGTGTGGCGGGGCTGTCGAAGCTCGAGACCGGATGATAGAGTGCGCGTTCTATTAGGACAATTTTCAAATTATTGATGACCTAAAACCCTGGGTTATAAATAAAAATCCCCCCGCCACCCACTGAAGGACACGCCATGCCGGTCGAAGTCACCTTGAGACAACTACGGGCGTTCACTACCGTGCTCGAATGCGGCAGCTTTTCGGAAGCCGCCGAAGCCATGCATCTGTCGCAGGCCGCGTTGAGCGGGCTGGTCAAGGAACTGGAAAGCCGCCTGGGGGTGCGCCTGCTGGATCGCAATACCCGCAGCGTCGGCGCATCGGTCGTGGGAACCGCTTTCGAACCCATGGTGCGGCGCGTGCTGGCCAACCTGGACGAGGCGCTGGAAAGCGTCACCAACCTGAAGGAACTGCGCCGCGGGCTGGTGCGGGTCGCCGCGCCGGAAACCTTGTCGTGCACGCTGCTGCCCGACCTGATCGCCGGCTACGGCGAACGCCATCCCGGCGTGGATATCCGTTTCGACGACGTGCCGATCGAGCAGGTGCTGGCCAACTTGCACAACGGCAGCGCCGACATCGGCTTCGGCCCGGCCGCGGTGCTGGCCGACGAGGCCGTGCAGGCCCACGTCATCCGCATCGACCCGCTGTGGGCGGCCTTGCGTCCGGACGATCCGCTGGCGGCCGGCGGATCGGTCAGCTGGAAGCAGTTGCGCGACCGTCCGCTGATCAACTACATGCCCAACCTGGTGCTGAACGTGCTCAGCAATGTGCCGTCGCGCAATCACCCGCGGGATATCGTGCCCGTGCATCGCGTCAACACGGCCCTGGCCCTGCTGCGGGTCAGGCCGGGCTATGTGATTTGCCCGTCGATGGCGCGTTCGCTGGTCGAGGGCTTCGGCCTGGTTTTCCGTCCGCTGTGCCAGCCCACGGCGACGTGGCGCATCGCGCTGTTCGCGCGCGGCCGGTCGTCGTTGTCGCCGGCGGTGGAAAGCTTCCTGGATTTCGTGCTGGCGACAGGAAAAAACTGAAGCCGCCGGCCTGCCGGCCGGTTCCGGCAATTAATAATCCAAACTTATAAAAAGTTCGGAATTCTCGTCTTGTCCGATAAAAGACGGGCGCGTATCTTTGGCGGCCAGCCTTGGGCGTCCGCGCGGTGCGGATGCCGACCGCAGTTCGCGAAGGCTTTCCCGATGTGCCCGGCCGCCCATGACCCTGTCAGACCTCGATGTTTTCCTGTCGCCCCGATCGATCGCCATCGTCGGCGCATCGTCCAACCCCGCCAAGATCGGCGCCGTGCCGATGCGATACCTGGCCGACCACGGTTTTGCCGGCGAGGTCTATCCCATCAATGCCAGGGCCGGGGAAATCGGCGGCCGCCGTGCCTACGGTTCGCTGCGCTCGGTGGGCCGGCCGGTCGATCTGGCCATCTTCGCCATTCCGTCCGCCCAGGTCGACGCCGCGCTCGATGACGCCATCGCGGCAGGCGTGAAGCACATCGTGGTGTTCTCGGCCGGCTTCGCCGAAACGGGCGCGGCGGGCGAAGCCGCGCAACGCGCCCTGGCGGACAAGGCGCGCGCCGCCGGCATCCGCATGCTGGGCCCCAACTGCCTGGGTTTCATGAATATCGCGCGCTCGGTGTATGCCACGTTCTCGCCGGTAGTGTCCACCGGGCTGGCCGCGCCCGGCCGGGTCGGGCTGGTCAGCCAGAGCGGCGCGTTCGGCGCCTATGCGTATGCCATGGCGCGGCAGCGCGGCGTGGGGCTTTCCGCGTGGATCACCACCGGCAACGAGTCGGACATCGATGTCGCCGATTGCATTGCCTGGATGGCGCGCGACTCCGCCACGCAGGTCATCATGGCCTACCTGGAAGGCTGCCGGGACGGCGCGAAGCTCCGGCAGGCGCTGCAAGGGGCGCGCGCCGCGGGCAAGCCGGTGGTCGTGGTGAAGGTGGGGCGCACCGAACTCGGGGCCATGGCGGCGGCGTCGCACACCGCCGCGCTGGCCGGCGACGATGCGGTCTACCAGGCCTTGTTTCGCCAGTGCGGGGCATGGCGCGCGCGCACTATCGAGGAGTTCTTCGACATTGCCCACGGCCTGGCCGTGTCGGGCCTGCCGGACAATACGCGTGTCGGCCTGTTGACGGTCTCCGGCGGGGTAGGGGTGATGATGGCGGACGACGCGGCCGAGGCCGGGCTGGACGTCGCCCGGCTGCCCGTCGCGGCGCGGGAAATCATCCGGACGCGCGTGCCGTTCGCCGCGCTTCACAACCCGGTCGACCTGACCGGGCAGGTCACGGCCGACCCCGCGTTGCTGGAAGTCGCCGCGCGCGCGATGCTGGACGAAGGCGGCTACGGCAGCGTGCTGATCTTCCTGGCCGCGTTCGGCGGCACGCCGGCCGTGCGGGCCATCCAGCAGAAGCTGGCGCGCGAATTGCGGCGCGACTTTCCGGGCCGCCTGGTCATGTTCAGTACCTTGTCCGATGCGGCGCACCAGCGCGCGCTGGAGGAACAGGGCTGCCTGTGCTTTACCGACCCGGCACGGGCCATCCGCGTGCTGGCCGCGATGCAGTTCTTTCATGCGCAGTTCCGGCAGGCAGCGGCGCCGGTGCCCGCGGCAGCCGATCCGGCGGGCCAGGCGGCTGCTTTGCGGCGCGGCGCCTACAACGAGGCCGATGCGCTGGACGCGCTGCGGCGGGCCGGGATTCCCGTGGTGCCCGTGCGCCGGGCCGTCTCGCGGGAAGAGGCCGCGGCCCGGGCCCGCGAACTGGGGTTCCCGGTCGCCATGAAAGTGCTGTCGCCCGACATTACGCACAAGAGCGATGTCGGCGGCGTGGTGCTGGGCATCCGCGACGCCGGCGCGGCGGGCGCCGCCTATGAGCGCATCGTGGCCGCGGCGGCCAGCCGGGCGGCCGGCGCGCGCATCGACGGCGTGCTGGTCGCGCCGATGGTCGCCGGCGGCGTCGAGTGCATTCTGGGCGCGCGCCGGGACCCCGCGCTGGGCGTGGTCGTCATGCTTGGCGCGGGCGGCGTGAATGTCGAATTGCTGGGCGACGTGGCGGTCCGCCTGGCGCCGGTCGACCTGGCGCAAGCGCGCGAGATGATCCGCGAACTGAAGACCGCCGCATTGTTCGAGGGCTTCCGCGGCCAGCCGCCCGTGGATGTGCAGGCGCTGGCCGACGCCATTGTGCGGTTGTCGCATTTCGCCCTGGCGGCGGGCGACGCGCTGGATTCGGTGGAGCTCAATCCCTTCATGGTGTTGCCCGAAGGCGCCTGCGCGCTGGATGCCGTCTTGCGGACCCACGCCCGGCCGGCGGTGTCGCCGGCTGCCCGGCTGTGGGCCATGGCCACCTTGCCATTGTTCGAAATGGCGCGGATGCGCGCCTCGAACACCGCGCGCAAGCATGCCCGCGCGGGCTTCGCCGGCGACAGCCCGGCTTCGCAGATGCGCTGGGTGAACCAGTTCACGCATACCCGGCGCCTGCGCGGCCCCGACGACAAGGAAGTGGTCACCCCGAACAACGACACGCTCTTCACCAACGCCTGGCTGGACTTGTCCGAAGGCCCCCTGGTCATGGAAGTGCCCGAAATGGGCGCGCGATACTGGGTGCTGGGTTTCCTGGACGCCTGGACCAACCCTTGGGCCTACGCCGGGCGGCGGACCACCGGCGGCGGCGCGCAGCGCCTGTTCGTGCATGGGCCGGGGTGGCAGGGGCAGGTGCCGGCCGGCATGCATGGCATCCGGGCCCCCGGCGACGATGTCTGGGTCATCGGGCGCATCCTGGTCGACGCCGACCCGTCCGACCTGGCGCAAGTCCATGCCTTGCAAGACCGGTTCGCGATTCGCCGCCCCGATGGCGCGCCGGCGTTGTCGCGTATCGATACGCTGTTCGACAACCGCGATACCGGCGTGCCTGGCCTGCATGAATACCTGCGCGTGCTGGCGGCCATGCTGGCGCGCAACCCGCCGCCCGCGCCGCTGCCGCCCAGGCCGGACGACGCCGACGAGCTGCAGGCGGCGCTGGACCAGGTCTATACCGAACTGCGCGACGTGGCGCAGCCCTCGGAATTGGGTGGCGGCTGGACGACCGCGGTGGCGGTGCGCACCAGTTTCGGCGACGACATCGTGACGCGGGCCCGGGTGGCGCGCAACTGGATCGGCACGCTGGGCATCGACGAGGCCATGTACATCATGGCCGAAGTGGATGCCCGGGGCGAACCGCTGACGGGGGCGCGCCGTTATGTGCTGCGCTTTCCGCCCGGGGGCGGCCCGCGGGTCGGGGCATTCTGGTCCATCACCCTGTACCGGCGCAGCGATTGCCTGCTGGCGGCCAATCCCATCGGCCGCCATTCCATCGGCGACCGGACGCCAGGCTTGCTGCACGACGACGATGGCGGCCTCAGTATCCTGATCCAGGCCGACGACCCCGGGCCGGGCCAGAACTGGCTGCCGTCGCCGGCGGGCGAGGGCTTCTACCTGACGCTACGGCTGTACCAGCCGCAGCGCGAGCACCTGGAGGGCGCCTTCGATTATCCGCCCGTCCAGCCACTGCCGTGAACGCGGAGGAACCATGCAGCAGCGATTGAAAGGCCGGGTGGCCATCGTGACGGGCGCGGGGGGCGGATTGGGCCGCGCCCATGCCCTGGAACTGGCGCGGCACGGCGCGGCGGTGATCGTCAACGACCTGGGCGACGCGGCGCGCGCGGTGGCCGACGAGATCGGGCAGTCCGGCGGCCGCGCGCTGGCGATGGCGGGCGACGTGACCCGCCATGCCGATATGCAGGCGCTGGCCGACCGGGCGGTGGCGGCGTTCGGACGCATCGATATTCTCGTGAACAACGCGGGGATCCTGCGCGACAAGAGCTTCGCCAAGATGCCGCCGGACGATTTCCGGCTGGTGCTGGACGTCCACGTCATGGGGGCGGTGAACGCCACCCAGGCAGTATGGCCGCACATGCAGGCGCAGGCCTATGGGCGGATCGTGATGACGACGTCTTCATCGGGCCTGTACGGCAACTTCGGCCAATCGAACTATGGCGCGGCCAAGATGGCGCTGGTGGGCTTGATGCAGACACTGGCGCTGGAAGGAGCGAAACACGATATCCGTGTCAACTGCCTGGCGCCCACCGCGGCGACGGCAATGACCGACGGCCTGCTGGACGCCCGGGCGGCGGCGGCGCTGGCGCCCGGGCGCGTCAGCCCGGGGGTGGTCGCCCTGGTCGCCGGCGATGCCCCGACGCGCATGATCCTGCTGGCCGGCGGGGGCAGTTTCGAGTGTGCCCACATCACCATGACCCGGGGCATTCACATCGGCGAAACGGACGACCCCGTCCAGGCCCTGTGCGGCCAGCTGGCCCGGGTCCGCTCGCCCGCCGGCCAGTGCGTTCCCGCTTCCGCCTGGGAGCAATCGCAACACGAGCTGGCCAAGGCCGGGGCGGGCGCCGCGTGAATCGGCGCGGCGGCTATCGACGCGCCTGGCGCGCGGCCGCGCGGGCCGGGTCGGCCTGCGCCAGGGCGTGCAGCACCAGGTCCAGCACCGTCTGCGCCGCGGGCGACAACGAGCGGTCGCGCCGCTGGTAGATGCCCAGTGTGCGCGACAGCGACGGCCCGTGCAGCGCGACCTCGGCCAGGATGGGGTGGCCCGGAGCGGGCAGCGCAGTGGCGGGCAGCACGCTGACGCCGTAGCCGGCTTCCACCATGCCATAGACCGTCGATACATGCGAAACCGGCGTCTTGCCGCGCAGCTTGACGTGCGCCCGCACCAGCTGGTCGTTGACGATCTGCCAGGTTCCGCTGCCGCTCGCGGGCAACACCAGCCGCTCGCCGGCCAGGTCTGTCCAGGTCGCGCGGCGCCGGGAGGCCAACGGATGGTCGCGGGCGCATACCAGGAAGAACGGATCTTCGGCCCGCGGCGTGAAACGCACTTCGTCGCTGTCGACGTCCGGCGTCACGCCCAGCCCGAAATCGGCTTCGCCGGCGCGCACCGACACCATGACCTGGCGGGCGATGTCGTCGCGTACGTGGATTTCCAGTTCGGGGTAGCGTTCGCTGCAAGCCTTCAGCGCCAGGGGCATGATGCGGCCGGCCAGCGACGCGACGCAAGAGACCGTGACGCGCCCGCGGCGCGCCTGGTTCACCAGCGAGGCGTCGCACAGCAGGCGGTCGTAGTCCGACAGCAGGCGCGCCGCGCCCTGCAGGAAGCTGGCCCCGGCCGCGCTGGGCCGTACCTCGCGCGAACTGCGATCGAACAGCACGATGCCCAGCGCCTGTTCCAGTTCGGCGATGGCCGCCGACACCGCGGGCGGCGACAGATGGATGGCTTCGGCCGCGCGCCGGAAGTTCAGGTATTCGGCGACGGCAACGGCCGCGCGCAGCTGGCGCAGGGTGACGCTCATGGGGACTCGCGGATCGGCTCTTGGCGTATGCATGAAATCGCCCGGCGCAGGCAGGACGCGATCCATCATAGCGCGCATGCCGATCCCTTCCCCAAGGCCGGCCGGGCCTATTTGCTGGCCAGGCCCAGCTGCTCGATGACCGGGCCATAGACCGCCAGGTCGTCGGCCAGCAGCTTGGCGAACTGGCCGGCCGAGCCGCCGGCCACCTCGAACCCCTGTTTCGCCGCGGCCGCGCGGGTCGCGTCGTCCCGCAGCGCTTGTTCCAGCAGGCTGTTCAGGCGCTCGACGACGGCCGGCGGTGTGCGGGCGGGGGCGAAGAAGCCCAGCCAGCCCTTGGCCCGGAAATCCCGCAGGCTGGATTCCGCGAAGGTGGGCAGGTCCGGCAGCATGGCCGAGCGCCGGTCGCCGCCGCTGGCCAGGGCCCGCACGCGGCCGGACTCGATGAACGGCATGGCGGTGGATACGCTGATGAAGAACATGTCGACTTCGCCCGTGCTGGTGGCGACGATGCCGGGGTTGCCGCCCTTGTAGGGCACATGCTGGATCTTCAAGCCGCCGGCATCGCGCTTGAGCACTTCCATCGCCAGGTGCTGCGGCGTGCCGTTGCCGGTAGAGGCGTAGTCGAACGCATCCGGCTTGCCGCGCACCAGCTCGATCATCTCGTCGACCGACCGGGCGGGGAACGCCGGCGTGACCAGCAGCACATTGTCCAGCGTCGCGCCCAGGATGACCGGCACGACATCCCGGCGCACGTCGAACGCCGCCTGGGGGTACAACAGCGGCTGATACGCGATGGACGACTGATCGATAAGCAGCGTGTGGCCATCCGGCGCGGCGTTGGCCACGGCCGCGCCCGCCACCAGGCCGCCGGCGCCCGGCTTGTTCTCGACGATCACGGACTGGCCCGCCTGCTTGGCCAGCGATTCGCCGACCAGCCGCGCGAACGCGTCGGTGCCGCCGCCCGCGGCATAGGGCACGATGATGCGGATCGGCTTGGATGGAAAATGGGCGGCGTCGCCCGCCGCCATCGCCGGGCCGGCCAGCCATGCCAGGCATCCCAGCGCGACGGCCGCCAGGCGCCGCGAGGCCCGGCGCATCGGGTGCGGCGGGCGGGGGCGGATCGCGGGTGACGGGCTGCCGGATGACAGGTGCGTCATGATGTTGTCTCCGTTTCTTGTTCTTGCTGCGATGCCCCGGAAACCGGTTCCGGGGCCATGATGCGCCGGGCTACACCAGGCTCATGCTGCCTTCGGTGGGGCGATCGGGCAGGTCCAGCCCGAACTGCTTGTTCAGGATCGCCTGGATCTCTTCGTACAGGCAGCCGAAGCGCAATATCCGGCGCGTGCCCATCTCGATGATGGTGCTGCCGACAAAATGGGGGTTGGCATACCGGCAGCGGCCATAGTCGACCGCGATATCCACTTGCCCCAGTACCTCGGGTTCGATGTCGTTCAGTTCGAACTTGTTGCCCTGCAGGGAACGGTTGGCCGACGAGCCCATCATCGGCGAGCCCGATTCGAAAGACAGGCGCGCCAGTTCGCGATGCAGCGGCCCGGCATTCATCAACAGGTCCATGGTGGGCCCCTTGGTCGAGCGGCGCAGCGCGCCGAACTCTACCGTGCGCAGGAAATCGTGGTCGGGCCGGTAAGTGCCCACGATGGACAGCGGCATGTCGTGATCGATGGTGATGCACTTGACGATGTCGCGGTCCAGCGGCTCGCACTCGATCACTTCGCTGAAGGTGTCCCAGTTCCCCAGCACGCCGTTGGGCTTGGCGTTGCTGCGCTGCTTGATCTCGTAGATGCGCTCTACCGCGCGCGCCGTGTGGCCGAAAATGGCGTAGGACACGTCGAAAGGAATGATGCAGACGCCCCCGGCGCGTGCCAGGTTGAACACGCGTCGCGCATCGTCGCGCACGGTCTGGGGGCCCGGCTCCTTGCCGGGGTTGATGAGCTGCATGCGGAAGTCTCCTTGGACTGGGATAAGAAGTGGGGGGCGCGCGGCGGGGCCGGTCAGTCGAGCTGGATGTTCAAGCCCTGCAGAATCGGCTTCCAGCGCCGGTATTCGGCCTCGAACGCCTCGGCGGTCTGCCGCGGCGTGGTCGAGTAGGGTTCGTACCCTTGCTGGTTCAGGGTCGCGACGAAGGCGGGGTCGCGCACGACCGCGGCGATCTCGTCGTGCAGGCGGTCCATGATGGCTTGCGGCGTCTTGGCCGGCGCCAGCATCACGAAGCCCAGGTCCAGGTGCGCATCGGGCAGGCCCGATTCCACCATCGTGGGAATCTCCGGCGCCAGCGAGGTGCGCTGGCCCGTCATCACGGCCAGCGGTTTCAGGTCGCCGGTCTCGATATTGCCGCGCACCGCGCCCAGGGTGAACATGCCCACCTGCACGTGGCCGCCCAGCACGTCGACCAGCGAAGGGCCGCCTCCCCGGTACACGGCCTGCCCCAGGTCGACCCGGGCCTCGCGGGCAAACAGTTCGAAGGCCAGGTGGTGCGGCGTGCCCAGCCCGGGGTTGGCGAAGTTCAGCGTGCCCGGTTGCTTGCGCGCCAGCGCGATGAAGTCCTGCAGGTTGTCGGCCGCCACCGCCTTGTTGCTGGCGAAGACCAGCGGCGACTTGGCCACGTAGCTGACGGGCGCCAGGTCCCGCTGGAAATCGTAATTGAGCTTGCGATACAGCAGCGGGGCCAGGGCGATGCCGTCGGTATTGATGAGCAGCGTGTAGCCGTCCGGCGTCGCGTTGGCGACCAGCGCCGTGCCGATGTGGCTGCCCGCGCCGCTCTTGTTTTCGATGACGACCGGCTGGCCCAGCCGCTGCCCCAGCTTTTCCGCCAGCGGCCGGGCCAGGCTGTCCGCCCCGCCGCCCGGCGAGAAGGGCACGATCAGCCGGATAGGCTTGTCGGGGTAGGCCGCGCCAGCCCGAGCCATCGCCGCCGCGCAGCAGGCCAGCATGCCGGCCAGCCCGGCACGCAACCATCTGGGCTGAATTGCCATGATGTGTCTCCGTCTTGTCGTTGTCGTGACGGAAAGAGTAGGGATGGGCCAGCAGACAGTCCAGTTGATTGTTCTGAATGATCGTTCAGGTTTTTTTATCGTTGGGAAAGCCCATCGCGCACCGCGCGCCGGGTGTCGGGGCGGCCAGTGGAAATATGCGGAAAATTATCGTCACGTTATATTGTGGGCCGCGCGGGCGCCGCAAGGCGCCCGAACAAGTGCGCGTGGTCCAAATTCCCGGGAATCCCATGAAGTTTTCTTTTTGCGCGATGGCATTGCTTGCGGTGGCCCTGTTGAGCGGACCGGCACCATCCCGTGCCGCCGAAGCGATCGACCGCGAAGAGCTCCGCCTGCTGGCAAATGCCTTCGCCGCGCTCAAGCAGAACAGCATCGAGCCGGGTTCCGATGCGGAACTGATCGAGGCCGCGATCCGGGGCATGGTCCGCAAGGTCGACCCGGCCGATGGCAGGTTCTACACGCCGGACGAGGTAGCCAAGATGGGCCGCGTGCGTGGCGAGGCGTTCATCGGCTTGAACGTGACCGGACGCGATGGCGAGGTCATGGTCTATTTGCCGGTGCCGGGCAGCCCGGCGGAGAAAGCGGGCATCCGGCCCAAGGATGTGCTGCAGTCCGTCGACGGCACGCCCGTCAATGATGACTCGGAACTGGCGGTCAAGCTGATGTCCGGGAAAACCGGCACCATTGCCAAGGTGGTGGTGCGCCGTGCCGGGAAATTACTGACGTTCGCGGTCCCGCGCGAGCCGTTCAAGGCGGAACAAGTAGCCCTGTCGATGACGCCATCGGGCGTGGCGGTGTTGCGCATGGGCCAGTTCGCCGAGGACACGCTCAGTACCGTTGCCCGGGCGCTTGCCGATCAGTGGAGCCGGCAACCTTTCAAGGGGCTGGTGCTGGACCTGCGCCGCCACACCGGAGGCTTGTTCGAGCCGGCCATCGGCGTGGCGGCGCTGTTCCTTCCCGCCGGCAGCGTGGTGACCGAAACCAAGGGGCGTACGCCCGACAGCAATGCCGTGTACCGGGCCGATCGCCAATACTATGCAAAATCGCAATCGTCCGACCCGCTGGCCGCCGTGCCGGAGGCCGCCCGGCGCATCCCGCTGGTGGTGCTGGTGGACGAAGGCACGTCGGCCGGCGCCGAGATCGTCGTCGCCGCATTGAAGCACCACCATCGAGCCCGGATCGTCGGGCGACCCACCTTCGGCAAGTCGAACATCCAGATCATCCTGCCGTTTCGCGGGGGCGCCGCCATGAAGATCACGACGGCCTATTGGTTCACCCCCGGAGACGAAAGCATCGAAAAAACGGGCATCGCGCCGGATGTCTTTGTCCAGAGCGAAGACCCCAGGATCGAGCTGAGCCGGGCGGTCGGCGAGCTGCGGACTTTGCGGAACTGAACGCCCGGTTGGTTGGCGGGGCTCTGGATCAATCCGAGCCGGAGGCCATCCGCACGATCGAGCCGGCGTCCTCGCAGCTGTCTATCCGCCAAAGAGCGGATAGAAGCGGATCCGGCTGGCAGGTAGAACCGCCGTGCTGGTGCAGGGTGAAGAACTTGCGTTCCAGGTCGGTATCCGAAAGCGGCCGTTCGAGCCCGCCGTAGGCGTGTTGGATGTACCGGACCTGTTCCGGGCCATCCCGCGTCTTGACCCGCACCGTGACCGATCCGATGTCGTGGCCGGCATCCTCGTCCATGCGAACCTTGCCGGCGAGTTCGACCAGTACCGGGTCTCGCACCGCGGCGTCGGAAAACTCGTCGATGCCCGCCGCGCCCCGGGCAAGGGCGGCGGCCACCGCGTGCTGCGCGCTGACCTGCGCCTCGCGCCCCGTGGTCACGCCAATACCCGCTTCGCATCGTGGCGGACTGCGGCGGGGATGTCGCTCCATCGCGTCCGCGCGACAAAGCGGGACAGGCGCTCGGGCCATGGCCGACGATATCGCTACGCCCGGACTTCGATGCCGGCCCAGCGCTCGAACAACTTCACGATCGACGTCATGTCTTCGCTGTGAAGGTCATGCAGGTCTCCTCGATACGGTTATTTGGCGGCGCCCTGGCCCGTGACCAACGGGCATTCGCTCTTCGACAGCGGACGATAGGCCTCGTCGCCGGGAATGGTGTCCAGGATCTTCAGCAGGTCCCAGTCGCCCTTGGATTCGGCGGGTGTCTTGGCCTGTGCCAGGTACATGTCGTAGACCATGCGGCCGTCGGCGCGGATCTTGCCGTTCTTGGCGTAGAAGTCGTTGATCGGGGTTTCTTTCATCTTGGCCGCCACGGCGTCGGCGTCGTCCGAGCCCACGGCCTGCACGGCATTCAGGTAGTGCAGCGTGGCGGAGTAGGCGCCGGCCTGCACCATCGACGGCATGGATTTCTGCCGTTCGAAATAGCGCTGCGACCACTGGCGGGTTTCGTCGTTGCGGTCCCAGTAGTACCCGGTGGTGAACTGCAGCCCTTGCGCGGCTTGCAGGCCCATCCCCTTGATGTCGTGCAGGAACACCAGCAAGGTGGCCAGCGCCTGCCCGCTTTGCGTGATGCCGAATTCGGAGGCCTGCCGCACGGCGTTCTGCGTATCGGTGCCGGCGTTGGCCAGGCCGATGACCTTGGCGCGCGACGCTTGCGCCTGCAACAGGTAAGACGAGAAATCCGGGCTGGACAGCGGCGCGCGGATCTGGCCCAGGACCTTGCCGCCGTTTTCCTCGATCACGGCCCGGGTGTCGCGCTCCAGCGAATGGCCGAAGGCGTAGTCGGCGGTGATGAAGAACCAGGAGTCGCCGCCGGCGCGCGTCACGGCCCGGCCGGTGCCGTGCGCCAGCGCATAGGTGTCGTACACATAGTGCACGCCGTAAGGCGAGCACGACTTGCCGGTCAGGTTCGAGGACGCCGATCCCGCGAAGATCGTGATCTTCTTCTTTTCCTGCCCCAGCGCCTGCAGCGCCAGCGCCGACGCCGAGTCGGTGGATTCGATGATGGCGCTGACGTTCTCGCGGTCATACCATTCGCGCGCCCGGGTGGCGGTGATGTCGACCTTGTTCTGGTAATCCGCCGACAAGACTTCGATGGGCCGGCCCAGCACCTTGCCGCCGAAATCTTCCACGGCCATCTTCACCGCCGTTACCATGCCGGGCCCGCCGTGAGCGGAATAGACGCCGGTCATGTCGACGATGGCGCCCAGGCGAAATGGCTGGGTGTCCTGGGAATAGGCGGTCATTGCGACCAGCATGCCGCCCGTCAGTACTGCCAGGCGCGAGACTCCCTTCTTCATGGTGTTGCCTCCTCATAATGGCGTTGCTTTTGCTTTGCGCGCAATGGCGGCGGTGTCGCCGTCATCGGTCGTCCAGGCGGGAAATATCCCTGGATCGGGTCAAGCAACATCCATGCCAATTCAGGCAGGGCGGCGGCGCCCGGGGGCGGCGCGCGCGGCGGCACAAGCCGGCGCGCGCAGTGTCTCTGGAATAGACACTTTTCTAGGGCGGGGACACTTTCAAGGACAGGTAGCGGAAGGCCGGGGTGGCCGTCCGCCCGGCCTATAGCGGCGAGGCATCCAGTTCGGCCAGCTTCTTGTACAGGTGCGAGCGCGAGATCCCGAGATACTCGGCCGCCTTCTTCTTGTTTCCCTCGAAACGCTGCAGGGCGTCCCGGATCATGCCCAGTTCGATACGCGATTTCGCCTGGTGCACGTTGGGCAGCTCCGCGGGAAAACCGGCGTCCGGCGGGCTGATTTCCCGCAGCGTCTCGGCCATGTCGTCGATGTTGGGCCGGGCGTTCACTTCCAGGGGAACTTCGCAGTCTTCGCAGGTGATCTCGTTCTGGTCCGAGAAAATGGCGGCGCGTTCGATGGTGTGTTGCAGCTGGCGCACGTTGCCGGGCCAGGGCAGCGATTGCAGATAGGCCATGACGCCCGGCCCGAAACGCTTGCCCTGCACATTGTGGCGCAGCATGAAGCGGTCCAGGAATGTCTGGGCCAGCAGCGGCACGTCTTCCAGCCGTTCCCGCAGCGGCGGCACCCGGATGGTCACGGCGCTGATGCGATAGAACAGGTCCAGCCGGAAATCGCCCGTGGCCAGCATGCGCTGGAAGTCGCGGTTGCTGGCGGAAATCAGGCGAAATTCCGAGCGGCGCTGCGTACTGCTGCCCACGCGCTGGAAGGTGCCGTCCTGCAGCGTGCGCAGGACCTTGACCTGGATATCGAGCGGCATGTCGCCGATCTCGTCCAGGAAGAGCGTGGTCTGGTCGGCCTGCTCGAACTTGCCGGTGCGCCCGCGCTTTTCCGCGCCGGTGAAGGCGCCGCCTTCGTAGCCGAACAGTTCGGCTTCCACCAGGTTGCCGGGAATGGCGGCCGCGTTGACCAGCACCATGTCTTTGCCGGCGCAAGGGCTCAGCTGGTGGATGGCATGCGCGACCAGGTCCTTGCCCACGCCGCTTTCGCCCACCAGCAGCACCGACACATCGAGCGGCGCAATCTTCCTGATGCGCTCTTTTAGCTTGCGGATGGCGTCGCTTTCGCCGACGATGGAATCCATTCCTTGCGCATCATTTCCGCGCAGGCGCGGCAGGGTGCGCTGATAGAAGCTGATTTCCTGGTGCAGCCGCTTGATTTCGTCGCCCAGGGCGTCCACGGCGGCCGGGCTCTTGAACATCACCTGCCCGATCGCCCCCACGATACGGCCTTCGGGGTTGACGATCGGGGTGCGGCTGACGACCCGGCTGGTGCCCCGCATTTTCTGGATCTGGCCGATTTCCGTCTTGCCGGTGCGCAGCACCGCGCCCAGGCGGCTGTTCTCGATGACGGTGTTGACTTCGGCGCCGGTGGCCTGGCCGCGCTGGATGCCGAAGAATTTCTCGTGTACCGGGCTCATGTAGCGAATGCGCGCCTGGTCGTCGACCACGGTGATGGCCTCGTAGGGGTCGGTCACGAAGTGGCGCAGGATGTCCGCCGAGAAATCCACGCTGCTGACGAATTCGTACAGCGGGTCGCCCCGGTCGTGGCGGTACAGCACGAAACAGCCCGTTCCCGCCGACGCGAACGACACCACCGTCATGGGCTCGCTCGTGTCTTCCAGCGTGAACATGGCCGACAGGGGCCGCAAGTCCCGGTTGCGCCACAGGGCGCCGAGCTTTTCCTGGACATGGGTGTCCAGCCCGGTGCCGGAGGCAAAGGTGGCGCTTCCTTCCGGGTCGAGTACCAGGACACCGCTGCGCGTGTCCTGGGCTTGTCTGCCTCGCTTGATGTACATGTCTTCGCTCAACACACGGTGGACAATTTTTGGACACTTTACCACTCCCCTTTGCGACGACAGTAGGGGAAAGTACCTGGCATGGATCGTGCTTAACACAAAAACCAGACATCGAACCAACGACCAGGGGCAGGGTAACAAGCATGCGGAAAGAAACAGGTGGCTTGCCGTACACCGGATTGCCGAGCGTGGACGAAGGGAAGGGGCATGCCCTGATCGAGGGCATGCGCGTGGTGGACCTCAGCACGTCGATCGCCGGCCCGTACGGCACGCAGCTGCTGGCCGACATGGGCGCCACGGTCATCAAGATCGAGAAGCCCGGCACCGGCGACGATGCGCGCCACTGGGGGCCGCCCTTCATCCATGGCGAGTCGCCCTGGTTCCTGAGCGTCAATCGCAACAAGCACAGCGTGGGGCTGGACCTGACCCGGCCGGGCGGCCTGGAAGTGCTCGAAAAACTGCTGTCGCAGGCCGATGTGCTGGTCGTGAACCTGAACGAGCGGGTGCAGCAGAAACTGGGCATCGACTATGCGCGCCTGCAGCCGATGTTCCCCCGCCTGATCCATGCCTCGCTGACCGGCTTCGGGCTGCGCGGCGCCCGCAGCCATTTGCCGTGCTACGACCTGATCGCCGAAGGCTATTCGGGCGTCATGGACCTGACCGGGGAAGTGCATGACGATCCGCAGAAGGTGGGAACGCCGGCCGCCGACCTGCTGGCGGGGCAGGATGTCGCCATGGCGGTGCTGGCCGCCTACGCCGCGCGCGAGCGCACTGGCCGGGGCGCGCAGATCGATGTGTCGATGCAGGCCAGCATGACGCGCTTCATGGCGCCGCGCCTGGTGTCTTACCTGAGTTCGGGCGAATTGCCCCGGCGTTCCGGCGGCAAGGATTCCGTCATCGCCATCTACCAGGTCTTCGACACGGCCGACCGGCAGCTGTCGCTGGGCCTGGGCAACGACGCGATCTGGCGCCGCTTCTGGGTGGCCGTGGGGGCGCCCGAAGTCGGCGAGGACCCGCGCTATGCGTCCAATGCCGACCGCCGCGCGCACCGCGAAGAAATCGTCGAGAAAATCGCCGGCATCCTGCGGTCCCGGCCGCGCGACGAATGGCTGGCGCTGCTGGGCAAGCACCGGATCCCGGCCGGCCCGATCAACGGGCTCGACGAAGTGGCCGCGGACGACGACCTGCTGCGGCAGCGCTTCCTGTACCAGGCGCGGGCGGCCGGCGGCGCGGTGCCGCAGGTCGGGCTGGGCATTGCCATCGATGGCGCCGCCGCGGTACACCGGAAGTCGCCGCCCCTGCTGGGGGAAGACACCGAAGCCATCCTGAGCGGCATGCTGGGCCTGGCGCCCGACCACATCGAACGACTGAAGGACACCGGCGCAGTATGACGTTTGCACAGCGCTTGAATCATATTCACGGAGAAGCATGGTGAATACCATTCTGACATTGCATGACCCACAGACTGCGCGGGAAAACTATCTGAGTGGCGTGTGGCATCAGGACACCCTGTATTCCCTGGCCCGCGAGCACGCCCGCACGCGTCCCAATGCCTGCGCCGTGCGCGATCCGTATCGCCGCCTGACCTGGCGCGAAGTGCTGGCCAGCGTCGACACGATCGCCGAGCACCTGTACCAGGGTGGGCTGCGGCGGGGCGACCGGGTGGCCATCTGGCTGCCGAACCGGATCGAATCGGTGCTGATCTTCCTGGCATGCTCGCGCAACGGCTATGTGTGCTGCCCGTCGCTGCACCAGAATTACACGAATGCCGAGATCGTCAAGCTGCTGTCGCGCATCCGCTGCAAGGCGCTTTTCGCGCAGCCGGGCTACGGGGCGGATTCCGACCGCTATTCCATCTTCAAGGAATCGGCCGGCGTCGCGACGCTCAAGCAGTTGTACGCCCTGGCGCCGCAAGGCGCCGAACCGGCCAACGGCAGCCTGCCGGAAGGCGCCCTGCGGTTTCCGGATCATGCCAGCAACCTGGGCATTACCAGCGCGCCGGCGCTCGACCCGGACAAGGTGGTGTACCTGGCGTTCACGTCCGGCACGACCGGCGAGCCCAAGGGCGTCATGCACAGCGACAACACGCTGCTTGCCAATGGCCGGGCGCTCGTGACCGACTGGAAGCACGACGCGTCGACGATCGTGCTGGCGCTCAGCCCCATGAGCCATCACATCGGCACGGTGGCATTGGAGCAATCGCTGGTGGCGGGCATGGAGCTGGTGCTGCACAACCCGGCCGCCAACCGCTCCGCGCTGGACTGGGCGCTGGAAACCGGCGCGACCTATGTCATGGGCGTGCCCACCCACGCCATGGACATGCTGGCGGCGCTGCGCGAGCGGGGGCTGGGCCGCCTGGGCAACGTAAGCGTGTTCTACATGGCGGGCTCGCCCATCCCCCGCGAAGTCGCCCAGCGATTCCTGGACCTGGACATCAAGCCGCAGAATGTCTACGGCATGACCGAGAACGGCTCGCACCAGTACACCCTGCCCAGCGACGACAGCAACACCATCGTCGCCACCTGCGGACGCGCCTGCAAGGGCTACGAGATCCGCATCTTCGACCAGGAAAACCCCGACGTCGAGGTCGGCCCCGGCGAAACCGGCGAGATCGGCGGAAAAGGGGGCGTGCTGACGCTGGGCTACTACGACAACCAGGACGCCACCGAGAAATCGTTCAATTCGTCGGGCTGGTTCCTTAGCGGCGACCTGGGCAGGCTGGACGAGAACGGCTGCCTGCAGGTCATGGGCCGCAAGAAAGACCTGATCATCCGCGGCGGCCACAATATCTATCCCTCGCGCATCGAAGACCTGGCCCATCGGCATCCCGCCATCGTCAAATCGGCCGCGTTTCCCGTTCCCGACGAACGGCTGGGCGAGAAGGTCTGCCTGGCGGTGATCCTGGCGACAGGAACGTCGCTCGATGCCGGGCAAGTATTGCGGCACCTGCATGACGCGGGCCTGTCGAAGTACGACATGCCCGAGTATTTCATCGCGATGGACGCTTTCCCCCTGACGCCCAGCGGGAAAATACTCAAGCGCGAGCTGATCGAATGGCTGAAGGACGGGCGCATCGTGCCCGAGCCCGTACGCTGGAAGGCGACGGAAGCATCCAATAACGAAGGAGTATCGGCATGAGCATCCGGCTTGAATACGATGACCGGTACGCGCACCTGACGCTCGACCGCCCGCAGGTGCTGAATGCGCTGAGCTTCGACGTGCTGGCCGAACTGGGCCGGGCGCTGGAGCAGGTGGCCCGGTCGGACGCGCGCGGCCTGGTCGTCACCGGCGCGGGCGAGAAGGCATTCTGCGCGGGGGCGGATATCCCCGAATTGATGGATCGGCCGCTGATGCGGGAACTGGAAGGGGCGGAAGCAGGCCAGGCCGTTTTCAGCCAGATCGCCGGCCTGAAGATCCCTTCCGTGGCCGTCATCCATGGCTATGCCTTCGGCGGCGGGCTGGAACTGGCCCTGGCCTGCACCTTCCGCGTTGCCACCGAGCGCGCCCGCATGGGCCTGCCCGAGGTCAAGCTGGGCCTGATCCCGGGGTACGGCGGCACGCAGCGCCTGCCCCGGCTGGTCGGCGAAGGGCGCGCGCTGGACATGATCATGTCCGGCCGCACCGTCGCCGCCGAGGAAGGCGAGCGCATTGGCCTGGTCAACCGCATCGACAACGAGGGCACGCCGCTGGAGATCGGCAAGCGGTTCCTGGAACCGTACCTGAAGCACAGCCTGTGCGCCCTGTATTTCGCGCGCGAAGCGGTGCAGCGCGGCGGCCGGGTCGCCATCGACGACGGGCTGCGCATCGAGCGCGACCTGTCCACGCTGGCATATCGCAGCCAGGACGCGGCCGAGGGCCTGCGCGCGTTCGTGGAAAAACGCCCCGCCACTTTCAAGGACTGCTGAAGCATGAGCCGAGAACTCATCTACGTGACAGGCGCCAGCCGCGGCATCGGCGCCATGATCGCCCATGAACTGGCCCTGCGCGGCTTTGAAGTCGGCTGCCTGTCCCGCTCGGGCCAGCCGCCGCAGGTCCAGGACGCGCCGCAAGAGGTCGCCGCGCGCTGGCACGCCGTGGCCTGCGATGTGATGGATGGCGATGCGCTGGCTGGCGCCATGTCGGCATTGCGGCGGCAATTGGCGATTCCGGTCCGCGGGCTGGTCAACAATGCCGGCCTGCACACCGAGGCGCCCACCATCGACCTGCCCATGGACGAGTTCCGCAGGCTGATGGACGTCAACGCCGTGTCGCTGCTGCGCGCCTGCCAGATCGCGCACCCGATGCTGAAGGAAAACGGCGGCGGCCTGATCGTCAATATCGGGTCTTTCTACGACAAGCTGGGGGTCAAGCGCAACGTTGCCTACTGCGCGTCCAAGGCGGCGGTCGGCGCCATCACGCGCTGCCTGGCGGTGGAATGGGCCCGGGACGGGATCCAGGTCATCGACGTGGCGCCCGGCTACATCGCCACCGACCTGAACCGCGAGGCCATGCAAGCCGGCCCGCTGCGCGAATACCTGGAAAAGCGCATTCCGGGCAAGAAGCCCGGGCAGGCCCGGGACGTCGCCGTGCTGGTGTCCAGCCTGTTCCAGCCGGGCATGGCCTTCCTCAGTGGCGAAACGATCTACATCGACGGCGCGCAGAGCGTGTCGGTATGACCCGAACACCGGCAGATGGCCAAGCTGGCCTGAAGGAGCAATTGTGAACATACTGGAACGCCTGGACGCCGGGCTGTCCCTTGCCGAAGAAGAGCGCATGCTGCTGGATTCCGTCCGGGAACTGGCCGCCGCCGAACTGGCGCCCCGGGCGGCCGCCTACGATCGCGACAGCCGGTTTCCCTGGGAAAACATCAAGGCGATCAACGCCCTGGGATTGAACGCGATGTTCATCCCGGAAGCGTATGGCGGCATGCCGCTGTCTTACCGCTGCTACCTGGCCTGCGTGCGCGAAGTGTCGAAGGCATGCGCCTCGACCGGCATCATCTGGGCCACCAATTTCCATGCGATCAAGCCGGTCATCCAGTACGGATCGGAAGACCTGAAGTCGCGCGTCCTGCCCCGCATCGCCGAGGGCGGGCTGGCCTCGCTGGTCATCACCGAGCCCACCGCGGGGTCGGACGCCACCGGCATGAAGACGCAGTTCCGCGAAGACGGCGACCACATCGTGGTGGACGGCCAGAAGATATTCATCAGCAATGGCGACGTCGCCGACGTCTATGTGGTGTTCGGCAAATGGGCCGGGGTGGAAAGCGCCAAGGAAGCCATCGGCGCCGTCATCATCGAAAAGGGCGCGCCCGGACTGACGGTGACGGGCACCGAGAGCAAGATGGGCACGCGCGCGTCGGGCACGGCCTCGCTGTCGTTCGAGGGGTGCCGCATTCCGCGCGCAAACGTGCTGGCCGGCGCCGGGCAGGGGCTGCCCGTCCTGCTGGCGTCGCTGAACAAGTCCCGGCCCAGCGTGGCGGCGCATGCGCTGGGCATCGCCCGCGCGGCGTTCGAGGATGCCATCGCCTACATCAACGACCGGCGCCAGTCCGGCCGGCGCATCCTGGAATTCCAGGGCATCCAGTTCATGGTGGCGGACCTGGCGGCCGAGCTGGCCATGTGCGAGAACTGGCTCTGGCATGTCGCGGATCTGGTCGACCAGGGGGTGGACGACATGGGGGTGGAAGCGTCCATATTGAAGCTGAAGGCCACCGACCTGGCGATGCGCATGGCGACCGATGCCGTGCAGCTGCATGGCGGCTATGGCTACTGCCAGGATTTCCGGGCCGAACGGCTCATGCGCGATGCCAAGATCACCCAGATCTGGGAAGGCACCAACCAGATACATCGGCAGCTGATCGGCCGCAGCTTTCTGAACAAGGAGAGGAAATGAGCGAGATAAAGACGGTAGGGGTGGTCGGCAGCGGCACCATGGGCACCGGCATTGCCATTGTCGTGGCGCGCGCGGGCCTGAAGACGATCGTGCTGGACGCCCGCCAGGACGCGCTGGACCGCGCGCGCGAACAGGCCGCGGCATTCCTGGCCAAGTCGGTCGCGCGCGGCAAGCTGGCCGCCGGGCAGGACGAGGCCATCATGGCGCAGTGGCAGGGTACGACACAGGTGCAAGACCTGAAAGAATGCGACCTGGTCATCGAGGCCGTGTTCGAGGACCTGGGCGTCAAGCACGACTTGCTCTCGAAGCTGGACAAGGTCTGCCCGCCGCACACGATCTTTGCCTCGAACACGTCGACCATCTCCATTACCGAGATCGCCGGCGGCAGCGGCCGCGCCGACCGGGTGGTGGGCATGCACTTCTGCCTGCCCGCCCAGCTGATGAAGCTGGTGGAGATGTCTCCCGGGCTGGCGACTTCCGAAGAGGCCTTCGCCCAGGCCTGGGCCTTCTGCGAAGCGCTGGGCCAGAAGCCCGTCAAGACGCGCGACACGCCGGGATTCATCCTGAACTACTTCCTGATCCCCTGGCATAACGATGTCATCAACCTGGTCGACCAGGGCGTGGCCGAGCCCGCCGATATCGACCTGGCGGTCAAGACGGCGCTGGGATATCCGCTGGGGCCGCTGGAACTGCTGGACATGGTGGGCATGGATACGCAGAAGCTGCTGTCGGACGCGATGCACGGCCTGACCCACGAACCCAGGGCGGCCTGCCCGCCGCTGGTCAAGCGCATGATCGGCGCCGGTAAGCTGGGCAGGAAGAGCGGGTCGGGCTTCCATGCCTATGGCGACAACAAGATCTTCGGAGCATGACGGCCATGAGTTATCAGATCATCCAGCGCGGCGAAAGCCTGTCTTTCCCCGACGCGCACGATTTCCTGAAGGCGGCCAGCGGGCAAGGCGAGGGGGCCGTGCTGATCGGCGGCGACGCCGGCCAGGCCTGGCGGGAAGGCGTCGAGCGGGCGGCCGGGCGCCCCTTCATTGCCATCGAACTGGATACCGAGTGCCTGGGCCTGCACATCGGCGACGACGACGGCCCCGCCAATGTCGTGGGCTTTGCCCGGTTCCGCCTGGGCGACGACGCGCCGACCGCGCTGGTCGAACTGGTGAAGAAGCCATTCACCGATGCCGCCGCCGTGCAGGCCGCGCGAGCCGCTTTCGAAGCGGCCGGCTTGAAAGTGGCCGTGTGCAACGACTTTCCCGGGCGCATCCTGAACCGCCTGGTGCGGCCCTACTACAACGCCGCCCTGCGGCGCCTGGACGAGGGGCTGGCCACCGCGGCGGACCTGGACAAGACCCTGTGCCTGGGCCTGGGCTATCCGGAAGGGCCCATCGCGCTGCTCAAGCGCACCGGGCTGCATCATCATTACCGCGTCTCGCAGGCCTTGTACCAGGCCTTGGGCCAGGAACCCTATGCCCCCGCGCGCCGGGCACAGGTGGCGTGGGCGCGCCACCAGAAGGGCACGCCATGAGCCAGCCGCTTGCGGGTATCAAGGTCCTGGATTTCAGCACGCTGCTGCCGGGGCCGATGTGTACGCTGATCCTGGCCGAGGCCGGGGCGGATGTCATCAAGCTGGAACGCGCCGGCGGCGACGAGATGCGCGGCTACGAGCCCAGGTTCGGCGAGGACAGCGTGAATTTCGTCTTGCTCAACCGGGGCAAGCGTTCGATTTGCCTGGACCTGAAAGCCCAGGCGGACCGCGCGCGGGTGCTGGAACTGGTGCGGGACGTCGATGTCGTGGTCGAGCAGTTCCGGCCGGGCGTCATGCAGCGCCTGGGGCTGGACTACGAGACGCTGTCGCGGCTCAACCCCCGGCTGATCTATTGCTCCATCACGGCGTATGGGCAGGATGGCCCCAAGGCATTGCGGGCTTCGCACGACCTCAATTTCCAGGCCGAGACGGGCATGCTCGCGCTGTCGGCGGATGCCAGCGGCGCGCCCATCGTGCCGCCGACGCTGACGGGCGACCTGGCGGCCGGCGCCTACCCGGCGGTGGTCAATATCCTGCTGGCGCTGCGCCAGCGCGATACCCAGGGCCGCGGGCAGCATCTCGACATCTCGATGACCGACAACCTGTTCACCCTGATGTACTGGGCGCTGGGCAATGGGTGGAGCCAGGGGCAATGGCCCCGCCCGGGCAAGGAACTGGTCACCGGCGGGTCGGTGCGCTACGCCATCTACCGGACGTCGGACGGCCGCTATCTTTCCGCCGCGCCGCTGGAAGAGCGCTTCTGGCGCAACTTCCTGGCATTGATCGGCGCGCCGGCGCTGGCCGACGAGACCGACGACGCCGTGGTGCGCGCGGAAGTGACGCGCATCATCGCTTCGCAGCCGGCGTCCCATTGGCTGCAGGCCTTCGACGGACACGATGTGTGTGTATCGGAAGCCGTCAACCTCGAGCAGGCGGTGCAAGACCCGCATTTCAAGGCGCGCGGCCTCTTCGATCGCGAAGTGGCCAACAGCGGCGGCCAGTCCATGCCGGCGCTGCCCGTGCCCGTATGCGCGTCGTTCCGATCCAGCCAGATCCGCGTAGCCGCCCCGGCACTGGGCGAGCACACGCACCAGATAGCGGGTAACGAAAAAGGAGGCACCCCTCAATGAAAGCCGTCGTCATTCATGAATTCGCGGAACCGGAAGATCTCAAGGTCGAAGAGATCGCCGACCCCGTCCCCGGCAACGGGGAAGTCCTGATCCAGGTCACGCACGCGGGGATCAATTTCCCTGACATGCTGGTCATGACGGGCAAGTACCAGAACCTGCCCGAGCGCCCGTTCGTGCCGGGCAAGGATGCGGCCGGCCGTATTGTCGCGGTCGGCCCCGGCGTCCAGGGGCTGAAGCAGGGCGACCGGGTCGTCGCCCAGGTCGAGTTCGGCGCGTTCGCCGAACGCCTGGCCGCGCCGGCGGCTTCCTGCTACCCGCTGCCGGACAGCATTTCCGACCAGGACGCCGCCGGAATGGGGCTGGTCTACCAGACGGCCTACTTCGCGCTGGTCGAGCGCGGCCAGTTCAAGCCGGGCGAGGCCGTCCTGGTCAACGGCGCCGCGGGCGGCGTGGGCGGCGCCGCGATCCAGCTCGTCAAGGCGCTGGGGGGCACGGCCCTGGCGGGCGTGATCGGGCAAGAGCAGGCAGAGACCGCGCGTGCGCTGGGCGCCGACCACATCATCGACCTGGCCGCGCCGAATTTGCGCGATTCGCTGCGGGAACAGGTGTACGCCTGCACCGGCGGGAAGGGCGCCGATGTGGTCCTGGATCCGCTGGGCGACGATATTTTCGACGCGGCGATCAGGGCGGTGGCCTGGTGCGGGCGCCTGGTCTGCATCGGTTTCGCGGCGGGCCGCATCCCCACGTTGAAGGTCAATTACCTGCTGGTGAAGAACATCGCGGTATCGGGGCTGCAATGGAGTGATTACCGCGACCGCCAGCCCCAGAAAGTACGGGACGTGCAGCAGCGCCTTTACGAATTGCATGCCAAGGGCGCCTTGCGGCCGCAGATCACCGAAGTGCTGCCGCTGGCCCGGTTCGCCGAACCCTTGCGGGTGCTGGCCAATGGCAAGGGGCGCGGGAAGTATGTCCTGAAACTCGGGTAGGTCGTACCGCGCATTGCCCGGCCGCGCCGCCGCGCCAGCCGCGGCGCGCGGGGCGTCGAGAAGAATCGCCGGCTTGCCGGCGATTTTTTATTGCCCGCCCATGGACGCGCGCGGCCTTTTTGGAATCACAAACGACCGCTTTGAGAAATCCAAATTGCCGTATCGGGGAAGATGCTCGAAGCTATCCATACCTAGTACCGATTCATCGCCGATCGCGGGCCGGCCGATGAGCAGGCAGTTCGCCAGGAGCAGGCATGGAACGCAACGACGGCCGATTCGTGGATAAGGTGGTGCTGGTGACCGGTGCCGGCGGCGGCCTGGGAAGCACCCAGGCGAAGATGTTCGCGCTCGAGGGCGCCGCCGTGGTGGTCGCGGATGTGTCCGCCGACCGCGGCGAGGCCGTGGCCGCCGCCATCCGGCACGGCGGCGGCCAGGCCGGCTTCGTGCGGCTCGACGTGACCTCCGCCGCGAGCTGGTCGTTGCTGATGGAACGCATCAAGCGCGAATTCGGATCGTTGCATGTGCTGGTCAACAATGCCGGCATCGTCAGCCGCACCGGCGTATCGACCATCTTCCTGGAAGAATGGCAGCGCGTGATCGATGTGAACCTGACCGGGCCGATGCTGGGCATCCAGGCGCTGGCGCCGTTGATCCGCGATTCCGGCGGCGGATCGATCGTCAATATTTCGTCCACGGCGGGCCTGATCGGGCATCCGGGGGTGGCCTATTCCGCCAGCAAGTGGGGGTTGCGCGGCATCACCAAGAGCGCCGCGCTGGATCTGCTGGGCTGGGGCATCCGGGTGAACTCGGTCCATCCGGCGCAAGTGTCCGATACGCGAATGACGTCCGGGGCGACGCCCGGATGGCGCTACGCCAACGAACGGGTCATGCCCGCGGGACGGCCGGCCGAGACGATCGAGGTGGCGCAGGCGGTGCTGTTCCTGGCTTCGGACGACTCAAGCTACATCAATGCATCGGAAGTCGTGGTGGACGGCGGCGCGGCATCCATCGGAATGGCGCGCGTGCGCACGGTGCTCGAAGAGGACTTCAACCTGTCCGGCAGCGCGGCGCGCGGATGACCGTCCGCGAGCCGCGCCCGGCCGGGTGAACGGACCTGATCCTGAGGAGACAACATTGATAACGCGTAGAAACTTCATGCTTGCAGCGGCGGCGATCTCGGTTCCCAAGCTCGCGCTTGCGCAGGGCTATCCTTCCCGCCCCGTGACGGTCATCGTCGGCTTTTCCCCCGGCGGCGGCACGGACGTCACCGCCAGGATCGTCTCCAAGAAAATGTCCAGCTTGTTCGGGCAGCCGCTGGTGGTGGAAAACAAGCCCGGCGCCGCCGGCACGCTGGCCACCGGGCAAGTGGAAAGGGCGGCCGCCGACGGGTACACCATCCTGATGAACGCCAGCGGCGCGTTTATTCATTCCATCCTGAAGGCGGGCGACAGCTACGACCCGCTCGCCGTATGCACGCCCATTGCCGCGGTAACCAAGACCCCGGTCGTGATGCTGGTCAACCCTTCCGTACCCGTGAACAACGTCGCCGATTTCGTGAAACTCGCGCGCCAGAAAGAGCACCGGTTCAGCTACGGATCGGACGGGATCGCCGGCACGACCCAGCTTTGCGGCGAATACTTCAGCAAGCTGGCGCAGATCAAGCTGCTGCATGTTCCTTTCAAGGGAGCGGGCGACAGCGTGGTGGCGACGGTGTCCGGGCAGGTGGATGCCAATTTCCCGACACTGCCTTCCGCGCTGCCGATGCTGCGGGCGGGCAAAGTCAAGGCGCTGGCGGTCAGCGGCCGGCAGCGGTCGAAGATTCTTCCCGATATTCCTACCTTCGAAGAGCTGGGCTATCCGGATTTCGGCTTCCTGTGCTGGTTCGGTTTCGTCGGCCCCAAGGGGATGCCGCAAGAGGTGGTGGCCCAGCTGAACCAGGTGACCCAGCAAGCCATCGAGGACCCGTCGGTCCAGCAGTCCATCGAAAGCCAGGGCATGGAAACCATGCCCGGCACCGCGAAGGAATGGCTGGACTTCATGGTGAACGACGCGAAGGACATCAAGCGCATGGCCAAGCTGTCGAACCTGCAGATCTCGTGATGGCGGCGAACCTCGCGCGCGTCATGGCCAGGGACGGCCGGCGCGCATCCGCCTCGTTGCCGGAACAGCCATGAGCGAAGACGCTTTCGTTCCCGATCTGGTCATCGTCGGCGGCGGGCTGGCCGGCCTGACCGCGGGCGTGCGCGCCGCGCAGCTGGGCTTGCGTCCGCTGGTGCTGGAACAGGGCGACGGCCAGGATTACCCTTGCAATTCGCGCCAGTCGGGCGGGATTCTTCATATCGCCTTCCATGACCCTTATCGGCCCGCCCGGGAACTCGTGGGCATCATCGACAGGCTGACCGGCGGCGAGGCCAAGCCCGAGCTCGCGCATGCCTTGGCGCAGACGGGCGCGCGGCTGATTGCCTGGCTGCAGGGGCAGGGGGCCAGGTTCATGCGCTTCAACCCGCAGGAAGGCTACCGCTGGTGTCTGGCGCCGCCGCGTGCATTGCGCGCCGGCCCGGACTGGGAAAAGCGCGGGCCGGACCTGCTGCTGCGCCAACTGGCGCGCAGCCTGGCCCAGATGGGCGGCAAACTGCAATTGCGCGCGCGTGCCGAGACGCTGCTGCTCAAAGAGGGCCGCTGCGTGGGCGTGCGCGGCGTGTGCGACGGCCGGCCCGCCGAATGGCTAGCCAGGCATTGCGTGCTTGCCGATGGCGGCTTCCAGGCCAACCGGATGTTGGTCGAGCAACATATCGCGCCCGACTTCGATGCGTTGTTCCAGCGCGGCGCGGGCAATGCCCGCGGCGACGGCCTGCGCATGGCGCGGGCGGCCGGCGCGGCGCTGACCGACTGCAGCCGTTTCTATGGCCACCTGCTGTGCAGCGACGCCAGGCACAACGACCGGGTCTGGCCGTATCCCGAGATCGACGCCATCGCCACCGCCGGAATTGTGGTCGACGCTTCCGGCCGCCGCTGCGTGGACGAGGGCTGGCCGGGGGTCCGCGTGGCCAATGCGTTGGCGACGCGCGCGGGGCAGGGCAAGCTGTTCGCGGTGTTCGACGCGGCCATCTGGCAAGGGCCCGGCACCTCGGCGCGCATTCCGGCCAACCCCTTGCTGGAACGGGCCGGCGGGACGGTCCTGCGGGCGGATTCGGCAGAAGCGCTGGCGCGGCAAATGGGCGTGCCGCCCGAGGCGCTGGCGCGCACACTGGACGACTACAACCGCGCGCTGGAAACGGGCACGCTGCCGCACCTGGACATTCCGCGATCGAGCCAGACGCCGCCCCACCGCATCCATCGCCTGCCGCTCATGGCGATCCCCATCTGCCCGGGCATCACCTACACGATGGGCGGCATCGATATCGACGCGCATTCGCAAGTGCTGGATACCCGGCGCCAGCCGATTCCCGGCCTGTTCGCCGCCGGCGCCACGACCGGCGGGCTGGAAGGCGGCAAGCGCGCCACCTATATCGGCGGCCTGATAAAAGCGGGGTGCTTCGGCTTGCTGGCCGCGGAGCGCATCGCCACCCTGGAAGGGAAGGCTGTCGACCTGGATCCGCCCGAGGCGACGGACACGAATCCACCTCCGGGCGCCGAGCCCGCGCCGCCGCCCCGCGCCGCGCGGCCAGCCGTCGCCCCAGGCCTGGCCCGCTTTCCGATCCTGAATATGGTCGCGCGCCACGGCAAGGCCCTGGCGGCCGCGTCGGCCGTGCTCATGGGAACGCTGGCCACGGCGCTCGGCTGGAGCCTGCTGGCGTGGTACGCGCTGCCTGTTGGATTGATCGTGGCCGGCATCACCCTGGTCGTCGTGCTGGGCGTGGGCGAGCTGGTCGTCCTGATAACCGAATTCTTGATGCCTGAATAGGCGCGTAAGGAAAACCCATGTACGGATGGCGAGGAAGAATAGGCCTGCTGGTGCCTTCCATCAATACGACGATGGAAACCGAGTTCTGGCGGATCGCGCCCCAGGGGGTGTCGGTGCACGTCGCCCGCATTGCCGGCGGGCGCCACGGCACCCCCGAAGAACTGCGCAGCATGGAAAGCGCCAGCCGGCAAGCCGCGCAAGAGATCGCCATGATCGAACCGGACGTGGTGGTGTACGGCTGCACCAGCGGCAGCTTCTTCGAGGGGCCCGCCTGGAACAGGCGGATCTGCGAAGAACTGACGAAGATCACCGGCGCCCCGACCGTGACTACCGCCGGCGGCATGGTGGCCGCGCTGCAGGCCGGCGGCCACCGGAAAGTGGATGTCGTCACGCCCTATGTCGAGGCGACGAACGCCAGATTGAAGGCGTTCCTGCAAGAACACGGGATCGAGGTCGGCAAGCTGGCCACCTTCGACATGCTCGACATGTTCGATCATGCCAAGATCCTGCCCGAGGCCATCTATAACAAGGTCAAGGAAACCGTCACCCCGGATTCCGAGGCCGTGTTCATTTCCTGCACGCAGCTGCGTGCGCTTGAAGTCATCGATTTGCTCGAGCGCGACCTGGGCAGGCCTGTCTACAGCGCGGTCCAGGCTTCCGCATGGCAGGCCTACGAGCGGATGCAAATCGCCCCGGATATCGCGGAGGGCGGCAGTCTGTTGCGCGGCCTGGCGCGACACACAAGAACCCAAGGAGACAAACCATGAAGCAGATCTGGAAGAGCCTGTTGCTGCTGTTGACGGCAGCCCTGTTCACGCATGCCGCATGGGCACAGGGCTATCCCGACCGCCCGATCAAGTGGATCGTGCCCTGGCCGGTGGGAGGCGGCGCGGACGTCGTGGCCCGCATGTTCAGCGACAGGGTCGCGAAAGAACTGGGCCAGCCCATCATCATCATCAACCAGGGCGGCGCGGGCGGCAATATCGGCGCCCGCGCGGCGGCCGATGCCGCGCCCGACGGCTATACCATCGTGTTCGCCTACTCGGGCACGCATTCGATCAATCCGCATATCTACAAGAGCATGCCGTTCACCCAGGACGATTTCGCGCCCGTCGTGTTCCTGACTTCGGTGCCGCAGCTGCTGGCGGTCAATGCATCGGTCCAGGCGCACAGCGTGAAAGACCTGATCGCATTGGCGAAGGCGTCGCCGGGCAAGCTGCGGTTCGGTTCCAGCGGCAACGGCGCCATCAACCACCTGGCGGGGGAATTGTTCGCCACGATGGCCGGCGTCCAGTTGATGCACGTGCCGTACAAGGGCGGCGGGCCGGCGGCCATGGCCCTGCTCAGCGGAGAAATCGACATGGTTTTCGGCGAACCGTCGACGATGCTGGCCAATATCCAGGCCGGGAAGCTGCGCGCCCTTGCCACCACCAGCAACAAGCGCTCGTTGAGCCTGCCGGACCTGCCGACCATATCCGAATCGGGCGTGCCTGGTTACGATGTCACGTCGTGGAACGGCGTGCTCGCGCCAGCGGGTACGCCCGCCGACAGAATCGCCCGCCTGAACGAGGCCTTCAATCGCGTCCTGTCCGACCCGGACATGCGCAAGCGCCTGCTGGCGGTCGGCTACGAGCCCGTCGGAGGGGCGCCCGAAGACTTCTCGAAGAAGATCCAGGAAGAGCTCGCCAAGTGGGGCCCCGTCGTCAAGCGCACCGGCCTGCAGATCAACTGAGCCGGGGCGCCAGGCGGGCATTCTTATCGCAGGGAGGGCACGCGATGATATTCATGAGCCAGAGCGGGCTGCTGGACCGGGCCCGCGAAGCCGAGTGGGACGAGTGGTACGTAGCGCACTTGCGCATCATGGAAACCGTGAACGGCATCCATGCGGCACGCCGCTTCAAGACCGGCAGCCCGGGCCATCCGCCGTCGCTGGCCATGTATTCGGTCGACAGCGCGGCAGTGTTCGACGATCCGTATTACCAGAAGATCCGGGGCATGGGGCCATGGCTGCCCCTGATCGACAAGCGGTTCTACCGGCGCAACCTGTTCGAGGGCATGCGGGCGGCGCCGGATGTCCCGGCGGACCACGTGCTGTACGTGGCCGACCGCGATAGCCCCGACCTGGCGCTGCCTGGCGTCGCCTTTTCCTGGCTGAAGGCCGTCGGGCTCGACCGGTCCACCGCGTATCGCGGCATTGCCGTCGTGCCGATGGACGCCGACCCGGCGCCGGCGCGGCAGGCTGGCGTGGCGGTTTACCAACCCTTCAATCCATAGTGCATCCCATGGCGCAGAAAAAGCTGCTGATTGCGGGCGCGACCGGGCAGATCGGCGCCAGCGTCGCGCGTCATTTCATGGACCGCGGCGGCTGGAATCCCCTGGGCCTGTCGCGCAGGGCAGGCGCCGGCGCCGGCTTGCCCATGCTGGCGGTGGATATGCTGGACGCGGCCGACTGCCGGGCAAAGCTGGCCGCCGTGCCGGGGATCACGCATGTCGTCTATGCGGCGCGCCACGACCACGCCGGAGGAAAACAGGAATCCGCCGACGTCAATCTGCAGATGCTGGCCAACCTGCTCGCGGCGGTCGGCGACCGGCCCGGCCTGGCCCACGTGCACCTGGTGCATGGAACCAAGTACTACGGGCATCACCTGGGCCCCGGCGCGGTGCCCTACCGCGAAGACGCGCCGCGCCACGACGGGCAGCTTTTCTATTATCCGCAGCAGGATTTCCTGGTGGCGCAGCAGCGCGGGCGCGCTTGGAACTGGAGCATTTCGCGTCCGCATACGTTCTGCGACCTGAACCTGTCGGAACCCCGCAGCATCACGCTGCTGGTCGCTATTTATGCTTCCGTCCAGAAAGCACTGGGCCTGCCTTTGCAATTTCCCGGTACCCGGCAAGCCTTCGAGGCGCGCACGCAGTTCACCTGGCTGCCTATGCTGGCGCGAGCCATCGAATGGCTGGTCTGCGATCCGGCGTGCGCCAACCAGGCATTCAACATCGTCAACGACGATCCGCAACCCTGGAGCACGATGTGGCCGGATATCGCCGATTACTTCGGCATGGACTGGACGGTGGGCCAGGCGCAGCCGTTGGCCGGTTACGCTGGCCAGCATGCGGAAGTCTGGCGTCGCATGATTGCCGCCCACGGCCTGCGCCATTCCGACCTGGGTTCGGTTGTCCAGTGGGCGTACGGGGATTATGTCTTCGCGCCCCGATGGGACGTTGTTTCTTCCATGGAAAAGGCGCGCAACCACGGGTTCCGGGACAGGGTGGACACGGCGCGGATGTGGCGGGAAAGCTTCGACTTCTACCGGGCCAACAAGATCATTCCGTAGCCGGGTTCCGGGCAACCGGGCCGGCGACATATTTCAAGGACAATCGCATGATGCAGGGGAAAGCGGTATTGGCGCTGTGGATCGACATCGACCCGGCCATGCGCGACGCGTGCGACGACTGGTATGTCGGCCGTCATATCGCCGACCGCATCGCCGTTCCGGGGTGGCGCCGGGTCCGCCGGTTCCAGGCCATGCAGGCGACGCGGCCCGAGACGCTGGCGCTGTACGAAGTGCGCGAGCCCGAGGACCTGGTGTCCGACGACTATCTGCGCCTGCAGCGCAATGTGGACGCCACGGACATCCGCATGCGCGGCGCGTTTCGCAACGTGGTGCGGGACACCTTCGTCGTGCGGCACAGCGCGGGCGCGGGCGAGGGCGGCACGCTGCTGTCGTTGCGTTTCCGGCCGGACGCCGCCACGCCGGACGAGGCGGCTGCCCGGGCGCTGGCCGGGCAGGTCGCTGCCGGGCTCATGGCGCGGCAGGGCGTCGTGGCCGTGCATGTGCTGCAGCAAGCTCCCCAGTACCGCGATATTCACGATGCGCATCGCAAATCGGGCAGCGACGATGCGCGCGTATCCTGGGTATTGTTTGTCGAGACCACCGATTACCGGCATGCGCGGGCCGCCGGCGACTGGCTGCGCCAGCAGCCTGCCGGCACGGCGCGGCTGGGCTTGCCCGAGGGGGATCTTGGCATCTACGGCCTGATCTACGGCGTGCGCGCCGCATGATGGCGCGGCGATGTCCGGCCGGGCGAACCACGGCTTCCGGAGCCCGCGTCCGGCGCCGATAAAGGCGGGGTATATACTTGCTGCCTGTTGTCACATCGCAAGCGCGCGATAGCATCCGATCGTCGTCCATGATCAGCAGGGCGCTGGCGCGAACTCCCTCCAAGCTGGCGAGTACGGTAATGGCGAATATCCCCCGCTTCGACCTGGTTGACCTCAGGCTGTTCGTCATGGTGGCGGAAAGCCAGAGCCTGACCAAGGGCGCGGAAAAATCCTTCCTGTCGGTCGCCGCGGCCAGCCTGCGCATCAAGAGCCTGGAAGAAAGGCTGGGCGCCCAGTTGCTGTACCGGAACAAGCGGGGCGTGTCGCCCACGCGAGCGGGCGAGGTGCTGCTGGAGCATGCGCTGCGCATGCTCGACGAGGTCGACCTGCTCCAGAACGAGATACAGCCTTTCTCGCAGGGCGTGCGGGGCCACGTCCGCCTGTTCGCCAACGCCACGGCCATCTGCGAATTCCTGCCCGAGGTGCTGGCCCGCTTCTTCGATATCCATTCGGCCATTACTGTCGACCTGCAAGAACGGCTGAGCGCCGAGATCGTGCAGTCCGTGCTGGAAGGGGTGGCCGACATCGGCGTCATCTCGGCGCGCGTCCCGGCCGACGGCCTGGAAACGCTGCCCTACAAGAAAGACCAGATGGTCATCGTCGCGCCGCAGGACCACCCGCTGGCCCAGGCACAGTCCATCCATTTCGCCGACGCGCTCGAGTACGAGTTCATCAGCCTGGATTCGCGCAGCGCCTCGTACTCGTACCTGCAGCAGGAAGTGAAGCTGCTGGGCAAGGCCATGCACCAGCGCATTCACGTCTGCAGCTACGACGCCATGTGCCGCATGGTCGAGGCGGGCGTCGGCATCGGCGTGCTGCCCGAAATGGCGGCGCGCCGCCATGCCAGGCTGGCGCGGATTTCGATCGTGCAGCTGCTCGACGAATGGGCGACGCGCGAACTGCGCATCTGCGTGCGCGCGCAAGCCGAGCTGCCCGCCTTCGCGCGCGAGTTGATCGATTTCATCTTGCAGAGCGACTGAGCGATACGCGCAGAGGCTGTTTCGCCAACCCAGCGGTGTCAGACACCCTTCGGGGTGTCAGACACCAGGGCAGCACCAGCCCGGGTGCCTGGCGCCCGTTGGCTTGGCGCCGCAGTCTTGTCAGGTGCACCAGGTGTCTGAAGTGAAAACCCACCCCCGAAGCGCTACGCGCTTCCCCCTCAAGGGGGCGACGCTGGCGGACCGGCAAAGCCGGATCCGCGGCGTCCCCGATTCGGCTACACCCGTTTTCCACCCGGGTGTCTGACACCGTTGGTTTGGCGAAGCAGTCTCCCATGGCGCATTTCCCGCAAGCGGCGATTTAGGAATCGCAAAGCACTGCTTTGTCTTTTTTAAATTGTCGCGTGCGCCGGATCCACGCAAACTGTCGAGGTCATCTTCTCGCCGCACCGGCGCAGCACCCTTGCAAGGAATTCAGTGCGAATGACGCAGACAGTTACGGATGTCCTGGTGATCGGGGCGGGCGGGGCCGGCCTGGCGGCTGCCTACGAAGCCGCCCGTGCCGGGCGCCGCGTGGTGGTGCTGGAGAAGAACCCCCAGCCTGGCGGCTCGACATCCTGGTCGGTGGGATCCGTCACGGCGGCGGACACGCCGCACCAGCGGGCAGCCGGTATCCAGGATAGCGCCGAAGCCCATTTCGAGGACCTGGCACTGCATGCGGGGAAATTCGTCGAGCGCGACAACCTGCGCCTGCGGCGGATCCTGGTCGACCACAGCAGCGAGATGCTGCAATGGCTGATGGACCTGGGCGTGGTGTTTGTCGGCCCCCAGGAAGAGCCTCCGCATCGGGTCGCGCGCATGCACAACGTCGTGCCCAACTCGCGGTCGTTCGCGTATCACCTGGCCCGCCATTGCCGGGCCCTGGGCGTGGACATCCGGGTTCGCACCGCGTGCACCCGTTTTATTGTCCGCGACGGCCGCGTGCAGGGCGTGGCGGCCGACGCGCCGGACGGCCGCGAGCAGCAGTTCCTGGCCCGGCATGGCGTGATCCTGGCGTCGGGCGATTACAGCGGCGCGGAAGACCTGAAGCGCAGCCTGGCCTCGGCGACCGTCGTGCCGGTAGAGCCGGTGAACCCCACCGCCACGGGCGATGGCCACCGGATGGCGCTGGCCATCGGCGCCCGCGTCGTCAACGGCGACATCGTCCGGGGCCCGATCATGCGGTTCATTCCCCCCACGCGGCGCAACCTGGTGCAACGCCTGCCGCCGGCCCGGTTCTTCGCCCGCCTGATTGCCTGGTCGATGGGCCATCTTCCGCAAGCCATCCTGCGCCCCTTCCTGATGAGCTTCCTGACCACGGCGCTGGGCCCATCCCCGGACCTGATGCGCCAGGGCGCATTGTTGGTCAACAAGCTGGGCCATCGCTTCGCCGACGAGCTGGGCAGCCCCGCCGCCGAGGTGGCGCTGCAGCCGGACAAGGTCGCCTGGATCGTGATGGACGAAGCGCTTGCCGGCAAGTTCAAGCAGTGGCCGTATTTCGTATCCACTGCCCCGGGCGTGGCCTATGCCTACCTGAAAGATTACCAACGCAACCGGCCGGACATTTTCCACCGGGGCGATACCCTGGCGCAGCTTGCCGCCAGCATGGGCGTGCCCGCCGAGGCCCTGCGCGACACCATCGACGCCTACAACGCTTCGGCGGACCGGGGCACCCGGCCGGCGCTGGGGCCGGGGCCCTATTACGCGCTGGGGCCGGTCAAGAGCTATGTCGTGTTCACCGACGGCGGCCTGGCGGTCGATGAACAGTTGCATGTGCTGGACGCCGACGACAGGCCCATCCCGGGCCTGTACGCGGCCGGATCCGCCGGCCAGGGCGGCCTGCTGCTCGAAGGCCACGGGCATCACCTGGGCTGGGCGTTCGTGTCCGGCCGCATCGCCGGGCGCCATGCCGCGCATGCGCCCGCAGCACCTCTCGATCATTCACCTCAGTGAGCTTTCAACATGAGCCGAATCGGTTTGTTTGTGCCCTCTTCGAACACCACTATCGAGCCGGAGTTCTATCGTGCCCTGCCGGCGCACGTGACGCTGCATGCGGCCCGCCTGTACCTGACGCAGATCGCGACGGATTCCATCGAGAACGTCGTGGGCGATATCGAGGCGCAGGCGCGCAACCTGGCCAGCGCGGATGTCGACGTGCTGGTGCTGGGTGCGACGGCCCCCAGTTTCCTGAAGGGCCTGGGCTACGACAAGGAAGTGACGCGGCGCATCGAGCAGGCCTCCGGCAAGCCCGCCACCACGACGTCGACGGCGCTGGTCAATGCCCTGCAAGCGCTGGGCATAGCCCGGGTGGCGCTGGGCGCCGCCTACGACGACCAGGTGAACAGCATCGCCAAGGGCTTCCTGGAAGCCAACGGCTTCGAGGTGGTGCGCGCCAAGGGCCTGGGCCTGGTCGACAACCTGGTGGTCGGACGGCTGGACGGCAGTTCCGCGCGCGAGCTGGCCCGCGAGATAGACAGCCCGCAAGCCCAGGCGATCGTCCTGGCATGCACCAACTGGCGCACCATGGACGTGCTGGAACAGCTCGAGCAGGAACTGGGCAAGCCGGTCCTGTCCACCACCCAGGTCAGCATCTGGGCCGCCTTGCGAATGATCGGCGAAACCGGGCCGATCGAGGGCTACGGGCAGCTGCTGCGGCGGATCTAGGCGTCGGGGCGCGGCCGCCCCGGTCGGTGCCACGTACCTGGCCGTGTGCCTGACACCCGGCGACGGCCAGGCAGGGCGATCAGAACGGGCTGTCGGGGTTGAAGCTGGGGCTGCGCTTTTCCAGGAAGGCGTCTATGCCCTCGATGCCTTCCGGGCCCGCGAAGCCGGTGAATTCCAGGGCCAGCGAGGCGTCGAAGATCGGCTGGGCCTGCTTGATCCAGTGATTGAGCATCATCTTGGTCCAGCGCTGCGCGGCCGGCGCGCCCTGGGCCAGGCGGGAAGCGATCTCGACCGCGCGGGCCTCTACCTCTTCGTCCGGCAGCGCCAGGGACACCAGGTTCATGCGCTCCGCTTCCTCGCCGGTGAATGTCTCGGCGGTCAGCAGGTAGTACTTGGCCTTCGCCATGCCGCACAGGATCGGCCAGATGATCGCGGCGTGGTCTCCGGCCGCGACGCCGATCTTCAGGTGCCCGTCGGAGAACTTGGCGTCCTTGGCCACGATGGACACATCGGCCAGCAGCAGGGTCGCCAGCCCGGCGCCCACCGCCCAGCCGCGGGCCGCGGTGACGATGGGCTTGCGGCAGTCGAGCATGTTGGTGACCAGGTCGCGCGATTCCTTCAGTGCCCGCATGCGAAGGGCATAGTCGTCGCAGACTTTCCGCTCGTGCTTCAGGTCGCCCCCGGCCGAGAACGTCTTGCCTTCCCCCGTGAAGATCACGACATTGACACTGTCGTCGGCGTCCACGTCCCGCCAGATTTCGGACACTTCCCGGTGCATGCGGGCGTCCATGGCCCCCATTTTCAGCGGCGAGCGCATCGTAATGCGCAGCACCCTGGGGCTGGGGCGATCAAATGCAAGTCTTTCGTAACGGGCGTAGGGGTCGGTCATATTGTCTTCCATCGAAAATGGCCAGCCGCGGCGGGCCGCGCGTGGTGATCCACCGGCACAATGCAGCGGAGAAAGGCACAAGAGAAAGATGCAAAAGTCGTGCCAGGTAAGAATAGAGCGCCCGCGGGGGTTTGTCTTTCGCCGTGGCCGGGCAACGCGCGCCAGCCGGGCGCCTCCGACTGACCATGCAGAGAGCACAGAGTGTCTTTTGTGTAGTCAGGCCGTGTACACCGGGCAGCCGGCCCAGGCGCGCGCCGGAAGGGGTATGGCGATCGATTCCCCCGTGGCGGATGCCGCCCGCGAGGCGAGCCTGTCGCCGTTTCGCTTCACCCGCCGGATCGGCGTCTCGCCCGCGCGGTACCAGCGCGACTTGCGCCGTTGGGTCTACATCGCGGATTGGATCCCGCATTCCCGGGCTTTTTCTTCCAGCTCGCCAGCCACCTCGGCCAGGCGTTCGCGCAGTTCTTCCAGCCGGTCTTCGCCGTGGGTGTCGGGGGTGCCGATCAGGCAGACGGCCGCGAACGCCTGGCCGTCGGCCGTGCGCACCGGCACGCCATACGCGTATGAGTTCGGCACGACATAACCGAAGTTGACGCCGAAGCCGTGTTCGGCGGACTTGGCCAGCATTTTCTCCAGGGACGCCAGCCGCGTCGTGCCGTGGCGCTTGATTTCCTGGTTGACGTTGTCCTGCAGCACGGCCTGGGTTTCGTCGGCGGGCAGCGTCTGCAGAATGGCGACGCCTCCGGCCGACGTGAACAGCGGGCGGCGCGTGCCCGGATACACCATGGCGCCCGTCATGGTCACGGTGCCGGCGCGCACGCTGCAGACGAAGTCGTTGCCGCTGCGGTACTGGAACAACACGATGCCGGCCATCCGGTGGGCGAACCGGGTCAGGATAGCTTCGGCGCAGCGCTGGAACTGCGAATGATTGGGCAGTGCAAGGCCCAGTTCGTACATCAGCGGCCCGGGCAGGTAATGACGGTCGGCGCTGCGCTGCTCGAGCAGGCGTTCCTCGACCAGGCAGGCCAGCATGCGGTGCACGGTGGCCTTGTCCTGCCCGCATGCCACGGCCAGGTCGGACAGCCGCCAGCCCGTTTGCGGGCGCGTGGCCACCATCCGCAGCAGCTTGATGCCGCGGGCCAGGCTTTGCGTGCCGATGCGCGCGGGGGCGGCGGGCTCGCCCGTGACGGACAGGGGCAATTCGGCAAGATTCATGGCGGGTCGTCTCCGGATGCCTGGCGTTTGGTGCCGGGCATATGGTTACCGCACCGGCCGGGAGGCGGCAATTGGGGTTTGCCTAATCGTCCCTGTTTGCCGCGGGCTGGGGGACAGCCGCGCGGCGCGGTTTCATCGAATGTTCAGCATGTGAAACTGCCGCGCGGCAAAGGCGGCGCCGGCGGGGCGGCCGACATTAAGGTATGGCGTCTCTATCCGGAACCGAGCCATGAAGATTCAATCCGCCATCAATCTGGACGACCTTCGCCGCCTGGCCCGCCGCAAGCTGCCCCGCATCGCGTTCGACTTCATCGACGGCGGCGTCGATGACGAGCGCTGCCTGGCGCGCAACCGCGCGGCCTTCGCGCGGCGCCGGCTGGTGCCGCGCTATCTGCGCGATGTCGGCCGCGTGGACCCGTCGGTACGCCTGTTCGGCCATCGCTACGACAGCCCCGTGGGCATCTCGCCGACCGGGCTGGCGGGCCTGTGGCGCCCGGGCGCGGACCTGATGCAGGCCGCCGCCGCCCGCCAGGCCAATGTGCCGTTCCTGCTGTCGAGTTCCAGCAATGCATCCCTGGAAGAGGCGGTGGCCATTGCGCCGGACAACCTCTGGTTCCAGATGTATTGCACGCGCGACGACCGGATCAACGCCGACATGGTGCGCCGTGCGGTTGCCGCCCGGGTGCGCGTGCTGGTGGTGACGGTGGACGTGCCCGTGAATGCCAACCGCGAACGCAACCGGCGCAACGGGTTTTCGCGCCCTTTCCGGATGACGCCGGGCGTGGTGATCGAGGCGCTGGGCCATCCGGCCTGGGTGCTGCGATACCTGCGCACGGGGGGCGTGCCCATGATGCGCAACTGGCAGCCGTATGCCCCGGCGGGCGCCGACGCGGGCCAGGTGGCGGACATGTTCGGTACCCTGACGCCCGCGCCCGGCGTCGGCTGGCAACACGTGCGGCGCATCCGCGAGGCGTGGGACGGGCCCCTGATGATCAAGGGCCTGCTGCATCCGGACGATGCGCGCAGGGCAGTCGAACTGGGACTGAACGGTATCGTGGTGTCCAATCACGGGGGGCGCCAGCTCGATGCGGCGCCGTCCCCGGTCGACATGCTGCCGGCGGTGCGCGAGGCCGTGGACCCCGACACCGTGCTGATCCTGGACAGCGGCGTGCGGCGGGGATCCGACGCGGTCGTCGCGCGCTGCCTGGGGGCCGACTCGGTCATTTTCGGCAGGCCGTCGCTGTACGGCGTGGCCGTGGCCGGACAGGCGGGCGCCGAACGCGCCTTGCAGATCGTGCGCAATGAAATCAACATGGTGCTGGCGCAGCTGGGCTGTGCGCGGTACGAGGCGCTGCAGCCCGATTATCTGCAGTCGCCCCGGTCGTCGTTGCTGCCCTGCGTCGCGCCGGCGCGGCAGGCGCCGGGCGATCCCGCTACGCCGATGCGCCAACGCGCTTGATGAACACCGCGATGTCCCGGATGGCCATCGCGGTGGCCGCCTGCGCGGGCTTCTTGGTGATGAACCCCTCGACCTGGTCGGGATACAGCCGCAGCGTGACGTCGCCGCCCGCGGTTTCGTAGGCGGCCACGAAGCGGTTCAGGTGTTCCCGGGGATGGACGATGTCGTCTTCGCCCTGGATGCACAGCAGCGCCGGCAAGTCCATGGCCTCGCCGCGTTGCAGCGCGTCGGCGGGCGCGCCTTCCAGCATGGCCGTCTCGGTCAGCCAGTATTTTTCGTGATCGGGGATCACCCGGTCCAGCGCGTCGGGATACGGCTTGCCGCTGCTGCGCATGACTTTGGCGTAGCGGTAGCGTCCCAGCGGATCGATGACCGGCCAGCAGGCCACCACGAAGGCCGCGCGCGCGTCGACCTGCGCATCGCCGGGCAACGGCACGGCCGCATAGCGGGGGTCGCGGGCGCGCATGGCAGCCAGGACGGCCTGGTGGCCGCCGCTGGAGACCCCCATGATGCCGACGGCCGCCGGGTCTGCCCGCCATCGGGCCGCATGGGCCTTGAACCAGCGCAGCGCCGCGTTGATGTCGCACAGCGAACCGGGGTACGACGCCTCGGGCGGCATGCGGAAATCCAGCGCGGCCACCACGATGCCCTGGCTGGCCAGCGCCTGGTTCAAGCTGTGCTCGTCCTGGCGGCTGCCCCGGCACCAGGCGCCGCCATGCACTTCGAGCACCATGGGGAACGGGCCGGCGCCCGTGGGGCGATACACGGTCGCCACCAGCGAACGTCCGTCCAGGTTCAGGTATTCGACATCTTCGCGCAGCACCCCGGAAGTCTCGCTCTCGACTTCGTTCATGGTCATGTCTCCTGTCTAGGCCGGCACGGGCCCGATATTGCGGTCGACGACCTCGATGACGGTCGGGAAGTACCTGCCGCCGAAACCGTTCCTGGCCGCCGCGTCGTAATAGCGGTGGGCCAGCTCGACAAAGGCGACGGACGTGCCGGTATCCTGCGCCAGGGCCGAGACATAGCTGATGTCTTTCAGCGCATATTCCGGCGGGAAACCGCCGGCCGGGAAGACGCGCGGCAGCATGGCCTTGACCCCGTGGTTGCGCAGGACGAAGCTGTCCCCCGATCCCTTGGACAGGGCGTCCAGCAGCAAGGCGGGGTCCACGCCGGCGCGCTGGCCCAGCACCATCATTTCGGCCAGTGCCGCGGTGTGCTCGAACACCAGCGCGTTGTTGACCAGCTTGACGACCTGGCCGCAGCCGACGCCGCCGCACAGGGTGATGTCGGACCCCATGTAGCGCAGGTACGGCGCAACGCGGTCGAAGACGTCGCGCGAGGCGCCCACCATGATGCTCAGCTCGCCGCGGCGGGCCGCCTCGGCCGTTCGCGCCACCGGCGCATCCACGAACGTGACGCCCAGCCCGGCCAGGCGGGCGGCCACGTTGCGCGCGGTGGCGACCGTGGTGGTGCTGAGGTCGACAATGAACGACGGGCGCCGCTGGCCGGCCGCCAGGCCGTCGGGGCCCAGGCAGACGGCCTCTACCTGGGCGCTGCCGGGCAGCGACATGAACACGATGTCGGCCGTGCCGGCCAGTTCGGCCAGCGAAGCCGCCCGCCGGGCCTTGGTGCCATCCAGGGCGGCCAGGGCGGCGGGGTTCATGTCGAAGGCGATGACATCGCCGGGATGCTTGGCGGCGATGTTCAGGCACATCGGCGCGCCGATATTGCCCAGGCCGATGAAGCCCAGGGTGGGCGTTGACTGCTCGGTCATGCAAGTGCTCCAGTGTGTCGATTCGTTCGAGGCGGTGCGCGTGGCCGGGGTTAGTTGGCCTGGATGTTGGCCTTCTTGATCAGGTCGCGCCATTTGCGGGTTTCTTCGGCCTGGTAGGCCCGCAGGGCGTCGCGCGAGCCGCCGCCCACGGTGCCGCCCTGTTCGGTGATCCAGCGCTCGATCTCCGGCTTTTTCAGCGCCGCGTTGATGTCGGCATTGAGCTTGTCCACGATGCCGGCAGGCGTGCCGGCCGGCACATAGATGCCCCACCAGGCATTGACCGAGAACCCCTTCAGGTCGGCCGCTTCGGCCACCGTGGGGATGTCCGGCAGGGTCTTCACGCGCTCGGCGCTGGTGACGGCCAGCGCGCGGGCCTTGCCGGATTGCACATAGGGCAGCATCACCGAGCTGTTGTGAAACAGCACTTCGTAGTGGCCCGCCAGCAGGTCGGTGGCCATCTGCGCGCTGGATTTGTAGGGGATCGGCTCCATTTTCAGGCCGGTCATGTCCTTGAGCAGTTCGGCCGAAAGATGCGGCGTGGTGCCGATGCCGGGATGCCCGTAGCGCAGCTTGCCCGGATTCTGCTTGCCGTACGCGATGAGTTCGCCCAGCGTCTTGACGGGAACGCTGGGATGCACGACCAGGAGGTTCGGCATCGACATGGACAGCGTGACCGGCTCGAAATCTTTCACCGGATCGTAGGGCAGGTCCATCAGGCTGCTGCCCACCGACATGGCGCCGATCGTGCTGATGAGCAGCGTATAGCCGTCCGGCGCCTGCTTGGCCGCCTTTTCCGTGCCGATGATGCCGCCCAGCCCCACCGCGTTCTCGACGACGACGGGTTGGCCCCACTTGATGCCCAGTTCGTTCGCCAGCTGGCGGCTGATGGCGTCGGGGCTGCTGCCCGAGGCGGCGGCGACGATCAGCTTGACGGGATGGCTGGGAAAATCCTGCGCGGCCGACGCGGCGGGCGCGGACGCGCCGGTGGCCATGGCAAGCAGGAATGCGGCCAGGATCGGCTTGCGGTTTTTTCTGTACATTGCATTGTCTCCGAGTTGTTATTCCATTCGACTGCGCCCGCCGGATGGGCGGGCCTCAGTCGTCGAACGCGGCGTCGATTTCCTCGATCTGCATTTGCGCGTAAATAGCCGCGGCGCCGCTGAGTTCCCACACCGGCGCGCCCGCGCGCACCTTGTCGGCGGCCTCGTCTTCCTTGCGCATCTTGGCCAGGGCGGCATCCACCACCTGCGCCGCGTTGCCGCGCGGCACGCGGATGACCCCGTCGCCGTCGGCCACGATCAGGTCGCCGGGCCGGATTTCCACGCCTTCGCAAACCACGGGGGCGTTCACGAACCCGTGCCCGCTCTTGTCGGGATGGATCGGCCAGATATGGGTGGACCAGACGGGCAGGCCGAGTTCGCGCACCTGGTCGACATCGCGCACGCAGCCTTGCACGACCACGCCCGCCAGGCCCTTGCGCAACGCATAGCGGGTGGCCAGGTCGCCCCACTGCGCGCCGGACAGCTCGGCCTGGCACACCACGACCAGGACGTCCCCGGGCTGGGCCAGGTACAGCGCCCGGTGCATCATCAGGTTGTCGCCCGGCCAGCAGAAGGCCGTGACGGCGGGGCCGGCGATCTTCGGCTGGCCTTCGCCGATGGGCCGCATGCGCGCGCCCAGCAGGGCGGCCCGCCCGGCCACGCCCATCGATTCGTGGACATCGGCCACGGTGACCTGCTGCGCGTTGGCCACCACCGAGGCGTCGACGCGGTTGACTTTGAGATAGACCTTGGATTGGCTCATGGAATTCGGTTCCGGTATCAGGGGTGCGGCACGCAATAGTCGTCGGCGGAAAGCCGGAAGGTCGTGCGTTTCATCAGGCGGGGCTGTTCCAGCGACATGGCGTCGCGCCGGTGCATGGTGCAGCCGTTGTCCCACATCATCAGGTCGCCGTTGCGGACCTTGTGGCCGTACGCCAGCGAGGCATGGCCGCCGGCCTCGAACAGCAGGGGCAGCACGCGGGCGTTCTGCTCGTCCGTCAGCCCTTCGATGGCCACCAGCGTGGTGGGGTCCGCGTACAGGGCCTTGCGGCCGGTTTTCGGATGGGTCAGCACCACGGGGTGGCGCGCGTCGGGCAGGCCGAGCAGGGTGTTGGCGCGGCTCTTTTCCTTCAGCTCCAGCGCGTTGAGCATCGCGTAGCGCTTGGCGTACCGGTACACCCCGGTTCGGCCGTCGATCAGGCGCTGGACGTCTGGCGGCAGGCGCGGCCAGGCGCCGTACTGGTTGGCCCAGTAGACGTCGCCACCGTCGCGCGGCACTTCGGTGCCATAGAGAATGGCGCCGGTGGCCGGGCGCACCTGGAACGTCTGGTCGGAATGCCAGTCCACGTCGTCGCCGCCGGCAAAGCCGCCCACGAAGCGCCCATCGGCATATTTCAGCGTGCTGAAATAGATGATCTGTTCGTGATAGGGCGACTGGATGTCCCGGCGCACGGTGGTGTCGCAAACGCCGAAATGCTCGCTGAAGCGGATCAGCTCGGATTCCTCGAGCGCCTGGCGGCGAAAGATCATGACCGGCGATTGCTGCCAGATCGCCTTGAGCGCCTGGATGGCGGCCGCGTCGTCGACAATGTCGGGAATGGCGGCATGGATTTCCACGACGAAATCCGAATGCAGCGGGGTGGCTCGAATGTCAGGCACCGTCGGTACTCCTACTCCAGTCAGGTGGCAAAAGCGCGTCTTTAGCACCATAAGCGCGCATCCTGGGAGCGGGAAGGTCGTGGACGGCCTTCGTTTCACATATTGAAAATGTCTGGCCGGGCCAGGCGGCCGCCGGGCCGGCCCGGCCTCGGCGGCCGCTTGTCTTACCGCGATTCGGGCAGCATCGGCGGCAAGGCGCTGGCCGCCCGCCAGGCCATGCCGGCGCCCACGGCGGCGGCCATGGCCACCAGCCCAAGGGTGTAAGGGGCAAAGCGCGTGTCCAGCCACGCCGACAGGACCACCCCGCCCAGGAAGCTGGCCCAGCGCAACAGCCCGGCCGATGTGCCGGCCAGGTCGCCGGCCGCCAGGGCGCGCCCTGTCTTGACGAGCGTGCCGGTAATGAAGGTCACGCCGGGTTCGGTGGCGCGCACCTGGTTCAGGACACCCATGGCCGCGGCGACCAGCAGGACCGTGGCCAGCGGGTAGGGCTCGGCGGCCAGCGCCGTGGCGGCGGCGGCCAGCACGGCGCATGCGGCCAGCAGCACGGCTTCGCGGCGGCTGGCGGCGGCGGTGCCCAGCCGGGCCGCCAGGGTGGTCGCGATGAAGAACACCAGGATGACGGCCGGCAGGGGCGACAGCAGGATGCCCAGCTGGCCGCGGGACAGCGCCACGCCGATCTTGGCCGTATCGCCGGTAACATACACGGCGAACAGATGTACGCTGTGCAGCACCATCAGCGCGTCGGTGGCGCCCGCCAGGGCAATCAGGAAAAAGACCGGCAGGTTGTCATGCGCGGCCTGGCGCGGATCGGGTCGTGTGCGGGGCGAAATGCTCGTCATGGCAGGGTGGTGGCGGCGGGAACCGGCGCGGGTGGCGCGCCAGTCAAATCGCGAAACGGGGAAAGCGGGCGATGGGTTTCGAACTGGCCGATCTGCGGCTGATCAGGCAATTGGTGGAAGCAGGCAGCCTGTCGGAGGCGGCCCGCCGCGTGCACAGTTCGCCGGCAGTGATGAGCCGGCGCCTGTCGGCGCTGGAATCGCGCCTGGGCACGCGGCTGTTCCACCGGTCTTCGCGGCAGTTCGTGCTGACGCAGGAAGGCGCGACGCTGCACGAGCGGGCCCTGGCGGTGCTGGAGTCGGTGGCGGAAATCGAGGCCGAGATCGCGGCGGTGGGAACGGTGCCCAGCGGCCTGCTGCGCGTGGGCGCGCCGATGCAGATCGGGCGGCGCCGGGTCGCGCCGATGGTGGGCGATTTTGTGCGGCAGTTTCCGGAAGTGACCATCCAGCTGACCTTGTCGGATGCCGGTTTCAACGTCGTCGACGATGCGCTGGACGTGGCTATCCGGGCCGGCCTGCCGGACGACCCGGATATCGTGGTGCGCCGCCTGCTGAGCAGCCGCCGGTTGATTTGCGCCACGCCGGAATACCTGGCCCGCCACGGCACGCCCAGGGTGCCGGAAGACCTGTTGCGGCACAACTGCATACGCCTGATGCGGCGGCGCGGGGCGTTCGATCCCTGGCTGTTCCGGTATGCCAACGGCGAGATCCGTTCGGTGCAGGTCAGCGGCTCGCTGCTCGCGGCGAGCGGCGAGGTCATGTACGACTGGATCGTGCAGGGCAGGGGCATTGGCCAGAAGGCATTGTGGGACGTCGAAGCGGACCTGCAGGCGGGCAGGCTGGTCGAATGCCTGGCCGATTATGCGTGCCACGACATCTCGCTGTACGCGACGTGGCGGGCGCGCCCGCGCCTGCCGCTGCGCCTGCGCAAGTTCGTCGACCACCTGGCGCGGGAGTTCGGCGCGGCCTAGGGTCACACGATCGGCACTTGCGATTCGCGCAGCAGGCGTTCGGCCGAGGCCAGCAAGGCGGGCCGCAGCGATTCCAGCCGGTCGGCGCGGCACAGGGCGCCATGTTCCTTGACGATGCCGCCGCCTATCATGACCATCGAGACGTCGTCCGGCTGCGCATACGACACGACCGCCTGCGTGGGGTCTTGCGCCGACAGGATGTGCAGGCGGCTGCGCTCGATCATGATCAGATCGGCCTGCTTGCCGGGGGCGATCGTGCCGATGCGGTCCGACATGCCCAGGGCGGCCGCATTGCCCACGGTGGCCCACTCGAGCACGTCGCGGGTGCGCACCGGCGTCTTCTCGATGGGGGATCCTCCCGTGCCGATCGCCGCGCCGCCGGCGGGCCGGCCTGCCAGCGCGGCGAAGGCGTCCCGGTTGGCGTACATGCGCTCTACCAGCAGGGTGGTGCGCATCAGGTCGAACATGTCGCCTTTGTTTCCCACTTCGCTGTCGACCCCGATCGACGGGATGCCGCCGGCGGCGGCTACCCGGCCGCTCAACGGACGGCGCACGTGGAATTGCATTTCGACCGCGGGCGTCGCGGTGACCGAGGCGCCGTGGTCCAGCAGGACACGCAGTTCGTCGTCTTCGAAATAGTTGGCGTGCACGACATTGTGCCGGCCGGCCAGCAGGCCCTCGGCCGCCAGCGTGCGATAACCGCCCGGCACCAGCCGGCCCGGCCGGCCCCAGGCATGGGCGCTGCTGAGCAGGCCAAGATCGATGGCCGCGCGGAAGTCGTGCCGGCAGACTTCCAGGGTGGAATAGTCGGGCCCCAGGATCGCCATGGCCAGCGTCACCAGGGCATTGTCGTCGGATAACGGGCCGTTGCGCAGCCGGTGGATTTCGGCCACCGGGTGGGGAATCTGGGAAAAATGCCGCTCGCCCGGACGGGGCTTCGGCTTCACGGTGCCGTGCCCGAACACCGCGCGTATGCCGCTGGCCTGCAGCGCCTGCACCGCGGCATCGGTATGGGCCGGCGTCGAATTATTGTGGCACCAGTCGAAGATCGTGGTGACACCCGCGTCGATCTGGGACAGCGCGCCCGCCAGGGTGCCCAGGTAGGTATCTTCCGGCGTGTACAGCGGCGCCAGCCGGCCGTGGAAGTAATTGAAATAGTCCAGGCCGGCCCAGTTGCCGCCGATGCCGCGCAAGGCGGTTTCCCAGGTGTGGATGTGGGCGTTGATCAGCCCCGGCAGCACCAGCCTGCCGGCCGCGTCGATCCGGCGCGCGCCGGGCGCGTCGATGCGCGGGGCAATGCGCGCGATACGGCCGGCCTGGACCAGGATGTCGGCCGTGGGCAGATCGCCGATGGCCGGGTCCATCGACAGCAGGTGGGCGCCGGTGATCAGGGTGTCGTGCATGGCTATTGGCTCTTTTTCAGGCCGAGCTTGTCCAGGGCGGTGGCGATGACCGCGTCTTCCTTGGCGATGGTCTGGCCAAAGGCCTGGTGGCCCAGGAACACGGGCTGGAACCCGCCTTGCAGGCCGCGGCGCTTGAAGTCGTCGCTTTCGACGGTGGCGCGGATGGCCTGCTCGAGCTTGGCCCGGACATCGTCGGGCAGCCCCTTCGGCGCCGCCACGCCGCGCCACATGTCGGCGCTGAAGTCGTAGCCCTGCTCGATCGCCGTCGGCACGTCCGGGAAGGTGGGGTCGCGGCGCGAGGCCAGCACCCCCAGCACCTTGAGCGAGCCCGCCGCGACATGCGGCGCCACCGAGCCCGGCAAGGTCATCGAGGCATCGATGTAGCCGCCCAGCAGATTGGTGATCGAGATAGAAGAGGCGAACGGGATGTGGGCCACGTCCACGTGCTGTTGTTCGAAGAACGATTCCGAAGCGATCTGCAGGTGGCTGCCGATGCCCGAATTGCCGACTTTCAGGTCGCCCGGATGCTGCTTGGCATAGGCCAGCAGCTGGGCCAGATTGTTGTAGGGAGAGTCGGCCCGCACCACCACGATCGGCGATTCGACGCTTACCTGCGCGATGGGATCGAACGCGTGATAGTCGAAGGGCAGGGTGCCGGAATGGTAGGCGGTCGAGATCGAATTCGAGTTCATGATCAGCGAATAGCCGTCCGGCTTCTGGCTGGCGGTATAGCGATACGCCACCGCGCCGCCGGCGCCGGGCTTGTTGACCGCCAGCACCGGCTGGCCCAGGTGGCGGGCCATGCCTTCGCCCAGGGCGCGCCCGACGACATCGGGCGCCGTGCCCGCCGCCCAGAGAATGGTCAGTTCGATCGGCCTTGCCGGGAAGGTCTCGGCCTGCGCGGGAGCCGCGCCCCATGCCGAGAAGAACAGTATGGATAAGGCCAGCTGTGCGATTTTCATGGATCTTCCCCGGGTTTTCCGCCTTGGCGACGCGCCGGCGCGTCATGCGGGCTGTCAGGCATCTTAGGAACACCGGAGGGATCCAACAATGCTGCCGGCCAGCAAATCAGCTTTGTGAAACGGGTAAAGATCGGCGGGCCGCGGGGGCGCGCCGGCATCGATGCCGAACCGTCCCTATTGGGGCGTATGATCGTTGGCGACGATTGCGCCGCCCTTTGCAAGGAAAAGCACCCATGACCCGCAACCAGGCATTGCGCGCCGCGCTGGCGCGCGGCAAATTGTTCACCGCGATGGCCGCCCACAACCCGCTGGCCGCCAGGCTGGCGCAGCAGGCCGGTTTCGACGGCATCTGGGGCAGCGGTTTCGAGCTTTCGGCCAGCTACGCCGTGCCCGACGCCAGCATCCTGCCCATGGGGACCCACCTGGAAATGATGCGCGCCATCGCCGCGGCGACGTCGATCCCCTTGATCGCCGATATCGACACGGGCTTCGGCAATGCGGTCAACGTGCACTACATCGTGCCGCAGTACGAAGCCGCCGGGGCGTCGGCGCTCGTGATGGAAGACAAGACCTTCCCGAAAGACACCAGCCTGCGCGCCGGGGGGCGCCAGGAACTGGTGCGCGTGGAAGAGTTCCAGGGAAAGGTGGCGGCGGCCGCCGCCGCGCGCCGGGACCGCGATTTCGTCGTGATCGCGCGGGTGGAAGCCCTGATCGCCGGGCTGGGCCAGGACGAGGCCATCCGGCGCGGCATGGCCTACGAAGAGGCCGGCGCCGACGCCATCCTGATTCATTCCAAGCAGAAGACGCCCGACGAGATCGTGGCGTTCGCGCGGGCCTGGCCGGGGAAATGCCCGCTGGTGCTGGTGCCCACCGCCTACCCGCAACTGGCCGAGGCCGACATCGCGGCCCTGGGCAAGGTGGCCATCGTCATCTACGGCAATCACGCCATCCGGGCCGCCGTCGGCGCCATGCGCGCCGTGTTCGCGCAGATCCGCCAGGACGGCGGCCTGCGCCACGTCGATGCCGGCCTGCCTTCCGTGCGGGACATCATCGAACTGCAGGGCGACGAGCACATGCGGGCCATCGAGGCCCGCTATCTACGGTAGCCAGGCAGGCGCGGGCCGGCGTGCCGGCCCGCATCGGCCTGGCTCAAAGATGGTCGTAGGCCGCGCGCACCAGGCGCTCGACCACCGGGGCCACCCGGCCGGCCGGCGCGTCGCGCCAGTCGTACGGATAGCTTTCGCTCATGTAGGTGGACTGGCACATTTCCAGCTGGATGGCATGCACGTGCCGGCCGGGCGCGCCGTATTGGCGGGTGATGTAGCCGCCCTTGAAGCGGCCGTTGATCGCCCAGGTGTAGTCGCAGGCTTCCAGTTGCCGGCGGATCGCGGCTTCCATGGCCGGGTCGCAGCTGGCGCCGCCCGACGTGCCGATGTTCAGGTCGGGCAGCTTGCCGTCGAACAGCCGCGGAATCACGCTGGCAATCGAGTGGGCTTCCCACAGCAGCACCTTGCCGTGCACCGTCAGCAGGCGATCGATCTCGTGGCGAAGCTGATCGTGGTAGGGCTGCCAGTATTGCTGGCGCCGCTGTTCGCGCTCGGCGTCGGCGATGGCGTCGCGGCCGTCCAGGTACAGCGGCTGGCCGTCGAAAGTATGGGTCGGGCACAGCCCGGTCTTGGCCTGGCCCGGATAAAGATTCTCGTCGTTGGGCGGGCGGTTCAGGTCCACGACGTAACGCGAATAGCGGGCCCACAGGAAGGACGCGCCCAACTGGCGGCCGAAGGCGTACAGGCGGTCCAGGTGCCAATCGGTGTCGCCCGATCGCAACCCCAGTTCGGTCATCGCCGGCTGCAGGGGCTCGGGAATCTGGCTTCCCAGGTGCGGGATGGAAATCAGCAGCGGGGCGGTGCCCGTTTCGAAATGGTAGACGTTGCTCATGGTCTCTGATGACTTGGGCACCATGCCCGCCCTCGATCGTACGCGCGGCCGGCGTGCCGGCGTTCTCTATTCGGGTGGCTGATGCTAACCTTCCCTTCGGCTTATGCTCGTGGCCGAAGGCTCGCATGCCAGATTAAACCAGGTTCGGCCGGCCCGCGACGCCGGTGGATGCTGTGCTACAGTCACTGGCGTTTGAAACAGGGGACTCGTCCCATGAACGGTGAAGGTATCGGTCGATATCCCGATTGGGAACTGCTGGCGAGCTGGGTGGCCGTGGTCGAGGCGGGATCGATTTCCGAGGCCGCGAAGCGGCTCAGGATTTCCCAGGCAGGCGTGTCTCAGCGGGTGAAAGCGATCGAATCCCTGCTGGATACGGTACTGCTCGACCGTTCCACGCGTCCGGCGCGGCCCACCTCGGCGGGCCAGCGCCTGTTCGAGCACGCCACGGCGATTTTGCAGAGCGCCGACCAGATGGTGGAAGGCGTGCGCAACGTGACCCGCGCCAAGCGCGTGATCGTGCGGCTGGGGTGCGTCGATTCTTTCGCCGCCACGGTAGGGCCCATCATCATCCGGGCGCTTACCGGCACATCGCAGCAGATTCGCCTGTGGTCCGGCATCACGCCGACGCTCGACGCCTTGCTCGACGCGCGGCAACTGGACATGGCGGTGACCACTACCGGCGTCAGCGTGGCTGCTGGCGTGCGTCGCCAGAAATTGTTCTCCGAGCCCTATGTCGTCGTGGTGCCCAAGGGCTTCGCCATCGACAAGCTGACGTCGCTGACCGACCTGAGCCGCCACCTGCGCTTCATTCGCTACAGCGCCCGTTCCGTGATCGGCCAGCATGTCGATACGTATCTGATGGCGCATACCGACAGTATCGAGAGAACCTGCGAGTTCGACGCGACCGATCCCATGCTGAGCCTGGTGGCCGCGGGGCTGGGTTTTGCCATCACGACGCCGCTATGCATCTGGCAGTCGCGCCATTTCGTGCCCGATATCCGGGTGCTGCCTCTGGGCGATTTCTCGCGCCATGGCCGGCCGTACGAAGCGCTTACCCGCACGTTTTATCTCAGTTCGCGTGAAAACGAGATGGGCAACCTGCCCAACGAGATGCACGAGCTGCTGTGCCAGGCGTACGACAAGCAGGTTTCCCGCGATATCGCCAAGGCCCTGTCACTGGACCCGGAACAGGTCTATTCATTGAATTGAGCGGCTTGCCGTCCGGGCGCGCGGCGGCGGCCGCGCCCTGTCCCGCGCAGCGGCCCGCCATTCTTATAACCGGCCTCAATCTTGAACATAAGGGCTGCTTAAGAAGCGAGGGTGTCCACCGTCGCCCCTTACCCTGGGCATTCGCGCCGTGTCCTGAATTAAGGGGACGGACCACAGCGGGCCGCTGGCCTGGCGCAAACGGGTCGCCGGGCGTGCCGACGCTTTCCATATTGAACAGATCAAGGAGTACGCAAGCGTGATTTCAGGTCCCCAACTTCCGTTTCCCTCTAACGAGCCGGAGCAGTCGTTCGCGCCGGGCACCGAAGCCGGCCAGCAATTGCAGCAGGCGCTTTCCCTGCGCGAGGTGGCCGAGGTGCCCACGGTAATCGGCGGCAAGCGCCTGTATTCCGACGATGTGGTCGAGATCCGGGCGCCGCACGACCATCGGCGCGTGTTGGCGCGCATCCATCGCCCCACCGAAGCCCAGGTCAAGGAAGCGATCGCCAATGCCCGGTCGGTGGCGCGCGATTGGGCCGCGCTGAGCCTGGCCAGCCGTGCGGCCATTCTGCACCGCGCGGCCGAGATCATCGCCACGCGCTACCGCGTGCGGATCAATGCCGCGACCATGCTTGGCCAGAGCAAGACCATCGAAGAAGCCGAGCCCGACAGCGCTTGCGAACTGATCGATTTCTTCCGGTTCAACGCGTACAACGCGCAGAAGGTTCATTCGGAGCAGCCGCTTTCCGTACCGACGGCGGCCAACCGCACCGATTGGCGCCCCCTGGAAGGATTCGTCTATGCCGTGTCGCCGTTCAATTTCACGGCGATCGGGGGCAACCTGACGACGGCTCCCGCGATCATGGGTAATACCGTACTGTGGAAGCCTTCCGAGAAATCGGCCTGGGCCAATTATTTGTGCTACCAGGCCCTGGAAGAAGCCGGGCTGCCGTCCGGGGTGATCAATTTCGTGCCGGGCGAGGCCGAACTCACCACCCGGGCGGTGCTGGCTTCGGAAGAGCTCGCGGGCATCCACTTCACCGGTTCATCGGCGGTCTTCAATTCGCTGTGGAAGCAGGTTGCCGGCAATGTCGACCACTATCGCTCCATTCCGCGCCTGGTCGGCGAGACGGGCGGCAAGGATTTCGTGGTGGCGCACGCCTCGGCCGATGTCGACGCGCTGGCGATCGCGCTGGTTCGCGGCGCGTTCGGTTACCAGGGCCAGAAATGCAGCGCCGCGTCGCGCGCCTATATTCCCAAGAGCCTGTGGCCCGAAGTGCGCAAGCAACTGGGCGAGCGCCTGGGCGAGTTGCGGGTGGGAGACGTGGCCGACCCCAAGACGTTCATGGGTGCGGTGATCAGCGAGGCATCCCACCAGAAGCTTTGCCGTGTCATCGATGCCGCGAAATCCGATAGCGGCGTTCAGGTGATCTACGGCGGCCGCACCTGGAACGACCCCGGCTACTTCGTCGAGCCCACGGTGCTGCAAGTCACCGACCCGCGCCACGCGCTCATGCAGGAAGAGCTGTTCGGGCCGGTCCTGTCGATCTTTGTCTACGACGACAGCGCCTGGGTCGAGACGCTGGCCTTGATCGACGGAACCAGCCGCTACGCCTTGACCGGTTCGATCTTCTCTACCGACCGGGCCGCGCTGCACGAAGCGGAAGCGGCGCTCAACTTCGCGGCCGGCAATCTGTACCTGAACGACAAGCCGACCGGCGCCATGGTGGGCCAGCAGCCTTTTGGCGGCGGACGGGCCAGCGGCACCAACGACAAGGCGGGATCGTTCATGAACCTGATGCGCTGGAGTTCGCCGCGGGTCGTCAAAGAAACGTACTTGCCGGTGCGCAACTGGAAATTCGGCGAATAAGCACCGATACGGGGTTTCCCTTGATAACGACTAGAGCGATGGCAGGCACGATCCTGCTTCAACGGAAGCCCCGCCGGCCGGTTTTTTCGCCGGCCACGAGCGCCGCATCGTTGCGCGGCAACCGGTGACATAAGGGAAATCCCGGATATCTACGGGATTTCCCTTGCTTGCGTTCTGTGCGAAGGGCGCAGAACCAGCGCTGACGCGGCCTTGGAGACGGCGCGCTCGAATCGCCCAGGCATCCGTGTGCATATTTGAATAATTCCGCGTTATGTAGATTGTCACGCGTGCTGATGTTAGTCCGGGACCAAATGTCGGTGACTTAAGTTCACGAACACGACGAGCGGGTGCCGCTTTCATCATCTCGCGCATGCATTGCCTTGAGGAGCCGAAGCATCATGAAAACGCAGTACAAGTATTCGGGCATTCTGACCGCTGTTCCCACTGCGCTGACCGCCGACCTGCAGGTCGACGTCGCGCCGCTCGCCACCCACATCCAGCGCCTGGCCGGCGCGGGCGCCGACGGCGTGGTGCCCTTGGGCGGAACGGGCGAATACACCTCGCTGTCGGCCAGCCAGCGGATCGCGGTGGTAGAGGCCTCGCTCGCGGCCGCGGGCGGCGCCATGCCGGTCATCCCCGGCATTCTGTCGCCGGGCCTGGGCGACGCCATCGACAACGCCCGGGCTTTTGTCGCGGCCGGCGCACGGGCCTTGATGGTCGTGACGCCGTACTACTTCCGGCCCACGCAAGACGGCATCGTCGATTATTTCAAGCGCTTCGCCGACGTGGTCGACGCCGACATCATTCTTTACGAGATTCCTTATCGGACCGGGGTCTCGCTACATTACGAGACCGTGGACAAGCTGGCCGACATGACTCGCGTAGTGGGTATCAAGGCCTGCAATCCGGACCTGGCCCAGCAGATGCGGGTGGCCGAACTGGCGCGCACCAAGATGGCCATCCTGACCGGGGAAGAGGACGTCATGCCGCTGCACGTGGCGATGGGCGCGGTCGGCGCGGTCATCTCCAGTTCGAACATCGTGCCCCGGCAGTGGGCGCGCGTGCTGCAGCTGGCCCGCGACGGAAAGCTGGCCGAGGCCGTCGCGCTGCACGCCACGCTGCGGCCGCTGATCGACGCGGTCTTCGCCGAGCCGAATCCCGCGCCGCTGAAACAAGCTCTGAACCTGCTTGGATGGGGGTTCAATCCCGAGGTCTTGCCGCCCATGAAGGCGGCAAGCGCCGAACTGCGCGAACGCCTGGCACGGGTCGTCCCGGCCTTGCTGGAACGCGAATAACTATTCCCACCGTTCAAAAGGTATTGAAAATGCAGAAACGGAACAATACGGGCAGCAGCCGCAGAACCTTCCTGAAAACGTCGGGCGCCGCGCTGACCGCCGCCGCCGTCGGGATGCCGATGATCGTCACGTCGCGCAAGGCGATGGCCGCCGGCAACCTGGTCGTGGTGAGCTGGGGCGGCAACTATCGCGCCGCGGTCGAGGAAGCGCTGACCAAGCCCTTCGAGAAAGAGTTCGGCGTGCGCGTCACCCTGGTCGACACCCCGGACCTGGCCAAGGTGAAGGCGCAGGTCATGACTCGCAATGTCGAGTGGGATGTGTTCGATGCGGTGGGGCCGATGGCAATGACGGGCTCCAAGAACGGATATTGGGAAGCGCTGGATCCCGCGATGTTCGACCAGGCCGATCTGGTCGCGCCGATGACGAAAGAAGCGGTGCCTTTCTATGGGTTTACCGGCGGCATCTGCTGGGACCGCAACCGCCATCCCGACGGCAAGCACCCGGAGACCTTCACGGATTATTTCAACGTGGACAAGTTCCCCGGCCAGCGCACGCTGCGCAACCGGGCAAGCGAGACGATGGAAATCGCCCTGCTTGCCGACGGGGTGCCGCCGGACCAGATCTATCCGCTGGACGTGGACCGCGCCTTTCGCGTGCTGGACCGGATCAAGCCGCACATCGGCAAATGGGTGGACCAGACCCCGCAGACGACGACCCTGGTGGAAACCGGGCAGGTGGACTTCAGCTACACCTATGCCACCCGCGCCAAGGCATCCCAGGAATCGGGCAAGCCCACGGGATTCTCGTTCAAGCAGAACCTGATCGGCCTGGAATACCTGGTGGTACTGAAAAACGCGCCGAACAAGCAGAACGCCATGAATTACCTGAAGTTCGCCATGCGGCCGGACCGTCAGGCCGCGCTGATGGACCTGCACGGCAACACGCCCGCCAGCAAGAAGGCGCTGACACTGATGAAGCCGGAGGTCAAGAAGTGGCTGTCGGATCCGGGCAATCCCCTGAATCTGATCTGCAACGACGCGTGGTGGTCCGATCACTACGATGAACTGACCCTCAAGTTCAAGGAGTGGGTGCTCAGCTGAGCGCCAGCCGCTGCGGCGGCGCCGCGAGATCGGCGCCGCCGGGCAGAGAATCATCTAGAAGGGGGAAGTCCTGATGAAAGCGCGAAGCGAGGCATGGCTATACGTCGGGCCAGCGACGTTATTCCTGTTTCTGGTCATGCTGGTGCCGCTGGTCTATGTGGCCTATACCAGCGTCACGACGGTCGACGGCAGTTTCTCGCTGGCGGCCTACGAGCGCCTGTTCGGCAGCGAATTGTTCCGGCGCACGCTATGGTCCACGTTCGAGATCAGCATATTCGCTTCGCTCTCGAGCCTTGCGCTGGGTTATCCCATCGCCATGCACCTGGCCCGGCAATCGCCGCGCAAGCGAGCCATCTACATGGTGCTGGTCCTGGTGCCTTTCTGGACCAGCATCCTTGTCAAGAGCTACGCCTTCACCGTGATGCTGGGGCGCGTGGGCCTGGTGAACCAGTTCCTTTCGTGGATCGTGGGCGAACCGGTACAACTGCCGATGCTGTTCAATCGCTTCGGCGTCATGGTGGGCATGACCAACTACCTGATTCCCTTTGTCGTGTTTCCGGTGCTGGCCAGCCTGCTGGCGATAGACAAGTCGCTGTATCGCGCCTCCGAAATCATGGGCGCCAAGCCGCCCCGCATCTTCCTGCGCATCACCTTGCCGCTGAGCCTGCCGGGTGTGGCGGCCGCGGTGCTCAGCACCACCATCATGTCGATGGGCTTCTTCGTGATCCCGGCGCTGCTGGGCGGCAGAAAGGACGTAATGATGTCGAACCTGGTGGATTTCTATACACGCGAAACGATGGACTGGAACATGGCTTCGGCCATCGGCGTCATCCTGCTCGGGATCGTCACGCTGGCCGCCGTGGGAGCCGGGCAGTTGAAGAAAGCGGGCAGCCGGGCCGAGGTGCAGGCATGAGCACGACCACCATGACCATTATTGACAAGCAGGCCCGGACATACGGCGGGTTGCGCAATCTGCTGGCTTATGCCGTCTACGCGTTCATCCTGGTCCCGACGCTGATCGTCATTCCGATCTCGTTCGGCGGATCCGGCGAATTGACATTCCCGCCCCGGACCTGGACGCTGGAGCTCTATCAGCAGCTGTTCACGTCGGCCAGCTGGATCGATCCGATCCTGCAGAGCCTGAAGGTGGCTGTCATCACGATGATCGTCTCGATGCTGATCGGTGTGCCGGCTGCGTACGGGTTGGTGCGGTTCCAATTTCCCGGCAAGCAACTGGTGACCATGCTGTTGATGAGCCCGATACTGGTGCCGGTGATCGTGATCTCGCTTGGGCTGTATCTGTACTTGTCGCGCCTGCAGGTGGTAGGCACCACCATGGGCCTGGTGGCCAGCCACGTCGCCTATGTCACGCCATTCATGATGATGACGGTCATGGCCGGCGTGAAGAAGCTCGACCCGGCCCTGGAGTTCGCCTCGACGATCATGGGGGCAAACCGGCGCACGGTGTTCCTGAAGGTGGTCTTGCCGCAGCTGAAGCCGTCGATCATCGCGGGAGCCCTGCTGGCTTTCCTGGTGTCGTTCGACGAGGTCGTCATCGCGTGGTTCCTGACGAGCCCGACCACCACCACGCTGCCGGTGCGCATGTACAGCAGCATCCAGTGGGACATCTCGCCCGTCATCGCCGCCGTGTCCGCACTGCTGACGGTGTTGTCCATTGTCATCTGCTGCGTGTCGGTCATGCTGCAGCCGACAGCCAAAGAAGATACGGAATAAGGGGAAGCGTCATGCAAGCTGTGCTGAATCAACCCGGAACCGGCCCGCTCGCCAGCCGCGCGCCGGGCCCGCAAGGAATAAACATGGAAGGCGCAATGGCCTTGGCGGAAGAGATGATCGTATTCAAGGGCGTGAGCAAATCGTATGGGCGTTCCGTGGCGCTGCGCCCGACGGACCTGGCGGTGCGCAAGGGGGAGTTCCTGAGCCTGCTGGGCCCGAGCGGCTCGGGCAAGAGCACGATCCTCAACATCATCGCCGGCGCGATTGCGCCCAGCAGCGGCCAGGTGCTGCTCGACGGCCGCGATGTGTCCAGCGTGCCGCCGCGCGAGCGCCAGCTGGGGATGGTGTTCCAGAACTATGCGTTGCTGCCGCACCTGAACGTGTACGAGAACGTCGCCTTCCCGTTGAAGATCCGTGGCGTGGGGGCGGCCGAAATCCGCCAGCGCGTGGGCAATGCGCTGGAGCGCGTTGGTCTGGTCGGCTACGAAAAACGCAAGCCCCGCGAGATGTCGGGCGGCCAGCAGCAGCGCGTCGGCATCGCGCGCTGCATTGTCTATTCGCCCTCGGTGATCTTGATGGACGAGCCGCTGGGAGCGCTCGACAAGAAGCTGCGCGACCAGCTCCAGGGCGAGATCAAGCGCCTGCACAAGGACCTGGGCACGACGCTGGTCTACGTGACGCACGACCAGGAAGAAGCGTTGAACCTGTCCGATCGCGTCTGCCTGATGAACGGCGGCCGGATCGCGCAGCTCGGCACGCCCGACGAACTGTACTTCGAACCGCACGACGAGTTCGTGGCCGACTTTGTCGGCGAATCGAATCTGTTCCCGGGCATCGTGCTGGACCGCGATACTGTGCAGGTCGATGGCGGCTGGAACCTCGCCGTGCGCAGTACCGCGGGCTTCGCAATGGGCGAGCGGGTGAAAGTCATGGTGCGGCCCGAAAAAATCCTTGCCGCGGTTGGCGGCGATGCCGCGCCGCAGGGCGACAACCGCTGCCAGGGCGCGGTGTCGCAAGTGTCGTTCGTGGGCGGCATGACGCGCTATGAAATCGCGCTGGCCGACGGGAAGACCCTGTTGGTGAAAGGCATTTCGGATCGCGCCAGCGAGCGCTCGGCGTCCGGGTGTTCCATGGCGATGTCGTGGTCGGCGCGCGACAGTGTCGTCATCAAGCAGAAGCAAGCATGAAGCAGAAATTGATAAGCGAATTGCGTGGCCTGGTAGGGCATGCCCACGTGGTGGACCAGGATGCCGACATGGCGCCGCACCTGGTCGATTGGCGCAAGCGCCATCGAGGCCGCGCGGCATGCCTGGTGTTCCCGCAGGACACCCCGCAGGTGGCGGCGGTGCTGCGGTACTGCCTGGCTAACGGCGTGCGGGTGTTCCCGCAAGGGGGCAATACCAGCGTGTGCGGCGGCTCGGTGCCCGACGAGGAAGGGCAGAACATCGTGTTGTCGCTGGCCAGGATGAACCGCATCCTGGAGATCAATCCCGCCAACAACTCGATGACGGCGCAGGCGGGCTGCGTGCTGGCCGACCTGCACGAGGCCGCTTCCGAGGCCGACCGCCTGTTTCCCCTGTCTCTGGGGGCGGAAGGGTCTTGCCAGATCGGCGGCAACATCTCCACCAATGCGGGCGGGACGAATGTCGTGCGCTACGGCAATACGCGGGACCTGGTGCTGGGCCTGGAAGTCGTCCTGCCGGATGGGCGGATATGGAACGGCCTGCGTACGCTCAGGAAGAACAATAGCGGCTACGACTTGAAGAACCTGTTCATCGGCGCGGAAGGGACGCTGGGCATCGTCACGGCGGCGGCGCTGAAGCTGTTTCCGAAGCCGAAGTCCGTGGCGGCCGCGCTGCTGGGCTTTGAGTCGGTACAGGCGGCGGTCGATGAGGGCATTCGCCTGCAGGGCCTGTTCCCGGGCGAACTGGTCGGCCTGGAACTGATTTCCCGCTCGGAATTCGACATATCCCTGCGGCATGGCCCCCAGTTGCGCAACCCTTTCCCGGCGCAAACGCCAGCCTGGGTGGTGCTGGTCGAACTGGCCTCGCCAGCCGTGGGCACCGGCGTTGCCGACCGGCTGCAGGCCGTGCTGGAATCCGGTTACGAGAAGGGAATTTTCGAAGACGTGGTGATCGCCGCGACGGAACAGAATCGCCTGGCTTTCTGGCATATCCGGCATCATGTCACCGAGGCCAACGGCCGCGAAGGCATGGGCCTGACCCACGATATCGCGGTGCCGACCTATCGCATTCCGTCTTTCATCGGGCAGGCCGAAGCGTTGCTGCGGGAAAAATACCCGCAGGCGGAACCCGTGATCGTCGGGCACATGGGAGACGGCAATCTGCACTACATTGCCATGTTCCCGCACGACGACTGGGCGGACGTGCCGGACCAGGCGGGCTTGCAGCGGCAGCTTAGCCACGATTTGTACGATATCGCGGCCGCCATGGGCGGAACATTCAGCGCCGAGCATGGCATTGGTTCATTGCATGTCGCCGAGATGCGCAAATACAAGGATGGCGTGGAAATCGACTTGATGCGCCAGATCAAGGCATTGCTGGATCCGGCCGGGATCATGAACCCCGGCCGGGTCGTCCCTGACTGAGGCAAGGGATGCGGGCCAACATAGAAGACTACCGGCATGCCGCCCGGCGCTTCCTGCCGGCTTTCGCCTATGGCTACCTGGAAGGCGGCGCGGAGAACGAAATCACGTATCGCCGCAACCGGCAGGTGATCGAAGCGCTGCTTTTCTCGCCCCGCGCATTGGTGGATGTCGCCGACGTCCGTACCGGCGTGCACGTGGCGGGATGCACGCTTGCATGGCCGGCCGTAGTGGGGCCGACCGGCTTGAACGGCTTGTACCGGCATGGCGCCGATGAGAGCCTGGCGCGGCAGGCCCACCTGGCCGGACTGCCGTTCGCCTTGTCGACGGCGTCGACCAGCTTGATCGAAAGCGTCCGCGAGGCAAGCGGCGGCGAGTTGTGGTTGCAGCTGTATGTGCAGCGCGACCGGCGCATCGCCGAAAGCATGATGGCCCGGGCCCAGGATTGCGGTTACAGCACTTTGCTGCTGACGGTCGATACCGCGGTCGCCGGGCAGCGCGACCATTATCGGCGCACCGGCTTTACGCTGCCGGTGCGCTGGTCGCCGCGCCTGCTGCTGGACCTGGCCCGGCATCCGCGCTGGGTGGCCGCGGTGGGCCGGCACGGCATGCCCCAGTTGGTGAACCTGGCGCGCAGCGCCGGGATCGGGCCCGACCTGATGCAACAGGCTGCCGCCATGAGCCGCGAAATGGACATGAGCCTGGGCTGGCAGGATCTGGCGTGGATACGCCGGCATTGGCGCGGCAAGATCCTGGTGAAAGGCATCCAGTCGGTCGCCGATACGTTACTGGCGCGCCGGCACGGCGCCGATGGCGTGGTCCTGTCGAACCACGGCGGGCGCCAGCTCGACGGCGCGCCGAGCGCCTTCGACATCCTGCCGCAGGCCGTGGCGGCCGTACCCCGGTCGTTCGAGATCCTGGTCGACGGGGGAATCCGGCGCGGCAGCGATATCCTCAAGGCTGTCGCGCTGGGCGCGCGGGCCGTGTTGCTGGGCCGGGCGCCGCTTTACGGCCTGGCGGCCGGCGGCGAGCGCGGTTGCGGCGAAGTGTTGACCCTGTTGAGGCGGGAAATGGAGATTTGCATGCGCTTGCTTGGTTGCGCCGACGTCGGCGGCTTGAATAGCAGTTTCCTGCTGTCCGACCATGGCGGCGCGCATCGCCGCGAACCGCTTGAACGAACTGCCGCCTGACCCGTCGATGTCCGATCCTGCCGTTTTTCACTTGCGGGCCGGCCATGCGCCGGTCCTGATCGTCATGCCCCACATCGGCACCAAGGTGCCCGCGGACATGGCGGATCACATGACCGAGGCGGCTTCGCAGGCGGCCGATTCGAGTTGGCACCTGGACCGGTTGTACGCATTCGCGTCGGAGCTGGGGGCGTCGGTGCTGCAGGCGCGGTATTCGCGCCATGTGGTGGACCCGAGCCCGGCGCTGGAAGCGCCGGGCGGCCCCTTTATCCGTGGCGACCGGGTCCTGGTCCCGGAAGACACAATGCGCGGAGAGCCGTTGTATCGGTCCCGCGGGATGCCCGACGCACAGACACGATCGCGCCTGATCCAGGAATACTGGCAGCCGTTCCATGCTTGCCTGGCAGCCGAGCTGAGACGGTTGCGGGGCGAACATGGCCAGGTGCTGCTGTGGGAAGCCCATGCCACCGCCAGCGTGCTGCCAGGCCGGTTCGAGGGCCGGCGCCCGGCGTTCTGCCTGGGCACGAATGCGGGGGAGGCCTGTGCCGAGCAGGTGGGGCGCGCGCTGGTCGGCGCCCTGGGCAAGCAGGATATCTGCAGCTGGGTGGTGAACGGGCGCTACAACGGCGGCGTGATCACTCAGCGATACGGTTGCCCCGCCGAGGGGGTGCATGCCGTCGCGCTGGACATTTGCCAGGCCAGCTACATGAACGAATTTCCTCCGTATAGCTATCGCGCCGACCTGGCAGGGCAGATCGAGCCCGTGCTTGAAGGGTTGTTTGGCGAGGTGCTGCAGTCGGTGGCCGCCCTGGCTCGGGCCGGCCGCGGCCAGCCGGATTCGGCCGCGGCGTAGCAAAGGAACGCGGGGCCGCCGGCGCGGGGCGCGGGCGGCCAGGCGTTCAAACCGACGCGACCAGTTCGGGCACGACCTGGAACAGGTCGCCGACCAGGCCGTAGTCGGCCACGCCGAAGATCGGCGCTTCCGGGTCCTTGTTGATGGCCACGATGACCTTCGAGTCCTTCATGCCGGCCAGGTGCTGGATGGCCCCCGAGATGCCCACCGCCACGTACAGCTGCGGCGCGACGATCTTGCCGGTCTGGCCCACCTGCCAGTCGTTGGGCGCGTAGCCCGCGTCGACCGCC
>Ga0182737_1000317_pt1 | contig 75050 bp, 73 predicted proteins | sample eDN5th30CBELigOP_FD_128878 | JGI IMG/M metagenome (GOLD analysis project Ga0182737, IMG submission 128878) | Enriched Organic Plus compost microbial communities from Emeryville, California, USA - eDNA 5th pass 30_C BE-Lig OP (version 2) (version 2) ...
ATCCGGCGCATGAAGGCCCTGATGGTCAGGGCGTCCTGTCCTTAATGTATCGTGGATAGCCAGGAGCCTTTTCCATGTCTGCTTTCTTTGATGTGCTTCTTGGCCGGCAGTCGGTCAAGTTCGTCCAGGCGCCCGGTCCGACCGACGAGCAACTGGACCTGATCCTGCAGGCGGCCCTGCGCGCGCCCGATCATGGCGCCGTCAGGCCCTGGCGCTTCGTCCTGGTGCGTGGCGCCGACGTGCCTGCCCTGGTCGACGTGGGGGTGCGGGCCGGTATCGCCGCGGGCACGCCCCTGCCGCAACCCAAGGTGGACAATGCCCGCAAGTGGCTGTCCAAGGTGCCGTTGGTCATCGCCCTGGGCTGCCGTCCGGATCCTTCCGGCCGCATTCCCGAACACGAAAGCCTGCTGGCCGTCGGCGCGGCGGCGATGAACATGCTCAATGCCGCCCATGCCCTTGGCCTGGGCGCTTTCTGGAGCACCGGCATAGGCGTCTACCTGGACGGCGTCGGCGAAGCCCTGGGTTTCGATGCCCTGGACGAGCGCTTCATGGGCTACCTGGCCATTGGAACGCCCATCGACACGCCCGATCCGGTCCAGCGGCCCGACTGGCGGGATCACGTGTCGGAGTGGCACGCTCCGGCACCGGCCTGAGCCCGCGCGCCGTCCTCAATGCCGTCGAGTATCGGGCATTCGGGCCGGTCGTCGCCGTGGCAGCGCTGCGCCAGTTCGCGCAGGGTTGCCGCCATGCTGCGCAGCAGGGCGGCCTTGGCTTCCAGTGCATCGATATGTGCCAGGGCCAGGTGCTTGACTTCCGCGCTGGCGCGGCCTCGGTCGCGCCACAGTCCTGTCAGTTCCGCGATCTGCTTCAGCGAAAACCCCAGGTCGCGGGCGCTGCGGATGAAACGCAGCGCATGCAGGTCGGCTTCGCCGTATTGCCGATACCCGGCCGCGCTGCGGGCCTGTGGGACGAACAGCCCTTCCTGCTCATAGTAGCGGATCATCTTGGGGCTCAGCCCGGTGCGGGCAGAGGCCTCGCCGATCGTGAGCGGTCCTTGGGCGCGAGCGCTGGCGCGGCGTGAGCGGGATTCAGCCATGCTGGTTCTCCAGGGGCAGCCATTTCAGGCGCAGGGCATTGATGACGACGAAGACGCTGGACAGGGCCATGGCGGCGGCGCCCAGCATGGGAGAGAGCTGCAGCCCGGTGAAGGGGTACAGGGCGCCGGCCGCCACCGGAATCAGCGCGGCATTGTAGGCAAAGGCCCAGAACAGGTTCTGGCCGATGTTGCGCAAGGTCAGCCGCGACAGCGCGATGGCGCGGGCCACCGAGTTCAGATCCTCGTTCATCAGTACCACGTCGGCCGATTCGATGGCCACGTCGGTGCCCTGGCCGATTGCGATGCCGACATCGGCGGTCGCCAGGGCGGGTGCGTCATTGATGCCATCGCCCACGAAGGCCAGGGTACCGGCGTCGCGCTGCAGCCCGCGCAGGATTTCAGCCTTGTGTTCGGGCAGGGTCTGGGCATGGACGATATCGATGCCCAGCTCGCCGGCCACGGCCTGGGCAGCGGCTGCGTGGTCGCCGGTGATCAGCGCGGTCTTCAGTCCCAGGGCATGCAGGCGGTCGATGGCCTCGCGGGCGCCTGGCCGCAGGCTGTCGGCCACCCCCAGTATCCCCGCCAGCCGGCCATCTCTTGCCGCCAGGAAGACCGTCTTTCCCTGGCCCGCCAGTGCCTGGATCCGTGCCGTGACGCCGGCCTCGACCGGCACGCCGCTGTTGCGCATCAGGGGTTCATTGCCCAGCAGCCAGTCGTGGCCATCGACCCGGCCGCGTACGCCGGCGCCGGTCAGTGCCTCGAATCCTTCCACGGGCGACAGGGGCAGCGACTCCGTCCTGGCAGCATCCAGCAGCGCATGCGCGATGGGGTGTTCGGATGCGCTTTGCACCGAGGCTACCGCCGCGAGCAGGGTGGGGCGGTCCAGGCTGCCGTCCAGGGGCTGCGCATCGCTGAGCGCCGGGCGGCCCACGGTCAGTGTGCCTGTCTTGTCGAAGGCCGCCACGCGGACATTGCGCAGGCGCTGCAGGGCATCGCCCTGGCGGAACACGATGCCCAGGCCCGCCGCGCGCCCCGTGGCCACCATGATCGAAATCGGCGTGGCCAGCCCCATGGCGCAGGGGCAGGCGATGATCAGCACCGCCACGCCGGCGATCAGGGCGTGCGTCAGGCGGGGCTCGGGCCCCCAGAGCAGCCAGCCCAGGAAGGCCAGCACGGCCAGCACCATGACGGCCGGCACGAACCAGCCGGTGACCCGGTCCACCAGACGCTGGATGGGCAGCTTGGCACCCTGCGCCTGTTCGACCAGACGGATGATGTGGGCCAGCACCGTGTCGGCCCCGACCTGCGTGGCGCGCATCACCAGGCTGCCCTGGGTGTTCAGCGTGCCGCCGATCAGGCGGTCGCCCGCGCGGCGTGCCACGGGCATGGGTTCGCCCGTGATCATGGATTCATCCACCCAGGACTCGCCTTCGAGCACAGCACCGTCGACCGGGATCTTCTCGCCGGGCCGCACCCGCACTTCGTCGCCGACGGCCAGTGCATCGATCTGCAGTTCGATCCAGTCGCCGTCGCGCCGTGCCCAGGCCGTGCGCGGCTGCAGGCCGATCAGGTGACGGATGGCCGAGCCCGCGCGGCCCCGGGCACGGGCTTCCAGCCAGCGGCCCAGCAGGATCAGTGTGGCGACGACGGCGGCAGCCTCGAAATACAGATGGCGGGCCGTGTCCGGGAAAAGGGCGGGTGCCACCGTGACCAGCGTGGAATACAGCCAGGCGCTGCCCGCACCCAGTGCGACCAGCGTGTTCATGTCCGGTCCCAGGTGCCTCAATGCCCTGAAACCGCGTGTGAAGAAAGTGCGGCCCGGCCCGGCCAGCACTGCGGTGGCGAGCGCGAACTCGGCCCAGGCCAGCCATTGCGGATCGATCCGGGAATGGATCGCGTGATGCAGGGCGGGAATCAGGTGTCCACCCATTTCGATCAGGAACACCGGCAGCGTCAAGGCCAGGGCCAGCAGGAAGCGCCGTCCGGCAACGGCATCTTCTTCCGCTTCGCCGCCCGCCGCAGGGCTTTCGCGGCTGATCAGGCGCGCCTGGTAGCCGCGCTTTTCGACGGCGGCGACCAGTGCGCCGGGATCGGCGCCCTCGGCCGACAGGGTGACGTGGGCACGGCGCGTCGCCAGGTTGACGCTGGCCTGGGCCACGCCGGGGACCTTGCCCAGGGCCGTTTCGACCCTGCGCACGCAGGACGCGCAGGTCATGCCCTCGACTTCCAGGTCGAGCGTGGGTGGAGTGGGCAGGGTGGACATGGATGGGCTCCGGTTCATCAGGCTGATTGTAGGATGGGGCTTGACCTTATGGTAAGGTCAAGCCCCATCCATGCTGCCGGGTGCGCCACAGTGTTGTCCGGAGTCGGCAGCCGTCACCGGCCGACCAGAGCCTAGGCCTGGCAGCTGGCCGCCGGCTCGGGCTGCTGCCGTACGCGCAGGGAAATCAGCAGGGCCGCCGTGATCAGCGTCATGCCGCCCAGGCCGAACACCCCTGACGCGCCTCCCAGACTCAGGACCATGCCGCCGCCTCCCGCGCCCAGGGCGATCGCGACCTGGATGGCGGCGACCAGCAATCCGCCGCCGCTTTCGGGCTCGTCGGGTATCGTCTGGGCGACCCAGTTGGACCAGGCGACCGGCACCGTGCCGAATGCGAAACCCCAGACGGCGATCAGGGCGCCGACCAACCAGGGGGCTCCGGTCGTGCTGCTCAGCACGATGCCGATCGCACCGATCGCCAGGGGGGGCAACGCCATGGTCAGCCGCATATTGCGCTCCAGCATGAAGCCGCCGAAGTACGTGCCGGCATAGTTGGCCACGCCGAATCCCAGCAGCATGGCCGAGACGGAGGCGATTGCCACCCCGGTCACGTTTTCCAGAAAAGGCCGCACATAGGTGAACAGGGCGAAGTGGCCGCTGAATACCAGCAGGACGGCGAGCAGGCCCGCCGCGACGCGCGGCCTGCGTGCCACCCGCAGCAGGGTCGACAGGCTGCCGTGGCCACGCGGCTCCAGGCTCGGCAAGGTGAAGAACTGGACGGCCAGAGCCAGCACGCCGAGTCCTGCCGCCAGCAGGAACACCGGGCGCCAGCCGATCACCGCGCCCAGGTAGCTGCCCACTGGCGCGGCGAAGATCGTTGCCGCGGCCACGCCGCTGACCATGATGGACAGGCCCCTGGGAACGAGGGGCTCGGGCACCAGGCGCATGACGATGGCCGTGGACATGGCCCAGAAGCCACCCAGGGCCGCACCCAGCAGCATCCGCCCCAGCAGGAGGGCAAGGTAGCCGGGCGCATAGGCGACCAGCAGGTTGGAGACGACCAGCAGCGCGGAAAGCCCCATCATCACGTGGCGGCGGTTCAAGGCGCGGGTGAAGGATGACACCAGCAGGCTGGCTGCGAAGGCCAGGATGGCCGTGGTGGAAATGGCCTGGCCGGCCAGGCTTTCCGTGATACCCAGGTCGGCCGCCATGGGCGTGAGCAGGCTGATCGGCAGGAATTCCGCCGTCACCAGCCCGAAGACGCCCAGCATCATGGAAACGACGGCGCCCCAGTACGCCACAGTCCGGCCGGTGGGCCCCCCAGCCGCTTCCGCATCCAGGCTGTCCGCCTTCTGGGCGATGGCGGTTCCGATGCCTGCGGATCCGCCCGTCACCGATATGTTTCTGTCTGTCGTGGTCATCTTGTCCAACTATATGTATAGTGATCGATATAAAATGCTAAATTGACATCCTTGCCAGTGTCAATGAATTTTTTATTGATCGATACAATTATCATGGCCCCTCGTGGACGACCTCTTTCCTTCGACCGGAATGCCGCGTTGCTGACCGCCATGGACCTGTTCCAGCGGCATGGGTACGAAGGCACCTCGATCGCGGATCTCACCCGTGCGATCGGCATTTCCGCGCCCAGTCTCTACAATGCGTTCGGCGACAAGGAAAGCCTGTTCAAGGAAGCGGTCGAGCACTATGTCGCGCACGATGGCGGTGCCTCGCTGCGTGCATTGCGCCAGCACCCGGGCAGTGCCAGGGAAGCGGTCGGAGCCATGCTGCAGGCCGCCACGAGACGGTCGGGGTGCGGAGAGGGCCGTGGATGCCTGGTGGTGCTGGGTGCCGCGAATTGCGGCGAAGAAAACCAGCGCATGGACGATTTCCTCAAGAGCTACCGGCTGGCGACTGTCGAGACCATCCATCGGCGGCTCGTCCAGGCCCAGGCCGATGGCGAACTGTCCGCCGAAACAGACACGCGTGCCCTGGCCTGCTTTTATGCCACCGTCCTGAACGGGATCGCCATCCAGGTGAAGGATGGTGCACCCTCCAGCGTGCTCGCCGCCGTGGCCGAAGCCGCGATGCGGGCCTGGCCCGAGCCGGTGGGCCGCCAGCCGCGGCGCGGCAGCGCTTGAGCTTCCCTCCATGTCAAGGCACAAGATGCCGATCATCCCTTTTCCAGGAGCCCTTTTCATGAAGACCGAATTCATCGTTTCAGACATGACCTGCAATCATTGCGTGCAGACCATCACCCGGGCCGTGCGGGATGTCGCCCCGGATGCGGCCGTGCAGATCGATCTGGCGGCGCATCGCGTCGCGATCGAATCGTCCGCAGACGCGGCGGTCTTGCGTGCCGCGATCGCGGAGGAAGGCTACGACGTCCAGCCGGGTTGAAACCCGTGTTGCGCATCCCCGGCGCGTCCCGGGCCGAGCCCGGTGGCATGAATATCTCTTCCAGCAAGGAATGAAAGGTGAATGACTCAGTGATCGACTGCGATGTCGCGATCATCGGCGCCGGCTCGGCCGGTTTGCCGGCCTACCGCGAAGTCCTCAGGGCCGGCCTCAGGCCCCTGCTGATCGAGGGCGGGCCGCACGGCACCATGTGCGCCCGGGTGGGCTGCATGCCGTCGAAGCTGCTGATCGCAGCGGCCCAGGCGGTGGCCGACATGCGTCATGCCGACGGTTTCGGCATCCGCATGGATGCTCCGCCGCGTGTGGACGGCGCGGCCGTGATGGATCGCGTGCGGCGCGAGCGCGACCGTTTCGTGGGGTTCGTGGTGGATGACGTCCAGGCCATGCCGGCCGATCATCGGCTCGATTCCCCCGTGGAGTTCCTGCGCGATGGCGTGCTGCGGGCCGGCGATGGCCGCGAGGTGCATGCCCGGCGCATCATCCTGGCGACCGGCACGCGGCCGAACGTGCCGGACCTGTACCAGCCGTTGGGCGATCTGGCGATCGTGAACGACGACGTGTTCGACTGGCACGACCTGCCGCGCAGCGTGCTGGTCGTCGGCTCCGGAGTGATCGGGGTGGAGCTGGGCCTGGCGCTGGCGCGCCTGGGCGTACGGGTGCGGGTGCTGAACCGTTCCGACAGCTTTGCCCATTTGTCCGATCCCCGGGTGCGGGCCGTTGCGGTCGATCTGCTGGCACCCGAACTGTCGCTGGTGCAGCGCGCCCGGGTTGTCACTGTGCGCCGTGAAGGCGACCAGGCCGTGGTGGGCTGGTCGGCGGACGGCGGCCCCGAGACGGTCGAGCGCTTCGACCGCGTGCTGTTGACGGCCGGCCGCAGCCCGGCCCTGGATGCGCTTCACCTGGAACGCACCACGATGCCGCTGGACGAACGCGGCCGGCCGCGCTTCGATCCGGCCACGCTGCAGGTCCACGGACAGCCGGTGTTCATGGCGGGTGACGTCACCGGCCGCCATGCCATCCAGCACGAGGCATCCGACGATGGCCGGGTGGCAGGCCGCAATGCCGCTGCCTGGCCCGACGTGCGCGCGTTGCCGCGCCGCGCCCCCATGGCGGTGGTGTTCAGCGATCCGCAGATCATGCAGGTGGGTGGCGGCCATGCCGCGCTGGACGATCCCGATGCGGTTGCCATCGGCGAAGTCGACTGGACGCGCCAGGGCCGTTCACGGGTCATGCTGCGCAATCGGGGCCTGCTGCGCGTCTACATGCGGAAATCCGACCAGGGCTTCCTGGGAGCGGAAATGGTGGGGCCGGATGCCGAGCACGTCGCCCACCTGCTGGCCTGGGCCCTGCAGATGAAGCTGACGGTACCGGACATGCTGAACCTGCCGTTCTATCATCCGACCATCGAAGAGGGCATCCGCACGGCGCTGCGCGACGCCGTGCGGCAGTCTGCGGCCTAGTGCAGCAGCGGCTTCAGGGCGGCGAGCAGCTCTTCCTGGGACTCGCCGTCGGCGGCCAGCCATACGGCCTTGCCCTTCTGGTCGAAGGCGTAGATGCCCCGGCTGTGGGCGACTTCGTAGGGTGCGTCCGGGTGCTCGGGATCGGGGCTTTGGATCTGGTAGGCGACCCGGTAGCGGCGGGCGAGCGCCGCAATGGCCTTTTCGTCGCCCGTCAGGCCGATCGCATGGGGATCGAACTGATCCACGTAGGCCTGCAGGATGTCGGGCGTGTCGCGGTGAGGATCGACGCTGACGAACAGGATGCGCACCTGGTCGGCCTGGGGGCCCAGGGCTTCGGTCACCTGGGCCAGCTGGGCCATGGTCGTCGGGCAGATGTCGGGGCAACTGGCGTAGCCGAAGAACATCAGCACCACCTTGCCGGCAAATGCCTGCTGGGTGACGGTCGTGCCGCCCGCGCCCTGCAGCGAGAATTTCAGATCGGGCAGGAAGCCGCGCACCGGATGGACGGCGGCCAGGGACAGCCCCAGGCTGCCCGCCCACAAGGCCAGGCCTGCCAGAAAATGCCGTGCGAGGCGGCTTTTGTTGCCGCCGGACCGGGCTGCAGCGTGGGTGGATGGCTGGCGCATGTCACGTCTCCACCAGGCCGCTATGTCGCAGCAGCGCGTCGATGCTGGGATCACGGCCGCGGAAGGCCCTGAAGGATTCGGCGGCCGGGCGTGAACCGCCGACGGCGATGATCTCGTCCAGATAACGGCGGCTGGTGGCCGGGTCGAACACGTCGCGCGTGCCATCCGGCCCTGGCCTGGCGGCTTCCTCGAAGGCGGCGAAGGCGTCCGCCGAGAGGACTTCGGCCCACTTGTAGCTGTAGTAGCCGGCGCCGTAGCCGCCCGCGAACAGGTGCGAGAAGGCGTGCGGGAAACGGTGCCAGGCGGGAGGAATCAGCAGCGCCACTTCCTGGCGGACCTGGTCCAGGGTGTCCAGCACTTCGCTGATCGACAGGCCGCTGGTCCGGGTGTGGATCAGCATGTCGAACAGCGCGAATTCAACCTGGCGCAGGGTCTGCAGACCGCTCTGGAAGTTGCGGGCGGCGATCATCCTGTCGTACAGGTCTCGGGGCAGGGGGGCGCCGGTATCCACGTGGCGGGTAAGGGACTGCAGCACATCCCATTCCCAGCAGAAATTTTCCATGAACTGCGAAGGCAGCTCGATGGCGTCCCATTCGACGGCGGCAAAGGCCGCTGCACCGGGATCGTCCACGCGCGACAGCAGCGTATGCATGGCGTGGCCGCTTTCGTGGAACAGGGTGATCACATCGTCATGGGACAGCAGGGCTTCGCGGCCGTCCTGAGGCGAGGGGAAATTGCAGGTCAGCCATGCCAGGGGCGTGTGCAGGCACTCGCCGTGCACGCGGCGGCTGCGCTCGCTGTCCACCCAGGCGCCACCCTGCTTGCCGGGACGGGCGTACAGGTCCACGCCCAGGCGGCCGAGCTCCCGGCCTTCGGCATCCAGCACGCGGTAGATGCGGGCATCGGCGTGCCAGGCCGGCACGTCTGAGACTTCCAGGCGCGCGCCGAACAGGGTATGGATGACCCGGAACAGCCCGTTCAGCACCTGGGACTCGGTGAAGTAGGGACGCAGTTCCTCGTCGGAATAGGCGTAGCGGCTTTCACGCAGGCGTTCCGAAGCGTAGGCGATATCCCAGGGTTCCAGGGGCTCGATTCCGAGTTCGCGCGCTGCGAAGGCACGTAATTCGTCCAGATCGCGCTGGGCACTGGGCCGGGCGCGGGCGGCAAGCTCGCGCAGGAAGTCCAGCACCTGGCCGGCGCTGTCGGCCATGCGGGTTTCCAGGCGCAGGCTGGCGAAATCCGTGTGGCCCAGCAGGGCGGCTTCCTCGGCCCTCAGGGCCAGCAGCGACTCGATGGATTCGGAGTTGTCGAAGGCCGGATCGCCCTGGTCCGAGGCCCGGGTGGCATGCGCGCGGTACAGCGTCTGGCGCAGCTCGCGATCCCGGGCGTGCAGCATGACCGGCAGGTAGCAGGGCATGTGCAGCGTCAGTTTCCAGCCGGTTTCGCCTGCCGTCCTGGCGGCCTGGGCCGCGGCGGCGATGACGTCGGCTGGCAGGCCGTCCAGGCGGGTTTCGTCGGTGATCAGCAGGGACCAGCCGTCGGTGGCGTCGAGCACGTTTTCGGAAAACTTCTGGGACACTTGCGCCTGCAGTTCGGCATTGCGGGCGTAGGTCTCGCGTGCGGCGCCTTCCAGTTCGACCCCGCTCAGGCGGAAATCGCGCAGCGCCAGTTCGACGATGCGGCGGCGGGCCGGAGTCAGCCCGGCAAACGCAGGGCTTGCCTTCAGTGCGCGATAACGTTCGTACAGGCCGCGATGCAGCCCCACCCAGGTGGAGAATTCGCTCATCAGCGGCAGGCAGGCGTTGTAGGCGGCCCGCAGCTCGGGCGTGTTGACCACGCTGTTCAGGTGCCCGGCGATGGCCCAGGCGCGGTGCAGGCGCTCGGAAGGCGTTTCGACGGCTTCGACCAGATTGTTCCAGTCTGGCGGTTCGGTGCAGGCGGCGGCAGTCTCGATCGCAGCGCGCGAGGCTTCGATCAGCTCGCGTACGGCGGGTTCGATATGCTCGGGCCTGACGGCGGCGTAGTCCACGAATGCCTCGGCCGGGACGAGGAGAGGGTTGCCGGCAGTGCGGGTGCTGTTCATGCGAGCCAAGATGGGGATTGCACCCCTGTTTTTCAAGAGCGGGAACCGCCGGGTGGGGCGCCGGCCCGCTCCCCGGAATCGGGACGGGCGGCGGCGCTGACGGCATGCCGTCCCGGGCTGCGAAGCCCGCCTGCCGCCCGGTTTATTCGGCGCTTCCCCGCTGAGTGCGTTCGGCAGCCTCGATGGTGTTGACCAGCAGCATGGCGATGGTCATGGGGCCCACGCCTCCGGGCACGGGCGTGATGGCAGAGGCGACCGCCGCTGCCGAATCGAAGTCCACGTCGCCGACCAGCTTGCCCGACTCCAGCCGGTTGATGCCCACGTCGATCACGACCGCGCCCGGCTTGATCATGTCCCCCGTGACGATGCCCGGCTTGCCCGTGGCGACCACCAGCACGTCGGCCCGGCGGGTCTGTGCGCCCAGGTCGCGGGTCTTGGAATTGCACAGCGTCACGGTGGCGCCGGCCGCCAGCAGCAGCATGGCCATGGGTTTGCCGACGATGTTGCTGGCCCCCACGATCACGGCCTCGGCGCCACGCAGGGAGACGTTTTCCGATTCCAGCATCTTCATCACGCCGTAGGGCGTGCAGGGGCGGAACAGGGGACGGCCGGTCATCAGCAGGCCGGCATTGCTGACATGGAATCCGTCCACGTCCTTGGCCGCGCTGATGGTCTCGATCACCAGGCCGGTGTCGATGTGCCCCGGCAGGGGCAGCTGGACCAGGATGCCGTGAATGGCCGGATCGGCGTTGAGCGCCTCGATGACGTCCAGCAGTTCGCCTTCGGGCGTGTCGGCGGCCAGCGGGATGACGCGCGAATGCATGCCGGCCGCCGTGCAGGCGGCGGCCTTGTTGCGCACGTAGACCTGGGAGGCGGGATCCTCGCCGACCAGCACGACCGCCAGCCCCGGCGTGATGCCCTGGGCCTTGAGTGCGCGCACGCGTTCTGCCACCTCGCCGCGCACCCGGGCGGACAGGGCCTTGCCGTCGATGATGCGAGCGCTCATGTCAGGCTTCCTCGGCGCGGGCCAGGGCGATCTTCATCAGATCTGCAACGGTGGTGACCTCGAGCTTTTCCATGATGTTGGCGCGGTGCGCTTCGACGGTCTTGATGCTGATGTTCAGGTCGCCGGCGATCTGCTTGTTCAGGCGGCCGGCCACGATGCGTTCCAGCACCTGCTGTTCGCGGGCCGTGAGCCGGCTGAGCACGGCCTGCTGGTCGCGCTGGGCGTGGGCTTCGCGCACGCGTTCGCGGGCCTGTTCCAGCATGCTGGCCACCAGGGCGCGCAGGTCGGCTTCGTTGAAGGGCTTTTCCAGGAAGTCCACGGCGCCCTTTTTCATGGTGGAGACCGCCATCGGCACGTCGCCGTGCCCCGTGATGAACACGATGGGCAGCGGCGCCTTGCGGGCGATCAGGGTTTCCTGCAGTTCCAGCCCGCTCATGCCGGGCATGCGGATGTCGGCGATCAGCACGCCGACCTGCTCGGGATCGTAGGCGGCGAGGAATTCTTCGGCCCCCGCGAAGCTGCGTACGTTGTAGCCGTTGGCTTCGAGCAGCCAGCGCAGGGAATCGCGAACCGCTTCGTCGTCATCGACGATGTAGATGGTGCTGGAGAGTTGGGTGTCGCTCATGCGTGCTGTTCCTCCGTGATGTCCGTGGTCTGGGAGCGGGGCGGGGCCTTGGGCAGGGTGAAGCGGAATATGGTCCCGCCTTCCGGATTGGGACTGGCCCACAGGCGCCCGTGATGCGATTCGATGATGGTACGGCAAATGTTCAGACCCATGCCCAGGCCTTCGGACTTGGTGCTGTAGAAGGGCTCGAAAAGCCGTTCCGGATTGCGCAGGCCATGGCCGTGATCGATGACGGCGATTTCGACCAGGGGGGGCTGATCGGTGATCCGCAAGTGCAGGCTGCGGCATTCGCTGTGTTCCATGGCCTCGACGCCGTTCTTCAGCAGGTTCAGCAGGACCTGCTCGATGAGGATGGGGTCAGCCAGGACTTCGGGCATGGGATCGGGCAGGTTCTGGACGATCTCGATGCTGCGCTTGCGGGCGTCGATATCGGCGAATCCGACGGCGTTCTCCACGATCCGGCCCAGGCCCACGGCCTGGCGCCGCGGCTCGCTGCGCTTCACGAATTCGCGGATGCGGCTGATGATCTTGCCGGCGCGCTCGGCCTGCTGGGAGGCCTTTTCCAGGGCCTGGATCAGCGATTCGGTGGAGGCCTTGCCCGACTTGAGCATCGCCACGGCCGCCATATTGTAGTTACTGATGGCCGTCAGCGGCTGGTTCAGTTCGTGCGCCAGGGACGAGGCCATTTCGCCCATCGTGGTCAGGCGGCTGGTGAGCTGGGCCTTTTCCTGCTGGATGCGGGATTCTTCCTCGTGCTTGCGGCGTTCGGTGATGTCGCGCGCCACCTGCAGGCGCACGCGGCGGGAATCGGTCCAGGCCAGCATCCGGTGGTGGACCTCGAACCAGCGCTGGGCCGTGGGCGAGAACAGCTCCATGGTCTCGTCGGTGAACCGGCCCAGGCGGCCGCCCAGCAGTTCCGAGTGGCCGCCGGTCTGGGCGCCGAACAGGCGCCGGTAGGTGCGGTTGGCAAACAGCAGTTCCAGGCCCTCGGGCGTATCGGCCACGACGGAGATCGCATCGTCCAGGCCTTCGAGCACGGTCATGAAGCGCTCGTGCGCGGCGGTCAGGGCTTCGCGGATGCGCTTGGGCTCCGTGATGTCGGTCATGGATGTCATCCAGCCGATCTGCTCGCCCTTGGGGTCGCGCAGGGGCGAGACGTACATGCGCGCGGTGAAGCGCGAGCCGTCGCGCCGCTGGGCCTCGATTTCCAGGCCGCTGCTGGGAGTGCGGCCCGACAGCAGCTGGGCCAGGGTCTCGCGGTGATGGTCGTGGCGCCCCGGCAGCCAGTAGGGGAAGGGGGCCGTGCGCCCGATCAGGTCGGCCTCGTTCCAGCCGATCATGCGGCAGAACGCCGGGTTCACGTAGGCGATGCGGCCCTGCATGTCGAACACGCGCATGCCGGTGGACATGGAATTTTCCATGGCGCGCCGGAAGCCGGTCTCGGCGATCAGGGCGGCCTCGGCCTGGGTGCGGAAGCGCGTGTAGCGCCACAGCGCCAGCAGGCTGAATACGATCACCAGCGACAGGGCGAACACCACCATCATCAGGCGCTGCTGGCGGGTTTCCTGATCGATGGTGACGAACATCACGCTGTCGCTTTGCAGGCGCTGCAGCCAGATGAAGGCGCCCATGACGCAGAGATAGAGCACGAGCACGATCGCCGGCGTCAGCCAGTACAGGCGGCGACTGTGCCGAGCATGCTCGTAAAACGTCGTCGGAATCAGGGACTTGCGATTCGAGGAAGCCATGGACGTGAGAATATCGCGATTGCATCATTTTAGACATGAAAGCCGCATTCAATTTTTCACATAATAAAAATACATATCATCTGATGAAATTTTGCTTGTGCTGACGCGGGCTCTTTCCTAGAATGGCTGTAAGTGTCGGCAACCGGGGTACGTTCGTGCCCCGGGTCTCCGTTGCGGTGCCGCCGGCGCATGTTTCCCCTCTCTCTTCACCGGGCTGGCGCGATGTGTGGTCGCGTCATCGAACCACACCACAGGAGACACACACCATGTCCTCTCTCGAACAAGTCCACGACGTGGCGACGGTGGACGTCGATCAGCAGGAAACCCAGGAATGGATCGACGCGCTGGAAGCCGTCCTCGATCGTGAGGGCGCGGAACGCGCCCACTACCTGATCGAGCGCCTGATCGACCTGGCCCGCCGCAGTGGCGCCCACATCCCCTATTCGCTGAACACGGCCTACGTCAACACCATTCCCCCGGGGCTGGAGCCTCCGCATCCGGGCAACATGGTGCTCGAAGAGCGCATCCGTTCCTATATCCGCTGGAACGCCATGGCCATGGTGGTCAAGGCCAACAAGGTCGAACCGCCTGATGGCGGCAGCCTGGGCGGCCACATTGCGTCCTTCGCCTCGCTGGCGACCATGATCGAGTGCGGCCAGAACCACTTCTGGCACGCCGAGTCGCCCGACCACGGCGGCGACCTGATCTACTTCCAGGGCCATTCGTCGCCCGGCATGTACGCACGCGCCTACCTCGAAGGCCGCCTGACGGAAGAGAACCTGAATTATTTCCGCCAGGAAGTCGGCGGCAAGGGCAAGGGGCTGTCTTCCTATCCGCACCCGAAGCTGATGCCCGATTTCTGGCAGTTCTCCACGGTGTCGATGGGCCTGGGGCCGATGATGGCCATCTATCAGGCCCGTTTCCTGAAATACCTGCATGCCCGCGGGCTGGCCAACACGGCCGAACGCAAGGTCTGGGTCTTCGTGGGCGACGGCGAGATCGACGAACCCGAAACCCTCGCTGCCATCGGCCTGGCCGCGCGTGAAAAGCTCGACAACCTGATTTTCGTCGTCAACTGTAACCTGCAGCGCCTGGACGGCCCGGTGCGTGGCAACGGCAAGATCATCCAGGAACTCGAAGGCGCCTTCCGCGGCAACGGCTGGAATGTGCTCAAGCTGATCTGGGGCGGCTACTGGGATCCGCTGTTCGCCCGCGACAAGGAAGGCATCCTGCGCCGCATCATGGAAGAGACCGTGGACGGCGAATACCAGGCCTACAAGGCCAATGACGGCAAGTTCGTGCGTGAAAAGTTCTTCGGCAAGCATCCCAAGCTGCTGGAAATGGTCAGCCGCATGAGCGACGAGGACATCTGGCGCCTGAACCGGGGCGGGCACGACCCGCACAAGGTCTACGCGGCCTTCGCCGCCGCCGCCGGGCACAAGGGCCAGCCTTCGGTCATCCTGGCCAAGACCATCAAGGGCTACGGCATGGGCCACGTCGGTCAGGCCAAGAACCCCACCCACCAGCAAAAGAAGCTGGACATCGATTCGGTGCGCGAATTCCGCGACCGCTTCAACATCCCCATCCCGGACGACAAGCTCGAAGAGATCCCCTTCTTCAAGCCGGCGGAAGACTCTCCGGAAATGAAGTACCTGCACGAGCATCGCAAGGCGCTCGGCGGCTACCTGCCGCACCGCCGCCGCAAGGCCGACCAGTCGCTGCCGGTGCCGCCCCTGGATGCCTTCAAGGCCGTGCTCGAGCCCACTGCCGAGGGCCGCGAGATTTCCACCACCCAGGCATTCGTGCGGGTGCTGAACCAGATCCTGCGCGACAAGGACCTGGCGCCGCGCGTCGTGCCCATCCTGGTGGACGAGTCCCGCACCTTCGGCATGGAAGGCCTGTTCCGCCAGATCGGCATCTACGCCCCCGAAGGCCAGAAGTACGTGCCGGTGGACAAGGGCCAGGTGATGTACTACCGCGAAGCCGAGAACGGCCAGCTGCTGCAGGAAGGCATCAACGAGGCCGGCGGCTTCAGCTCGTGGATCGCGGCGGCGACGTCGTATTCCGTCAGCAACTGCATCATGATCCCGTTCTTCATCTATTACTCGATGTTCGGGTTCCAGCGGTTCGGCGACCACGCCTGGGCCGCGGGCGACATGCTGGCGCGCGGTTTCGTGCTGGGCGGCACGGCAGGCCGCACCACGCTGAACGGCGAGGGCCTGCAGCACGAGGACGGCCACAGCCACATCCAGGCTTCCCTGATCCCCAACTGCGTGGCCTACGACCCGGCCTTCGCGCACGAAGTCGCCGTCATCATCCGCAGCGGCCTGCAGCGCATGATGCATGACCAGGAAGATGTGTTCTTCTACATCACGGTCATGAACGAGAACTACGCCCAGCCGGGCCTGAAGGCCGGAGACGAGGAAGGCATCCTGAAGGGGATGTACAAGCTCCAGTCCAGCGCCAAGCCCGCCAAGCAGCATGTCCAGCTGATGGGCTCGGGCACGATCCTGCGCGAAGTGCTGGCGGCCCAGGAATTGCTGGAAAAGGACTGGGGCGTGACTTCGGACGTCTGGAGCGTCACCAGCTTCACGGAACTGCGCCGCGACGGCCTGGATGCCGAACGCCACAACCTGCTGCATCCGACCGAGCCTGCCCAGGAATCCTACGTGACCCGCCAGCTCAAGGACACCAAGGGGCCCATCGTCGTTTCCACCGACTACATCAAGGCCTATGGCGACATGATCCGCCCCTTCGTGCCGCAAGGACGCGCCCTCAAGGTCCTGGGGACCGACGGCTTCGGCCGTTCGGACTTCCGTTCCGAACTGCGCAAGCACTTCGAGATCGACCGCCATTTCGTGGTCCTGGCCGCCCTGCGCAGCCTGGCCGATGAAGGCGCCATCGACATCAAGAAATGCGCCGAGGCGATCGCCAAGTACGGCATCGACCCCGAAAAGGCCAACCCGCACTACGCCTGAGGAGGACGCACAACATGAGCAATATCGTGGAAATCAAGGTCCCCGACATCGGCGATTTCGACGCGGTTGAAGTGATCGAGATCCTGGTGGCCGCAGGCGACAAGATCGAGGCTGAGCAGAGCCTGATCACGGTCGAGTCCGACAAAGCCTCCATGGAAATCCCGGCCTCGCAGGGCGGGGTGGTCAAGGCGGTCAAGGTCAAGCTGGGCGACAAGGTCAAGGAAGGCTCGGTCATCCTGGAAGTCGAGGCTTCGGGTGCGGCGACCGGGCAGGCTGCGTCCGCCCCGGCGGCCGCTGCCGCGCCGGCCCCGGCTCCGACCGCTGCGCCGGCTCCGGCGCCTGCGTCCGCGGCAGCTGCGGCGCCGGCCACCTCGGGCGGGCTGCAGCCCGTGGTCGTGCCCGACATCGGCGATTTCGACGCGGTCGAAGTCATCGAGATCCTGGTCAATGTGGGCGATACCATCCAGGCCGAGCAAAGCCTGATCACCGTGGAATCCGACAAGGCCTCCATGGAAATCCCGGCCTCGGTGGGCGGGGTGGTCAAGGAAATCAAGGTCAAGCTGGGCGACAAGGTCTCCCAGGGCGCGGAAATCCTGGTCGTGGAAGCGACCGGCGGTGCACCCCAGGCGGCGGCTCCTGCTGCTGCAGCACCGGCCCCCGCCCCGGCGCCTGCCCCGGCCGAAGCGGCGCCCAAGGCCGCTGCCGCACCGGCCCCGGCTTCGGCGCCGTCTTCCATGGCGTCCGTCGCCCCCGAGCGCACGTCTCCGACGGCATCCTTCGCCGAGGCCGAGGTGCCCCTGCGCAATCTGCCGCACGCCTCGCCCTCGGTGCGCAAGTTCGCCCGCGAACTGGGCGTGAACCTGGCCCAGGTCAGCGGCAGCGGCCCCAAGAACCGCATCACGGTCGACGACGTGCGTGCCTACGTGAAGCAGGCCCTGGCTACCGGCGGCGCGAGCCCCGTGGGCTCGACCGTGTCGGCGGAAGGTGGCTTCAGCGTGCTGGGCTGGCCCAAGGTCGACTTCGCCAAGTTCGGCGAGATCCAGACGAAGCCCCTGTCGCGCATCAAGAAGATATCGGGCGCGAACCTGCATCGCAACTGGGTCATGATTCCGCACGTCACCAACAATGACGTGGCCGACATCACCGAACTGGAAGCCCTGCGCCAGCAGCTGAACGCGGAAAACAAGAAGTCCGGCGTCAAGGTCACCATGCTGGCCTTCCTGATCAAGGCCGTGGTCGCAGCCCTGAAGAAGTACCCTGAATTCAACGCCTCGCTGGACGGCGACAACCTGGTGCTCAAGCACTACTTCCACATCGGCTTCGCAGCCGACACGCCCAACGGCCTGGTGGTTCCGGTGATCCGGGACGCCGACAAGAAGGGCGTGCTGGAACTGGCGGCGGAAACGGCCGAACTCGCCGGCCTGGCCCGCGAAGGCAAGCTCTCGCCTTCCCAGATGCAGGGCGGCTGCTTCTCGATCTCGTCCCTGGGCGGGATCGGCGGCACGGACTTCACGCCCATCATCAATGCGCCCGAAGTCGCCATCCTCGGCGTGTCGCGTTCGGCCATGCAGCCGGTCTGGGACGGCAAGGCCTTCCAGCCCCGCCTGATGCTGCCGCTGTCGCTGTCCTACGATCACCGCGTGATCGACGGGGCCGCCGCGGCGCGCTTCAATGCCTACCTGGCTGGCCTGCTGGCGGATTTCCGCCGCATCATCCTGTAAGGGGGACGAGATGAGCATCGTCGATCTGAACGTCCCCGACATCGGCGATTTCGACGCAGTCGAAGTCATCGAGATCCTGGTCAAGGCGGGCGATACCGTCCAGGCCGAGCAGAGCCTGATCACCGTGGAATCCGACAAGGCCTCCATGGAGATTCCGGCCGAGCAGGGCGGGGTGGTGAAGGAAATCCTCGTGAAGCTGGGCGACAAAGTCTCCCAGGGCACACCGATCATCCGCATCGAGGCGGCCGACGGTGTCGCGGCGCCAGCCCAGGCTCCGGCTGCAGCCGCACCGGCCCCGGCCCCGGCCCCGACACCGGCGCAGGCGGCACCGGCCGCTCCGGCTCCGGCGCCCGCGCAGTTCTCGGGCACGGCCGAGGGCGAATACGACGTCCTGGTGCTGGGCGCGGGCCCCGGCGGCTATTCGGCCGCTTTCCGCGCAGCCGACCTGGGCCTGAAAGTCGTCCTGGTGGAACGCTACGCCACCCTGGGCGGGGTCTGCCTGAATGTGGGCTGCATCCCGTCCAAGGCGCTGCTGCATACCGTCGGCGTGCTGGAAGAAGCCAAGTCCATGGCGGCCCACGGCATCGCCTTCGGCGAGCCGGTGATCGACCTGGACAAATTGCGCGGCTACAAGGATTCCGTGGTGGGCAAGCTCACCGGCGGCCTGGCCGGCATGGCCAAGGCCCGCAAGGTCACGGTCATCCAGGGCGTGGGCACCTTTGCCGATCCGCACCACCTCACGGTGGCCAAGGCCGACGGCGGCCAGACGACGATCAGGTTCGCCTCGGCCATCATCGCGGCCGGCAGCCAGTCCGTGAAGCTGCCGTTCCTGCCGGAAGACCCCCGCATCGTCGATTCCACCGGCGCGCTGGCCCTGAAATCGGTGCCCGGCCGCATGCTGATCATCGGCGGCGGCATCATCGGCCTGGAAATGGGCACGGTCTATTCCGCGCTGGGCGCCCGGCTGGACGTGGTGGAAATGCTGCCCACCCTGATGACCGGCGCCGACCGAGACCTGGTCAAGGTCTGGGACAAGATGAACGCCAGGCGCTTCGACCATGTCATGCTCAACACCAAGACGGTCGCCGCCGAAGCCAAGGATGACGGCATCTGGGTCACCTTCGAGGGCGAGGCTGCCCCCAAGGAACCCCAGCGCTACGATCTGGTGCTGCAGGCCGTCGGCCGTTCGCCCAATGGCAAGAAGATCGGCGCCGAGAACGCCGGCGTGGCGGTGTCCGACCGGGGCTTCATCGCGGTGGACAAGCAGATGCGCACCAATGTGCCGCACATCTACGCCATTGGCGACATCGTGGGCCAGCCCATGCTGGCGCACAAGGCGGTCCACGAGGCCCATGTGGCCGCGGAAGCCATCGCCGGGCACAAGGCCTTCTTCGATGCGCGCGTGATTCCTTCGGTGGCCTACACCGACCCCGAGGTGGCCTGGGTGGGCCTGACCGAGGAAGCGGCCAAGAAAGACGGCATTGCCGTCAAGAAGGGCCTGTTCCCCTGGCAGGCTTCGGGCCGCGCCATCGCCAACGGCCGCGACGAAGGCTTCACCAAGCTGCTGTTCGATGCGGAAACCGGCCGGATCCTGGGCGGCGGGATCGTCGGCACGCACGCGGGCGATCTGATCGGCGAAATCGTCCTGGCCATCGAAATGGGAGCGGATTCCGTGGACATCGGCAAGACCATCCATCCGCACCCGACGCTCGGGGAGTCGGTCGGCATGGCCGCCGAGGTTGCCGACGGGCATTGCACCGACGTGCCGCCGGCCCGGAAGAAGTAGCTTTCCCTGCACTGCGCGTCCCACGGCCTGCCAGGGACCTCCTTGCAGGCGGTAGGGGTGCCGGCATGTCCCGCAACGGCAGGTGCTAATATCGGCACCTGCCGTTTTTCTTTCATCCCTGATTCCTTTCCATGTCCTCTTCTGCTCCTGCCCAGGGCGCCGCGCTCGCCGACTGGCTGGTCTATCTCGAAACCCTGCACCCGAAAGCCATCGACCTGGGATTGGACCGCATCCGGGCCGTCGCCGGGCGTCTTGGCCTGTCCCTGGACTGCGTCAAGATCACCGTGGCCGGCACCAACGGCAAGGGTTCCACCTGCGCCATGCTCGAAGCCATGCTGCTCACCGCGGGCTACAAGGTCGGCAAGTACACCTCGCCCCATCTGCTGCGCTTCAACGAGCGCATCCGCGTGAACGGCGAGGAAGCCTCGGACACGGACATCGTGGCGCAGTTCGAGCGCATCGAGGACGCCCGGGACGGCATCACGCTGACCTATTTCGAAATGACCACGCTGGCGGCTCTGCTGATGTTCCAGGCCGCCCGGCTGGATGTCGTGGTGCTGGAAGTCGGCCTTGGCGGGCGGCTGGATGCGGTCAACCTGATCGATACCGACTGCGCCATCCTGACCAGCGTGGATCTGGACCACATGCAGTACCTGGGCAATACCCGCGAGGCGATCGGCCTGGAAAAGGCCCACATATTCCGTCCTGGCAAGCCCGCCATCTGCGCCGATCCGGTGCCGCCCGAGACCGTGATCGATCACGCCGAGGCGATCGGCGCCGACCTGTGGCGCGTCGGGATCGATTTCAACTATTCCGGCGATCGTCAGCAATGGGCCTACGGCGGCCGCGCGCAGCGCCGGAATGCGCTGGGCTATCCCGCCCTGCGCGGTGCCAACCAGCTGCTGAACGCATCGGCGGCCTTGGCCGCCCTCGAGGCCTTGCGCGACCGCCTGGTGGTCACGCAGCAGGACGTGCGCCAGGGCCTGCTGCACGTCAGTCTGCCGGGCCGGATGCAGATTCTGCCCGGATTGCCGGCCACCATCCTGGATGTGGGACACAACCCGCATGCCATCTCGGCGCTGGGCCAGAATCTCGACAGCATGGGCCACTATCCGCACACCTACGCGGTGGTCGGCATGTTGCGCGACAAGGACATCGAGGCCACGCTGTCGCGCCTGACGCGGCGGGTGGACCGCTGGCTGTGCGCCACCCTGGGTGGCCCGCGCGGCACCACCGCGCAGGAATTGGCCGCCATCGTGCATCGCATCAGTGGCGACCAGGCGCCCGTGGATCCCTTCATCGCCCAGACCAGCGAAATCTCCCGCCCCGCGGGCGAGCACAAGCCCGGCGTGCGGGCCACGCCCCGGCCCGCCGTGGCAGCCCGGGACGTGCAGGTTTCCACCTTTGACAGTCCGGAACAAGCCTTTGCAGAAGCCAGGAGACTGGCGACCGACAATGATAGAATCCTCGTGTTCGGATCGTTTGCCACTGTCGGGCCGGTGCTCGAGGTCCTGCGCCGCGAGGGCAGGGATGTCCTCGTCTGACGGGATCATGAGGCCGATCCGCCACTTTTGATGGGTTGGCTGCACGATGCTTTTTCGCAAGGGAACCGAAACGGGACAACGCGCACCGGCACGATCCGCCGGTACCGAAGCCCAACTCCGCGAATTGCGCGTAAAAGCCCGCCGCCGCCTGATCGGCGCCCTGGCGCTGGTGCTGGCTGCCTTCATCGTCGTGCCCTGGCTGTTCGACGAACCCGTCTCCGACGACGCGCAAGCGCCGATCGTGGTGCCGGCGCCGGTCGCCGGCCTGCCGCCCGTCACCGAACCCCCGGTCTCCCAGCCCGACGCGGCTGCATCGGGCGGTACGGTCCAGGCCGAACCCCAGCCCGAGCCGGCCGCTCCGGCCGCGCCTGAATCCCCCGTGCCGTCACAGGCTGCCTCCCAGGGCCAGCCGCCTGTCCAGGCCACGCCTGAACCGGCGCCCGCCAGTCCCGTCCGGACGCAGCCCGAGCCCGCCCCGGAAAAGCCCGCTACCGAGCCTGCCCGATCCGCCGAGCGCCCGTCGCAGGACAAGCCCGCCACCCAGGCGCCTGCGGGCCGCACCGACGACGGCTCCGTCGCCCTGGCCCTGCTGGCCGGCAAGACGCCTTCGGAAGCCCGGACCGAGACCCGGCCGGCCGCCGGGGGACGCTACTATCTCCAGGTCGCCGCCTACACGACAGAGCAGGACGCCCTGGCACGGCGCGACAGCCTGCGCCAGGCGGGCGTCACCGACGCCTACGTCGAGCGCGGCCAGTCCAACGGCCGCACCGTCTACCGGCTGCGGGTGGGGCCCTTCGGCTCCCACGAGGCTGCCCAGGCGGCCCAGACCCGGCTGCGGGCGCTGGGCTACCAGAACGGCCTGATCTCCGGCAAGTGACCAGCTTCGACTACTTCGTCCTGGCCGTCGTGGCCATCTCGGCCTTGATCGGGCTGTTGCGCGGTTTCCTGCGCGAAGTCCTGTCGCTGGTCGCCTATGTCGCCGCCTTCGTGGCCGCCATCTGGTGGGGGCCCGCTGCGTCGGACTGGCTGCTGGGCCTGATCGACAATGGCCTGCTGCGGACGCTGGCTGCCTACGGCGCGGTCTTCATCCTGGCGCTCCTGCTGATCGGCCTGCTGAACATGGCGCTGGGTGCGCTGGTGGACCGTACCGGCCTGACGCCGGCCGACCATGGCCTGGGCGCAGTGTTCGGCGCGGTGCGCGGCATCGTCCTGGTCCTCGCCCTGGTGGGGCTGGCGGGCTACACTCAGCTCCCCCAGGAACCCTGGTGGCGCGATGCGCGCACCTCCGCGGCCGCCGTCCGGGGTTTCCAACAAGTCAAATCGTTGCTGCCGACCCAGGTGGCGGAACTGCTTCCCTACTAGCCGGAATTCATTCTTATGTGCGGAATCGTGGGTGTGATGGGGCGCAGCCCCGTCAATCAACTGATCTATGACAGCCTGCTGCTGCTGCAGCACCGGGGCCAGGACGCGGCCGGCATCGCCACCGCGCACGACCAATTCTTCAGCATGCACAAGGCCCACGGCCTGGTGCGTGACGTGTTTCGCACGCGCAACATGCGGGCGCTGCCCGGGAACCGGGGCCTGGGGCAGGTGCGCTACCCCACGGCGGGTTCCAGCGCCAGCGTGGACGAGGCCCAGCCCTTCTACGTGAACGCGCCGTTCGGGATCACGTTCGTGCACAACGGCAACCTGACCAATTGGCGCGAACTGCGCGAATCCCTGTTCAAGCACGACCGGCGCCACATCAACACCAATTCAGATTCCGAGGTCCTGCTCAACGTCTTCGCGCACGAACTGCAGCAGGCGTCCAACGGCGTCACCCTGGACGCGCACGCAGTATTCCAGGCCGTGCGCGCGGTGCATCGGCGCGCCAAGGGGGCCTACGCGGTCATCGCCGACATCAGCAGTTTCGGGCTGGTGGCGTTCCGCGACCCGCACGGCATCCGGCCCCTGTGTCTGGGGCGGCACGATACGGAATCCGGCCCCGAATGGATGCTGGCTTCCGAATCCGTGGCCCTGACGGGCAGCGGATTCACCCTGGTGCGCGACATCGCCCCCGGCGAGGCCGTCGTGATCACCGAAGACGGCGAGCTCAGCACCGAGGCCTGTGCCGAACCGGGGCAGGCGTGGACGCCCTGCATTTTCGAATACGTCTATTTCGCCCGCCCCGATTCCATGATGAACGGGATCTCGATCTACGACGCGCGCCTGCACATGGGAGAATACCTGGCGGACAAGGTGGCCAAGTCCCTGCGCCTGGGCGATGTGGATGTGGTCATGCCGATCCCCGATTCCTCGCGGCCATCGGCCATGCAGCTGGCGGCGCGCCTGGGACTGAATTACCGCGAAGGCTTCATCAAGAACCGCTACGTCGGCCGCACCTTCATCATGCCGGGCCAGGCCGTGCGCAAGAAATCCGTGCGCCAGAAACTCAGCGCCATCGACATGGAATTTCGCGGCAAGAATGTCCTGCTGGTCGATGATTCCATCGTGCGCGGCACCACCAGCCGTGAAATCGTCGACATGGCGCGGGCGGCGGGCGCCAACAAGGTCTTCTTCGCATCGGCGGCGCCGGCCGTCCGCTATCCGAACGTCTACGGCATCGACATGCCGACCCAGGCGGAACTGATCGCCACCGGGCGTGACGAGGCGCAGGTTGCACGCGAGATCGGCGCCGACGGCCTGGTCTACCAGGATCTGGACGATCTGGAACAGTCCCTGCGCGACCTGAATCCCGCCATGCAGTCCTTCGAGTCGTCCTGCTTCAACGGCCGTTATGTCACCGGCGACATCGACGACGCCTACCTGGAGCGCCTGAGCCGCACCCGCGGCCTGCCTCAGCGCTCCGGCGCCATGGCGGCTGCCGAAGACGAAAGCTGAGCCCTCACTCCACGTCGCGCCTTGCAAGGCGCTCCGATTCGCCAGGCGCGGGATATCTCCAGCCGGGGCATCCCTCCACGTCGCGCCTTGCAAGGCGCTCCGATTCGCCAGGCGCGGGATATCTCCAGCCGGGGCATCCCTCCACGTCGCGCCTTGCAAGGCGCTCCGATTCGCCAGGCGCTGATCAGTCCGCAGGGGACTGATCAGCGTCCGGGCTCATCCATAGCGTGGCCAGGGTTAGGGCGGCGCAGATGACGAACAGCGCCAGGCCCCACAGTGCATATTCCACACCCAGCAGACTGACGCGGGCGTCGTTGCAGCTTGCATAGATGCCGAACAGCCAGGGCAGGGCGGCGTCGAGTCCGGACGCCGTGATGAAACGGTCGGCAAAAGTCTGGGCGCAGGAAAACAGCTGTGCAGCCACGCTGTACTGATACCAGGCCGCGGCGATGCCGCATCCCGCCAGGATGGCCGCAGCCACCGCGCCGCCACGCCGCACGATGGCCGGGCCCCAGCCCATGCCGGCCAGCCCGCAGACGGCGGCGATGGCCAGCAGGATCAGCCGCTGCAGCACGCACCAGGCGCAGGGCTTCATGCCGAATGCATGCTGGGAGATCAGGGCGAAGCCCACGGCAGCCAGGCACAGCAGGGAGACGAGGCGCAAGAGACGGTCGGAGCGGGTCAGGGTCATGGCAGAGCCGTGGTCGGGGCCGTGGATGAAAGGAGCGGGGGCGTGTCGCAGGCCGTGCCCAGCGCTTCCAGCACCTGGCGTTCGAATTGTATCTGTCCGCGGGGATGTTCCAGGCCGGAGCCGTCGAGGACGAAGACGTCCTCGACCCGGTCGCCCAGGGTCATGATCTTGGCCATCTTCAGGCTGACGTCGTGGCGGGCGAACACCCGTGCCAGGTCGTGCAGCAGCCCGACGCGGTCGGCCGCCGTGACCGACAGCCGCCAGTTGCCGCCCAGTTCATCGGGCTGCAGCGTGACACTGGGCATGATCGGAAAGGCCCGCGAACGGCGGGATCCCGGATGCGGTGCCGGGGCATCCCGGCGCGCCGCCGGGCGATCGGTCAGCGAGGCGCGCAGCTCGTGTTCGATCAGGGAAGCGTGAGAACGATAGTCGCGGTCGTGCTCGGGCAGCAGCACGATGAAGCTGTCCAGCGCCCAGCCCTGGCGCGTGGTGTGAATGCGCGCGTCCTGGATGCTCAGGCCATGACGGTCGAAATAGGTGCAGATGTCCATGAACAGGTCCGGCCGGTCGGGCGCGTAGGCCAGGACCTGCAGGGCCTCGCTCTGGCCCAGGACGCGGGCGCGCACCACCGGATCCGGTCCCTGGAAGCAGTGGTACAGGTGACGCGTGTGCCAGGCGATCTCGTTGGCATCGTGGCGCAGGAAATAGGCCACGTCCAGTTGCGACCAGAAGGCGTCGCGGCTTTCGTCGCGCAAGCCCATCCGGCGGATTTCCGCGGCGGCGGCATCCTTGCGCAGGGCCAGGATGGTGCGGGTATCGGGCTGCTCGCCCCCCAGGGCCGCCAGCGTGCGGTGGTACAGATCTTCCAGCAGCTTGCCTTTCCAGGAGTTCCAGACCTTGGGGCTGGTGCCGCGGATGTCGGCCACGGTCAGCAGGTACAGGGCAGCCAGCCGGCGCCGGGATCCGACCCGGGCGGCGAACTCGTGGATCACGCGGGGATCGCTCAGGTCGCGCTTCTGGGCCACCTGGGACAGGGTCAGGTGCTCGCGCACCAGGAAGTCCAGCAGTTCGACCGACTCGCGGGGCAGCGCATGGTGGCGGGCGAAACGGCGCACCTCGGCGGCGCCCAGTTGCGAATGATCGCCGCCGCGCCCCTTGGCGATGTCGTGGAACAGTGCCGCGATGTACAGCAGCCAGTGATCGTCCAGGTCGGCGATCAGCTGGCTGGCCAGTGGATATTCCTGGGCATGCTCGGGCATCGTGAAGCGCCGCAGATTGCGGACGACCATCAGGATGTGCTGGTCCACGGTGTAGGCATGGAACAGGTCGTGCTGCATCTGTCCGACGATGCGGCGGAACGGGGGCAGATAGCGTGGCAGGATGTTCCACATCGTCATGTCGCGCAGGGCATGAACGATGCCGCGCGGCTGGCGCAGGATCTGCAGGAACAGCTGGCGGTTGACCGGATCGTCGCGGAATGCCCGATCGATGCGCAGGCGCGCGTGCCACATGGCCCGCAGGGTGCCGGCCGCCATGCCCTGCAGTTCCGGGTGCTGCTGCGTGACCAGGAACACCTTCAGCAGCAGGCTGGGCTTGCGCTCGAAGGCATCCTCGCGGACCAGGGCCAGCCGTCCGCGGCGCACGCAGAAGTCGTCGTCCAGGGCGGCGGCCTTGTCCTGGGTACGGGGAAACAGGTGTTCTTCCAGCGCCAGCATCAGCAGCCGGTTGACCTGGCAGACTACGCGGGCGGCCCAGTAATAGCGCTGCATCAGCAGTTCGCCGGCGCGCCGGTGCGGCTGGTCGACAAAGCCATAGACCCTGGCCAGGCGCGGCTGCAGGTCGAACAGGACGCGGTCCTCGCGGCGCCCGGCCAGCAGGTGGAGCTCGATGCGCAGGCGCTTGAAGGCCTGCTCCGCCCGGCGCAGGGCGCGGAATTCGGCCGAAGTCAGCAGGTCGGTGCGCGCCACGGCACGCCAGGTCGTGCCCAGTCCGGCAGCGCGTGCCAGCCACAGCAGCACCTGCAGGTCGCGCAGGCCACCGGGGGCTTCCTTGCAGTTGGGTTCCAGCGCATAGGGCGTGTCCTGGTGGCGCGCATGGCGCTGCTGCATTTCGGTGCGCTTGGCCAGGTAGAAGTCCCGCGGATCCAGGTCCCGCTGCATCTGCTCCCGGAAGCGCCGGAATAGCGTCCTGCCTCCCGCCAGCCAGCGGGCCTCAAGTAGCGAGGTCTGCACGGTGATGTCGGCCGTGGCCTCGTGCCGGCATTGTTCCAGCGTGCGCACGCTCAGGCCCGGTTCCAGGCCGATATCCCACAGGGCGGCGACCAGCGCTTCGATGCGTTCGCGCGCGGCGGCATCCGGGGCGCATTCAAGCAGGATCAGGATGTCGAGATCCGAGCCGGGATAGAGTTCGCCCCGGCCGTAGCCGCCCACTGCCGCCGCGCATGCGCCTGCGGGGAGCGGATGGATCTTCAGCAGGCTGCGCAGGGTCTCGTCGGCGATGCGCCGCAGCGTGGACAGCAGCGTATCGGGCCGCAGGTGCGAGCGCCAGGCCTGGATGGCCTCGGCCCGGCGTGCCTGCATGAGAGTGCGCAACTCGGTCAGGGACGGTTGCGGCCGGCTGGAGTCCTTCTGGATCGCGTCGACGGGCCCCGACCCGCCGTTGGACGGGTTTTCGCCTGGGCGCATGGCCATGCGCGCGTCAGGCGGCCGCCCGGGCGGCCTTGGCGAAGGCGGGCGGCGCCGGCATGCCGGGCGATACCGTCAGCACTTCGTAGCCCTGGTCGGTCACCAGGATGCTGTGCTCCCATTGCGCCGACAGGCTGTGATCGCGGGTGACGACCGTCCATTGGTCGGCCAGGGTGCGGATTTCGCGGCGGCCGGCATTGATCATGGGCTCGATCGTGAAGATCATGCCCGGCTCCAGGCGCACGCCCGTGCCGGGCTTGCCGTAGTGCAGCACCTGGGGATCCTGGTGGAAGCGCCGCCCGACGCCGTGGCCGCAATATTCGCGCACCACGGAAAAGCCCGCCGATTCGGCGTGTTTCTGGATGGCATGGCCGATGTCGCCCAGGGTGGCGCCCGGCCGGACTTGCTCGATGCCCAGCCACATGCATTCGTAGGTGGTGTCGATCAGGCGGCGCGCCAGGATGGAAGGCTCGCCCACGCAGAACATGCGGCTGGTGTCACCGAACCAGCCGTCCTTGATGATGGTGACGTCGATGTTCATGATGTCGCCGTTCTTCAGGACCTTGTCGCCGGGGATGCCGTGGCAGATGACATGGTTGACCGAGGTGCAGATGGAGGCGGGGAAGGGCGGGTAGCCCGGCGGCGCATAGCCCACGGTGGCCGACTTCACCTGCAGCGTGTTGGTGATGAAGTCCATGCACAGGCGGTCGAGTTCCCCCGTCGTGACCCCGGCGCGCACGTGCGGTTCGAGGTAGTCCAGTACGCTGGCGGCTGCCTGGCAGGCGGCGCGCATCTGGTCGAGTTCTTGGGGGTCGGTGATGAGTTGGCTCATGGGGTGCTTGCTGTGTGGACGAGATGAATAGTAGAATTATAGGCTTAGCTGTAAATAGCGTGCCTGGCCGCCCAAGGGTGTCTTCGGCTTTGCATGGAAGTTTGCGTCGATGCTTGAGAATTCGACCTTCAGCCATGTTAGTCCTGGATACTGGCCGGGTACAAGACCAAACCCTCTCGGAGAATTTTCATGTCGCTCATGCGCGAAATGCTGGAAGCCGGTGTGCATTTTGGCCACCAGACCCGTTACTGGAACCCGAAGATGGCCGAATACATCTTCGGCCAGCGCAACAAGATCCATATCGTCAACCTGGAACGCACGGTTGAGAAATTCCTGGAAGCCAGCCAGTTCGTGCGCCAGGTGGCCGCGCGCGGCGGCAATGTGCTGTTCGTCGGCACCAAGCGTTCCGCTCGCGAACTGGTTGCCGCCGAAGCCCAGCGCTGCGGCATGCCCTACGTCGACAGCCGCTGGCTGGGCGGCATGATGACCAACTTCAAGACGGTCAAGACCTCGATCAAGCGCCTGAAGGACATGGAAGCCCAGCAGGCCGAAGGCGCCACCGAGCACATGACCAAGAAAGAAGCGCTCATGTTCGCCCGCGAAATGGAAAAGCTCAACAAGTCCATCGGCGGCATCAAGGACATGAACACGCTGCCCGACGCGCTGTTCGTGATTGACGTCGGCTATCACAAGATCGCCGTGGCCGAAGCCCGCACCCTGGGTATTCCGGTGGTCGGCGTGGTCGACACCAACCACTCGCCCGAAGGCATCGATCACGTCATTCCGGGCAACGACGACTCCTCCAAGGCCATCGCCCTGTATGCCCGTGGCATGGCCGACGCCGTGCTGGCCGGCCGTGAGCAAAGCCTCAATGGCCTGGTCGAAGAACTGGCCGAAGGTGAGGAATTCATCGAGGTCGAGCAGGACCAGGATCAGGAATAATTTCCTGCCTTCCGCCGCCCCGGCGCTTGCCGGCGGGCGGCGGGTTCGTCGCGCGCCCCTTGTCGGCGCGCGCATTGATTGATCAGGAGAGAACACAATGGCTCAAATCACCGCCGCCATGGTCAAGGAACTGCGCGAAAAGACCGACGCGCCCATGATGGAATGCAAGAAGGCCCTGACCGAGGCCGAGGGCGACCTGGCTCGCGCCGAGGAACTGCTGCGCGTCAAGCTGGGCAGCAAGGCCTCCAAGGCCGCCGGCCGCATCACGGCCGAAGGGCTGATCGGTCTGCATATCGCCGCCGACGGCAAGAGCGGGGCGCTGGTGGAAGTCAACTGCGAAACCGACTTCGTTGCCAAGAACGATGATTTCATCGCTTTCGTCAACGACCTGGCCCGCATCGTCGCCGAACGCAACCCGGCCGACCTGGAAGCGCTGAACGCCTGCGCCCTGGGTGACGGCACCGTCGAATCCGTGCGTGCCGGCCTGGTGGGCAAGATCGGCGAGAACATGTCGGTGCGCCGCTTCCAGCGTTTCGATACCGTGGACAGCCTGAACAGCTACGTGCACGGCGGCCGCATCGGCGTGCTGGTCGATTTCGCCGGCGCCGATGAAATCGGCAAGGACCTGGCGATGCACATCGCCGCGACCAAGCCGCGCGCCCTGAATGCCGACGGCGTGGATCCCGCGCTGATCGCCGCCGAACGCTCCGTGGCCGAGCAGAAGGCCGCCGAATCCGGCAAGCCGGCCGAGATCGTCGCCAAGATGGTCGAAGGCTCCGTGCAGAAGTTCCTGAAGGAAGTCACACTGCTGTCGCAGCCTTTCGTCAAGAACGACAAGCAGTCCGTCGAGCAGATGCTCAAGGAAAAGGGTGCCCGCATCAATCGCTACGCGCTGTTCGTGGTGGGCGAGGGCATCGAGAAGAAGTCCGAGGACTTCGCCGCGGAAGTCGCCGCCGCCGCCAGCGGTTCCTGATTCAGGCTGATTTCGGGTACGATGGCATCGCGCCCGGACTCGCCATGCAGTGTTGCAGACCTTTGCGATGGCTAGGCTGTCGCCGCAGTTTGCGCCCTGCATGACGGGCCTGGGTTTGCGCGTACCCGTTGCCGGGGGGCTTCAGCCCCCCGCATCCGTGCCGCCCTACGCTCCGATCATTTCTCCATCCAGGAACCCTGCATGTCCACTCCTGCCTACAAGCGCGTTCTCCTGAAACTCTCGGGTGAGGCTCTGATGGGCGGCGATGCCTTCGGCATCAACCGCGCGACCATACTCCGCATGACCGAGGAAATCCACGGCGTCGTGTCCCTCGGGGTGCAGCTGGCCGTGGTGATCGGCGGAGGCAACATCTTCCGCGGGGTGGCGCCGGGCGCCCAGGGCATGGACCGGGCCACGGCCGATTACATGGGCATGCTGGCCACCGTCATGAACGGGCTGGCACTGCAGGATGCCCTGAAGAACCATGGCGTCGATGCCCGGGTGCAATCCGCCCTGAACATCGACCAGGTGGTCGAGCGCTACATCCGCCCCAAGGCGTTGCGCTATCTCGAGGAAGGCAAGGTCGTCGTCTTCGCGGCCGGCACCGGCAATCCTTTCTTCACCACGGACACGGCCGCTGCGCTGCGCGGTGCCGAGATCGGCGCCGAAATCGTCCTCAAGGCCACCAAGGTCGATGGCATCTACAGTGCCGATCCCAACAAGGATCCGAGCGCGACGCGCTATTCGAGCATCAGTTTCGACGAAGCGATCGTGCGCCGCCTGGAAGTCATGGACGCCACGGCGTTCGCGCTGTGCCGCGACCAGAAGCTGCCGATCAAGGTCTTTTCGATCAACAAACCGGGAGCCCTCCGGCGCGCCATCTGCGGCGAGGACGAGGGCACCCTGGTTCAGGTATAGGAATCCTCATGAGTCTTTCCGACATTCGCCGCTCGGCCGACGAGCGCATGGGCAAATCCATCGAGTCCCTGAAGGCCAGCCTGGCCAAGATCCGCACGGGCCGCGCCCATGCAGGCATCCTGGATCACGTGCAAGTCGAATACTACGGCTCTCCCGTGCCGGTGGGCCAGGTCGCCAACGTGACCGTGATCGACGCCCGCACGCTCAGCGTGCAGGTCTGGGAAAAATCGATGGCGGGCCCGGTCGAGAAGGCCATCCGCGAGTCCGATCTGGGGCTGAACCCCATCGCCATGGGCGACAACATCCGCGTGCCGATGCCGGCCCTCACCGAGGAACGCCGCCGCGACCTGACCAAGGTCGTGCGCAGCGAGGGCGAGGACGCCAAGGTCGCCGTGCGCAACCTGCGTCGCGAGGCCAACGAAGCCTTGAAGAAACTGCTCAAGGACAAGGAAATTTCCGAGGACGAAGACCGTCGCGGCCAGGACGAGGTGCAGAAGCTCACCGACCGCTACGTGGCCGAAATCGACAAGCTCGTCGCCCAGAAGGAAGCCGAGATCATGACGGTCTAGCCGCGCGACGCCACGGCGTATGATCGAGACTCCTTCTTCCACTCTGGCCATTCCCGAAACCGGGGACATGCCCCGGCATGTCGCCATCATCATGGATGGCAACGGTCGCTGGGCCACCCAGCGGAAGCTGCCCCGCACGGCGGGGCATGTGCGCGGTGTGCAGGCCGTGCGCCGCATCGTCGAGGCCTGCGGGCTGCGCGGCGTACGCTACCTGACATTGTTCGCCTTCAGCTCCGAGAACTGGCGTCGTCCGGCCCAGGAAGTCTCCCTGCTGATGCGCCTGTTCGTGCGCACGCTGGAAAAAGAAGTCGATCGCCTGGAAACCCAGGGCGTGCGCCTGCGCGTGGTGGGCGACCTGTCGGCCTTCGACCCGCACCTGCGGGGCCTGATCCAGGACGCCGAACGGCGCACCGCGGACCGGTCCGCCCTGACCCTGACCATCGCTGCCAACTACGGCGGCCGCTGGGACATTCTGCAGGCCACCCGTTCGCTGCTGGCTGCCCGGCCCGAACTCGCGCAACATCCCGAGGCCCTGGACGAAGCCGCACTGTCGCCCTGGCTGGCCATGGCCTACGCGCCCGAACCCGATCTGTTCATCCGCACCGGCGGGGAACAGCGGATCTCGAATTTCATGATCTGGCAGCTGGCCTATACTGAACTGTATTTCACCGACTGCTGGTGGCCGGATTTCGACGCCGAGCAGCTCGACCGTGCCTTCGAATGGTACCGGGGCCGCGAACGGCGCTTCGGCCGCACCAGCGCCCAGCTGCGCGGCGCCATCTAAAGGGATTCTTCATGCTGCGCCAGCGCATTCTCACCGCCATTGTCCTGCTGCTGATCGTGGCGGCCGCGGTCACTGCGTCCATGCCCTGGCCGATGCTGGCCTTGCTCGGGCTGATGACCGGCTGCGCGCTGTGGGAATGGCTGCGCCTGGTGCAGGACGATGCCGCCGTACGCTGGGGCGGTGCCGTGCTGGCTGTCCTGGTGCTGGTGCCGCTGTCGCGCCTGCTGGTCGACGGCCAGCCTGCCCTGGAAACCGCCTTCGGTTCGTTCCTGTTGCCGTTGGCCGTGCTGTTCTGGCTGACCCTGGCCCCCGCCGCAGTGGTGCGCGCCCGGGTGCCGGATACCTGCCGTCCGGGCATGCTGGTCCTGGCCGGTTTCCTGGTGCTGACCGCCACCTGGTACGCGCTGGCCTGGGTATTCCTGCGGCACGGCGCGGCCACGCTCATCAGTCTGTGGGCGCTGATCTGGGCCGCCGACATCGCTGCCTACTTTGCCGGCCGCAGCCTGGGGCGCCGCAAGCTCGCACCACGCGTCAGTCCCGGCAAGACGATCGAGGGCGCGGCCGGAGGCATCCTGGCGGCCACCGTCTGGCTGGCCGCCACGGCTCTCTGGTGGCCGGGCAGCTTCGGGGGCCTGCTGCTGGCACGCATCGGCTGGGTGGGGCTGATCGTGGCCGCAGTGGTGCTGGCGGCGTGGTCCATCATCGGCGATCTGTTCGAGTCCCTGCTCAAGCGCCGCGCGGGGGTCAAGGATTCCAGCCAGCTGCTGCCGGGCCACGGCGGCGTGTACGATCGCATCGATGCGGTGCTGCCGGTGGCGCCGGCCGCCGCGCTGCTGCTGATGGCCGGGCTCTAGGGTCCGTCTGCGCCTGCCAGGCGCTCTTTCAGTCTTTCCGCAATCACGGGTTCAGTCCATGTCTGTCCAGCAACGCCTCTGCATCCTTGGATCGACCGGCTCCATCGGCGTGAGCACCCTGGACGTGGTGGCGCGCCATCCGGACCGGTTCTCGGTCCATGCCCTGAGCGCCCATAGCAGGATCGAAGCGCTGGCCGAGCAGGCGGCGCGCCATGCGGCCCGCGTGGTGGTCGTGCCCGACGATGCCGCCCGGGCCCGGTTCGTGGCCGCATGGCCGGCTGGCCGCCCCTTGCCGGAAATCCGCCAGGGCAGCCAGGCGCTGGCCGATACGGCAGCCGATCCCGAGGTCACCGCGGTCATGGCCGCCATCGTGGGCGCCGCCGGGCTGCCCGGCGCCCTGGCGGCAGCCCGGGCCGGCAAACGGGTCCTGTTGGCCAACAAGGAAGCGCTCGTCGCGGCAGGCAGCCTGTTCATGCGGGCCGTGCGCGAATCAGGCGCCGAGCTGCTGCCCATCGACAGCGAGCACAACGCCATTTTCCAGTGCCTGCCCCAGTCGGCGGACCGGTCGCGCGCGCCATCCAGCCCCGCCAAGGGTGTGCGCCGGCTGCTGCTCACGGCCTCCGGCGGGCCGTTTCGCCGCACCGCCCTGGACCAGCTGGACACAGTCACCCCCGATCAGGCCTGCGCACACCCCAACTGGCGCATGGGCCGCAAGATTTCCGTGGATTCGGCCACCATGCTGAACAAAGGGCTGGAAGTCATCGAGGCACACTGGCTGTTTTCCATGCCGATGGAACGCATCCAGGTCGTGATCCATCCCCAGAGCGTCGTGCATTCCATGGTCGAATACCTGGACGGCTCCATCCTGGCCCAACTGGGCCAGCCCGACATGCGCACGCCCATCGCCTACGGTCTTGGCTATCCGGACCGCATCGACGGCGGTGTCGGCCTGCTCGAGCTTGCCCGTCTGGGGCGCCTCGATTTCGAACCGCCGGACCTGGTGCGTTTCCCTTGCCTGCGGCTGTCCTTCGATGCGCTGGGCCAGGGGCAGGGCGCCTGCATTGCCCTGAACGCGGCCAACGAGGTCGCGGTGGACGGGTTCCTGCACGGACGTATCCGTTATACCCAGATACCGTCCATCATCGAGCGTTGTCTCGACGACTCGGTGGCGCATGGCACCCAGACGCCGTCCTCCCTGGCGGAAATCCTCGACCTGGATGCGCGCACACGTCGCGTCGCAGCCGGTTTCTGCCATGCCGGCTGATCCCGTTCCGACACCGCTCCCATGCTGCTGACCCTGTCCGCCTTTGTTCTTGCCCTGGGCCTGCTCATTACTTTCCATGAGCTGGGCCACTATTGGGTGGCGCGGCGCGCTGGCGTGTCCATCGTGCGCTTTTCCGTGGGTTTCGGTCCGGTGCTCCTGCGCCGCAGGGACCGGCATGGCACCGAATGGGCACTGTCGGCGATCCCGCTGGGCGGCTACGTGAAAATGCTCGACGAGGCGCCGCCGGATGCGGACGAAGTCACGCGCCGCACCGCATTCAACGCCCAGCCGCTGTCACGGCGCGCTGCCGTGGTGGCTGCCGGCCCCGTCGCCAACCTGGTGCTGGCCGTCCTGATCTATGCCTTCCTGGGGTTGTGGGGCACACAGGAACCGGCTGCCGTGCTGGCGGCTCCGCCGGCAGGCACGCCTGCGGCCCTGGCGGGCGTGCAGGACGGCGACGTGCTGCGCGCCGTCGCCGGGGATCCCGTCGCATCCTGGCCCCAGGCCCGCTGGCGGCTGGCCGGACCCCTGTCGCTGGGCGGCCGCGTGGCGCTGACCCTGGAATCGGCCAACGGCGCCGTGCGCGATGAAACCGTGGAGCTGCCTTCCCGGGACGTGGCGCCCGATGACCTCGATCCGCTCGAAGCGGCCGGGCTGTCGCTGCAGGCTCCTTATCCGGTGGCGGGCGAACTGGTGCCGGGCGGCGCCGCCGAACAGGCCGGCCTGCAGGCCGGCGACCGGATCGTCGCGGCCGGCGACCTGGATCGGCCCTCTGTCGAAGCCTTCGTGCGCACCGTCCAGGCGCATGCCGGCCAGCCACTGCGCCTGACCGTGCTGCGCCAGGGCGCCCGGGTCTCGCTGTCGGTGACGCCCCGGCCGGAAACCGGAGTGGACGGCCGCACGATCGGCCGTATCGGCGCCCTGATCCAGGCGGAACGGCCCCAGGTGCTGGTACGCCTGGGTCCGCTGGACAGCGTGTGGCAGGGGGTTCGGCGCACGGCCGACATGAGCCTGCTCACGCTGCGCATGATGGGCCGCATGGTCCTGGGCGATGTGTCCTGGCGAAACGTCACCGGTCCGGTTACGATCGCCGAGTATGCCGGCCGGACCGCCCGCATCGGCCTGGAATCCTACCTGGGCTTCCTGGCGCTGATCAGCATCAGCATCGGCGTGCTGAATCTGCTGCCCATCCCGATGCTGGACGGCGGCCACCTGCTGTTCTATCTGATCGAGGCCTTGCGCGGTGGCCGGCCCCTGTCGGACAGGGCACGCGACGTGGGCCTGAGACTGGGCCTCGGGGTCGTGCTGGGCCTCATGGTTCTGGCTCTGTTCAACGATTTTTCGCGGCTTTTCAGTTGATGAAGTTGTGACTTACAATCGCGCATCGCTCAAGCGTGTTCCTCTACGGCCAAATAGGATTGCCAGGATGTCGTCTCCCCGGAATTTTCGTCTGATCAAGCGTGCCATTCCCCTGATGCTGGCGACTCTGCTCACCCCCGCCATCGCCGCGGCCTTCACGCCTTTCGTGGTTCAGGATATTCAGGTCAAGGGGATCGAACGTGTCGATCCGGGCACGATCTTCACCTATCTGCCCGTCAAAGTCGGCCAGACCTTCACCCAGGAAGAGGCTGCGGCCGCGATCCAGAAGCTCTACGGCACCGGCTTCTTCAACGACGTCAAGATCGATGCGCAGGGCAACGTGCTGGTGGTCACCGTCGAAGAGCGGCCCACGATCGCATCGATCAACTTCAACGGCATGCGCGAATTCGATGCCAAGGCCTTGACCAAATCCCTGGCGCAAGTCGGTTTCGGACAGGGCCGGATCTTCGACCAGGCAATGCTGGATCGCGCGGTCTTCGAGCTGAAACAGCAATACTTGTCCAAGGGCAAGTACGGCGTTCAGATCAGCCCCGTGATCACGCCGCTGGAGCGTAACCGGGTCGGGGTCAGCTTCGATATCTTCGAGGGCGACGTCGCCACCATCGACAAGATCGAATTCATCGGCAACGAGGCCTTCTCCGCCGGCACGCTCGAAGACCAGATGGAGCTCACCACCGGCGGCTTCATGACCTGGTACACGGGCACCGACAAGTATTCGCGCGAAAAGCTCGAAGGCGACGTGGAACGCATCCGTTCGTACTACCTGGACCGCGGCTACCTGGAATTTTCCATGGAGCCCCCCCAGGTGTCGATCTCGCCCGATCGCAAGGCCATCTACATCACCATGACCCTGCACGAAGGCGAGCCGTACAAGCTGGGCGAGATCAGCCTTGCCGGCGATCTGCTCGGCCTCGAAGACAAGCTCCAGCCGCTGGTCACCGTGAAGGAAGGCGAGACCTTCTCGGCGGAAAAGACCAATGCCGTGGCGAAATCGATCACCGATTACCTCGGGTCGCTGGGCTACGCCTTCGCCAACGTGAATCCCAGTCCGGTCCTGGATCGCGACAACCATGTCGCCAAGCTCACCTTCTACGTCGACCCGGGCCGCCGCGTCTACGTGCGCCGCATCAACGTGGGTGGCAACACCCGCACCCGCGACGAGGTCGTGCGCCGCGAAATGCGCCAGCAGGAAGCCGCCTGGTACGATTCCTCCAGCATCAAGACATCCAAGGAGCGCATCGACCGTCTGGGCTACTTCACCGAGGTGGACGTCAAGACCGAACCCGTGCCGGGTTCGCCCGACCAGGTGGACGTCAATGTCGACGTCAAGGAAAAGCCCACCGGCATGATCAGCCTGGGCGTGGGCTACGGCACCACCGACAAGCTGATGCTGTCGGCTGGGATCAGCCAGGACAACGTGTTCGGCAGCGGCAATTCCCTGTCCCTGAACGTCAATACCAGCAAGACCAACCGCGCCGCGGTGATCTCGCACACCAACCCCTACTGGACCCAGGACGGCATCAGCAAGACCACGTCCCTGTACTACCGGCGCACGACGCCTTACGACGTCGCCGACAGCGGCTCCACCGGCTGGTACACGGTCGAATCCATGGGCCTGGGCCTGAACTTCGGGGTACCGATCTCCGAGGTGGACCGCATCTTCGCCGGCGTGACCTACGAGCGCAATTCCCTCAAGGACATCCGCCGCACGGGCACCAACCCGGCGCCGCTGGCCTACCAGAATTTCGTCGACGACTACGGCGACACCACCAATGCCGCCATCTTCAGCCTGGGCTGGGCCAAGGACACCCGCGACAGCGCACTGGCCCCCCATCGCGGCAGCTACACCCGCGTATCCGCCGATATTTCCACCCTGGACCTGCGCTACTACAAGCTCAGCGGCCAGCAGCAGTACTACTGGCCCCTGGGTCGTTCCTTCACCCTGGCCCTGAACGGCCAGGTGGATTGGGCCAAGACCTACGGCAGCAGCGGCAAGCCCTTCCCGGTCATCAAGAACATGTACGCGGGCGGCATCGGCTCGGTGCGCGGCTACGAAGGCGCGTCCCTGGGGCCGCGCGACACCCTGACCGACACCTACCTGGGCGGCTCCAGGCGCATCGTGGGCAACGTGCAGCTGTACCTGCCGTTCCCCGGCGCCTCGCGCGACCGCACCCTGCGCTGGTTCATGTTCTCGGACGTCGGTCAGATCTCCACCACCGACGGCTCGGCCTGCGCCAACGGCCAGTACGGCCAGGTCGCCGATCCCTGCGGCTGGAAGTATTCCGCCGGCCTGGGCCTGTCGTGGGAATCGCCCCTGGGGCCGCTGCAGCTGTCCTTCGGGCGTGCCCTCAATGCCAAGGAAGGCGACCAGAAGCAGGTCTTCCAATTCCAGATCGGGACGGGTTTCTGATTCCCTGCGTTTGATGGCACAATAACCCCTTTTGTAGCTGCTTTGATCCTAGGTGGATTCATCATCATGTTTGTTTCAGGTCTGAATGTTTCAACATTGGCGCAACGCGCCATGCGTAGCCACCGGGCGCTGGCCCTGGCGGCAGCCGTGGGCCTGGGGGCGCTGTTCGTCGCACCTTCCTATGCCCAGGGCACGAAGATCGGTTTCGTCAGCACGGAACGCATCCTGCGCGATTCCAAGCCCGCCAAGGCGGCTCAGGCCAAGATCGAAGCCGAATTCAAGAAGCGCGACCAGGAACTGCAACGCCTGTCCGACAGCCTGCGTTCCGAAGCCCAGAAGCTCGACAAGGACGCCCCCGTGCTGTCCGAGGCCGAGCGCATCAAGCGTCAGCGCAAGCTCCAGGACATGGATTCCGACCTGCAACGCAAGCGCCGCGAATTCCAGGAAGATTTCAACCGCCGCCGCAACGAGGAATTTTCCGCCATCGTGGAAAAGGCCGACGCCGCGATCAAGAAGATCGCCGAGCAGCAGAATTACGACCTGATTATCCAGGACGCCGTCACGGTCAGCCCGCGTGTGGACATCACCGATCAGGTCATCAACGCCCTGGGCGGCTGATTTCCGATGCCTGTGCTGCTCGCGCCCGATCGGGCACCCGCATTGTCCGAGCTTCTGCGGGCAGCCGATACGGTCGGGCTGGGGTGCTCCATCGTGGGTGTCCCGGATGCGGGCTCGCTGAAGATCGCCGGCATCGGCTCCCTGAACTCGGCGGGCCGTTCCGAAATCAGTTTTCTGTCCAATCCCCGCCTGCAGTCCCAGCTGGATGATTGCGGCGCGGCGGCCGTCATCCTGCGTCAGCAGGACTGGGATGCCTACTGCGCCCGGCACGATGCGCAGCCGCTCTGGGCGGCGGTGTTGTGCCCGCAGCCCTATCTGATGTATGCGCTGCTGGCCCAGTGGTTCGACCGCCATCGCCAGGCCGGCCTGCCCAAGGGCATACATCCCAGTGCGGTGATTGCCGACGATGCCGAACTGGCCGACGGCGTGCACATCGGTCCACTGGCCGTGATCGAATCGGGGGTCCGCCTGGCGGCCGGCGTGCGCATCGGCGCGGGCTGCGTCATCGGTGCGGGCAGCACCATCGGCCCCGACAGCCTGTTGCATGCCCGCGTCACGCTCTACCATGGCGTGCATGTCGGTGCCCGGGCCATTCTGCATTCGGGTGTGGTGCTGGGCGCCGATGGCTTCGGCTTTGCCCCCGATCCGCGCACGCCGGGCGCCTGGGCCAAGATCGCCCAACTGGGCGGCGTGCGCATCGGCGACGATGTGGAAATCGGCGCCAACACCACGGTCGACCGCGGCGCGGTCGAGGACACGGTGCTGGGCAACGGCGTGAAGCTGGACAATCAGATCATGATCGGCCATAACTGCCGGATCGGCGATCACACCGCGATGGCCGCCTGCGTGGGCGTGGCCGGATCCACCACCATGGGGCAGCGTTGCGTCATCGGCGGGGCCGCGATGTTCGGCGGCCACCTGACCCTGGGCGACGACGTGCACATCTCGGGCGGCACCGCGGTGACTTCCGACATTCTCAAGCCGGGCCGCTACACGGGGGTATTTCCCGTGGCCGAACATGGCGCCTGGCAACATAATGCAGCCGTGATCGGCCAGCTCGCGCAATTGCGCAAGCGGCTGCGCGCCGCGGAACGACAAGGCATTGCCGGCGTGTCCGGCCAGCCGACGAACCACAAGCAGGACACACAATAATGGAACTCGATATCAAAGACATCATGGAGCGGTTGCCGCATCGGCAGCCGATGCTGCTCGTGGACCGCGTCCTGGAAATGGACCCGGGCAAGAGCATCGTCGCCATCAAGAATGTCACCTACAACGAGCCCTTCTTCCAGGGGCACTTCGCCCACCATCCGGTGATGCCCGGCGTCCTCATCATCGAAGCGCTGGCTCAGGCTGCGGCCTTGTTCTCCTTTGCCGATGCCGGCGCACCGAACCTGGCCAGCACCAAGATCGCCTACTATCTGGTCGGCGTGGACGGCGCCCGCTTCCGCCGGCCGGTGGTGCCTGGCGACCAGTTGCGCATGGAAGTCTCGGCCGACAAGCTCAGCCGCTCGATCTGCAAGTACACCGCCGTGGCCAAGGTCGGCGACCAGATCGCCGCCGAAGCCAAGATCATGTGCGCGGTGCGTATCCTGGAGGAATGATGGGAGCGGCACAGATCCATCCCACGGCCCTCGTTGCGCCGGGTGCAGAGCTGGGCGAAGACGTCGTCGTCGGCCCCTACAGCATCGTCGGAGAACATGTCCGCGTTGGCGCGCGCACCCGCATCGGCCCCCACTGCTCGATCGACGGGCACACCGTCATCGGTCCGGACAACCATTTCTACCGCTACTGCTCCATCGGCGGCATTCCCCAGGACAAGAAGTACGCGGGCGAACCCACTGCGCTGGAAATCGGCGCAGGCAATACATTCCGCGAGTTCGTGACCGTGAACACCGGCACGGTCCAGGACGCGGGCACCACCCGGCTTGGCGACGACAACTGGATCATGGCCTACGTCCACATCGCCCATGATTGCCAGCTGGGCAACCACATCGTCATTTCCAACAGCGTCCAGCTGGGCGGCCACATTCATATCGGCGATTGGGCCATCCTGGGCGGCCTGTCGGCGGTGCACCAGTTCGTGCGCATCGGCGCGCACGCGATGATCGGCGGCACCAGCTCGGTGCGCCAGGACGTGCCTCCCTACATGATCGGCGCCGGCGATTCGTTCCGTCCGGTCGGCATCAACGCCGAGGGCCTGGGCCGGCGAGGCTTCACCCCGGCCGACATCCAGGCGCTCAAGGATGCCTACAAGATCCTCTACCGACGTCAGCTGAACGTGGAACAGGCCATCGATGCTCTGGAAGGCCTCCAGGCCGAGCGCCCCGCCGAAGCCCCCGCCGTCCAGACCCTGATCGATTTCCTGCGAGCCTCCAGCCGAGGTATCGCCCGGCCATGACCTTTGCCGCCGCCATCGTGGCCGGTGAGCCCTCCGGCGACTTGCTGGCGGCGCGCATGTTGCGCGGCCTGCAGGCGCGCGACCCGGAAACCGAAGCCATGGGCATCGGCGGCCCGGCCATGGCGCGGGCGGGTTTCAAGGCCTGGCACCCCATGGATGCATTGTCCGTGTTCGGCTATGTCGATGCGCTGCGCCAGGCGCCGCGCCTGATCCGCACCTGGCGCGACACACGCCGGCGCACCCTTGAGTGGCGGCCGGACGTGTTCGTGGGGGTCGATGCGCCCGACTTCAACTTGCGCCTGGAAGAAAAACTCCGCGCCGCGGGCATCCCCACCGTGCATTTCGTCGGCCCGTCCATCTGGGCCTGGCGCTTCGAGCGCATCCACCAGATCCGCCGCGCGGTGTCGCACATGCTGGTGCTGTTTCCCTTCGAGGTCGAGCTGTACCGCGAGCAAGGCGTGCCGGTGACCTACGTGGGCCACCCCCTGGCCGAGCTGATTCCCGCGCAACCCGACCGGGCGGCCGCCAGGGCGCGCCTGGGCCTGGAACCCGGCCGCCGGGTGCTGGCCTTGATGCCGGGCAGCCGGGAATCGGAAATCCGCCTGCTTGCGCCTCGCTTCCTGCAGGCCGCACAGATCCTGGTGCGCCAGGATCCCGATCTGCAGATCGTCGTTCCGGTGGTCAACCCGCAGCGCCGCGCGCAGTTCGAGGCCATTCTGGCGCAGCATCCCGTGCCCGGCTGCCGGGTCCTGGCGGCACCGCCCGAGGCGGGGCAAGGCATGGCGGCGCGCGCCGACGGGCTGGACACGGCCGAGTGGCCCGTTGCCTGGCATGCCATGGAGGCGGCCGATGCCGTGCTGGTGGCCAGCGGCACGGCCACTTTGGAGGCGGCGCTCTTCAAGCGGCCACTGGTGATCTCCTACGTCATCACGCCCTGGATGCGCCGCATCATGGCCTGGAAATCCGGCCAGGATGCGCCGAGCCTGCCCTGGATCGGCCTGCCGAACATTCTCGAACGTGAATTCGTCGTGCCCGAACTGCTGCAGGAAGCCGCCACGCCGCAGGCCCTGGCCGAACACACCTGGGCCGCACTGACCGATGCCGCGCTGGCCGAACGCATCACACGGCGCTTCACGGCGCTGCATGAAACCCTCAGCCGCGACACGCCCGGCCTGGCGGCGCAGGCCATACTGGATGTCAGCCATGGTGGCGCAGCCTGATCTGTTCGATACGCCGGCTTGCAGCGATGCGGATGCCGCGGCTTCCGGCCGGACACTGACCGCCGGCGTGGACGAAGCGGGCAGGGGGCCGCTGGCCGGGCCGGTCTATGCAGCCGCCGTCATTCTGGACCCGGATCGGCCCATCGAGGGCCTGGACGATTCCAAGAAACTCAGCCCCGAACGCCGGGAATTTCTCGCCGGCCAGATCCGGGAGCGGGCGCTGGCCTGGGCGGTCGCCCACGCCAGCGTCGAAGAAATCGAGCGCCTGAACATCCTGCAGGCGACGATGCTGGCCATGCGGCGAGCCTGCCTGGCGCTGACGACGGCGCCGGCGCTGATCCTGGTGGATGGCAATCGCCTGCCCACGGGGCTGCCCTGCAGCGCCCGGGCACTCGTGGGAGGCGATGCCCTGGAGCCGGCGATTTCCGCCGCTTCCATCCTGGCCAAGACTGCGCGCGACGCCTGCTGCCTGGACTTGCATGCACGCTACCCGCAGTACGCCTTCGATCGCCACAAGGGATACGGCACCGCGCTGCATATGGCCCGTCTGGCCGAATTCGGGCCGTGCCCCGAGCACCGGCGCGGCTTCGCGCCTGTCCGCCGTCTGCTGGGTGACCCCGGGCGCGGGGCGGCTCCTGCCGCCGGTGCGCCGGAAACCCAGCGCAAGGATCCCGCATGACCGCATCCGTTCCCGTGCGCCACATCGCTTCGCGCGACAATCCCGACTACCGTGCCTGGCTGCGGCTGGCACAGGGCAGGCCGGGTCGGCGCGATACCCGCATCATCCTCGAAGGCGAGCACCTGTGCCGCGCCTGGCTGGAGCACAAAGGACCACCGCTGGTACTGGTGGTGGGTGAATCCGCCTTGTCGCTGGACTGGATCGGACCGCTCTGGCAGGCGTGCGCCCAGGGCCGCCGCATCGTGCTGCAGAACAACCTGGCCTCCGTCCTGTCCCAGGTCGAGCACGGTCCGGCCGTGTTCTTCATCGTGGAACCTCCCGTGCCGGCGGTGCCGTCCCGCATCACGGGCGGCAGCCTGTGGCTGGACCGGGTCCAGGACCCGGGCAACCTGGGCACGTTGCTGCGCACGGCAGCGGCAGCGGGCCTGCGGCAAGCCTATCTGTCGGATGGCTGCGCCTCGGCCTGGTCGCCCAAGGTCCTGCGCAGCGGCCAGGGGGCGCATTTTGCGCTGGACATCCATGAACACGCCGACCTGGCGGCCCTGGCCCACCGTCTGGATGTCCCGCTGGCCGCCACAACGCTCGAGAAAGCCGAACTGCTGTATCTGAAGGATCTGCGGCAGCCCTGCGTCTGGCTGTTCGGCAACGAAGGGCAGGGCGTATCGGACGAACTCCTGGCCCGGGCCGATTGGCGGGTCCATATTCCGCAGTCGGCAGCGGTCGAATCCCTGAACGTAGCCGCCGCCGCGGCCATCTGCCTGTTCGAGCAACGGCGCCAGCAACTGGTGGCCGCCGTCAAGGTGCGTTCGGCGCGGCGGGAAAAGGCTCAGTAGCTCGTCCGGTCCAGGCCGACCTCGTCGAGGATCTTCGTGGAGATTTCCTCGATCGAGCGGGTGGTGGTGGAGAGCCAGGGGATGTTTTCCATGCGCATCAGGCGTTCGGCGTCGGCCACTTCCTGGCGGCATTGCTTGAGCGAGGCATAGATGCTGTTGGGTCGGCGCTCGTTGCGGACTTCGGCCAGCCGCTCGGGCTGGATCGACAGGCCGAACAGCTTGCGCCGGTAGGGCAGCAGGGTGGCGGGCAGGGCGCCCCGGTCGAAATCCTCGGGGATCAGCGGGTAGTTGGCGGCCTTGACTGCGTATTGCATCGCCAGGTAGAGACTGGTGGGCGTCTTGCCGCAGCGCGAGACGCCCACGAGAATCACGTCGGCCTGCTCCAGCCCCTGGACGTACTGGCCGTCGTCGTGGGCCAGGCTGAAATTGATGGCTTCGATGCGGTTGTTGTATTGCTTGCTCAGGCCATTGGTGTGCGAACGGCCCACCGAGCGGCTGGCCTTCACGCCGAGAACGCCTTCGAGATGATGGACGAAGGAGCCGAACAGGTCCAGGAAGACGCAAGGGGCGGTCCGGATGCGGTCGGCGATTTCCGAATCCACCAGGGTGCTGAACACCAGCGGCGGCGGGCCGCCGCGGTCGGCCTGCAGGGTGATGCGCCGCGCGGCGGCGTCGGCTTTTTCCACCGAATCGATGAAGGGCAGACGCACCGACTGGAACGCGACTTCCTCGAATTGGGAAAGCACCGCATGGCTGAAAGTCTCGGCGGTGATCCCGGTGCTGTCGGAGACAATGAACACCGGGCGTTCGATGGGGGAGTCGGTCATGGTTTGTTGAACCACCAAGCGTCAGAAACGGTACAATCCGCGAAGGTTACCAGTCACCCGAATCCGGAGCAAGGCTGGTTTGCCGGGCGCACGCCATCGTGCAGCGCTTGCGGGCACCCCCCGCATGCTGCGTACGCCGGGCAAACATGCTTTCTCTATCTTAAAGGTGACACCATGTCGTATGTCGTATCGTTCGAGCAGCTCCGCATGACGGATGTGGACTCGGTAGGAGGCAAGAACGCTTCTCTAGGGGAAATGATCAGCCAGCTGGCCGGCGCAGGGGTTCGCGTGCCGGGCGGCTTCGCGACCACCGCCGAAGCCTTCCGTGATTTCCTGAAATCCACGGGGCTGGATGCGCGCATCAAGGCCCGCCTGGACGCACTCAACGCCGACGACGTGCGCGAATTGGCCGCTGCCGGCGCCGAGATCCGCCAGTGGGTGATCGACACCCCGTTCCCGGCCGATTTCGAGCAGGCCATCCGCAGCGCCTTCGCTGCGCTGGATGCCGACGGCAAGGGCTCCTTCGCCGTGCGTTCGTCGGCCACCGCCGAAGACCTGCCCGACGCATCCTTCGCCGGCCAGCAGGAAACCTACCTGAACGTGGTCGGCATCGATGAAGTGCTGGAAAAGATCCGCCACGTGTTCGCCTCGCTGTACAACGACCGGGCGATTTCCTACCGCGTGCACAAGGGCTATGCGCATGCCGAAGTCGCCCTGTCGGCCGGTATCCAGCGCATGGTGCGTTCGGACAAGGGCAGCGCGGGCGTGATGTTCACCCTGGATACCGAGTCCGGCTTCAAGGACGTGGTGTTCATCACCTCGTCCTACGGTCTGGGCGAGACTGTCGTCCAGGGCGCCGTCAACCCGGACGAGTTCTACGTCTTCAAGCCCACGCTGGCTTCGGGCCACTACCCCATCATCAGCCGTCGCATCGGCTCCAAGCTGATCAAGATGGAATTCGACGAGCAGCGTGTCTCCGGCCATGCCGTGCGCACGGTCGAAGTGCCCGCCTCGGAACGCAATCGCTATTCCCTGACCGATGAAGAGATCATCGAGCTGGCCCGCTATGCCACCATCATCGAGTCGCACTACGGGCGTCCTATGGACATCGAATGGGGCCGCGACGGGGTGGACGGCAAACTGTACATCCTGCAGGCACGCCCTGAAACCGTGAAGTCGCAGCAGAGCCACCACGACGTCCAGGAACGCTACCGCCTGAAGGCGACCGGCGAGGTCCTGGTCACCGGCCGCGCCATCGGGCAGAAGATCGGCTCGGGCACGGTGCGCATCGTTGCCGACGCTTCCGAGATGGACAAGGTGCGTCCCGGCGACATCCTGGTCACCGACATGACCGACCCCAACTGGGAACCGGTCATGAAGCTGGCCTCGGCCATTGTCACCAATCGAGGCGGGCGCACCTGCCACGCCGCCATCATCGCGCGCGAGCTGGGCATCCCGGCCGTGGTGGGCTGCGCCGACGCCACCGATGTGCTGGCCAACGGCCGCGAAGTCACCGTGTCCTGCGCGGAAGGCGACGAAGGCCGCATCTACGATGGCCTGATCGAGACCGAGATCGAGGAAGTCCGCTGGGGCGAAATGCCCGACATCGGCCTGAAGGTCATGATGAACGTCGGCAACCCGCAGCTGGCCTTCGACTTCTCCCAGATTCCCAACGGCGGCGTCGGCCTGGCGCGCCTGGAATTCATCATCAACAACAACATCAACGTCCACCCCAAGGCGATCCTGGACTATCCGAACGTCGACAGCGACCTGAAGAAAGCCGTCGAGTCCGCCGCCCGGGGCTATGCCAGCCCGCGCGCCTTCTTCGTGGAAAAGCTGGCCGAAGGCGTGGCCACCATCGGCGCGGCCTTCTATCCCAAGCCGGTCATCGTGCGCCTGTCCGACTTCAAATCCAATGAATATCGCAAGCTGGTGGGCGGCTCGCGCTACGAACCCGAGGAAGAAAACCCGATGCTGGGCTTCCGCGGTGCGTCGCGCTATATCTCCGAGGATTTCGCCGAGTGCTTCCGCATGGAATGCGAAGCCCTGAAGAAGGTTCGCGACGAAATGGGCCTGACCAACGTCGAGATCATGGTGCCGTTCGTGCGCACGCTCAGCCAGGCGGAGCGCGTGGTCGACCTGCTCGCCGCGCACGGCCTGAAGCGCGGCGAGAATGGCCTGCGCCTGATCATGATGTGCGAAGTCCCGACCAACGCCATCCTGGCCGACGAGTTCCTGCAGTTCTTCGACGGGTTTTCGATCGGCTCGAACGACATGACCCAGCTGACCCTGGGGCTGGACCGGGATTCGGGCATGGAACTGCTTGCCGCCGACTTCGACGAGCGCGATCCGGCGGTGCTGTTCATGCTGCGCCGTGCCATCCAGGCCTGCCTCAAGGCCGGCAAGTATGTCGGCATCTGCGGCCAGGGCCCCAGCGACCATCCCGACCTGGCCCAGTGGCTGCGTGACGAAGGCATCCTCTCGCTGTCGCTGAATCCGGACACGGTGGTCGATACCTGGCAGCGCCTGGCCGAGACCAAGGTCGCCGCCTGATCGGACGGCGATGCCGTTCCATGCCCTGATACCGTCGCCCCTGGGGCCGATTCTCCTGACGGCGGACCAGGCCGGCCTGGCCGGCCTGTACTTCACCGACCAGCGGGATCTGCCCAGGGTGCCGGGCGTGGAAGCGGCGGCCGCCGTGGTGTCCGATCCCACGGCGGGTGTCTGGGATGGCCGCGCGATCCGCACGTTCAGGGCGGTGCGCGGGCCTTCCGTGAATGAAACCGGCGAACTGTTCCTTCAGGACCCCGCGCCATCCGCGGGTTCCCTGTCACGACGGGATGTGGGCGGAGCCGAGAATGCCAGTCGGGCGGCGTCGATGCAGCTGCTGCAGGCCGACACGCCGCCCGAAGTCGTGGCGGTGCTCAGGCAGACCGAACGCGAGCTCGACGAATACTGGCGCGGTGAACGCAAGGTCTTCCAGGTGCCGCTGGCACCCAGGGGCACGGCCTTTCAGCGCAAGGTCTGGCAGGCGCTGCTGGAAGTTCCCTGCGGCGAGACTCTGTCCTATGGCGAACTGGCCGAACGGGCGGGCCTGAGCGCCGGCCATGGCCGCGCAGTCGGCACGGCTGTGGGCAGCAATCCCATCAGCATCATCATTCCCTGCCACCGCATTCTGGCGCGCAATGGCACCCTGAACGGCTACGGCGGGGGGCTCGGCCGCAAGGTCCGTCTGCTGGAAATCGAAGGTTTCACGATTCAGGCCTAGCGCGGTATGCGGGATCGGCCCGCTGGCTCGACAGGAAAATATTGTCCTTTTTCAGTGCACGGCCCGCCCGGAGGGCTTCGATCCATCCGGCCGTTGTGGTGACTGCCGCGAAGTTTGAATGGAATACGGTGCAGAACACGCGATGGATTTCTTCGCCGCTTGCCTGTCCCGCCGCGTTCCGGTAGGCCGGGGATCCGCTGGCATCGGACAGAAACTCCGCGCTGAGCCCCCGGTGCAGGGCATCGAAGATCGTCACCGCGTCACAGTTGTGTGTCATGTAGCCGACGACCGTCACGGTGTCGATGTCTCGCGCACCCAGCCAATCGGCCAGGTCCGTGCCCATGAAGGCACTGGCCCGGGTCTTGTGGACAGTGTGATCCGCAGCGGGGCTGGCGAGGATTGGGTGTGGGCGCCACCCGTCCGAGTCCGGCGCAAACAGGGGGGCGCCTTCGGGGCTGTCGTGCAGGACGTGGATGACAGGAATGCCTGCCTCTCGGGCGGCCTCCATGGCTTGGCCGATGTTGCGCAGTGATTGCTCCACGGGAGGGTAGGCGATGGGCAGGCGGCCGGTGAAATATTCATTCTGGACGTCGATAACCAGCAGGGCGCGACGAGGGGTGGTGGGCATGTGGAACTCCAAAGAGGTTGTGGGTGGAAACGGCCCGGTTCCAGGGGCGATGCATCATTGTGATGGTTGCCGCCACATGCCGGTATTGGCCTTAAAACCATGATTCGATAGAATCAGGCCATCATGAGCGATTGCCAGGTCCATGTCCCCGGTCTTTGCGCGACCGGCTCACCCACCGCGCGGGGTTCCGGCACAGCCGTGCCCGGGATCGCAGTCGTGGCCTTTGACGGGATCACGCCATTCCACCTGTCGGTGCCTTCATTGGTCTTCGGTGCCCGGCCGGGCGGCGTCGCCGCGGGCTTCGATGTGCGCGTGTGCGCCGCCGAGTCTCCGCCCCTGCGCACGACGGCGGGCTACACGATCGCGCCCGAGCACGGCCTGTCGGCACTGGAATGGGCAGATTGGGTGATCGTGCCCACTTGGCACGAAGATTGCCGGCCGGCACCGGACGGGCTCATCCGAGCCCTGCGCCACGTCAGTGCGCGCGGCGCAGGCCTGGTGGGCCTGTGTCTTGGCGCATTCCCATTGGCTCAGGCGGGGCTGCTCGATGGTCTGCGCGCGACAACCCACTGGGCCTATGCCGACTTGCTGGCCGAGCGTCATCCGGGTGTCCGGGTCGAACGCGAGGCACTCTACGTCGACGAAGGTCGGGTGCTGACGTCCGCTGGTGTTGCCGCCGGGCTGGATTGTTGCCTGCATCTGCTGGGCAGGCTGGTCGGGACCTGTACCGCCAACCGTGCTGCCCGGGCACTGGTCGTTGCGCCGCACCGGGACGGGGGGCAGGCGCAGTTCATCGAGCGCCCGATGCCGTCCAGCGCCGGCGAGGGGCGGTTGGCCCGCGTCCTGGGCTGGGCCGCTGGCCACATGGAGCAGCCGCATACCATTGATACGCTAGCCGCCCGGGCAGCCATGAGCCGGCGCAGCTTCACGCGCCATTTCCAGCGGGCCACGGGGACGTCGTTGAAGCAATGGTTGCTGGCCCTGCGCTTGGCGCGGGCTCGCGAACTGCTGGAAGGCGGCGACCTGCCGATCGACGCGGTCGCCCAGGCGGCAGGTTTCGGGTCAGCCCTGTCCATGCGGCAGCATTTCCAGGCCCGCCTGCGAACCACGCCCACGGCCTACCGGCGGGCTTTCCGCGACAGCCGGCCCTGAGCAGGTAAACCGCGGGATCGGCCCGCCGTCTGGCCCCGTGCTCCGCGAGCGCTCAATCCCCCCGGCGAGTGCGGGTGTCGTGCTTCATCAGCCGTTCTTTTTCACGCGCCCAGTCCTTGTCGCGCTGGGTGTCGCGCTTGTCGTGCAGTTTCTTGCCGCGTCCCAGACCGAAGTCCAGCTTGATGCGCCCACCCTTGTAGTGCAGGTTCAACGGCACCAGGGCATAGCCGCGTTGCTCGACCTTGCCGATCAGCTTGCTGATTTCCTGGGCGTGCAGCAGCAGCTTGCGCGTGCGGGTGGCATTGGGATGGATGTGCGTGGAGGCCGTGGGCAGCGGGCTGATGTGCATGCCCAGGATCCACAGGGCGCCATCGCGCACGATGATGTAGCTTTCCTTCAGCTGGACATGGCCGGCGCGGATGGCCTTGACCTCCCAGCCTTCGAGCACCAGCCCGGCCTCGAAGCGCTCCTCGATGAAGTAATCGTGGGTGGCTTTGCGATTTTCGACAATACTCATGGGGTCGGACCAAGGCAGGAACTGAAAATGTAAAATCCGATCATTCTAGCCTAACCGATATCTTGCCGATGCCTGCGATCCAGCGTTCCGTTCTCGTTCCGTTCAGCTGCGAACAGATGTTCGATCTGGTGGCCGACGTCGGGCGTTACCCCGAATTCATGCCCTGGTGCGGAGGCGCCCAGGTGCAGTGGCGCAACGAGCAGGGCATGCAGGCCACGGTGCAGATCCATTTCGCCGGCATTCGCCAGAGTTTCACCACGCGCAACGACCACGAATATCCGCACAAGATCGTCTTCCATCTGGTGGACGGGCCTTTTTCCAGCCTGACCGGGCATTGGGCCTTTCAACCCCTGGGAGACGACGGTTGCAAGGTGCTCTACACCATGGAATACACCTTTTCCAGCCGCGCGCTTTCGGCCGTGGTCGGTCCGGTCTTCAACCGGATCGCCACCAGCTTCATCGATTCCTTCACACAGCGCGCCCATGCCGTCTATGGGGGCTGAATTGAGGATACATCTCGCTTTTGCCGCACCCACCCGCCTGTGGCAACAGACGCTGGACGTGCCCGAAGGGACGACCGTGGGCCAGGCGCTGGCCCTGAGCAGCTTTGCCAGGGAGTTCCCGGAATTCACGGATCATCCGCCTGCCCTGGGCGTGTATGGCGAACGTTGCGATGCGCGCCGCATGCTGCGGGAAGATGATCGCGTCGAACTGTACCGGCCGCTGGTCTTCGATCCCCTGGAATCTCGCCGCCGCCGCGCGGCGCACCGCCGGGAGTCGGGGCGGCGCCCCGCAAAAGCGAACGTGTCGCGAAACCAGTAATCAGCCGGACGAATCGGCGAAGCGTGCCGCCGCTCTGTGTGCGCCGGCGGCGATTGTCGCGTGCGCGACAGCCGCGCCGCGATGGCTGCGCTAAGGTGGGCGGGCCGCACGGAAGCAGGCCTTCGAAGTGCTACATTAAGCCTGCGGCGCATCGGCCGGCCCTTACCCGGGCCGGACCGCGTCGGGCGGCGCCACGAGCATGCCGCGACAGCCCCATACAAGATCCGGAGACACGCACCATGGATTTTCGCCTCACCGAGGAGCAGCAGGCCTTTGCACAGGCCGCCCGTGAATTCGCGCAAGGGGAACTCGCCCCTTACGCCGCGCAGTGGGACGAGGAGCACATCTTCCCCCGCGAAGCCTTCGCCAAGGCGGGAGAACTCGGATTCTGCGCCATGTATGCGCCCGAATCGATCGGCGGCCTGGGCCTGCCGCGCCTCGATGCCACGCTGGTATTCGAGGAAATGGCCGCGGTCGATCCGTCCACCACCGCCTTCATCACCATCCACAACATGGCCACATGGATGATCGGCTCCTGGGCTCAGCCCGGGGTGCGCGACCATTGGGGGCCATTGCTGGCCAGCGGCGAGAAGCTCGCATCCTACTGTCTCACCGAACCTGGATCGGGTTCGGACGCCGCATCGCTCACGACCAGTGCCCGCCGCGAAGGCGACCACTACGTGCTGAACGGCGCAAAGGCCTTCATCTCGGGCGCGGGCGACACCGACGTCCTGGTGGTCATGGCCCGCACGGGCGGCGAGGGTGCGCGCGGCATTTCGGCCCTGGTGGTGCCCGCCGACAGCGACGGCATCACCTACGGCCGCAAGGAAAACAAGATGGGCTGGAACAGCCAGTCCACGCGTCCGATCACTTTCGAGAACGTCCGGGTGCCGGTGGAAAACCGCCTCGGCGAGGAAGGCGAAGGATTCCGTTTCGCCATGAAGGGTCTGGATGGGGGGCGCATCAACATCGCCACCTGCTCGGTTGGCGCCGCCCAGGGCGCCTACGAGGCCGCGCGCCGCTACATGGGCGAACGCCGCCAGTTCGGCCGTCCCCTGGCGGATTTCCAGGCGCTGCAGTTCAAGCTGGCCGATCTGCTGGCCAACATCGTCGCCTCGCGCCAGATGGTGCGGCTGGCAGCCTGCAAGCTCGACGAAGGCGACCCCCAGGCCACCGCCTATTGCGCGATGGCCAAGCGCCTGGCCACCGACCTCTGCTTCCAGTCCTGCCTGGATGCGCAGCAGATCCATGGGGGCTACGGCTACCTGAAGGACTACCCGCTGGAACGGCTGGTGCGCGACACGCGCGTGCACCAGATCCTGGAAGGCACCAATGAAATCATGCGCCTGATCGTGGCGCGCCACATCCTCACCCAGGAGGCCGACCTGCGATGAGCGCAACCGCGATGACCGAAACCGCCGGCCAGGATCCGGTGCTGTTCCGGGAAATCCCGGCCAACGGTGGCAGGCTCATCGGCGTGGCCACGCTGAACAGCCCCAAGACCCTGAACGGCCTGTCCCTGCCCATGTGCCGGCTGCTGGATGCCCGGCTGCGGGCCTGGGCCGCCGACGAGCGGCTGGTCGCCATCATGCTGAAAGGCACCGGCGGCAAGGCCTTCTGCGCCGGGGGCGATCTGCATGCCCTGTACCGCGCCATGCTCGACAGTCCGGCTGGTGACCCCTGGGCCAATGTGCCGGCCCGCGAGTTCTTCGAAACCGAATACCGGCTGGATCATCTCATCCATCGCTATCCCAAGCCCGTACTGTGCTGGGCGGACGGCATCGTGATGGGTGGCGGCGTGGGGCTGATGCTGGGCGCAAGCCACCGCATCGTCACTGGCGCCACGCGTTTCGCCATGCCCGAAGTCACCATCGGCCTGTATCCCGACGTGGCCGGCACCTGGATGCTCAGCCGCCTGCCGCGCGGCATCGGCACCTTCCTGGCCTTCACCGGTGCGCAGTTGGGCGCCGGTGATTGCCTGCATTATGGTCTGGCCGACAGAATCTGCGACGCGGGCGAACCCGACGCGCTGCTGGCTGCGCTGGCAGATGTGGATTGGGCTGCGGATCCGGTTCGCCATGCAGCCCAGGTTGATGCCGTTCTCGATGCTTGCCAGGCACCGGCGCCCGAGCCCGGCCCGCTGCAGCGCCACGCCGATGCCATTCGCCAGGCCTGCGGCCGCGCCGATTTCCTCGAGATCGCCGCTGCCATTGCCGTCTGGAAAGACGACCCCGATCCCTGGCTGGCCCGGGCGGCCGCAACGTTCCTGGCGGGCTCGCCCGGCTCGGCCCGCCTCAGCCACACCTTGCTGGCCCGGGCGCGGCATCAGTCCCTGGCCGAGACCTTCAGGATGGAATTCACCGCTTCGCTGCATTGTTGCGCCGAGCCGGACTTCCGCGAAGGCATCCGCGCATTGCTGATCGACAAGGACAGAAATCCCCGCTGGAACCCAGCCACGCACGAACAGGCCACGGCGGACTGGGTGCAGCGTTTCATGGCCCCCGCAGAACCCCCAGGGCATCCACATCCGCTCGCTGACCTGGGCGCCTGAACGAAGAATTCCATTGCACGAGAATTCCACGCACCAATACAGGAGACATACATGAGCAGCACGATCGGATTCATCGGTTTGGGCCACATGGGCGGCCCGATGGCACGGAACCTGCTGAAGGCGGGGCATGCGCTCCAGGTTTTCGACCTGGTCCCGCAGGCGGTTCAATCGCTGGTCCAGGAAGGCGCCACGGCCGCCGCGACGGCGGCTGAAGCGGTCAAGGGAGCCGACCTGGTCGTCAGCATGTTGCCGGCAAGCCGGCACGTCGAAGGTCTTTACCTGGGCGACGAGGGCCTGCTCAACGTCATCGCCGAAGGCACGCTGGTGCTGGAATGCAGCACCATCGCGCCGGAATCGGCCCGCAAGGTATCGGCTGCCGCAGCGCGGCGCGGCATCCGCATGCTGGATGCGCCGGTGTCCGGCGGCACCGGCGGTGCCGTGGCCGGCACGCTGACCTTCATCGTCGGTGGCGCCGCGGCCGACCTGGAGTCGGCCCGTCCCTACCTGAACGCCATGGGCAAGAACATCTTCCATGCCGGGGGCGCCGGGGCGGGGCAGGTTGCCAAGATCTGCAACAACATGCTGCTGGGCATCCTGATGGCCGGCACGGCCGAAGCCCTGGCGCTGGGCGTGGCCAACGGCCTGGATCCCAAGACCCTGTCGGACATCATCGCCAAGAGCTCCGGGCGCAACTGGGCGACCGAACTGTACAACCCCTGGCCCGGCGTGATGGAAAACGTGCCGTCTTCCAAGGATTACGCGGGGGGCTTCGGCGTGGACCTGATGCTCAAGGACCTGGGGCTGGCGGCAGAGGCTTCCATGCAGGCGCGAGCAACCACGCCGCTGGGTGAACTGGCGCGCAACCTGTATGCGCTGCACAGCGCCCAGGGGCACGGCGCACTGGATTTTTCCAGCATCCTGAAGCTGTATCACCAGCCGCGCTGAAAAACGGGCGGGTTCGCCCGGCCCGGATCAGTTCGCAGGGACTGATCCGGGACCGAAATCCTCCAGCACTGCGCCGTCGGGCGAGCCGACGGCGTAGCGCGTTTCCGGCCAGTCCGACAGGGTGATTTCGGCCGCCACGTGCAGCAGGCCCCGATGGACCGCAGATTCGATCACGCGGCCTGCGGGCCGGTCTGCCGCGCCCCCAGAGGCATACAGGTCCGATCCGGGGGGCAGGGCGGGGGTGCCCGGCACCCAGGGCGTGGTGCCGTAGGCCATGCGGCGCTTGACCGTGCCCCGGTAGTGGCTGCGGGCAATGACTTCCTGGCCGGGGTAGCAGCCCTTGGAAAAATCAATGGTGCCGTTCAGGTCCATGTCCAGTGAGGCCGGCAGGAACATGTCCTGGGATGTCGCCCGGATCCAGGGCCAGCCGCCGGCCAGCCGCAGGGCGGTCCAGGCATCGTCCTCGGCGGCGCCGGACGTTGCCGGCGGAGTATCCGAGAGACACCAGGCGGCAGGTCGTTCTGCCCGGGACATGGGAGCCACGATCCAATCCGCCCCCCCGATCGAGGCGCGGGTCCAGGCCGGCGCCCCATGCAGCGGTGCCGGCACGGTGCCGGCGCCCCACGTGCCCCAGGCCTGAGGTGTGTCGTCCAATTCGATCGTGACCCGCGCGCGCAGCACGAACATGCGTAGCCGCCTGATCAGGCCGTCGGCCACGTCACGCGACACCATCCAGGCGAAGTGGTCGTCGCCCGTCCGCCAGATCACTCCGTTGGCCAGCAGGCGACCCTGGGGAGTGCAGTACGCGGCAGGCGCCGCCAGGTCACTGCCCAGGCCGGTGACGCCGTGCGTCAGTTGCCCGTGCAGGAATGTGTCGGCATCAGACCCCTGGACGTGGATCAGTGCGCAGTCGGGCAGGGGTTGAAATTCTTCGGTGGCAAGGCCTTCCATGGTGAATCCGTAAAGATGAATATTTCAAATAATGGATCAGCGCCCATCATATCGCGGGCGTGCTCCGGGCCGGTGAGAGGACCGGCCGGCCGAAAGGGTAAAGGGCGCGAAGGCCCCGGACCCTAATCGCTCGCCAGGATCAGACTCAGCTCATCCGCGGTTCGACGCATGAAGCGAGCCTTCTCCATCAGGTCCCTGAGCGATGCCTGAGCCGTCGGTGCATGGCAGGCCAGGGCCGCGAGCACCTTGCCGTTGCGATCCTTGATCGGGACCGCGACGGCCACCATCCCGACGATGAACTCCTCGTCGTCGATGCTGAGCTCCTGATCCCTGATCGGCCGGAGCGCCGAGACGAGTGTCTCCGGCTGCGTGATGGTCTTGGGAGTCATGCGCGCCAGATCCAGCCTGCCCAGCAGTGCCCGCTGCTCTGCCGGACGCATGAAGGCCAGGAACAGCTTGCCACTGGCGGTGCAGTGCAGCGGCACGTGGGACCCGATATCCATATGCAGCTGCAGGCGTAGATGGCCAGGGCTTTCCACCCGGGCGAGATACTGCACGGTGTCGCCCGACAGCGTGTTCATGTTGCACGTTTCGCCCGTGATTTCGACGAGCCGGCTCAGCGCCGCGCGGCACGCTCGCAATAGTTGAGGCGCCCGCAGAATGGACAGGCCCAGCTCATGGGTCCGCGAGCCGGTCACGTACCCCCCCCCGGCCCGGCAGGCGGGTCACATAGGACGCGCGCTCCATGTCGTTGAGCGTGCGCAGCAGGCTTGATTTCGGCAGGCCCGTGCGTTGGGCCAGTTGCGTCAGTGTCTGCGGATGGGAGGCGGACCGCATAGGATAGCGCGAACCGGCGCTCGTATTCCGCCGTTCCGGAAGGCCGTATTCAATAATTAAATATTTTTTATGTATTATCTAAAATGATTTGAATTTATTTATTTATAACTCATCCCTAGAATGGCCCTCGGTTTCCTTTCGCCCATGGTTCTTCAGCATGCTGCCCATTTCCGCCGTGCCGCACCCCTTGCCATCTGCCGCCGGCCGTCCCGCCGCACAGGCGCGGTCCCACGGCTCTTCGCGCACCCCTTCGCTGTGGTACGGCCTGCTGCTGGCCGCGGGCCTGGGCCTGGCGGCCTGGCTGCTGGGCGCCATGTTCCCGCTCATCGGCGGCCCCGTGTTCGGCATCCTGCTGGGCATGGCCTGGCGCAACGTGCTGGGCCTGTCCCCGGTCTTCATTCCCGGGGTGGTCTTCTGCAGTCGCCAGGTGTTGAAATGGTCCATCATCGGCCTGGGTTTCGGCCTGAGCCTCGGCCAGGTCATGAAAACCGGGGCTTCGTCCCTTGCCGTCACACTGGTTACCCTGAGCGTGGCTTTCCTGACGGCCTGGCTGCTGGGGCGCTGGCTGAAACTGGGCAGCCGCCTGAGCACCCTGATCGGCGTGGGCACCGCGATCTGCGGTGGTTCAGCCATCGCGGCAGTGGCGCCCATCATCAAGCCCGACGATCACGAAACGGCTCTGTCGATTTCCACGATCTTTCTTTTCAACATCGTCGCAGTGCTGGTGTTTCCGGTCCTGGGCCACTGGATGGGGCTAAGCGACCACGGCTTCGGCCTGTGGGCCGGTACCGCGATCAACGACACGTCTTCGGTCGTGGCGGCGGGCTACAGCTACAGCACGGCGGCGGGAGATATCGCCACCATCGTCAAGCTCACCCGCGCGACGCTGATCATCCCGATCTGCATCGTCATCGCCTTCTGGGTGGCCTGGCGCAACCAGCATTCGGAAACCCGGGTGTCCCTGGCCACGATCTTTCCCTGGTTCATCCTCTGGTTCCTGGCGGCCTCGGCAACGCGCAGCCTGGGCCTGATTCCCGAGGCGCTGCTCGAGCCGCTGCACCTGCTCTCGCAATTCCTCATCATCATGGCGCTCACGGCCATCGGGCTGTCATCCGACCTGCGCCGCATGGCCCTGGCCGGGGGCCGTCCGCTGCTGCTCGGGCTGGGCACATGGATGGCCGTGGCGCTCGGCAGTCTGGGCATGCAACTGCTCACAGGCAGCCTCTGAGCCCCCGGCGCGGGCAAACTGCGCCCGCCACGGAGAATCGTCACAAGTCCTTCGGGCCATCGCCCAGCGTTCCAGTTAAACTGGCGGGCATGAAAAAATACCCCTACGCTGAGTCCTGCGGGCCCATGTCCTCGGGGGACACCTTGCCTCTCGGGACTGCCTGGCAATGAAAAAGGCCCTGCGCGGATTCCTCTGGTTGCTGATCCTCGGCCTGGCGGCCGCGGCGGTCGCCATCGCAGCCGCCGCCTGGTGGGGCTGGAAACGCCCCGTGCCCATGCAGACGCCCGTGGTGGATTACCTCATCGATGCCGGCAGCACGCCGCACCAGATTGCCCAGGTCATGCGGGATGCGGGGATCGGCATCCAGCCCGAAGCATTCGTCTGGCTGGCCCGGCTGAGCGGCCGCGACAAATGGCTCAAGGCAGGCGCCTACGAGGCACGCCAGGGCGACACCCCATGGCAATTGCTGGAACGCATGGCCAATGGCGACATGACCCAGACGCGCCTGACCTTCCCCGAAGGCTGGACCTTCGCCCAGATCCGGGCGGCGCTGGATGCCTCCCCGCAGGTCCGCCACGACACGCTCGGCATGGACGACCGCACCCTGTTGCAGCGCCTGGGGCTCGAGGCCGACGCGCCCGAGGGACTGTTCTACCCCGACACCTATGTGTTCGCGCCAGGCAGTTCCGACCTGGACATCCTGCGCCGCGCCGCCCAGGCGGGCCGCCAGGCGCTGGAACGCGCCTGGGCCGGACGCGACCGCGACCTGCCGCTGGAAACGCCGTATCAGGCCCTGATCCTTGCCTCGATCATCGAAAAGGAAACCGGCCATGGCGCCGACCGAGCGCGCATCGCGGGCGTATTCATCAACCGCCTGCGCACCGGCATGCCGCTGCAGACCGATCCCACCGTGATCTATGGCCTGGGGGCCGATTATCGGGGCCGCCTGCGCAAGAAGAACCTGGAGCGCGACACGCCCTGGAACACCTACACCCGCGCCGGCCTGCCGCCCACTCCCATCGCCAGTCCGGGCAAGGCTGCGCTGGAGGCTGCCGTGCATCCCGAAAAACACGCCTATCTGTATTTCGTATCGCGGGGCGACGGCACCAGCGAATTCTCCACCAACCTGGCGGCGCACAACCGCGCCGTCGGCAAATACATTCTCAAGCGATAGCCCGATGACCCGGAGCGCCTGCTTCATTACGCTCGAAGGCCTGGACGGGGCCGGCAAGAGCACGCACATCCCCTGGATCGAGGACAGGCTGCGCCGGGCCGGCGTGGACCTGCTGTCCACCCGCGAACCCGGCGGCACGCCCTTGGGGGAAACCCTGCGTGAGCTGTTGCTGCACCAGCCGATGGACCTGCGCACCGAAACCCTGCTGATGTTCGCCGCCCGCAACGAGCACTGGCGCACGCGCATCCTGCCTGCGCTGGAACGCGGCCAGTGGGTGCTGTGTGATCGCTACACCGACGCTTCATTCGCCTATCAGGGCGGTGGCCGGGCCCTGGGCGCGGCGCCGGTCCGCATCCTGGAGGACTGGGTGCAGCAGGGCAGGGGGCCGGATTGCACGCTGCTGTTCGACGTGCCGCTGGAAATCGCCCGCGAACGCCTGACGCGGGGCCGCGAACAGGCCGACCGCTTCGAGCGCGAAGACGCCGCTTTCTTCGAGCGCACGCGGCAGGCTTATCATGCCCGGGTGGCGGCCGATCCGTCCCGTTTTCGCGTGATCGATGCCCGCCGGGAAATCGCGGACATCCGTGCCGAACTGGGCGGAATCCTGGACGAATTGCTGCATGCCCGCGGCTACGGTACCGCGACTGGGGAGCCGGATCCGTCATGACGCACTTCCTGCCCTGGCAACAGGCCCCAGCGCGCCGCTGGCTGGCCGCGCGGGAGCGCTTCGCCCATGCCTGGCTGATCCACGGGCTGGCCGGCTGCGGCCAGATGGAATTCGCCCTGGCGGGCGCTGCCAGCTTGCTGTGCGAAGCGCCGCGCGACGGCCTGGCTTGCGGCGAATGCCAGGCGTGCCGCTGGGTACAGGCCGGCAACCATCCCGATCTGCGCCGCATTCGGTCCGATGCCCAGGCCGTGCGCGAAGGCGCGATGGACGTCGCCGAAGACGCCAAGAAACAGCCCTCGCGCGAGATCCGGATCGAGCAGATCCGCAGTCTGCTGCCCTGGTTCAACACCGCCACGCACCGAGGTGGCTGGCGCGTCGCGCTGCTGTACCCGGCCGAATCCCTGAATACCATCGCGGCCAATGCCCTGCTGAAGATCCTCGAAGAACCCCCGGAACACACCGTGTTCCTGCTGGCGGCTCAGGCGCCCGACCGCCTGCTGCCGACGCTGGTATCGCGCTGCAGGCGCCTGCCGCTGGCGGTGCCGCCCGCCGCCGAAGCACAGGCCTGGCTGGAATCGCAGGGTGTGAAGGATGCCGCCGCGCGCCTGGCCGCCGCCGGCGGCGCACCATTGCTGGCCCTGGAGCAGGCACGGGAAGGGCGGCCCGTGACGCCCGACTGGCTGGAGCTGTTTCTGGACCAGGCTGGCAACGGGGGCGACGGCGCTGCGCTGGCCGACATGCTGCAGGCCGGCGAGCCGGCTGACTGGGTGGACGGCTTCCAGCGCCTGTGGCTGGATCTGAGCCTGGCCGCGCATGGCCTGCCGCCGCGCTATCATCCAGGACAGGCGGGGCGGATCATGGCCATCGCCCGCAAGCTGGATCCGGCGGCCCTGGCCCGTGCAGCAGACTGGCTCCGGTCGCAACGGCGCCTGGTCAACCATCCCCTCAACCCCAAGCTGCTGGCCGACCACGCCGCACGCTACCTGCTGCAGTCGGTGCAGCCCCGATAGATTCTTGCATCATGTACATCGATTCCCACTGCCATCTGAACTTCCCCGACTTGCGGGCCCAGTTGCCCGAAGTGCTGGAACGCATGCATGCGGCCGGTGTGGGGCATGCCCTGGTCGTCAGCGTCAACCTGCGCGACTGGCCCGGCCTGATGGCGCTGGTGGAGCAGCATCCCTTCCTGCGGGCCTCGGTAGGCGTGCATCCGGACAATGATCCCGAGGACGATGACGGCGTCGAGCCAACCCTGGAGGACCTGACCAGCCGGGCAGCCCATCCCCGCGTCGTTGCCATCGGCGAAACCGGGCTCGACTACTACCGTCAGGCAGAGCCGCTGGAATGGCAGCGTGAGCGCTTCCGCACCCATATCCGTGCGGCCCATGAAACGGGGCTGCCGCTGATCATCCACACCCGCGCCGCAGCCGAGGACACGCTGCGCCTGATGCGCGAAGAGCAGGCGCCGCGCGGGGTCATGCACTGTTTCACGGAATCCTGGGAAGTCGCGCAGGCCGCGATGGACCTGGGGTTCTACATTTCCCTGTCCGGTATCGTGACCTTCAAGAACGCCGCCCAGATCCAGGACGTGGCGCGCAAGGTCCCGCTGGACCGCCTGCTGATCGAGACCGATTCCCCCTACCTGGCGCCGGTGCCATACCGCGGCAAACTGAATGATCCGTCCCGTGTGATCCATGTGGCCGAGAAGATCGCCGAACTGCGCGGCGTGCCCGTTGCCGACATCGAACGTGCGAGCGCCGAAAACTACTGGCGGCTGTTCGAGAAGGCCGCCGCGCCAGCCTGATTCCGACCTGCCGACAGGGCAGCCCGCCTTCACTCCAGCCGACTGAGGTCTTCCGCCATGTCCTTGTCCCTGTTCATTCGATCCGGCGCGCGGCGCCGTCCCTTGCTGACCGGGCTGGTCCTCGTGCTGGCCCTGGGTGCGGGCCTGCCGCCTGCGGCCGATGCCCAGCAGGCGCCGACGGCCGACTGGTGGTCGGCCATCCGTCGCGACGATGTGTCCACCGTCCAGGGCATGCTGCTGCGCTATACCGATCCCAATGCATTCAACGCCCTGGGCAATCCCGCGCTGACGCAGGCGGTGCGGGATCAATCCTGGAAGGTGTTCGATGCCCTGCGTGCGGCGCCCGACGTGCGCATCGACGAGCCCAACGCGCGGGACGAAACGGCGCTGATGTATCTGTGCATCCTGGGCCAGACCGACCGGGCCCGGGCACTCATCGCAGCGGGGGCCCAGGTGAACCGCCTGGGCTGGACGCCTCTGCACTATGCCGCGTCGAAGGCACAGGTGGAGACGGCCCGCATGCTGATCGAGCATGGCGCCATCATCAATGCTCCCGGTCCGGACGGGACCACGCCGTTGATGATGGCGGCGCTGTCGGGCAAGCCGGAAATGGTCCGCCTGCTGCTATCGAAGGGCGCCGATCCGACCATGTTCAATGCTGCCCACGAAACGGCGGCGGACTGGGCGCGCAAGCGCAATCACCAGTCCCTGGCCGCGGCCCTGGACGAAGTCGCCGGACGCCGGGCCAGGATGCGGCGCGGCGAGACCGACACGCCGTCGGCTTCTGCGCCCGCTGCGCCGGCCGCAGCGGCGCCCGCGGCGGAAACGAAGGAAGGTGCGGAGGACCAGTCCTCGTTCTCGCGCTACTTCGATCTTGGCCGCTTCGAGGACACGCCGCAGGGGCGGTGAACCGGCGGCACCGGTGCGGCACGGGCGCCTTGCGCCCGCCGGCACTGCACCGGACTAGTTCAGGAATACCCGCGCCTGGCGGGGCCTGGCGATGAAGCGCCGGTGGCCTTGCGCGCGGATGCGGTCGAATTCGAGGCTGGGCATCACCACTTCGATGATTTCCTGGGTGTCCTCGCGGCGCAATTCCAGCTGCGCCAGCGGCCCGAAGGCGTGCGCCCGCTGCAGGTTCACCAGCAACCCCCGTCCGACCGCAGGCTGGCCCGCCGCCGGCAGCGGCTCGATCTGGATGTCGTGCGGCCGGACATAGGCTGTGCCCGGTGCGTCGGCCGCGGCTTCCAGGCCCGGCACTTCCAGTGCCGCGCCTCCGGTGTGCAGGCGCCCGTCCCGGACCCGACCGTGGAACAGGTTCACGTGTCCCAGGAAACCGTAGACGAAAGCCGTTTCCGGAGCGTCGTACACCGCTTGCGGGGCACCCTGCTGTTCGACCCGGCCCTTGTTCATGATCACGACCTCGTCGGCGACTTCCAGCGCCTCTTCCTGGTCGTGCGTGACGAACAGGCTGGTCATGTGCAGTTCATCATGCAGGCGGCGCAGCCAGCGCCGCAGTTCCTTGCGCACCTTGGCATCCAGCGCGCCGAACGGTTCGTCGAGCAGCAGCACGCGCGGTTCCACCGCCAGGGCGCGAGCCAGCGCGATCCGCTGGCGCTGGCCACCCGACAGGGCGGCCGGACGGCGGTCGGCCAGCCAGTCCAGCTGCACCAGTTCCAGCAGCCCCATGACTTTTTCGCGGATCCGGCGCTCGTCCGGCCGCTGGGCGCGAGGCTTCACCCGCAGGCCGAAAGCGACGTTCTCGAATACCGTCATGTGCTTGAAGAGCGCATAGTGCTGGAATACGAAGCCGACCTGCCGCTGCCGGACGTGCGTGTGGGACGCGTCCTGGCCTTCCAGCAGGACTTGTCCTTCATCCGGGTGCTCCAGGCCCGCGATGATGCGCAACAGTGTGGTCTTGCCGCAGCCGGACGGCCCCAGCAGCGCGGTCAGCCGGCCATCCGGAAAGGCCAGTGATACGTCGTCCAGCGCCCTGAACGCGCCGAACTGCTTGCGGATATGACGGACTTCGATGCTCATGAGGATTGCTCCGATGCGATGCGGGCGGCCTGGACGCGCAGGCGCCATTCGGCCAGGGATTTCAGGGCCAGCGTCAGCAGTGCCAGCAGCGCTAGCAGCGACGCCACCGAAAAGGCCGCCGCGAAGTTGTATTCGTTGTAGAGGATTTCCACGTGCAGGGGCAGGGTGTTGGTCAGGCCGCGGATATGGCCGGACACCACCGACACCGCGCCGAATTCCCCCATGGCGCGCGCATTGCACAGGATCACGCCGTAGAACAGCCCCCAGCGGATGTTGGGCAGCGTCACGTGCCAGAAGACGCGCCAGCCCGAGGCTCCCAGCACGATGGCGGCTTCCTCCTCCTCGCAGCCCTGGGACTGCATCAGCGGGATCAGTTCGCGCGCGACAAAGGGCACGGTGACGAAGACCGTGGCCAGCACGATGCCGGGCACGGCGAAGAGTATCTGGATGTCGTGCGCCTGCAGCCAGGGGCCGAACCACCCCTGGGCGCCGAACATCAGCACATAGATCAGGCCCGCGATCACGGGAGATACGGAAAAGGGCAGATCGATCAGGGTGATGAGCAGATTCTTGCCGCGGAACTCGAAACGGGTGATGGCCCAGGCGGCGCAGACCCCGAAGACCAGATTCAGCGGCACGGCGATCCCGGCAGCGATCAGGGTGAGGCGGATCGCGGACCGGGCGTCCGGCTCGACGATGGCAGCCAGGCAGGCTTCCCAGCCCTTGCTCAGCGCCTCGTGAAAAACCGCCGCCAGCGGAATGAAGAGAAACAGGAACAGGAAGCCGAATGCCGCCGTCATGAGTGCCAGGCGGACGAACCGGCCCTCCGCGGCCGGTTGCGCGGCAGACGCGTTCCGGGCAAGGGGATCGAGAACGATGGTGGTCATGGAATCGAGGTATCCGTGGTCAATCGGCCTGGCCGGTGGAACGCCGCCGCACCCAGGCCTGCAGCAGGTTGATGGACAGCAGCAGCAGGAAGGAAATCCCCAGCATCACCACGGCGATGGCCGTGGCGCCCGCGTAGTCGTATTGCTCCAGTTTGGTGACGATCAGCAGGGGCGCGATTTCCGAAACCATCGGCATGTTGCCGGCGATGAAGATCACCGAACCGTATTCGCCGGCCGCCCGGGCGAAGGCCAGCGCGAACCCCGTCAGCAGCGCCGGCAGGATCGCGGGGAAGACCACACGGGCAAAGACCTGGCTGCGGGACGCGCCCAGGGTGCTGGCCGCTTCTTCGTATTCGGGCGCCATGTCTTCCAGCACAGGCTGGACGGTGCGCACCACGAAAGGCAGGCCGATGAAGATCAGTGCCACCACCACGCCCAGCGGCTTGAAGGCCACCTGGATCCCCAACGGCGCCAGCAGCCCGCCCAGCCAGCCGTTGGGCGCGTATAGCGCGGTCAGTGCGATCCCGGCCACGGCCGTGGGCAGGGCGAAGGGCAGGTCCACCAGGGCGTCTATCAGGCGCTTGCCGGGGAATTCGTAGCGTGCCAGGACCCAGGCCACGATGCCGCCGAACACCGCATTCACGGCTGCCGCCAGCAGTGCCGCGCCGAAGCTCAGGCGGTACGAGGCCAGCACCCTGGGTGCGGTGACGGCCTGCCAGAAGGCGTTCCAGCTCAGGGACGAGGCAGTCAGAAAGGCCGCCGACAAGGGCAGCAGGACCACCAGGCACAGGTAAGTGAGCGTCAGGCCCAGCGTCAGGTTGCGGCCGGGCAGGACCCGGCGCGCACCCGGCGCCCGGGAAGTGAGAGTCGTGGCCATGGCCTTATTGCCCGCTCGGCTTGTAGATCTGGTCGAACACACCGCCATCCCCGAAATGCGTCTTCTGCGCTTCGGCCCAGCTCGGCGCCACGTCCGTGATCTTGAACAGCGACAGCTGCGGGAACTGCTGCGCGTGCCGCTCGGCCACCGCCGGCAGGGTGGGGCGGTAGTGGTTCTTCGCGGCGATTTCCTGGCCGGCTTCGGAATACAGGTATTCCAGGTAGGCCTGGGCCACGCTGCGGGTGCCCTGGACATCGACGACCTTGTCCACCACGGCCACGGGCGGCTCGGCCAGGATGCTGACGGATGGCACGACGATGTCCACCTTGTCGGGACCCAGTTCCTCGATGGCCAGGAAAGCCTCGTTTTCCCAGGCCAGCAGCACGTCGCCGATCCCGCGTTCGACGAAGGTGGTGGTGGATCCCCGCGCGCCCGAATCCAGCACGGGCACCTGCCGGTAGAGCCTGCCGACGAATTCCCGCGCCTTGGCCTCGTCGCCGCCGTGCTGGCGCAGGGCATAGCCCCAGGCCGCCAGATAGTTCCAGCGCGCGCCGCCGGACGTCTTGGGGTTGGGCGTGATGACCTGGATGCCGGGCTTGATCAGATCGTCCCAGTCGCGGATGTGCTTGGGGTTGCCTTTGCGCACCAGGAAAACGATGGTGGATGTGTAGGGCGCGCTGTTCAGGGGCAGTTGCTGCTGCCAGTCCGGGCGGATCGAGCCACGCTCGGCGATGGCGTCGATGTCGGGCGCCAGCGCCAGGGTCACCACATCGGCCCGCAGGCCGTCGATCACCGAACGCGCCTGCTTGCCCGAGCCGCCGTGCGACTGGCGGATGGTGACGTGGTCGCCGGTCTTGTCCTGCCAGTACCGGGCGAATGCCTGGTTGTAGGCCTGGTACAGCTCCCGCGTGGGGTCGTAGGACACGTTCAGCAGTGTGATGTCGGCTGCCTGGGCCGCGCCGGCCAGGCAGACGGCCGCCGCAAGGGACAGCAGGAATCGGAATCGCATGGGAAGGAACCTCGAGATACGGGAATCGAGGTATCAGGTTAAAGAGTTCCTTTCCGGGAAAGAACGAATCGTTTTGTCCAACGATATGAATGCCGCGCATTATGCAGCGCTGCTATATGCGTATGCGGGGCCTCGTGGCCCCGGATGCCCGCCGTGCACGGCGGCACCCCGTGCGTGTCGTGCCTCAGGATTGCGGCGGCAGGAACTGCGGGCGCAGGATGCCGCGCAGGCGTTCGTAGGGAATCAGCAGCTCGGGCTGTCCCCAGGCATAGGGTGCGATCTCGTAGGGCTGGTATTTGACCAGCACGCCCAGGTCGGTCAGCCCCACGTTGTCGCTGGACACAAAAGGCCACATGCGGTTGAAGTTGTCCCGGTTGTCGATGGCGTCGGCATGCTGATCCAGCCACCGCGTGTGTTCTTCGCGCAGTGCGGCATCGAAGGCGGGCCTGGCGCCTGGCGCCAGCAGATTATCGATCGTCAGGGCCTTTTCCGCCGTATTGTCCCAGTTCAGCAGCTGCGACCCGGTGATGCCGTGGGCCATGCCGGTCCGGTATTGGCCAGCGTCCAGTTCGACCACGGTCAGCCGCTCGTTGCGGTAACGCGTGCGCGCCGTCAGCTGGACCTCGTCGCGCGATGCGGCGGTCTTCCAGTAATAGGCTTCGAAACTGTCCAGCGTGTCGTAGGGGGCCGGGTTCTGCGTATCGACCCAGGTCATGGCGGCCAGAGCGTGGTCGACCAGTTCCGTCAGGCGGGGATGGCCGGGGAAAGCCAGTGAATCGACCGTCAGCTTCGGGCATTCGCCCTGGCAACCCGGCCGTTCGCGCGACCATTTGACCGGTTGCGTGAACAGGCCCGAGCGGCTGGTCTGCTGATCCAGCTGGGCAGGCATCAGGCTGAGATCGTCTTTGGGGCCGCTGGCGCAGCCGGCCAGCCCCAGGGTCAGCGCCAGCGCGGCGATCGACAGGGCAGGGCGCAGTGAAAACGGTGAGCGGTTCAGGGACGACGGGTACATCGGCGGAATCATCATGGGCGGGATGTTTGGCGGTGTTCCTGATCGAAGGCGGAACGGGTGATTTCAGGCGCTCCAATCATGGATAATGAGGGCTTTTCAACCTGTGGGGTCCGCATGATCAGAATCTACCACAACCCGCGCTGCAGCACGTCACGCAAGGCTTTGGAAACGCTCCAGGCCACGGGCCGCCTCGTCGAAGTGGTCGAATACCTGCACGAACTGCCGCCGCGCGCCGAACTGCGCGATATGATCCGGGCGGCCGGCCTGTCGGTGCGCGACGCGCTGCGCCCCAAGGAACCCGCCTACGAATCCCTGGGGCTGGCGGACACCGCGCTGACCGACGAACAATTGCTCGACGCCGTCGAACAGCATCCGGTTCTGCTGAACCGGCCCTTCGTCGTCACGGACAAGGGCACGCGCCTGTGCCGCCCCTTCGAAAGGATCCAGGAAATCCTCTGATCCCGTTCCGGTGTCCGCCCGGCATGGGCCTGCGGCGGACCATATGCACCGACACCCAGCGAGGGCCTCGCCGTGTTCGATTTCATGTATGACCTGCCCGAATGGGCCATGTTCGCCGTTTGCGTGCTGCTGGTGGGGTTCCTTTCGGCCACCGCCCTGATCCTGATGCGCATCCTGCGCCGTTTGTGGCCGCCCGGCCCGCACAGCTCCAATATGGTCAACACCATGCTTTCGGGCATCCTGCTGCCCACCGGCATCGTGATCGCTTTCGTGGCGTCCGACATCTGGCAGCAGGACGCCAAGGGCCGTGCCGCCGTGGAGCAGGAAGCCATTGCCGTGGCCGACACGCTGCGCGTCGCCAAGTTCCTGCCGGCCGAACTGCGGGAACAGGTCACCGGCGTGCTTGACGATTACATCCGCGAAGTCATCGAGGTCGAATGGCCCCTGATGGGCGACGGACGAGCGAGCCAGGTTGCGGAAGACCAGCTGGAGACCCTGATGGTCATCTCGGTGCGGATCGAGGCCGGAACCGACCAGATCGGGCTGCAGCGCGCCGCCGAATCATTGCGGCGCTACACGACGGATATCGAAAATGCCCGCAACCAGCGCCTGCTGGTTTCGCATGACCGGGTGCTGCCGACCAAATGGGTTGCCGTGCTGGTGCTGCTGTTCGTTGCCGCCTGCGTGCTCAGCGAACTGCACATGGGCCAGAGGCGCCCGCTGGCCCTGTCCCTGGTGCTGTTTTCCCTGGGCTTCGGTGCCACGCTCTACCTGATTGCCTCGTTCGACCGGCCCTTCACCGGTACCACCATCATCGAGCCGACTTCTTTGTCCGTGCTGCTGATCCGGGGCTAGGGCGGCGGCGCGCGGCAAGCCCATGAACGGAGGCGCCCCGGGCCGCACATGGGACGGCCCGGGGCTCGCGCGGAAACCGCCTCAGGGCTGGACCGAGGGGACGCCGGTCGGGAAGCTGCGCGTGCGGTGCGTCACCGGCAGGCCGCGCCCCTTCAGCAGGATGTTCCAGTAGAACCAGGGCATGAAGCTGCGCTTGAGCCACCAGTAGAAGCGCCGTGGAATGCGCGGATCGAACGGAAAGCTGGGTGTGATCGTGCCGCCGTAGGTGAATTCGGCCAGCAGGACCTTGCCGCGCGATGTCGTCAGCGGGCAGGCGGCGTAGCCGTCGTAACTTTCGACATTGCCGGCGCCGCGCAGGACGCTCAGCAGGTTCAGCGTCAGCACGGGAGCCTGGCTCTTGATGGCCGCGGCCGTCTTGCTGTTCGGCGTCGAGGTGCAGTCGCCCAGGCCGAACACGTTGGGATAGCGGGCATGGCGCAGCGTGTTCTTGTCCACTTCCAGCCAGCCATTGGCGTCGGCCAGGGAACTGTTGCGGATGAAATCGGGCGCGCTTTGCGGCGGCACGACATGCAGCAGGTCGTAGCTGACTTCCTCGCGCACTTTTTCGCCGTCGATCACCGACTCGAAGACGGCGATCTTTTCCTCGCCGCGCACCTGCACCAGGTTCTGGCCGAAGCGCGGTTGCGCGCCGTAGGATGCCATCACCTTGTCCAGCGCCTGCGCATAGAACGGCACGCCGAAGACCGAGGCGCCGGCCGTGCGGAATTGCAGGCTGTCGGCCTTGACCCCCCGGCGGCGGAAATCGTCGGCCGCCAGGTACAGGGCCTTCTGAGGGGCGCCGGGGCATTTCACGGCACCGGCCGGTTGGGTGAAGATCGCGGTGCCGCCCTGGAACCGGCTCACCAGTTCCCAGGTATAGGGCGCAAGATCATAGCGATAATTGCTGGTCACGCCGTTCTTTCCCAGGGCCTCGGCCAGGCCGTCGATGGCGTTCCAGTTGATCTGGATCCCGGCGGCCACCACCAGGTAGTCGTAAGTCACGCGGGTGCCGTCGTCCAGCTCCACCTGGCGCTCGTCTGGCAGCAGTGCGGTCACGCGCTGCGCGATGTGCCGCACGCCGTCGGGCAGGCAGTCGTGCAGGGGACGTCGGGTGTCCTCGGCTTTGTAGGCGCCGCCGCCCACCAGCGTCCATGCGGGCTGGTAGTCGTGGTGGCTGGACGGGTCGATGATGGCGATGTCCAGGCCGGGCTCCTGGCGCCGGAGCTGGGCGGCGACGGTGGTCCCGCCGGTGCCGGCACCGACGATCACCACGGAGTGCTTGCGGATGGATGCGTTGCTCATGAAGGCCTCGAATGGGTCGGATGGAGCCTGGGGCAGGGAGCCCTGCGGCACGATGCGATCATTCTAGGATCGGGTCTTCGCCGCGAGAACGACCGATGGGCTATGTCTTTATGACTGTCGCAACAAGAAACCTGAACCTGTGAATGGGTATTCGGGACCGCCTGGTGGCGGGCCCGGTATCTGCCGATGATTCCAGGGGCGCCAAGGCATCGCCGCCTGTTTCGGTTACAGTGCGGTGATCGGGCAAGCTCTTGCCATTTTCCGAAATCCCGACTCTGCCTGTTTGCTCAAGGCTTATGAAATCCCTGCCTGAACACCACGATCTCGAAACCCTGTCCGTCCTCGTCGAAGGCCGCGTGCAAGGCGTCGGCTTTCGCGCCGCCACCGTCCGCCAGGCCCACCAGCTCAAGCTGGGCGGCTGGGTGCGCAACCTGCCCGACGGCCGCGTCGAGGCCTTGATCCAGGGCGAGCGCACCGCCGTCGACCGCATGCTGTCCTGGTTGCTCCAGGGGCCGCCCGCAGCGCGGGTGACCGGCGTATCGCACACGGAAACCCCGACCGATCGGCATTACGAGCGATTCGAACAGATCTGATCCGGGGCGCCACCCGAGGGGCGATTGAACCAAACCGCCTTTTCGCTGCCCAATCCCCATGTCCCGCCGATGGCCGGCGGGCTTGCCCATATCCGAGGTATGCATGAAACGACTCTCCAACATCGGCTTGCTGGCCGCCATCCTGAGCGCATCCCTGTCCGTGCATGCTCAGGCGGGCGAGGCCGTCACCGTCTACCAGGATCCGAACTGCGGTTGCTGCCACGGCTGGGCCGAGCACATGCGTGCCGAGGGTTTCGATGTGCGCGAGGTGCCTTCGTCCGACATGGCGGCCGTCAAGGCCCGGCTGGGCGTGCCGATGGATCTGGCGTCCTGCCACACGGCGCGGCTGGAATCCAGCGGCCAGATCATCGAAGGCCACGTTCCCGCCTCGGCGGTGCGCAAGCTGCTGGCATCGAAAGACATGCGCGGCGCCGCAGCGCCCGGCATGCCCCTGAATTCCCCCGGCATGGGAGCGATGGACGGCAACCTGGTCACGGTCGACTTCGACGGCAGGCCGTTCTCGCGCGACTGAGGCAGCTTCGGGGCCGGGCCGTCATCGCGCGGGGCGGGCGTCGTCCGTGTCTTCGTGCGGTTTTTCCACCACCAGTTCCACGCGGCGATTGCGCGCCCGGCCATCGGCCGTGCGGTTGTCGGCGATTGGCCGCGAGTCGGCGTAGCCCACGGCCTTCAGGTGCCCCTTGGAAATGCCGTTGGCCTGCAGATAGCGCACCACGCTGCCTGCCCGGGCGCTGGACAGTTCCCAGTTCGACGGATAGCGGGCGTTGCTGCGCACCGGCACGGAATCCGTGTGGCCTTCGACCGTGACATCGTAGCCGGCGTCGGACAGCACCTTGGCCATGCGTTGAAGCACCGACAGGCCTTCCCGGCTCAGGTCCGCCTGACCCGTTCCGAACAGGATCTCGCTATTGATGCGGAAGCTGATGGAACGCCGGTTGACGATCACCTCGACGTCATGGCCCAGTTCCCCAAGCGGCAGCGAGGCCGCCAAGGCGGCGCCTTCGGACGATTCTTCCGGTTTTGCCTCCGGCACGGCCGGTGCGGAAGCCGGCCGGGAATTTTCCATGCCGGCGGAAGGCGAGGAGGGCGGCGTGGCGGTGGCGGGTGCCTCCGGTTCGGCAGCCGGGGGCTGGGCTGCCGGTGCAGGAACGGAGGCGGGAGCCTGGTCGGGTGCGGGAGCAGTCGTCGAAGCGCCCGGCGCTGCCGGCTCGGCGGCATGGTCCGTTGCCGCCGCGGGGCTCCCAGCCGGCGTTTCGGGGACATCTGGCGCCCCGGTCGGCATGGGTTGGGCAGCATGGTCCGCCGGCGCTTCGGCTCCGTCCGGCGCCGCCATCCCGGCAGAGGCGGCAGGAACAGGCGAGGGCGCGGGTTCGAATTCGGGAAATGTTCCGTACAGCGGGGAATGCACCGGTTCGGCCGGAGGCGGAGGAGGCAGGAAGATTTCGTCGGCCAGGACCGGAGGATAGGGATAGGGCGCGTCCGGCTCGGGAATCGGCGCCATGGCGACGACAGGCTGCGTGCCGGCCTGTCCGGCCGTGCCAGGCTTGCCGGCCCGCTTGCCGATCGACCCGGAGAACGCCAGCATCACGATCATGACGACCAGCAGCAGGGTCATCATGTCCAGATAGGTCATGAACCAGCCTTCTTCCTGGGCCGAGTCGGCCGGCTTCTGCTCCAGGCTCCAGCGGTCGACGTCCGCGCGCTTGCGATCGCGCCGCAAGGCCTGCCGGGCCTGCTGCAGCTCGGTCTCCATCGCCCGCATGCGCTGGGCAATGGCCTGGGCCGGATTCAAGTCGCCGGATGCGTGCCTCATGAGGGCTCCGGTTCCTTGTCCCCGGGGGTCGCAGCGGGCGCAGGCTGCTGGTCGCGGATCTCATCGCGGATATCCTCGATGAAGGCCTTGAGCGTTTCCCGCATCAGGGCCGGGCTGCGCTTCTGGCTCATCATGGCGATGCCCTGCATCAGGGTGTTCATCAGGATCAGGCGCTGTTCGGTGCGGCGTTCAAGCTTCACCGCGATGGGCTTGAAGACCAGGTTGGCCAGCAGCACACCGTAGAAAGTCGTCATCAGGGCCAGCGCCATCTGCCGGCCGATGGCCGTGATGTCGCCGTCGCCCAGCAGGAACAGCAGGTTCACCAGGCCCACCAGCGTGCCCAGCATGCCGAAGGCCGGTGCAAAGCCCGCCATCGTGCGAAACAGCTGGGCCTCGGCGTGCTCCTTGGCTTTCATGCGGGCGATGCGCCATTGCAGCAGGTCGAGGATGTCCTGCTCGGGCACGTTGTCGATCACGAATTGCACGCCGTTGCGCAGGAATGGACTGGATACCCGTTCCAGGGCCTGCTCGACGGCGTGGATATCGCTCTGCATCCAGATGCGGGCAATCTCGACCAGGTCTTCGAGATCCTTGTCGGCGTCCAGGCGCTCGTGGTGCACGACACTGCGGATCAGGCCGAAGACGCGCATCACTTCGCGCAAGGGATAGGCGATGAAGGTGGCTGCCGCTGTTCCGATCAGCACGATTCCCAGGCCCGGCCAATCGATGAAAAGTCCGGGATCCTCGGCCGACAGGAACAGGACGATGACCAGCAGTACGATGCTGGCGACGATGCCGATCAAGGTGGATGGGTTCATGTGTGGAGCCATTGGATGAAACAGACGCATCTTACCGTGATCGGCGAAGCGGGCACTTGAAAAACAATGGGTTTTTTCCGGGCCGCCGGCCCGGACGGGAACCGGATGCGGCCAGGGGGCAGTTCGCGGACGACGGATCGGCTATCCGTTCCGATCCTTCTTTAATTCGCATAATGTATATTATGTAAAGTGATGGAAATCGGATTCTGAACTGTCTCCGGGGCCCTCGTCGATTAAAAACAATATGCACACACTTTTTAAGACATTCAGTTCACAGGCAGCCGTCTAAAGACAATCTGTTCACTCGCTGCCATAAACTCGGCTACCAAGCAAACAGCTGGTGCATGACTTCCCACGAAGACTTATTAGAGCGAGGTTCCACCCGTGTGCGCACCACCAATTAGCCGACCACGTTCTTTGAGCAATATCAGAGTGTGATCAATCGGGAGGCTGGGAAGTCATGAACGACCTGGTCATGAATCCGATTCCCGGTGGCGCCTTCTGGAATGCCGAGCGGTTCTTTCAAGCGAGAACGGTATGCGGCGTAGCCGGCGCCGCGCATCGCTTCAGCTAACATGACAATCTCCCAGGACGAAAACGCAGTCAGCATCTGAAGTGCATTCAGACAAATGCCCTATTTCCAGAGCAGGTCGCATCTGCCGTTCTCTCACCTGCAGGCCCTCTGACACTCATGTCGCGCTGGGCGACCGGACAGTGATAACCCTGCCCGGTCACTGATCCATCTTCAGAGCGACAATTGACGCACGCAGAGATTGGATGCAAGCTGGGGCTGATGTTCAACAATGATGGGTGCCAAGCCGTGGAAATCATACTGCGTAAGTATGGAAACAGCACGGTCGTCGTGCTGCCTCCGGCCCTTCTCAAGGAGCTTCGCCTTGTGGCCGGCCAACTGATGACGCTCAATGTGACCCATGACGGAACGATAATCCTGTCCAGGAGACGCAAATTCACCTTGGACGAGCTGATCGCTATGTGTGATACAGCGGCACCCGTACCGCCCGACCTCCCTCTGTGGGAGGCGGCAAAACCGGTTGGCGGGGAGCTCTGGTAGTGGCAGTGACCAACACAAGCGGTGTCGCTGCGGTGCGCCTTCGAATGGGCCGCCTTCTCCGAAGAATCTGTTCACATGCATTTTAAGCGCCGGAATTTTTTCTCCGTACGGGCCGTCGCATGGTGAGTTGCCCGGTCAAGGCGGTGATCTGGGTGTCCTTGATCCGGATCTGCTCCCTGAGCTCATCGAGGCGGTTTTGCAGGTCGACATTGCGCTGCTGAAGACCCTTCTGGATAGCATGAGCGGTTTCCTGCCCTCCCTCTACTTGTGAGATCAAACGTGCCCGTTCAGCTTGGGCGTCTGCCAGGGCGCCCGCCAGACCTTGGGCCTCCTTTTGGGTGGTGGCCAACATTTCAGCCAACTCGGCCTCTCGTCGCGCTGAATCCCCCCGGGTTTTGAGGAGGCTCCAAGCTTTGAGAGAATGGAGCCATGGTCAACAATCAAACCAAATTTTCACCTGAGATCCGTGAACGGGCCGTGCGCCTGCTCCTGGAACACCGCGACGAGTACGCGTCGCAGTGGGCTGCCGTCACATCGATTGCGCCCAAGATTGGCTGCTCGCCGCATTCGCTGCTCAAATGGGTTCGGGCCCAGGAGGTAGAGAC
>Ga0182737_1000318_pt1 | contig 75018 bp, 69 predicted proteins | sample eDN5th30CBELigOP_FD_128878 | JGI IMG/M metagenome (GOLD analysis project Ga0182737, IMG submission 128878) | Enriched Organic Plus compost microbial communities from Emeryville, California, USA - eDNA 5th pass 30_C BE-Lig OP (version 2) (version 2) ...
ACGCTCAACTCCCGCATACTCGGGAGTGTCACCCATCAACCGAAACCAGTGTCACCGATCAACCGGAAGCATGTTACCCATCACCCGGATGCCCAACGGCACCCATCAGGCGAAATAACACACGCCGGCCGTGGGGCGGACGGGACTTGAACCCGTGACCGATGGATTATGAGTCCACTGCTCTGACCAGCTGAGCTACCGCCCCGTCGGCTTCGATGCTACCGGCGCGCTACGGCGCGACGCGGGGAGCCGGCCCGGTGTCGTACCGCCCGTCCTGCATGTGCGGGTGCTGCCGGGCCAGCAGGAACACGCCGATGACGGCGACGACCGCCATCGCGAGCATGACGAGCGTGGCCCAGAGCGGCGCGCCCGCGAGCTCGCCGAGCACGAGCGCGCCGATCGAGACGGCGACGAGCGGGTCGATGACGGTCAGACCCGCGACGACGAGGTCCGGCGGGCCGTACATGTGCGCGTTCTGCACGAACCAGCCGCCGAGCACGGTCGCCGCGAGCAGCCCGAGCAGGCAGGCGATCGTCAGCCACTCCTCGACCCCGAACTGCCAGCCCGACTCCATGAGCGTCTGCACCCGGCCGATGACGACCTTCGCGAGCGTCGCGAGGAAGCCGAACAGCGTGCCGGCCGCGACGATGTAGAACAGCGGCTGCGGCGTCCTGCGGAAGATCGCGTACAGCACGCCCCAGATGACGAGCAGGATGCCGAGGCCGATGAGCACGATCGTGAGCTCGGTGCTCGTGATCGGCCGCAGGTGCGCGTACATCGCCGCGATCGCGACGAACAGCCCGATGCCGCCGACGCACAGCCCGACCGCGACGAGCGTCTTGGCGGTGAGCCGGGTGCGGGTGAGCCGGGCGTTGAGGAACGCCGTGATGACGAGCGCGATCGCGCCGATCGGCTGCACGACGGTGAGCGGCGCGAACCAGAGGGAGGCGAGCTGCAGCACGATCGCGACGCCGAGCAGGAGCGTCCCGACGAGCCAGGACGGCCGGGCGAGCAGCCCGCGGATGTGCGCGAGCGTGAAGCCGGCCTTCGCGCCGTCGCCGTGGCGCTCGTCGACCACCGCGACGCCGCGGTGCTGGAACTGGGTGCCGAGCGACAGCCCGACGCCGCTCAGGACGGCGAGGATGATGCCGATGTACGTCTGGCCGCCGAAGACCGTGCTCAGGGCCGTCGCGTCCACGCTCCGAGGCTATCCGACCGGGGGCCCGTAGGCTTGGAGCCACCATGCCAGTCCTCCCGATCGTCATCACGGGCGACCCCGTGCTCCACCGGCCCGCGTCCGAGGTCGGCGAGGTCGACGACCGCATCCGGTCCCTCGTCGCCGACATGGTCGAGACCATGCACGCCGCGCCCGGGGTGGGTCTCGCGGCCCCACAGGTCGGCATCGGCAAGCGCATCTTCGTCTGGCACTGGCAGGAGGACGAGGCGACGGTCCACGAGGGCGTCGCGATCGACCCGGAGCTGTGGATCACGCCGACGCCGATCGGGCCGGCCGACGAGGAGGAGGAGTCCGAGGGCTGCCTCTCCATCCCCGGCGAGCGCTTCCCGCTGCGCCGGGCCGAGGGCGCGATCCTCCGCGCCCGCGGGCTCGACGGCGCGCCGTACGAGATCGAGGCGCACGGCTGGCTCGCCCGGATCTTCCAGCACGAGTTCGACCACCTCGACGGCGTGCTCTACGCCGACCGGCTCGAGCACGCGCACGCCAAGGGCGCCGCGAAGGCGATCAAGCGCGAGGGCTGGGGCAAGCCGGGGCTGTCCTGGCTCCCCGGCGTCGACCACCCGGAGGGCTGAGCGCCCCTCGACGGTCCGGCCCTCGAGCGCGCGAAGCGGGTCGAAGGGTCGCTCAGGGCCCGAGCACGCGGCGGGCGCGCTGCAGGACCGGGTCCGGGATCGGGAGCGAGGCGAGCAGGCGCTGGGTGTACGGCTCGCGGGGCGCTCGGAGCACCTCGCCGGAGGGCCCCTCCTCCACGATCCTGCCGCGGTAGAGCACCGCGACCCGGTCCGCGACCTGGTCCACGACGGCGAGGTCGTGCGTGATGAACAGGCACGCGAAGCCGAACTCCGCGTGGAGCTCCGCGAACAGCTCGAGCACGGCCGCCTGGACGGAGACGTCGAGCGCGCTGGTCGGCTCGTCGGCGATCAGCAGGTCGGGGCCGAGCACGAGGCCGCGCGCGAGCGAGGCGCGCTGACGCTGGCCGCCGGAGAGCTCGTGCGGGAACCGGTCGGCGTAGGCGCGCGGCAGCCGGACGGCCTCGAGCAGTTCCTCGACGCGTCGGCGCGCGCCGGTGCGCTCCGACGCCGTGCCGTGGATGTGGATCGGCTCGGCGATGGCCGTGCCGATCGTCATGAGCGGGTCGAAGCTCGTGCCCGGATCCTGGAACACGAAGCCGAGCCGACGGCGCTGGGGCCGGAACGTCCGCTCGCGCGCCGCGGCGAGGTCGACGCCGAGGACGTCGAGCCGGCCGCCGGTGACCGGCGTCAGGCCCGCGATCGCGCGGCCGATCGTCGTCTTCCCCGAGCCCGACTCGCCGACGAGGCCGAGCACCTCGCCGGGCGCGATCGCGAACGTGACGTCGTCGACCGCGCGGAACGCCTTGCGGCCGAATCGGGCGGGGTACTCGATGACGAGGCCCGCGGCCTCGACGACGCCCTTCGACTCGCCTGCGGCTCGCTCGGGGACCGAGGAGGGGGCCTCGTGCGCTGTGGAAGGGCCGCCCTCCAGCCGGGGGACGGCCGCGAGGAGCTGACGGGTGTACTCGTCCCGCGGCGCGGCGAAGAGCCGCTCCACCGGCGCCTCCTCGACCACCCGTCCGTGGTGCATGACGACGACGCGGTCGGCCAGGTCGGCGACGACGCCCATGTTGTGCGTGATGAGCACGATCGCGGTCCCGTACTCGTCGCGGCACCGCCGCAGCAGCTCCAGGATCTCCGCCTGGACCGTGACGTCGAGCGCCGTCGTCGGCTCGTCGGCGACGATCACCGCGGGGTTCAGGGCGAGCGCCATCGCGATGACGATGCGCTGCTTCTGGCCTCCGGAGAACTGGTGCGGGTAGTAGTCGACGCGGGTCTCCGGCTCGGGGATGCCGACCCGCCGGAGCATCTCGATCGCCCGCGCGCGCCCCTCCGCCCGCGAGACCCGGCCGTGGGCGCGCAGCCCCTCCGCGATCTGCCAGCCGACGCGGAACACCGGGTTGAGGACGCTGGAGGGCTCCTGGAACACCATCGCGGCGCGCCGCCCGCGGATCTCGCGGAGCTCCCGGCTGTCGGCCGTCACGACGTCCTCGCCCCCGACGATCACCGCGCCCGACTGCGCGGCCGTCTCGGGCAGCAGGCCGAGGATCGAGCGCGCCGTGACGGTCTTGCCGCTGCCCGACTCGCCGACGATCGCGACGATCTCGCCCGGGGCGACGGCGAGGTCCACGCCGTCGACCGCGACCACGTCGCCGCCGTCCGTCGCGAAGACGACCCGGAGGTCGCGGATGTCGACGACCGGCGCGGTCGCCTGCCCGGCGCTCACTGGATCACCTCCGTCACCGACGTCTCGGCCGGCTGCTTCGGACCCGGCCGACGGCGGGTGCGCAGCCGCGGGTCCGCCAGGTCGTTGAGGCTCTCGCCGATGAGCGTCAGCCCGAGCACGACGAGCACGATCGCGACGCCCGGGAACACGCTCGTCCACCAGATGCCGCTCGTCACGTCGGAGCGGGAGCGGTTCAGGTCGTAGCCCCACTCGGCCGCCGCGGTCGGCTCGATGCCGAAGCCGAGGAAGCCGAGCGCGGCGAGCGTGAGCACCGCCTCGGCGGCGTTCAGCGTGAAGATGAGCGGCAGCGTGCGCGTCGAGTTGCGCAGCGCGTGGACGAACATGATCCGCGCCGAGGAGGCGCCGACGACCTTCGCGGACTCGATGAACGCGTCGCCCTTCAGCCGCACCACCTCGGCGCGGATGACCCGGAAGTACTGCGGGATGAAGATCACCGTGATGGCGATGCCCGCCGCGAAGACGCCCGACCAGAGGCCCGACTGCCCGCCGGAGATCATGATGGCCGCGACGATCGCGAGCAGCAGCGAGGGGAAGGCGTAGATCGCGTCGGCGATGACGACGAGGACGCGGTCGAGCCAGCCGCCGAGATAGCCGGAGACGAGGCCGAGCAGGACGCCGGCGACGATGGACATCAGCACCGCGACGACGATCACCAGCAGCGCCGTCTGCGCGCCCCAGATCAGGCGCGAGAGCACGTCGTAGCCCCCGACCGTGGTGCCGAGCCAGTGCGCGGCCGAGGGCGGCTTCTGGGCGCCGAAGTTGACGCCGTCCGCCGCGAGCTGCGCGTAGCCGTACGGCGCGACGACCGGAGCGAGGATCGCCGTGAGCAGCACGAGGCCCGTGAGCACGAGGCCCGTGACGAGCATGCCGCGCTGCAGCCCGACCGACTGGCGCAGCTGGCCGATGACCGGGAGCCGGCCGAGCCATCCCTTGCGGATCGCCATCAGTACCTCACCCTCGGGTCGATCGCCGCGGCGATCAGGTCGACGACGAAGTTCGTGACGGCGACGATCACGGCGAGCAGCGCGACGATGCCCTGCACCGCGACGAAGTCGCGCTGGGCGAGATAGAGCGCGAGCTGGGAGCCGAGGCCGTTCCACTCGAACGTCGTCTCGGTGAGCACGGCGCCGCCGAGCAGCATCGCGACCTGGAGGCCGATGACGGTGATGATCGGGACGAGCGCCGGGCGGTAGGCGTGCTTCGTCGTCAGCCGGAACTCGCCGACGCCGCGCGATCGGGCGGCGTCGACGTAGCCGGTCCCGAGCGTCGTGATCATGTTCGTCCGCACGAGGCGGAGGAACACCCCCGCGGTGAGCAGGCCGAGCGCGACGGCGGGCAGCACGGCGTGCGAGAGCACGTCGGAGATGTAGGACCAGTTGCCGGTGCGGATGGCGTCCAGCAGGTAGATGCCGCTCGCGCCGTCGACCCGGCCCAGGCCGATGACGGTGCGCGGATCGGCGCGGCCGGAGGTCGGGAACCAGTGGAGCCCGACCGAGAAGACCAGCTTGAGCATGAGGCCCGCGAAGAACACGGGCGTCGCGTAGCAGAGGATCGCGAAGATGCGCAGCACCGCGTCCCCCCAGCGGTCGCGGATCTTCGCCGCGAGCATGCCGAGGGGGATGCCGACGAGGAACGCGACGACGAGCGCGTAGATCGCGAGCTCGAGCGTCGCCGCGCCGTAGTGGAGCAGGATGTCGGTGACCTGCTGGTTGTCGGTCAGCGCCGTGCCGAAGTTCCCGGTCACCAGCTGGCCGAGGTACTCGAAGTACTGGACGATGATCGGCCGGTCGTAGCCGGCGGCGTGGATCCGCGCCTCGAGGTCCGACTGGAGGAGCTGGCCGCCGAACTTGGCGGTGATCGGGTCGCCCGTCACCCGCATGAAGACGAAGACGACCGTGACGAGGATGAAGACGGTCGGGATGATGAGCAGGAAGCGCACCAGCACGTAGCGCCACAGCCCCTTCACCCGCACATCCTCTCACTCATCGCAAAGGCGGAGGGGGCCGCCCTGTGGACGACCCCCTCCGTCTCGGTTCCGATCAGCCCTTGACGACCGGGGCGAAGCGGAACTTGAACGAGCCGTCGAGCGTGACGCCCGAGACGTCGGCACCGGTCACCGCGACCTGCGCGCCCTGGAGGAGCGGGAGGGTCGAGATGTCGGCGGCGACGAGCTCCTGGATCTGCTCGATGAGCGCGGTGCGGGCGTCGGCGTCGGTCGTGACCGCCTGCTCGCGGATGAGCGAGTCCACCTCGGGGTTGTCGTAGTGGTTGCCCACGAAGTTCTCCTTGAGGAAGAACGGCGAGAGGTAGTTGTCCGCGTCCGAGTAGTCCGGGAACCAGCCGAGCTGGTAGACCGGGTACACGTCGGCGACGCGATCCTTGTTGTACTGGCCCCACTCGGTCGACTGCAGGTTGACCGTGAAGAGACCCGACTCCTCGAGCTGGCTCTTGACGAGCGCGTACTCGTCGCCCGACGAGGGGCCGTAGTGGTCGGGGTTGTACTGCAGGTTGATCGCGACCGGGACCTCGACGCCCGCGGCCTCGAGGGTGTCCGCCGCCTTCGTGACGTCCGGGCCGCCCTCGCCGTCGCCGTACAGGTCCTTGAACGGCTCGAGCGCGCCGACGAAGCCCTGCGGGACCGGCGAGTAGACCGGGGTGTAGGTGTCCTTGTAGACCTGCGTCGCGAGCGTCTCGCGGTCGACCACGTCCGCGATGGCCTGCCGGACGGCGAGCGCCTTCTCCGGGTCGGCGTCGGGCTGGCCCGTGCCGTACGGCTGCGTCGCGAAGTTGAACACCATGTAGCGCAGCTCGCCGCCGGGGCCCTCGACGATCTTGACGTTCTCGTTGCCCGAGAGGTCCTCGATGTCGGTGGCCGAGAGGCTGCGGTAGGCGACGTCCACGTCGCCCTGCTCGATCGCGAGCTTGAGGTTCGACGAGTCGTTGTAGTAGTTGACGATCACGCCGGAGTTCTCCGCGGCCGGGAGCAGGCCCTGGTAGTTCTCGTTCGGCGTGAGCTCGACGACCTCGTTGATCGCGTAGCTGGTGATCGAGTACGGGCCGCCGAAGGCGTTCGCCGCGACGATCTCGTCATCCGGCGTGAGCGCGTCCTCCGCGAAGACGTCCTCGTCGACGATGGCGCCGGGGAAGGACGTGAGGATCTGCGGGAAGACCACGTCGGGGCCGCTGAGCAGGTGGAAGACGACGGTGGTGTCGTCGACCGCCTCGGCGCTCTCCAGGTTGTAGAGGAGGCTCGAGGGGCCGTTCGGGTCCGCGATCTCGAGCTGCCGGTTGAAGGAGAAGGCGACGTCCGAGGCGGTCAGGTCGTTGCCGTTCGCCCACTTGACGCCCTCGCGGATGTGGACCTCGAAGTCGGTGTCCGTCGTGAACTCGCCGAGGTCGGTCGCGAGGTCCGGCTGGATCTCGGTCGAGCCGTAGTCGGTGTTGAAGAGGTACGGGAAGACCTGCGTCTGGATCGCGAGGGAGCCGTTGTCGTACGAGCCGGCCGGGTCGACCGAGACGATGACGTCGGTCGTGCCGACGAGGACGGGCTCGCCCGAGGGGGCGGCGTTGCCGTCGTCCGAGGGCGTCGCCGAGCAGCCGGCGAGGACGAGCCCCGCGGCGGCGAGCGCGGCGACCGAGGCGACGGCGGCCCTGCGGCCGCGGTGTGGTGATGCCATGGTTCCTGCTTCCTGTGATGTGCATCGCACTGATGCAGGACGCCGCAGAGGGTCCCGATCCGGGCCCGCTCCACGGCGTCGTGTTGCCAACCAGTGAATCACAGGTGACCGTACGAAGACCCCGGGGAGACGCTCCGTTACCGGATCGCTATGCGAGCCAGCCGAGCGCGCGGATGCCCGCCGCGGCGGCCGCCGCCGCGACCACGACGACGACGAACGGCGCGCGCAGCGCCAGCAGCACGCCGGCGAGCACCACCGCGGGCAGCCGCGCGTCGACGACGAGCTCGGGCCCGACCGTGAACGTCTGGGTCGCGACGAGCGCGGCGAGCAGGCCCGCCGTCATCAGGTCGGCGGTGCGGGCGATGCGCGGCCGCTCCAGCAGCGTCGCGGGGACGAAGAACCCGGACAGCTTGAGCGTGAACGCGGCGGCGCACGCGACGAGGATGACGAGCCACGCGTTCACGCCGGCGTCCCCTCGCCCGCCGTGCCGCGCCGCCGCCCGAGCGCGTTCGTGAGCCCCGCGACGATGGCCACCGCGGCGGCGGCGAGGACGGGGACGCCCGCCGGCGTCCAGGGCGCCAGCGCGACGGCGACGACCGCGGCCGCGATCGCGACGGCGACGGGCTGCAGGCCCCGGAGCCTCGGCCACAGCAGCCCGAGGAACGCGGCCGCGGCCGCCGCGTCGAGACCCCAGGCCCGGACGTCGCCGAGCAGGTCCCCGAGCAGCGCGCCGATCAGCGTGGTCGTGTTCCATCCGGCGTAGATCACCGCGCCGGTGACCCAGAACCCGGCCCGCCGCGCCTCCGGGGTCGGCTGCGCGGTCGACACGGCCGCCGTCTCGTCGATCGTCCAGTGCGCCGCGAGCAGCCGCCTCGCCGCGCCCGGTCCGACGATCGGGGCGGTGCGCAGCGCGTAGAGCGCGTTGCGGGTGCCGAGCAGCGTCGCGGCGGCGATCGCCGACCAGCCGGTCGCCGCCGTGACCGGCACGCCGCCGGCGGCGAGCACGCCGATGAGCGCGAACTGCGAGCCGCCCGTGAACATCAGCAGGCTCAGTACGCACGTCTGCCAGACGTCGAGCCCCGCGGCGACGGCGAGCGCGCCGAACGAGACGCCGTAGAGCGAGACCGCCAGCCCGACCGCCACCCCGCTGCGGATCGCGGCGGCGACTCGGGGGTCGCGCGCTTTGCTATCCTTGTACGGCCCCACCGGGGTGCGATCCTCCATAGCTCAATTGGCAGAGCAATCGGCTGTTAACCGATAGGTTCTTGGTTCGAGTCCAAGTGGGGGAGCTTCAGTAGCCGGCCGCCGGGTCGACGACGCCGATGAAGGCGCCGTCGCCGAGCAGCGCTCGGACGTTCGACTCGACGCGGCTCGCGAGCAGCGGCGCGACCATCTCCTCGGTGTCGGCGGAGTGGCAGGTGATGACCACGCGGGGCGCGGTCCACAGCGGGTGGCCGTCCGGCAGCGGCTCGGGATCGGTGACGTCGATGCCGGCGCCCGCGAGATGGCCGCGCTCGAGCGCCTCGGCGAGGGCGACGGTGTCGACGAGCGAGCCGCGCGCGATGTTGACCAGGAGCGCCCGCTCGTCCATGAGCGCGATGCGGCGCGCGTCGAGCAGGTGGCGGTTCTCCCCCGTCGCCGCGGCGGCGAGGATGACGATCTCGGCCTCCGGCAGCACCTCGTCGAGCCGGTCGGCCGTGACGACGCGCTCGGCGCCGGCCACGTCGCCCGGACTGCGCCGGACGATCGTGATCGAGGGCTCGAAGGGCGCGAGCAGCCGGATGATCTCCTGCGCGATGCCGCCCGCGCCGACGATGAGCACGCGGCGGCCGAAGATCGACTCGCCGGACCGGGCCGTCCACGACGTCCGGCGCGCCTTCTCCGGCAGCTCCCGCATGCCGGCGAGCGCGAGCGCGACCGCGTGCTCGGCGACGGGCTCGGAGTAGGCGCCCTTGGCGCTCGTCCAGATCGGCGTCCGCTCCCCCGCATGGCTGGCGAGGACGCGGGCGAAGGCGTCGACGCCGGCCCACGGCAGCTGCACCCAGCCGATGTCGGGGTGCTCGGCGAGGATCGCGGCGAGTCCCTCGGCGTCGCTCGCGTGCGTCCAGATCAGGCCGGCCGTGTCCGGTCCGAGCGGGGCGAGCGCGCCGCCGGCCGCCTCGACGGCGGCGGCGAGATGCGGGGCCTCGTTCGGCAGGATCGCGACGGGGCCCGGGACCGGCCGGTCGCCGTGCGGCAGGGGCGTGCCCGTCCCGCGCAGCGGGTCGCGGAGCTCGCCCGACGCGCGGCTCACGAGGCGCCCTGGAGCGCGCCGAGCGACTCGCCGAGCCGCCGCACGTACGGATGGAGCGGATCGTCGAACACCTCGTCCATCGGCCCGATACCCACGATCCTCCCTCGTTGCATGACCGCGACCCGGTCGGTGATGCGACGGACCTCCGCGAGATCCGCCGTGACGACGAGCGCCGCGAACGAGCGGCGCTCCTGAAGCTGGGCGAGCACGTCGAGGATGTGCCCGCGGACCGTCGGGTCGATGCCCGCGGTCGGGTCGTCGGCGACGAGCACCGCCGGCTCGAGCACGAGCGAGCGGGCGATCGCGACGCGCTGGCGCTGCCCCTTCGACAGCTCGTGCGGCAGCAGCTCGAGCATCGAGAGCGGCAGATGCACCGCATCGAGGAGCGTCGCGGCGTGCTCCCCCGCGAGCATCCGGTCGAAGCGGCGGTCGATCAGGTAGATCGGCTCGACGATGTTCTCCTCGACCGTCAGGCGCGGCGAGAGGTGCTGGCCCGCCTCCTGCCGGAGGAAGCCGACGCGGGCCTGCAGCAGCGCGCGCCGGCGGCCCGAGATGCCGCGCACCTCCTCGCCGAGGACGCGCAGGCTGCCCCCGGAGATCCGCGGGGAGCGTCGGTCGCCCGGCAGGTCCGCCCGCAGCGCGACGGCGCGGGCAAGGGTCGACTTGCCCGAGCCGGTCTCGCCGACGACGGCGAGGATCTCCCCCGAGCCGACGTGCAGGTCGACGCCGTCGACGGCGATGGTCCGGGTCACCTGGCTCGAGGAGTGGTAGCGGAGGCTCAGATCGGTCGCGTGGATCGCGACCTCCGGCTGCTCGCTCACCCGCCCAGTCTATTGATGCCGTTTTCAGGATCTCGCGCGTTCCAGGGCCGGATAGCGGGCCGGATCTCGCGAGATCCTGAAAACGGAGAACGTCACTCGCCGCGGAGGCGGGTGCGCTCGGCGTCGAGGGAGACCAGCTCGCGCTGGAGCTCGGCGAAGCGCTGCGGATCGGCGTCGCGCTCGAGCCGCTGCAGCGCGCCGAGCGCCTCGCGCTTCCTGCGGAGCAGCTCGCGGTCGACGAGGGACGACGCGACGGAGCGCACCGTCACCGGCAGGGTGTCCGGCCGGCCGGGGATCGGCGCGACCGCGAGCTCGCGGACGAGGCTCCGGTAGGCCTCCGGCGCCTCGAGCGCCACCTCGTCGACCCAGCCGGGGTCCCCCGCCGAGCCGAGGTGGACGGCGACCGCGTCGCGCACCACCGCGAGGCTCGGATCGGCGAACGCGGCGGCGACGACGCGGCCGGAGAGCTCCGGCCCCACCTCCCCCGGGTACTGGAGCAGCGCCTGCAGCACCTCGACCTCGAGCCGGGTGTTCGGGTCGCGGCCGAGGGACGCGAGGGACACCGCCGAGGGGCCCCTCGACGGGTCGTCGCTCCGGGACCGGTCTTCTCGGGACTCGGTCCCGGAGCGAGCCCCGGGAGGGCGAGTCGAGGGGCCACGGCCCCGCGCCGCCCGGACCGCGGCGAGCACCTCGCCCGGGTCCGCGCCGAGCCAGCGCGCGAGCAGCCGCGCGTACTCGGTGACGAGCGACTGGTCGCGGATGCCGGCGACGACCGGCGCGGCCGCCCGGAGCGCCTGCACCCGCCCCTCGGCCGAGTCGAGGTCGAAGCCGGCGAAGGTCCGCCGGATGATGAACTCGAACATCGGCTTGCGGGACTCGACGAGCGCCCGGACCGCGCCGTCGCCGCGCTGCAGCCGCAGGTCGCAGGGATCGAGTCCGTCGGGCGCGACCGCGACGAAGGTCTGCGCGTTGAACCTCGACTCCTCCTCGAAGGCGCGCGAGGCCGCCTTGAGCCCCGCCTCGTCGCCGTCGAACGTGAAGACCACCTCGGCGCCGGACGCGACCGCGTTCTGGTCGCCGTCCCCGAGGATGCGGCGGATCACCTTGATGTGGTCGACGCCGAACGCGGTGCCGCAAGTCGCGACCGCCGTCGTGACGCCCGCGAGGTGCGCCGCCATGACGTCGGTGTAGCCCTCGACGACGACGACCTGCTTCCGGCGCGCGATGTCGCGCTTCGCCAGATCCAGCCCGTAGAGCACCTGCGCCTTGTGGTAGACCGGCGTCTCCGGGGTGTTCAGGTACTTGGGGCCCTGGTCGTCGTCGAGCAGGCGCCGGGCGCCGAAGCCGACCGTCTGGCCCGTGGTGTCGCGGATCGGCCAGATGAGCCGCCCCCGGAACCGGTCGTAGACGTCGCCGCGCTCGCCCCTGCCGACGAGCCCGGCCTGGAGGAGCTCCTCCTCGGTGAAGCCCTGCCCCCGCAGCGCCTTCCCGAGCGCGCCGCCGCGCGGGGCGAAGCCGACGCCGAAGCGCTGCGCCGCGGCGGGGTCGAAGCCGCGCTCGCCGAGGAAGCGCCGGCCCGGCTCCGCCTCCGGCGTGCCGAGCTGCTGCTGGAAGAACCGCTCGGCGGCCGCGTTCGCCGCGAGGATGCGCGTCCGGTTCCCGCGCTCCTCGGCGCTGCGGCCGCCGCCCTCCTCGTAGTGGAGCTCGTAGCCGAGGCGCGCGGCCAGCCGCTCCACCGCCTCCGGGAACGTGACGTGGTCGATCTTCATCAGGAAGTCGTAGACGTTCCCGCCCTCGCCGCAGCCGAAGCAGTGGAAGTAGCCGACACCGGGCCGGACGTTGAACGACGGCGAGCGCTCGTCGTGGAACGGGCACAGGCCCTTCATCGAGCCGACGCCGGCCGACTTCAGCGTCACGTAGTCGCCGATCACGTCCGCGATGTTCGTGCGCGCCCGGACCTCGTCGATGTCGGATCGACGGATCAGGCCTGCCATGCGCACATCCTAGGAGCGCCCTTCGACTCGCTTCGCTCGCTCAGGGACCGAGGCTAGCCGACCAGCAGCGAGTGCCAGGTCGTCGCGTTCTGGTCCGTCAGCGAGGCGACCTGGTCGACGACGACACGCTTGCGCGCCGCATCGTCCTCCGCCGCCGCCCAGTCCGCCTGGAACTCCACATCCAGGTGCGCGGGGCCGATCGTCAGCAGCCGCTCGGCGAGCTCGGTGAGCACCGCGCGCTGGCGGATGTAGACCGGCTGCCGCGTGACGTTCGCCATCACATAGGTGCCGACGATGCCCTTGAGCACCGCGATCTCGGCGCGCGCCGCCGCCGGCACCACGAGGTCCGCGCCGTAGCGCGCGAGGCGCTCCCGGCCGTGCGCCTCGCGCGTCGCGCGCTGCGCCGCGCCGACGAACCGCCCGATCAGCCCGCTCGCGAGGTTCTTCAGCCGGCCGCGGTCGCGCCGTGAGCCGTCCCAGGCGGCGAGCCAGCCCTCGACCGTGCAGAGCCGGTCGAAGGCGGCGCGGAGCTCCTCCTCGGGGATCGAGCCGCCGACCCACTCGGACATGCCGCGGACGAGTGCGTCGCGGTTCGACGGCTCCGCGAGCTCCGCGACCTCGATGTAGCCCTCCACGATCGCGTCCTCGAAGTCGTGGACCGAGTAGGCGATGTCGTCGGCGAGGTCCATCACCTGCGCCTCGATGCACAGGCGGCCGGCGGGCGCGCCCTCGCGGAGCCAGGCGAACGCCGCCGCGTCGTCGGCGTAGTGGCCGAACTTGGTGCGCCCGCTCGGGTCGTCGACGCCCTCGGCCAGGCCCCAGGGGTACTTGCAGCTCGCGTCGAGGCTCGCGCGCGTCAGGTTGACCCCGTAGGCCTCGCCGTCCGGTCCGAAGACCTTCGGCTCGAGCCGGGTGAGCACCCGGAGGGTCTGCGCGTTGCCCTCGAAGCCGCCGATGTCGGCCGCCCAGTCGTTGAGCGCGCGCTCGCCGTTGTGCCCGAACGGCGGGTGGCCGAGGTCGTGGCTCAGACACGCGGCGTCGACGACGTCCGGGTCGAGGCCGAGGTCGGCGCCGAGCTCGCGGCCGATCTGGGCGACCTCGAGCGAGTGGGTGAGGCGGTTCCGCGCGAAGTCGAGGCCCGAGGCCGGCGAGAGCACCTGCGTCTTCGCCGCGAGCCGGCGCAGCGCGCTCGAGTGCAGGACGCGGGCGCGGTCGCGGGCGAACTCGCTGCGCCGCGAGTAGTGGTCCTCCGGCAGCCGACGCTCCGCGTCGGCCTCGGTGTAGCCGGGCGGGGGCGGCCAGGCGCGCTCGTTCACGATGTCGATCCCTGGGCGGGCGAAGCGGCGAGCGCCGCCCTGAGCCCGTCGAAGGGTCGAAGGGCGCGCCGCCCCTCACCCGCCACTGGTGTCGCTCTCGTCCTCGCCGAGCTGCGCCGCGTCCGCCGTCGACAGCCGCCGGGAGGCGAGCCAGCCCTCCGGCAGGTGCGGGCGCTTCGGGGTGCCCTGTCGCCCGCGCTCGCCCTCCGCCGCGGCGCCGGGATACGGCGCGTCGAGGTCGAGCTCCGCGATGGTCGCCGCGATGTCCGCGAGCGACTCGACCGTGGCCAGGCGTGCCCGGACCTCGCCGCCGACCGGATACCCCTTGAAGTACCAGGCGACGTGCTTGCGCATGTCGCGGCAGGCTCGGCCCTCGTCGCCCAGGAACTCGGTCGTCAGCTCGGCGTGGCGCAGGAAGGCGCGGGCGACGTACCCGAGCCCCGGCTCGAGCCGGCCCGATCCGGTCCCGGTCAGCGCCTGCTGCAGCTCGCCGAACAGCCACGGCTTGCCGAGCACCCCGCGGCCGACGACGACGCCGTCGCAGCCGGTCTCGCGCATCATCCGCGCCGCGTCCTCGCCGTCGAACACGTCGCCGTTGCCGAGGACGGGGATGCTCGTGACGGTCTCCTTGAGCCTGCCGATCGCCGCCCAGTCCGCCTTGCCGGAGTAGTGCTGCGCGCAGGTGCGGGCGTGCAGGGTGACGGCCGCGATGCCCGCGTCCTCGGCGACCCGGCCCGCGTCGAGGTAGGTCAGGTGCTCGTCGTCGATCCCCTTGCGCATCTTGATCGTCACGGGGATCCCGCCGGCGTGCCGCACGGCGCTGCGCAGGATCGCCTCGAAGAGGTCGGTCTTCCACGGCAGCGCGGCGCCGCCGCCCTTGCGCGTCACCTTGGGGACGGGGCAGCCGAAGTTCAGGTCGATGTGGTCGACGCGGTCCTCGTCGACGAGGATCCGCACCGCCTCGCCCACCGTCGCCGGGTCGACCCCGTACAGCTGGATGCTGCGGATGCGCTCCGCGGGGTGATGCTCGATGAGCTGCATCGTCTTCGGGTTGCGGGCGACGAGCGCCCGCGTCGTGATCATCTCGGTGACGTACAGCCCGTCGCCGAACTCCGCGCACAGCCGGCGGAACGGCATGTTGGTGATGCCCGCCATCGGCGCGAGCAGCACCGGCGAGTCGAGGCCGATCGGCCCGATCCTCAGTGCCGGCTGGGTCGCCGTCGCGGTCGTCACCATACGATTCTCCCATGGCGGCACTGAGCGGACGGGAGCGGGTCGAACGCGATGCGGAGGCCCGCGGACTCGCGATCGAGATCCGGGAGCGGCTGCGCGCCGGCTCGCTCGAGGAGGCGGCGGCGATCCTCGGGATCACCCCGGCGGACATCGTGAAGACGCTCGTCGTCAAGCGCTCGGACGGCACGTTCCTGTTCGCGCTCGTGCCCGGCGATCGGCAGATCGGCTGGGCGAAGCTGCGCGCCGTGGTGGGCGTGAACCGGCTGCAGCTGCCCGACGCCGAGCAGGCGCTGGCCGCGACCGGCTACGAGCGCGGCACGATCACCCCGCTCGGCAGCGCGACCGCCTGGCCCGTGTATGCCGATTCGAGCATGCTCGGGCGACGGGTGTCCCTCGGCGCGGGCGAGCACGGGCTCTCGCTCTTCGTCGAGGCCGACGAACTCGTCGCCGCGCTCGACGCGACCGTCGCCGACATCACGGAGCCGCTGCGCTCCGGTGATCGAGGAGGCCCGCAGGGCCGCCAACCCGGTGATTGAGGAGGCCCGCAGGCCCGTCCACCCGGTGATTGAGGAGGCCCGCAGGGCCGTCTCGAAATCACCCCACCCGACACGGTCGACCTCGCCAGCCTCAATCGACAGGGCCGACCGCCTTCTCGGCCCGCACCGAGTTCAGCACGTCGAGGAACGTCGCCGTCTCCTGCGCGCCCGAGACGCCGTACCTCATGTCGAAGACGAAGAACGGCACGCCGTTCACGCCGATCTCCCGCGCGGCCCGGATGTCCTCCTGCACCGCGGCCGCGAACTCGCCGGACTCGAGCGCGCGCCGCGCCGCGTCCTCGTCGAGCCCGACCTCGCCGGCCATCCGCGCCAGGTCCTCGACGCGGCCCACGTGCTCGCCGCGCTCGAAGTAGGCCTGCATGAGCCGCTCCTTCATCGCCGCCTGCGCGCCGTGCGCCTTCGCGAAGTGCAGCAGCTCGTGCGCCTTGAGGGTGCGCGTCGGGTGGTTCGCGTCGAAGTCGTAGTGCAGGCCGACCGACTCGGCGATCGCCGACACCCGGGCGTCCATCGCGCCGATCTGCTCGGCGGGGAAGCCGCGGCTCACCAGGTAGTCGCGATGCGTGCCCGGGTAGTCGACGGGCGTGTCGGGCGCGAGCTCGTAGGAGTGGAACTCGACCTCCACCTCGCCGTCGAACTGCTCGGCCGCCGCCTCGAACTTCCGCTTCCCGATGAAGCACCAGGGGCACGCCACGTCGGACCAGATGTCGACCTTGATCGGTTCCGTCATGTGACGGGAGAACGCCCGTCGCGCACCGGGCATTCCTCGTCCCGGGATTAGGCTCGGGACAGTGAGCGACGATCCGGGCGAGCAGCATCCGCCCGCCGCCGGCCCGCATCGCACCTTCGTCGACCTCGCGCCGCTGCGCGTCTCCCCCGCCTTCGCCCGGCTCTGGGCCGGCATGTCGATCTCGGGCATCGGCGCCTGGCTGACCATGACCGCGGTGACGCTGCTCATCTACGACATCACGCAGGACACCCGCCTCGTCGCGCTCGTCGGCCCGATCGCCCTCGTCCCGATGATCGTCGCCGGGCTGTGGGGCGGCATGCTCGTCGACGCCTTCGATCGGCGCACCGTCGCCCTCATCGCCGCGACCGTCAGCTGGCTCTCCACCCTGTCGCTGCTCGGCTTCGCCTGGTGGGACGCGACGATGGCGCCCGGGACGCGGATCGAGATCTGGCCGCTCTACCTCGTCACGACGGTGAACGCGGTCGCGACGACGATCAACTCGGCCGCCCGCACGGCGATCATCCCGCGCATCGTGCCCGAGGGGATGGTCTCGCGGGCCTCGGCGCTGAACGGCGTGACCTTCGGCTTCCAGCTCGCGATCGGACCGGCCCTCGCGGGCATCCTCGTCGCCGCGTTCGGCTACCCGATCACGTTCGCCGTCGACGCCGTCCTGTTCACCGCCGGCTTCCTCGGCATCGCGAGCCTGCCGCGCCTCCCACCGCTCAGCGACGTGGTGCGGCCGGGCTGGCGCTCGCTGCTCGACGGCCTCGCGTTCCTCCGCCGCGCGCCGGTCATCCGGATGAGCTTCATCGTCGACATCATCGCGATGACGCTCGGCCGGCCGCACGTGCTCTTCCCGGCGATCGGCGTGTTCGCGATCGGCGGCGGCGAGATCACGGTCGGGATCCTCACCGCCGCGATGGCCGTCGGCACCTTCCTCGCCGGCGTGTTCTCCGGCCCCGTCGCCCGCATCCACCGCCAGGGCGTCGCGGTGAGCCGCGCCATCATGGGCTACGGCGGGTTCACCATCCTGTTCGGCCTCGTCATCGGCGCGGCCATGCTCGGCTGGTTCGGACCGGTCGGCCCGACGATCGACAAGGTCTCCTGGCCCGCCCTCGCACTCGCGTTCGTCGCGCTCGCCGGCACCGGGGTGACCGACGAGTTCAGCGCGATCTTCCGCACCACGATGATGCTCACCGCGGTGCCGGACGACATGCGCGGGCGCACGCAGGGCGTCTTCATCGTCGTGGTGACCGGCGGGCCGCGCGTCGGCGACCTCGTCGCGGGCGGCCTCGCGACGGTCGTCGCGGTCGCCGTGCCGCCGCCCGCGGGTCCGGACGCGCTCTGGGGGCCGCCGGTCTTCGGCGGCATCGCGATCATCGTCCTGATCTGGACGCTGCTGCGGGCGAGCTCCCGCTGGCGCGCGTACGACGCCCGGGTGCCGACGCCCTGATCCCGGCTTCCGGGGACATGTCGGGGGTCCCGAGGTACGCTGTCCCCGAACGCCGGATTCTCGAGAGGCGGCCGCGATGACCACGCAGGTGCAGGAGCGCATTCCGAGCCCGTCCCTGCCCGCGGGCCGGCGCCGCAGCGCGCGGGGCTCGTGGATCCTCTTCCTCGTGGCGACGGTCCTCGCGGCGCTCGTCATCGGCGTGCTCGCCGCGGTGCTCGGGAACGCGGTCAAGGCCGTCTCCGACGCCCGCGGGCTCCTCGACCTCACGCAGGCCGCCTCCGTCGAGGCGGAGACCGACTACACCGACGCGCTCGCCGCGGAGGAGGCCGCGCGCGCCGAGCTCGCGGCGCAGCGGCAGGCCGTCATCGACGAGCTGTCCGAGCAGCAGAACGGCGCCTCGTTCTCGATGGGCGGCCAGAACGCGGCCCTCGCCGAGCTCGACCGGCGCGAGGCGAGCATCGAGCAGACCGAGACCGCGGCGCGCGTCGAGGCGGACGCCGCCCGCGCGACCGCGGCGAGCGCGGTCGAGGACGCCGAGGCGGACGTCGTCCGCGCGGAGCAGGAGGCCTCGGCCTGGCAGTCGCCGCTGTGGATCGCGATCATCGCGTCCGGCATCGTGCTGCTCACGCTCGCGGTCGTCGCCATCGTGCGGACGCGGCGGGTGCGCCGGCGCTGAGCCCCGCTCCGCGGGCTGGTTTCGAGACGCCGCTGCGCGGCTCCTCAACCAGCGACATCTTCAGACCCGGTGGTTGAGGAGCGCCGCAGGGCGCGTCTCGAAACCACCCGCCCGAGACCGCCCGCCCCGAGATCAGCCCAGCCGCTCCGCGAGGTACCCCGCGAGCCCGTCGATCGGCACGCGCTCCTGCGCCATCGAGTCGCGCTCCCGCACGGTGACCGCCCGGTCCTCGAGCGACTCGAAGTCGACGGTGATGCAGAACGGCGTGCCGATCTCGTCCTGCCGCCGATAGCGCCGGCCGATCGCTCCGGCGTCGTCGAACTCGACGTTCCAGCGCTTGCGCAGGCTCGCGGCGAGCTCGCGCGCGACGGGGCTCAGCTGCTCGTTCCGCGAGAGCGGCAGCACCGCCGCCTTGACCGGCGCGAGCCGCGGGTCGAGCTGCAGCAGCACGCGGGTGTCGGTGCCGCCCTTCGCGGTCGGCACCTCCTCCTCGCGGTAGGCGTCGACGAGGAACGCCATCATCGACCGGGTCAGGCCGAACGACGGCTCGATGACGTACGGGACGTAGCGTTCGCCGCTCGCCTGGTCGAAGTAGGACAGGTCCTTGCCGGAGCCCTCCGCGTGCGAGCTCAGATCGAAGTCGGTGCGGTTCGCGACGCCCATCAGCTCGCCCCAGCCGCTGCCGGCGAAGCCGAAGTCGTACTCGATGTCGATCGTGCCGGCCGAGTAGTGCGCGCGATCCTCCTTCGGCACGTCGTAGCGCCGCATGTGCGCGGGGTCGATGCCGAGGTCGACGAACCAGTTCCAGCAGTCCTCGACCCACGCCCGGAACGCCGCGTCCGCCTCGGCCGGCGGCGTGAAGTACTCGATCTCCATCTGCTCGAACTCGCGGGTGCGGAAGATGAAGTTGCCGGGCGTGATCTCGTTGCGGAACGCCTTGCCGACCTGCCCGACGCCGAACGGCGGCTTGCGGCGGGAGGCGGTGACGATGTTCGCGAACTGCACGAAGATGCCCTGCGCGGTCTCCGGCCGGAGGTAGTGGAGGCCCTCCTCGTCGTCCACCGGGCCGAGGTAGGTCTTCATGAGACCGGAGAACGAGCGCGGCTCCGTCCAGGCGCCCTTGGTGCCGCAGTTCGGGCAGTTGACCTCGGCCATGCCCTCGGGCCGGCGCCCGTGCTTGGACTCGAAGGCCTCCTCCAGGTGGTCCTGGCGGAAGCGGTTGTGGCACTGCGTGCACTCGACGAGCGGGTCGGTGAACGTCGCGACGTGCCCCGAGGACACCCAGACCTGGCGGGGCAGGATGACGCTCGAGTCGAGGCCGACCATGTCGTCGCGGCCGCGGACGAAGGTCTGCCACCACTCGCGCTTGATGTTCTCCTTGAGCTCGACGCCGAGCGGGCCGTAGTCCCACGCGGAGCGGGTGCCGCCGTAGATCTCGCCCGCCTGGAAGACGAACCCCCGGCGCTTGGCGAGGGCGATGACGGCGTCGAGGGCGTTCTGCGGCACCGGACGAGTTTACCGGGCGCGCTCCGGGCTGAGATCTCGCGGCCGGGCTGAGAACGCCAGGCCGGATCCTCAGCCAGAACGCGATTCCTCAGCCCGCGGGCGCGTCGACGGCGCCACCGAAGCGGCGATCGCGCCCGACGTACTCCGCGATCGCGTCCCAGAGGTGGGCGCGGCGGTAGTCCGGCCAGAGCACGTCCTGGAACACCATCTCCGCGTACGCCGACTCCCAGAGCAGGAAGTTGCTCGTCCGGTGCTCCCCGGAGGTGCGGATGAACAGGTCCACGTCCGGCATGTCCGGGACGTAGAGGTGCCGGGCGATCGTCTTCGCCGAGATGCCGCCGGGCTTCAGCCGGCCGGCCGCGACCTCCGCGGCGATCGCGTTCACGGCGTCGACGAGCTCGTTGCGGCCACCGTAGTTGACGCAGAGGTTCAGCGTCATGCCGGTGTTCCGCGCGGTCGCGCGCTCGGTGAGGCGCAGGTCCTTGACGACCGACTCCCAGAGCCGGGGGCGACGGCCGGCCCAGTGGAAGCGCACGTTCCAGTCGACGAGCTGGTCGCGGCGGCGGTGCAGCACGTCCCGGTTGAAGCCCATCAGGAAGCGCACCTCCTCGACGGAGCGCGCCCAGTTCTCGGTCGAGAACGCGTACAGCGAGAGGTGGCCGACGCCCGCCTGGATCGCCCCGGCGACGACGTCGAGCATCGTCGCCTCGCCCGCCCGATGGCCCTCCACGCGGGACAGCCCCTGCCGGTTCGCCCAGCGGCCGTTGCCGTCCATGACGATCGCGACGTGCTGCGGGACGCTCCCGGCGGGGAACGCCGGCGCCTGCTCCCCGGTCCAGTCGAGGGGTCGCAGCGGGATGATCTCGCGCTTCGCCACCCGACCAGTATTCCGGGTCGTCGGGCTGAGCAATCGGCATCGGGCTGAGAAGCGCGCCGCGATTCCTCAGCCGGAACGCGATTCCTCAGCCCGCGGCGGGGGCGCGATCGACGAGCGGGAGCGACTTGAGGCCGCGCTCGAGGTGGAACTGCGCGTAGGCCGCGATGAGCCCCGTCGCGCGGGAGCGCGTCCGCTCGTCGGAGGCCTCGGCGACCTGCCAGTCGCCGTCGCGGAGCGCCGCGAGCAGGGAGAGCGTGACCGGGTCGACGCGCGGGGCGCCGGGGGGCGCGACCCGGTCGGACACGACGCCGCCGGACTGGATGACGAACGTCGTGTGCGGGCCGGGCTCGCCCGTCACCGCGCAGTCGTCGAGGCTCGGCGCCCAGCCCGCGATGGAGAGCGCGCGGAGCAGGTACGAGTCGAGGGTGAGCCCCGCCGGGTGCTCGCCGCCGGCGAGCGAGCGCAGCGCGGCGAGCAGCAGCGCGTACTGCTGGCCGGTGCCCTCCGCCACGCCGTGGTCGTCCTCGGTGAGCCGGTCGGCCGCCTCGACGATCGCCGACGCCGCGGTGTACCGGGCGTAGTCGGCCGCGATGTCGGCACCGTAGGCCCCGAGCGAGACCGCCTGCGTCACGGTGTCGAGCGAGCGGCCCTGGTAGCACTGCAGGTCGACGAGCATGAACGGCTCGAGGCGGGAGCCGAACCGGGAACCCGTCTTCCGCACGCCCTTCGCCACCGCGCGGATCCGGCCGCGGGAGCGCCCGAGCATCGTGACGATGCGATCGGCCTCCCCCAGCTTGTGGGTCCGCAGCACGATGGCCTCGTCGCGGTAGGTCGGCACGGGACCATTCTCCCCCGACTCGTCTCGATGCGGCGCTGACGCGCCCGCCCGAGCACCGGCCCGAGACGAGCGCCGGAGCGCCCGCCTCGGCCGGCGGTGTCAGGCCAGGGCGAGGGACGCGGCGTCGGCGTTCGCGCGGATGGCGCGGTTGACCGAGGAGACGACCGCCTTGAGGCTCGCCGTCGAGATGTCCGCGTCGACGCCGACGCCCCAGAGCCGCTGGCCGTTCACGTTGAGCTCGACGTAGGCCGCGGCGAGCGCGTCGCCGCCGGAGGACATCGCGTGCTCGACGTAGTCGTAGAGCTCGATCTCGAAGCCCTCGCCGGCGAGGATCGACAGGAACGCGGCGATCGGGCCGTTGCCGACGCCCGTGACGTCCTCCGTCTCGTCGCCGACCCGCAGGCGCGCCTCGAGCGTGACGGTGCCCGTCATCTCCGAGGCGGTGCGGGTCGAGAGGATCTCGTAGCGACCCCACTTGTCCTCGGGGGTCGCCGCCGGCAGGTACTCGTCGACGAACACCTCCCAGAGCTGCTCGCTCGTGACCTCGCCGCCCTCGCCGTCGGTCTTCGACTGGACGACCTGGGAGAACTCGATCTGCAGGCGCCGCGGCAGGTCGAGATGGTGGTCCGCCTTCATCAGGTAGGCGACGCCGCCCTTGCCCGACTGCGAGTTGACGCGCACGACCGCCTCGTAGCCCCGGCCGATGTCCTTCGGGTCGACCGGCAGGTAGGGCACGGCCCACTCGATGTCGTCGACCGTCTTGCCGGCGTCCGCGGCGCGCGCGGCCATCGACTCGAAGCCCTTCTTGATGGCGTCCTGGTGGGAGCCGGAGAACGCCGTGTAGACGAGGTCGCCGGCCCACGGGGAGCGCTCGTGCACCTTGATCTGGTTGCAGTACTCGGCGGTGCGCCGCACCCGGTCAATGTCGGAGAGGTCGAGCTGCGGGTCGATGCCCTGCGTGAACAGGTTCATCGCCAGCGCGACGGTGTCGACGTTGCCGGTCCGCTCGCCGTTGCCGAACAGGCAGCCCTCGATGCGGTCGGCGCCGGCGAGGTAGCCGAGCTCGGCCGCCGCGATCGCGGTCCCGCGGTCGTTGTGCGGGTGCAGCGAGAGGATGACGTCCTCGCGGCGCGCGAAGTGGCGGTGCATCCACTCGATCGAGTCCGCGTAGACGTTCGGCGTCGCCATCTCGACGGTCGCGGGGAGGTTGAAGATGATCTTCCGGCCGGGCTCGGGGACGAGCACCTCCTGGACGCGGTTGCACACCTCGACGGCGAACTCGAGCTCGGTGCCGGTGTAGGACTCCGGGGAGTACTCGTAGAAGATCTCGGTCCCGGGCGCGAGCGCCTCGGCCTCGCGGCACCAGCGCGCGCCCTGGAGCGCGATGTCGGCGACGCCCTGCCGATCGGTGCGGAAGACGACCTCGCGCTGGAGCGTCGACGTCGAGTTGTAGAGGTGCACGATCGCCTGCTTCGCGCCGCGGATCGACTCGTAGGTGCGGTCGATGAGCTCCTTGCGCGCCTGGACGAGGACCTGGATGGTCACGTCGTCCGGGATCGCGTGCTCCTCGATGAGCGAGCGCACGAAGTCGAAGTCGGTCTGCGAGGCGGAGGGGAAGCCGACCTCGATCTCCTTGAAGCCCATCTCGACGAGCAGGTCGAACATGATGCGCTTGCGCTCGGGGCTCATCGGGTCGATGAGCGCCTGGTTGCCGTCCCGGAGGTCCACCGCGCACCAGCGCGGGGCCTTCGTGATGTGCCGGTCCGGCCAGGTGCGGTCGGGCAGCGCGACGGCGAACTGCTCGTGGTACGGCTTGTACCGGTGGATGGGCATCCCGCTGGGGGCCTGCTGGTTCTTCATGTCCTGCTCCTCAAGTCGTCGTTAGGGTTTCGGGCCAACCGGAAACTCCGCGACGAGTGAGGCCGACTAGGACTCGTCGCGGCGACTAAGGAGGAGCAGCCCGGAACGCACCCGCCCAGGCTAGCACCTTCCCTTTTCAGGCGTGACGCGCCGTTTTCAGGCGGACGTCCCCCGCCGGCCTCCGACATGCGGTACCGGCACCTGAAAACGGCGCGTCACGCCTGAAAAGGGTGAGTGCCGGGCGGGATCGGGGTGCGGGTGGAGGGGAGGTCAGAAGCCGAGGCGGCCGAGCTGCTTGGGGTCGCGCTGCCACTCCTTGGCGAGCTTGACGCGGAGGCTGAGGAAGACGCGGGTGCCGAGCAGCGCCTCGATGCCGGGCCGGGCCTTCGCGCCGATCTCCTTCAGCCGCGCGCCGCCCCGCCCGATGATGATGCCCTTCTGGGAGTCGCGCTCGACCCAGATGTTCGCGTAGACGTCCGTGAGCCCGCCCCCGTCGCGGGGCGCGATCTCGTCGATCGTGACCGCGATCGAATGCGGCAGCTCGTCCTGCACGCCCTCAAGGGCCGCCTCCCGGATGAGCTCGGCGATCCGCTCCTCCTCGGACTCGTCCGTCGTCGCCTCGGCGGGGTAGAGCGGCGGGGACTCCGGCATGAGCGCGAGGAGCGCGTCGGCGAGCACGTCGAGCTGCTCGCGGGTCAGCGCCGAGACGGGGATGATCTCGTCCCACTCGCGCAGCTCCGCGACCGCGAGCAGCTGCTCGGCGACGCGCGGGCGCGGCGCCTTGTCCGTCTTCGTGACGATCGCGACCTTCCTGGCGCGCGGGTACTGCTCGAGCTGCTCCACGATGAACCGGTCGCCAGGCCCGATCCGCTCGTCGGCCGGTGAGCAGAACGCGATGACGTCGACGTCGGCGAGGGTCGACTCGACGAGGTCGTTGAGCCGCTCGCCGAGCAGCGTGCGCGGGCGGTGGATGCCCGGCGTGTCGACGATGACGAGCTGCCCGTCCGGGCGGTGCAGGATGCCGCGGATCGCGCGGCGGGTGGTCTGCGGCTTCGCGGAGGTGATCGCCACCTTCTCGCCGACGAGCGCGTTCGTCAGCGTCGACTTCCCGGCGTTCGGACGGCCGACGAAGGAGACGAAGCCGGCACGGTGGACGCTCATGCCCGACCCCTGGTCTCGAGACGGCCCTTCGGGCCTCCTCGACCGGCGACGATCGGCGGGAAGGCGTCCTCGGCGGCGACCAGGGTCTCGTCGCGCTCGGCGATGACGGTCATCACCCGGCGCCGCTCGAAGCGGTCGACCGTCAGCCGCAGGCCCGCGACGACAACCGTCGCGCCGCGCCGCGGCAGCTCGCCGAGCGCCTTCGTCAGCAGCCCGCCGACGGAGTCCACGTCGTCGTCGGCGAGCTCGATGCCGAACAGCTCGCCGAGGTCCTCGATGTTGTGGCGCGCCGAGACGCGCACCCGCCCGTCCCCGAGGTCCTCGACGTCCTGGACCGCGAGGTCGGACTCGTCGGAGATCTCGCCGACGAGCTCCTCGATGAGGTCCTCCATGGTGACCAGCCCGGCGATCCCGCCGTACTCGTCGACGACCATGGCGAGGTGGAACCGGTCGCGCTGCATCTGCTTGAGCAGCTCGTCCGCCTTCTGCGACTCGGGGACGAACACCGCCTCCCGCACCCGCCGCAGGACGTTCTCGCCCGGCTCGGCGCCGACCGTGTCGCGCAGGTGGAGGATGCCGACCACCTCGTCCGCGTCCTCACCGATGACCGGCATCCGGGAGACGCCCTTGCGCAGGAAGCGCGCGGTCGCCTCCGCGATCGTCGCCGTCGATCCGACCGTCGCCATGTCGGTGCGCGGCACCATGAGCTCGCGCACGACCGTCTCGCCGAACTCGAAGACCGAGCGGATGAACTCGCGCTCGTCGTCCTCGATCGTCTCCAGCTCCGCGGCCTCGTCGACGAGCGACAGCAGCTGCTCGCCGGACTCCCGGTCGCCGCCGGCGAGCAGCCAGGTGCCGACGCGGACGAAGAAGTGCCCGATCGGTCGCGTGATCGCCTGCAGTGCGCCCACGGCGGCCGCTAGCGCTTCCGTTCGGCGAGCGCGAAGCCGACGAGCAGGTCGCGCTGGAGGCCGAACATCTCGCGCTCCTCGTCCGGCTCGGCGTGGTCGAAGCCGAGCAGGTGGAGCAGGCCGTGGCAGGCGAGCAGCTCGATCTCCTCGAGCACCGAGTGGCCGGCCGTCTCCGCCTGCGCGAGCGCGACCTGCGGGCAGATCACGATGTCGCCGAGCAGTCCCGCCGGGGTCGGCTCCTCGTCCGTGCCGGGGCGCAGCTCGTCCATCGGGAAGCTGAGCACGTCGGTCGGGCCCGGCTCGTCCATCCACTGGACGTGGAGCTGCTCCATCGCGCCCTCGTCGACGAACACGATCGCGAGCTCCGCGTCGGGGTGCACCCGAAGCTGGTCGAGGACGAAGGTGGCGAGGCGCTGGACGGCGGCCTCGTCGACGTCGACGCCGGACTCGTTGTTGATCTCGATGGCCATCAGCGGCGTCCCCTCTGCCCCGGCTCCCCGGCCCCCGAGCGCGCGGGGCGGGTCGCAGGGCGCTCGCGGGCCGACTTGGCCAGCTGCTTCGCGTCGTACGCGGTGTAGGCGTCGACGATGCGCCCGACGAGCGAGTGGCGGACGACATCGTCCGAGGTCAGGCGCGAGAACGCGATGTCGTCGATCCGGTCGAGGATCTGCGTGACGAGCTTGAGCCCGCTCGCACCGGCCGGCAGGTCGACCTGCGTGATGTCGCCGGTGATGACCATCCTCGACCCGAAGCCGAGCCGGGTGAGGAACATCTTCATCTGCTCGGGCGTGGTGTTCTGCGCCTCGTCGAGGATGACGAAGGAGTTGTTAAGCGTGCGCCCGCGCATGTACGCGAGCGGCGCGACCTCGACGACCCCGGTGGCGAGGAGCTTCGGCACCACCTCGGGGTCCATCATCTCGTTGAGCGCGTCGTAGAGGGGCCGCAGGTACGGGTCGATCTTGTCGGTGAGCGTGCCGGGCAGGAAGCCGAGCCGCTCCCCCGCCTCGATGGCCGGCCGGGACAGGATCACCCGGTCGACCTCCTTGCGCTGGAGCGCCTGCACCGCCTTCGCCATCGCGAGGTACGTCTTGCCGGTCCCGGCGGGGCCGATCCCGAACACGATGGTGTTCCGGTCGATCGCGTCGGTGTACGCCTGCTGGCCGGGCGTCTTCGCGCGGATGGTGCGGCCCCGGCTGGTCAGGATCGGCTCCCCGAAGGCTTGGGACGGCGTGCCGCCGCGCTCCAGCACGCGGCGGGAGGCCTCCACCTGGACGTCGTCGAGCTCGACGCCCTCGCGCACCATCTGGGCGAGCTCCTCGACGAGATGGCGGGCCGAGGCGACCCGCGACTCGGGGCCGTCGAGCCGCACGACGTTCCCCCGCACCGCGACGCGGACACCCGGCACCTGGCGTTCGATCGTCCGCAGCAGGCGGTCCTGCGGCCCGAGCAGCCGGACCATCGCCACCCCGTCCACCTCGATGGTCGTGGTGGCCTCGGCCTCCTCGACCGGCGGCTCCTCGTCAGACGTCGCCAAGGGAGCCTTCCGTCAGGCCCCGCCGGTCGCCCATGACGTGCGCGTGGACGTGGAACACGGTCTGGCCCGCGCCCTCGCCGGTGTTGAACACGAGACGGAAGTCGCCGCCGGTGTGCTCGGCGGCGAGCGCGTTCGCCGTCGCGACCACGTGCGCGAGCAGGCCGGGGTCGCCCGCGGCGAGCTCGACGACGTTCCGGTACGCCTCGGTCTTCGGGACGACGAGCAGGTGGACGGGCGCGCGCGGGGCGATGTCGCGGAACGCGATGACGAGCTCGTCCTCGTACACCACGTCCGCGGGCAGCTCCCGCGCGATGATCCTCGTGAAGATGCTCGTCACGGTGCCAAGTCTACGGGCGCGGCCTACCAGCGGCCGAGGAGGGTCTGCAGCGCCGCGATCGCCGCGGGCCCCGCCGTCGAGGTGCGGAGCACCTCCGCGCCGAGCCGGACCGGGACCGCGCCGGCCTGCTCGAGCTCGCGCAGCTCCCAGTCGTCGATGCCGCCCTCGGGCCCGACCACGAGCCGCAGGTCGGCGATCGGGGAGCGATCCGCAGGAGCGCGTCTCGAGATCACCTCCACGAGCGACGCCTGCGCCGTCGGCTCGAGCACGAGCGTCCGCTCCCGCCCCTGAGCGAGCGAAGCGAGTCGAAGGGCCTCGACCAGCGACTTGGTGCTCGCCAGCTCCCCCACCTCCGGCACCCACGCCCGGATCGCCTGCTTCGAGGCCTCGCGGACGATGCCGCGCCAGCGCTCGAGGCCCTTCGCCGCCTTCTCGCCCTTCCAGACCGACACCGACCGCGCCGCCTGCCAGGGGATCACCTCGGCGACGCCGAGCTCGGTCGCCGCCTGGATGGCGAGCTCGTCCCGATCGCCCTTCGCGAGCGCCTGCACGAGCACCAGCCGGGGCGCGGCGCGCTCGGTCACCGCGATCTCGTCCGCCTCGATCGCGACCTCGTTCGCCGCGACGTGGACGACGCGCCCCCAGCCGATCCGGCCGCGGCCGTCGCCGACGCCGATCCGCTCGCCGGTGCGCACCCGCGCGACCTGCGCGGCATGCCGCGCGTCCGCGCTCCAGACCGCGAGACGGGCGCCGGGCCGGAAGGCATCGGCGTGCAGCTCCTCGTTGAGGTAGAGGCTCGCCAACTAGAAGAACCCGTGGAAGCGGTCGCGCAGGCGGGCGAAGAGCCCCTGCTTGAACTTCATGAACCGCGGCGCCGCGTCGTGCCGGGACGCCTTGAACTGCCGGACGAGCTCCGTCTCCTTCGAGGAGAGCCCCTGCGGGGTGATCACCTGGACGGCGATCCGCAGGTCGCCGCGGCCCGCGCCGCGCAGGTGCGCGACGCCGCGGCCCTTGATCGTCAGCGCGGCGCCGGACTGCACGCCCGCCGGGATCTCGAGGCGGATGTCGCCGTCGAGCCCGGCGAGGGTCGCCTCGGTGCCGAGGATCGCGTCCGTCATGGCGACCTCGAGCGTCGCGAGCAGGTCGTCGCCGGTCCGGCTGAAGACGTCGTGGTGCGCGACGGAGATCTCGACGAAGAGGTCGCCGTTCGGTCCGCCGGCCGGGCCGACCTCGCCGAGGCCGGGCAGCTGGACCCGCACGCCGGTGTCCACGCCGGCCGGGATGTCCACCGGGATCGTCTTCGTCGCGCGGACGCGGCCCTCGCCGCCGCACGTCGTGCAGGGGTACGGGATGACGGTGCCGTAGCCGCGGCAGGTGCCGCACGGCATCGAGGTCATGACGGTGCCGAGCAGCGAGCGCATCTGCCGCTGCACGTGGCCGGTGCCGCGGCAGATGTCGCAGGTGACCGGCTGCGTGCCGGGGGCGCAGCAACTGCCCCCGCAGGTCTCGCACAGCACGGCGGTGGCGACCTCGAGGTCGCGCCGGGTGCCGACGAGCACCTCGTCGAGCCCCACCTCGACCCGCAGCAGCGCGTCCTGGCCCCGCTCCATGCGCGAGCGCGGGCGGCCGCCCGAGGCGGCGCTGCTCGCGGCGTTGAAGAACTGCTCGAAGACGTCGCCGAAGCCCCCGAACCCGCCGAAGCCGCCGCCGAGGTCGGAGCCGCCGACGTCGTACTTCTCCCGTGCCTCCGGATCGCTCAGCACCTCGTAGGCGTGCGTCACGGCCTTGAACTGCTCCGCCGCGTCATCGCTCGGATTGACGTCGGGGTGGAGCTGGCGGGCCAGGCGGCGATACGCCCTCTTGATGTCCTCCTGCGTCGCATCGCGCTCGACGCCGAGGGTCTCGTAGTGGTCTGCCACCGACTTATCCACGCTCCCCGAGCAGCTTCGACAGGTACCGAGCCACGGCCCGGACGGCCGCGATGTTCGTCGAGTAGTCCATCCGCGTGGGGCCGAGCACCCCGACCCGGGACGCGCCGCCCGGCGTCGTGTACTCGCCGGCGAGCACGGAGGTCTCGACCAGACCGGCCGCGTCGTTCTCCCGCCCGATCCGCACCGCGACGCCATGCGCGTCGAGCTCCATCTCGCGGAACAGCCGCAGCAGCGTCACCTGCTCCTCGATCGCCTCGAGGACGGGGGTGATGCTGCCGGGGAAGTCCGGCTCGGTGCGCGCGAGGTTCGCGGCGCCAGCCATGACCAGGCGCTCCTGGCGGTCGCCCGCGGCCTGGTCGACGAGCGCCGCGGCCACCTGGTCGACGACCGCGCGGCGGTCCGGCGGGAACGCGGCGGAGAAGGCGCCGAGCGCCTCCTTCGCCTCGTCGAGCGTGCGGCCGACGACGGCGGCGTTGATCCGGCCGCCGAGCTCGGTGAGGAACTCCTCGGACACCGGCTCCCGGAGGTCGACGAGCCGCTGGTCGACCCGGCCGCCGTCGGCGATCAGCACGGTCATCGCGCGGATCGGCCCGAGCGAGAGCACCTCGACGTGGCGCACGCGCGTCGTCGACAGCATCGGCACCTGGATGACGGCGACCTGGCTCGTGAGCTGCGAGAGCAGCCGCACGGTCCTCGCGAGCACGTCGTCGAGGTCGATCGCCTGGCCCATGAACGACTCGATGGCCTGCCGCTGGCCGGGGCTGAGGGGCCGCAGCGCGGCGAGCTGGTCGACGAAGGCCCGGTAGCCCTTGTCCGTCGGGATGCGCCCGCTCGAGGTGTGCGGGGCGGCGATGAGCCCCTCGTCCTCGAGCGTCGCCATGTCGTTGCGGATGGTCGCGGCGGAGACGCCGAAGCCGTGCCGCTCGACGATCGACTTCGAGCCGACGGGCTCGCGGGTCGCGACGTAGTCCTCGACGATGACGCGCAGCACCTCGAGTCCTCGTTCGGAAACCATCGTCACCGCCCCTCCGTCGCCGTGACCCGCGACGGCCGGGACTGGCACCCGCCGCCTGGGAGTGCCAAGTTTACTGCGGAACCCGCGCGGGACGCGTCGTTACCGGATCGTTGCGCGTACCCCACCCCCTCATTAGGTTGTGTCGCATGACCGCTACCCCGCCACCCGGCGAACCCGACCTTCCCCCGCAGCAGCCGACCTACCAGCCCACCCCGCCCGGCCCCTACACCGTCGAGCAGGACATCGAGATGGCCAAGTGGGCGCATCTCGGCACCATCCTCTACTGGATCCCCCCGCTCATCATCTGGCTCGTGGGCAAGGACCGCGGCCCGCGGACGAACAACGAGGGCAAGGAGGCGCTGAACTTCGGCATCACCGCGACGATCCTGGTGATCGCCGTCCAGCTTGTCTTCGTCTGGATCCTCGGCGCGATCCCGTTCGCCGGCCTGCCGTTCCTCATCATCGGCTGGCTCCTGCACCTCGGGATCTGGGTCGTCGTCATCGTCTGGGCGGTGCAGGGCTTCCAGGCCGTCCAGGCCGGCGGCGCCTACCGCTACCCGGTCAACTTCCGCCTGATCCGCTGACCCCCTTCGCCGAGCCGTCACGCACCGCCCGATTCGAGCCCGTTTCGGGGCGGTGCGTGACGGCTCGGCGAAGGTCGCGGTCAGGGGCTGAGGGTGCGGACCACCAGGTCGGCGAGGAGCCGGCCGCGGAGGGTGAGGACGAGCGTGCCGGCGAGCGCCGCCGGGCCCTCGACGAGCCCCTCCGCGATGAGGCCGGCGACGCCGCGGCGCGCCTCGGGCTCGAGCGCGGCGAGCGGATAGCCCTCGGCGATCCGGGAGCGCAGCAGCAGCGCCTCGGCCGCGCGCGTCTCGGGGCCGAGCACCTCGCGGGCGTGCGCCGGCGAGACGCCCGCCGCGATCCGCTCGGCGTAGGCGGCCGGGTGCTTGACGTTCCACCAGCGCACGCCGCCGACGTGGCTGTGCGCGCCGGGACCGACGCCCCACCAGTCCTCACCGGTCCAGTAGGCGAGGTTGTGACGCGAGCGATCGGACGGCGTCCTCGCCCAGTTCGACACCTCGTACCAGGCGTAGCCCGCCTCCCCGAGCAGCCCGTCGGCGAGCTCGTACATGTCCGCCTGGAGGTCGTCGTCGGGCGCCGCGAGCTCGCCGCGCCGGATGCGCGCCGCGAGCCGGGTGCCCTCCTCGACGATGAGCGCGTACGCCGAGACGTGGTCGGGGTCCAGGGCGAGCGCCGCGCGGAGGCTCGTCGCCCAGTCGTCGAGCGACTCCCCCGGCGTCCCGTAGATGAGGTCGAGGCTGACGCCGAGCCCCGCCTCCCGCGCCCAGCCGACGACGAGCGGGAGGCGATCGGGGTCGTGCGTCCGGTCGAGCACCGCGAGCACGCCCGGGACGGCGGACTGCATGCCGAGGCTCACCCGGGTGAAGCCCGCGTCGGCGAGCCGGAGCAGGCCGTCGCGATCGATCGAGTCGGGGTTCGCCTCGGTCGTCACCTCGGCGCCCGGCGCGAGGGAGAACGTCGTGCGCACCGCGTCGAGCATCCGGGCGAGGTCCTCGGCGGGCAGCAGCGTCGGCGTGCCGCCGCCGAAGAACACCGTGCTCGCGGGGCGCGGCGGGAGCCCGGCGCGGCCGAGGACGCCGGCGGCGAAGCCGAGCTCGGCGACCGCCTGGCCCGCGAAGTCCTCCCGCCGGGCGCCGCGGAGCTCGGTCGCCGTGTAGGTGTTGAAGTCGCAGTAGCCGCAGCGCACGCGGCAGAACGGCACGTGCAGGTAGACGCCGAACGCGCGCGCCGCCGCGCCCTCGCGCGCGCTCGGCGGCAGCGCGCCGTCGGGCGGCACGGGGTCGCCGTCGGGCAGGGCGGAGGGCATCCCCCCATTCTCCCTTTTCAGGATCCTGGGGCATCCAGGCCCTGCACGGGCGCTGGATGCGCTGAGATCCTGAAAACGGAGGCGGGGATCAGAGCTCGACGGCGGCGAGGGTGGCGTAGCCGGCGGTCGCGGCGGCGGCGAGGGCGTCGACCTCGGGCAGCAGCTGCGTGGCGAAGAACTCCGCGAGGGCGAGTCGGTCGGCGCTGCCCGAGCGCAGCGCGCCCTTCGCGAGCAGCCAGCCGCCGACGCACAGCGCCCAGATCCGCAGGTACGGCACCGACCCGGCGAGCACGGAGGCGCTGTCGCCGCCGGCGCCGGTCCGCAGCATCCAGCCCGTGGTCCGCTCGAGCGTGCCGAGGTGCCGCTCGAGCGCGCCGGCGATCCCGGCGTACCGGTCGCCCGCCGCGGCGAGCTCCGGCAGCAGCGCCTGCATCTCGCCGATGAACTCGAGGCAGGACCGCCCGTCGCGCACGGGCAGCTTCCGGCCGACCAGATCGGCCGCCTGGACGCCGTTGGTGCCCTCGTAGATGGGCGAGATCCGGGCGTCGCGCCAGAACTGCCCCGCGCCCGTCTCCTCGATGTAGCCGTGGCCGCCGTGCACCTGGATGTTCAGCGAGGCGCTCTCGACGCCGACGTCAGTGCCCCAGGCCTTCGAGAGCGGGGTGAGCAGGCCCGCGAGCTCCTCGGCGCGCTCGCGCACGGCCGCATCGGGGTGGTGGTGCGCGAGGTCGATCTGCACCGCGTTGAGCAGCAGCAGCGAACGCAGCGCCTCGCTCGTCGCGCGCTGCGTCGCGACCATGCGTCGCACGTCCGGATGGCCGATGATCGTCGGCTCGCCGGTGACGGTCCGCCCCTGCACGCGCTCCTTGGCGTACGCGGCGGACTGCTGATACGCGCGCACGGACTGCGAGAGCCCCTGCATGCCGACCGAGAGGCGCGCGACGTTCATCATGACGAACATCGCGCGCATGCCGCCGAGCTCCTCGCCGACGAGCCAGCCCTTCGCGCCCCGGTAGGACATCACGCACGTCGGCGAGCCGTGGATGCCGATCTTCTCCTCGATGCCGATGCACTCGAGCGCGTTCCGCTCGCCGGGCTCCCCGTCGGCGTCGGGAAGCAGCTTGGGCACCACGAAGAGCGAGATGCCCCTGGTGCCCTCCGGCGCGCCGGGGGTGCGGGCGAGGACGAGGTGGACGATGTTCTCGGTGAGGTCGTGCTCGCCCCAGGTGATGAAGATCTTCTGCCCGGTGATCGCGTAGCTGCCGTCGCCGTTCGGGACCGCCTTCGTGGTGAGGGCGCCGACGTCCGTGCCGGCCTGCGGCTCGGTGAGGTTCATCGTCCCCATCCACTGGCCCGAGACCATCTTCTCGACGTAGGTCGCCTTGAGGTCGTCGGAGGCATAGGCGAGGAAGGCGTCGAGGAAGCCGTGGGTGAGCAGCGGGCCGAGGGAGAACGCCATGTTCGAGGACTGCACGAGCTCCTGGATGGCGAATCCGACGGTGCCGGGGAAGCCGCCGCCGCCCCACTCCTCGGCATAGGGCACGGTGAGCCAGCCGGACTCGACGAGCCGCTGGTAGGCGTCCTTGAAGCTCTCGGGGGTGGTGACGACGCCGTCGCCCTCGAAGCGCGCGCCGATGGTGTCCCCGTCGCGGTTGGTGGGCGCGACGACCTTGGCGAGGAAGTCGCCGGCCTCGTGCAGCATGCCGGTGACGGTCTCGAGGTCGGCGTGCGCGAACTGCGGGAGTGCGGCGACCTGCTCGTAGCCGGCGAGCTCGAGGGAGAACGCGATGTCGTCGATGGGCGGGCGATAGTCGGTCACACCGCGACTGTAGACCCGGACGGCCCATCGCCTGGAGCTCTTGGCGCCAGTCCACAATCGATGGACATCGAGTACTGTGCGTGATACAGTACCTGCCGTGACCGAGACCACGAGCGACCCCTTCGCCTCCGACCTGCTCCGAGGCCACACCGACACGATCGTGCTCGCGACCATCCGGCGCGGCGACCGCTACGGCTTCGAGATCTACAAGGCGATCCGCGACGCCACCGGCGGCGCGCACGAGATCAAGGAGGCGACGCTCTACGCCACCTATCGGCGCCTCGAGAAGGACGGCCTCGTCGAGGCCTACTGGGGCGACGAGACCCAGGGCGGCCGGCGCAAGTACTACCGCATCACCGACGCCGGGCGCGCCGTCTACCAGCGAAACGTCGCCGCGTGGCGCGCCACCCGGGACGTCATCGACACCCTCCTCGAGACCGGCGATCGGGCCTAGGCATCCCGATCCGGACCACCGACCTCGGACCATCGAACCCCTCAGACCGCAGCGAGACAGAGGCTATGCACACCATGACCGCCAACCTGACCATCCACCGGCTCCTCGACGAGGCCTTCGACGGCATCCCGCCGACCGCCGCCGCCCGCGACCTCAAGGAGGAGCTCCGCGCCAACCTCGTCGCCCGCGTCGAGGATCTCGAGCAGTCGGGCGTCGCGCCGAACGATGCGGCGCGGCGCGCCTTCGACGAGCTGGGCGACGTCCGCGCGCTCCTCGACGACGCGCCCGCGCAGGACGAGGCGCTCGACCCGTGGCTGCGCCACCGGGTCCGGTACCGGGCCGGCTTCGTCGTGCGCGCCTCGGTGCTGCCGATCCTCGCCGCCGCCGCGCTCGCCTTCGCGTTCCTCGCCGGCGCCGGCGTCGTCCCGGGCGGTGCGCCGCTCGCGGCCGGCATGATGATCGCGTTCGCCGCGCTGCTCGGCCTCGTCTGCGCCGACTCGCTCCAGCAGGAGACCGCGGGGCACTATCCGATGCCCGCCGGCCGCGCGGCCGGGTACGGGGTCGGCCTCGCCGTCCTGCTCGCCGGGGTCGGCGCGATCGCCGTGTGCTGGGTCGGCCCGTGGCCGCTCTGGGCCTGGCTCGTCGTCGGCGGCGTGCTCGCGGTCGCCGGGATCGGCGTGCTCGCCGGGCTCGGCGCGACGCAGACGAACCGCGCGAAGTCCTGGACGCGGGAGATGGAGCAGGCCTGGATGAAGGGCGTCGCCGCCAAGGGAGAGGGGGCTCCGAGCTGGGCCGGCGGTGCCGGCAACCGCTTCGAGCGCGACCCGAACGCCGCGGCCCGGTTCGGCATCTACACCATGCTGCTCTGGGTCGTCGGCACGGTCGTCGCCGTCATCCTCGGCATCTTCGTCGGCTGGGGCTGGGCGGCCCTTCCCTGGGTCGCCGCGTTCGTCGCGATGATGCTGCTGCTCACCCGCATGCTGTTCGCGCCCTCCGAGGACGCCTAGGCCTGTCGCGGGGCTGGTTTCGAGACGCGCTGCGCGCTCCTCAACCAGCGAGGTCCTTCTGCGGTGGTTGAGGAGGCCCGCCAGGGCCGTCTCGAAACCACCCAGCCGCACACCTCGGTGGTTGAGGAGGCCCGCCAGGGCCGTATCGAAACCACCGCGGCCGATCGTGGGGTGGTTTCGAGACGGGCGCCCGCGGCGCCCTCCTCGACCACCGCCTCGACCGGCGGACGTGAGCGGGCCGCGGTCAGGCGACGTCGTCGGGGTCGGAGCCGACGCGGGCGCCCGTGTCGAGCGTCGCGATCGCCGCGAGGTCCTCGTCGTCGAGCGCGAAGCCGAACACGTCGATGTTCTCCGCGATCCGCGCCTCCGTCACCGACTTCGGGATGACCACGAGGCCGAGCTGCAGGTGCCAGCGGATGACGACCTGCGCCGCCGACCGGCCGTGCTTCTCCGCGATGCCCGTGACGACCGGATCGGTGAGGATCGGCTTCGGCGGCGTCCGCGCGCCCCAGTCCGTGCGCGGGGTGCCCCCGAGCGGGCTCCACGACTCGGTCACGATGCCGTGCGACTCGTTCACCGCCCGCAGCTCGGACTGGGCGAGGCGCGGGTGCAGCTCGACCTGGTTGATGGCGGGGACGACCGAGCCGGCGCGCAGCACGACGTCGAGGTGGTGCGGATGGTGGTTGCTCACCCCGATCGACCTCGCCTTGCCGCTCGCCCGGATCTCCTCCATCGCGAGCCAGGTCTCGGCGAGCTGCGCCTCGCCGGGCAGCGGCCAGTGGATCAGGTACAGGTCGACGTAGTCCATCCCGAGGCGCTCGAGGCTGCGGTCGATCGCCTGCGGCGGGCGGTCCCGGCCGTGGTCGTCGTTCCACAGCTTCGTCGTGATGAAGAGCTGCTCGCGCGGCACCGTCGAGGCGGCGACCGCCCTGCCGAGCGCCTCCTCGTTGCGGTAGATGCGAGCGCCGTCGATGTGCCGGTAGCCGGCCTCCTCGATCGCGAAGCGCACCACCCGCTCCGTCTCCTCGGGCGTCGCCTGCCAGACGCCGAGGCCGAGCTGGGGGATGGTGCTGCCGTCGTTGAGCAGGATGCCGGGAACCGTCATGGCTCCATCCTGCCCGCCCCGCCCGAGCGCTCGCCGGGCGCGGGAGCGATCAGCCGAGCCGGACGATCTCGATGTAGGCGAAGCCGCCCTCGCGCTGACCGCCGGAGTCGTCCTCCGTCATCAGGACCACCTGGATCCGATCGCCCGTCGACATCGAGTACACCGCCTCCGCGCCGGCCTGCGTCTGGAAGGAGACCGGGTTGAAGGTCTCGTTGGCGGCCGGGCCGGTCGTGAGATCCTCCATGCCGCCCGATCCGGAGTGGAGGATGAGGAGGTTCGCCGGATCGTCGCTGCTTCGCTGCCCGAACTCGACGGCGGCGCGGATCCGGTAGAGGCCGTCGGCCTTGATCTCCCACCAGGACGGGTCGCCGGACACGATCGCGGCGTCGGCCGACGGCTCGGCCGTCGCGCCCGACCACGAGATCGGGTACTCGACGGGCCCGCCCTCGGGGCTCTGCGACCAGCCGAGTCTGACGGCCCACGCGGCCGACTCGCCGAGCCCCACGCCGCGCTCCCCCTGCAGCCCCGAGCCCGCCGGTCCGGGAGGTCCCTGCGGGCCTGCGGGGCCTTGCGGGCCCTGGGCTCCCGCAGGGCCCTGGGGACCCGCCGCGCCGGTCGATCCCTCGGCGCCCTGCGGCCCGGGACCGCCGGGCGCCCCGGTCGGACCGGGCGCACCGCGTGCGCCGGCCTCGCCCGCGGGCCCGGCGGGGCCGGCAGGACCCTCGGGCCCCGCAGGGCCCTGCGCCGAGCAGCCGGCGAGCGCGAGCGCGCCCGCGACGACGAGCGCCGTGACGGCCCATCCGCGCATCGCGTTCCTCCCTCGGCGCGCCGCCGGTGGCGCGCCGGGCCGAGCCTAGCGCCGCCGCGGCGTCACCACGAGCCGTCGTCGGGGTGGGTCCCGGTGCGCCCCCGGCCGTCCGGCACCTCGAGGCCGTCGATCGCGGCGAGCTCCTCGGGGCTCAGCTCGAAGTCGAAGATCTCGGCGTTCTCGGCGATGCGATGCTCGTGAACGGACTTCGGGATCGCCACGATGCCGCTCTGGATGTGCCAGCGCAGGATGACCTGCACGGGCGACTTGGCGTGCGCCTCTGCGATGCGCGCGATCGCGGGATCCTCGCGGAGGGCCGTGCCGTGCGGGTTCGCGCGACCCCACGGCGTCGTCGGGCCGCCCGCGAGCGGGCTCCACGCCTGGGTGACGATCCCGTGATCGGCATCGAAGGCGCGCAGCTCGTGCTGCGGGAGGTTCGGGTGCAGCTCGACCTGGTTGACCGCCGGCACGATGGAGCCCTCCCGGAGCAGGTCGTCGAGGTGATGCCGCTCGTGGTTCGCGACGCCGATCGCCCGCGTCCTGCCCTCGCCGAGCGCCTCCTCGAGCCGCTTCCACACCTCGATCCGCTTCGCGTCGTCCTGGTTCGGCCAGTGGATGAGGTACAGGTCGACGTAGTCGAAGCCGAGCCGGTCCAGGCTCGCCTCGAGCGCGCCGCGCGGATCGTCGAAGTCGGTCGGCCAGAGCTTCGTGGTGACGAACACCTCCTCGCGCGGCACGCCGCTCGCGCGCACCCCCGCGCCGAGCGCCTCCTCGTTCCGATACGCCTTCGCGCCGTCGATGTGCCGGTAGCCGGCCTCGCCGATCGCGAACGCGACGACGCGCTCGGTCTCCTCCGGCGTCGCCTGCCAGACGCCGAGGCCGAGCTGCGGGATCCGAACGCCGTTGTTCAGGGTCAGGGCTGGAATCGTCATGACCCCAATCATGGCGTGCTACCCGCGAGCCGCCCAGGCCGACTCGACCAGCTCGCGGAGCCGCTCGGGCTCGATCCGATCGAGCCGCACGAGGATCGCCGGATAGCCGTCGAAGTGGCTCGTCGTGAAGAACACGCCCGGGTCCTCGGCGATGAGCGCGAGCTTCTCCCCCTCGTCGGCGACCCGCGCGCCGACGACGGGTCCGTCCGGCGCGGCGTCACCGAGCTCCTCGACGTCGCGCTGCCGCAGCGGGCGCACCCAGACGAACAGCCTCCCGCGCCGCTTCCACGCCGGGTTGCCGAAGGTGGTGCCCTCCTCCGCGCCCTCGAGCGTCCGCGCGACCTCGGAGACCTGCGCCCAGTCCGCCATGCCGTGCTCCTTCCGACGCCAGGCTAGACGCGGGCGGCGGCCGCGGAAAGGTACCTGCGGACGATGATCCGCTGCACCGCGCGCGTCGCCCACGGGAGCGCGCGGGTCCACCACAGGGCGGGACGGGCGCGCGAGCGGACGGTGAACGTCACCTGTCCCGAGTCCGCGAGATCGAGGAAGAGCTCCTCGACGCCCTCGACCGGGTGGCCGGGCAGGGTCGTGCAGGTGAAGCCGGCGCGCCCCGGCTCGTCGATGACGCTCCACACCCGCACCGGCGCCTCGACCCAGGGCAGCCACGGCACGCGCAGGCGCGCCGTCGCGCCCGGCAGCACGCGCGGCGGGCGGTCCCGCACGCGCAGGCCCGCCCGCTCGTGGAACCGCCAGCCGAGCAGCCGGACGCGCAGCTCGTCGAACCGCGCCGCGCCGTCGCCAACGACGACGGCCTGCGCGACCTCGTCCCAGCCGGCCACGGCGCCGATCAGGAGGCTCGCAGCAGGGCCGGGACCGAGACGTCCTCGTCGATCCGCACATCGACCGCAGCGACGTCACCCACCGAAGTGCTCATGCCGCGCCTCCTCGATCTCGACGCGCCAAGTGTACGGGCCGACCCGGGTACTCGGTGGTTGAGGAGGCCGCAGGCCGTCTCGAAACCGCCAGGCCGATCGTGGGGGTTTCGAGACGACCGCTCCGCGGTCTCCTCAACCAGCGGTCAAGGGAAAGCCCCGGTGGTTGAGGAGGCCGCAGGCCGTCTCGAAACCACCAGGCCGATCGTGGGGGTTTCGAGACGACCGCTCCGCGGTCTCCTCAACCAGCGGTCAAGGCAAAGACGCCGGTGGTTGAGGAGGCCGCAGGCCGTCTCGAAACCACCCCACGGTCGGCTGGGTGGTTTCGAGACGGCGCCTCGCGCCCGAGAGGACCCCGGCTACTTCTTGGCCTTCTCGGTGTCGCCGGAGAGGGCGGCGATGAACGCCTCCTGAGGGACCTCGACGCGCCCGATCTGCTTCATGCGCTTCTTGCCCTCCTTCTGCTTCTCGAGCAGCTTGCGCTTGCGGGTGATGTCGCCGCCGTAGCACTTGGCGAGCACGTCCTTGCGCATCGCGGAGATGTTCTCGCGGGCGATGATGCGGGCGCCGATCGCGGCCTGGATCGGCACCTCGAACTGCTGCCTGGGGATCAGCTTCTTCAGCCGCTCGGCCATCATCGTGCCGTAGGCGTAGGCCTTGTCCCGGTGCACGATCGTCGAGAACGCGTCGACCTGCTCGCCCTGCAGCAGGATGTCGACCTTGACCAGGTCCGAGGCCTCGTCGCCGTCGGGCTCGTAGTCGAGCGAGGCGTAGCCGGCCGTCCTCGACTTCAACTGGTCGAAGAAGTCGAAGACGATCTCCCCGAGCGGCAGCCGGTAGCGGATCTCGACGCGATCCTCGCCGAGGAAGTCCATCCCGAGCTGGACGCCGCGGCGCTGCTGGCAGAGCTCCATGATGGCCCCGATGTACGCCTTCGGCGCGAGGATCGCGGTCCGCACCATCGGCTCGCGCACCTCGGCGATCTTGCCGCCGGTCGGGAACTCGGACGGGTTCGTCACGGTCTCCTGGCTGCCGTCCTCGAGCCGCACCTCGTAGACGACGCTCGGCGCCGTCGTGATCAGGTCGAGGCCGAACTCGCGCTCGAGGCGCTCGGTGACGATCTCGAGGTGCAGCAGGCCGAGGAAGCCGCAGCGGAATCCGAAGCCGAGCGCGACGGAGGTCTCCGGCTCGTACTGCAGGGCGGCGTCGGAGAGCTTGAGCTTGTCGAGCGCCTCGCGCAGGTCCGGGTAGTCGCTGCCGTCGATCGGGTAGAGCCCGGAGAACACCATGGGCTTGGGGTCGGTGTATCCGGGCAGCGGGGTGCTCGCCGGCTTCGCGTTGTTCGTGACCGTGTCGCCGACCTTCGACTGGCGCACGTCCTTGACGCCCGTGATGAGGTAGCCGACCTCGCCGACGCCGAGGCCCCTCGTCGGCTCGGGCTCCGGCGAGCTGACGCCGATCTCGAGCAGCTCGTGCGCGGCGCGGGTGGACATCATCTGGATCCGCTCGCGCGGCGTCAGCTTGCCGTCGACCATCCGGACGTAGGTGACGACGCCGCGGTAGGCGTCGTAGACGGAGTCGAAGATCATCGCGCGGGCGGGGGCCGCGGGGTCGCCGACCGGCGCCGGGATGCGGGCGACGACCTCGTCGAGCAGCGCCTCGACGCCCGCCCCCGTCTTGCCGGAGACTCTGAGCACGTCCTCCGGGTCCCCGCCGATGAGCTGCGCGAGCTCGCGGGCGTACTTCTCCGGCTCGGCGCTCGGCAGGTCGATCTTGTTGAGCACCGGGATGATCGCGAGGTCGTTCTCGAGCGCGAGGTAGAGGTTCGCGAGCGTCTGCGCCTCGATGCCCTGCGCCGCGTCGACGAGCAGGATCGCGCCCTCGCACGCCGCGAGGCTGCGGCTCACCTCGTAGGTGAAGTCGACGTGGCCCGGGGTGTCGATCATGTTCAGGGCGTAGGTGGTGGTCTCGCCCGTCGACTCGCCCCGCTCGCTCAGGGACCGAGCGGCCGCGACCGCCCACGGCATCCGGACCGCCTGCGACTTGATCGTGATGCCGCGCTCGCGCTCGATGTCCATCCGGTCGAGGTACTGCGCCCGCATCTCGCGGTCGGAGACGACGCCCGTGATCTGCAGCATGCGGTCGGCGAGCGTCGACTTGCCGTGGTCGATGTGCGCGATGATGCAGAAATTGCGGATCGCGGACGGATCGGTCGCGGCGGGCGTGAGGGGCGTGGTCGCTCGGGGCACCCGACCATTCTCCGGTCCCTGAGCGAGCGGAGCGAGTCGAAGGGCGCAGCGGAGCGTACGCTCCCCGCATGGCGGTGACCTCGGTGCGAGCGGTCTCGGCGGAGCGCTGGACGGACTTCGAGCAACTGTTCACGGCGCGCGGCGGACCGCACTACTGCTGGTGCGCCGTGTACCGGCTGCCCGGCAACGAGCACCTGTCGAGCGAGGAGCGCCGGGAGGCGACCCGGGCGCTCGTCGAGCGCGGCGTGCCGATCGGCGTGCTCGCCTACGACGGGGACCAGCCGGTGGGCTGGTGCTCGGTCGCGCCGCGCGAGTCCTATGCGAAGCTCGCCCGCTCCCGCACGATGCCGCGGGTCACGCCGGAGGACGTGCCGACCTGGACGGTGCTGTGCTTCTTCGTCCCCCGCCCGCACCGCGGCGAGGGCGTCACTCGGGCGCTCCTCGACGGCGCGGTGCGCGTCGCCCGGCAGCGCGGGGCGGCGGTCGTCGAGGGCTACCCCTTCGACACCGCGGGCATCTCCTCCACGCACCGCGGCCACTCGTCCGTGTTCGCCGAGGCCGGCTTCGCCCGGGAGGGACGGCGCTGGCGGCTCGAGCTCTGAGCCGGCTCAGCCGCCGACGCGCTCGAGCCGCAGCGCCGCGACGACGGCGAGCCGCTCGAGGGTGCGGCACAGCACCCGGGCGAGCCGCTCGCTCGCGGTGAACTCGATCGTGATGAGCCCGTGGCCGTCGGTCGGGACGGCGGTCAGCGACTCGAAGCTCACCCCGCGGTTCGCGAACACGCTGGTGACGGCCGTGAGCGAGCCCGTGCGGTCGACGGCGTCGATGGACGCCACCCAGCGCGCGTCGGGCGAGCTCATCGCACCGCCCCCGCGGCGGCGACGAGCCGGCCGATGCCGGCGCCCACCTCGGCGAGGCGGCGGTCCTCGTCGGGCGCGAGCGGGTCGAGGAGCACGCGCTCCCAGCCGTCCGGGGTGACGACGAGCGGGACGCCGAGCACGCCGTGGAACGGCGCGCCGCCGACGAGCGCCTCGCCTTCCAGCGCGACCTGCCCCGCGACGACGATGTCCCGGCCGTCGAGCACCGTGTCGACGAGGTCCGCGGTCGCCGCCGCCGTGCCGTTCGCCGTCTTCGCGCCGGACTGGTGGGTCAGGTACGGGCGGACGACGGCGCGGATGTCCGGCGGCCAGGACTCGATCTCGGCGAAGGCGCTCGCGATCCCCTCGCGCTCGCGCTCCTCGAGGCGCGCCTTCGCCGCGGCGACCTCGCTCGCGAAGTCGTCGAGGGAACGCGGGCCGCGCAGCGCCGTGAGGGCTCGGGCCTGCTCGTCGTCGTCGAGCCCGCGGATCCGCACGGTCGACCAGAGCGGCACCATCGCGTCGCCGTGCTGGCCGACGACGTAGCCGCCGACGCGCTGGCGGCGGATGCCGAGCGACTGCGCGAGCTCGCGGCGGAAGCGCAGCGTGTCGAGCCAGGCGCCCATGCCGATGACGCGGTGCCGGCCGAGCTCGCGGGCGAGGATCGAGACGCCGAGCTCGACCGGGTTCGTCACGACGATGACGACCTCGTGGCCGCTCCCGTGCTCGGCGAGCGCCGCGGCGTAGGCCTCGAAGACCGCGCGGTTCTCCGCCGCGAGCTCCTCGCGCGTGATGAGCTCGCCCGGCTTGGTGCTCGCGGTGCGCCCGGCCGCGACGACGACCACGTCGGCGACGACGTCCTCCGGCGCGAGGCCGACGTCGATGAGCGGCGCGTGCTCGTCGTGCGCGTCGATGAGGTCGGTGCGCAGCCCGTGCACCGCGCGGCCCGACTCGCCGCCGTCGCGGCCGACGAGCTGCAGCCGGGAGGTCGAGGGGACGACGCGGCGCTCGATGAGCATGGCGCAGACCGCGCGGCCGACGTCGCCGGTGGCCCCGAGCACCGCGACGTCCATGCCGCGAGCCTAGGGGGTCTCGTCGAGCCGTTCCACGCGCCCCTCGTCGCGGGGTGGTTTCGAGACGGCGTCCGCGACGCCTCCTCAACCACCGGGAACGGCGTCTGCGACGCCTCCTCAACCACCGGTGGTTGAGGAGCCCACGCAGCGGGCGTCTCGAAACCACCCACGATCGTCCGGCCGCCTCCGGGGCGACCGGCCTAGCGGGATGGCAGGGCGCGAAGGCCGGCGAGGAGCTCCTCGGTCTCCCCCGCGTAGCAGACCCGGATCCAGCCCTCGCCGGCCGGTCCGAACGAGGTGCCGGGCGAGACCGCGACCCGCCGCTCGCGCAGGAAGCGCTCCGCCCAGGTCGCGACGTCGCCGTCCGTCGCGTGCCGCAGGTCGATCCAGAGGTAGAACGCGCCGAGCGCCGGGATGAAGTCGAGGCCCTTCGCCTCGAGCAGCCCCCGCGACGCCGCCAGGTTCGCGACGTAGTGCGCCCTCGCCTCCTCGACGTGGTCCTGCGGCCCCGTCAGCGCGGCGATGCCGGCGTACTGGGCGGGAGTGTTGATGCACGCGGTCACGGCGTCCTGCTCGGCGGCGATCGCCGGGCTCACCGCGGGCGGCACGACGAGCGCGCCGACGCGGATCCCGGTCATCGCGTAGGTCTTCGACAGGGAGAACGCGCCGAGCACCCGGCCGTCCGTGTCCAGGCCCGTGAGCGAGACGTGCGGGACGCCCCAGGTGAGCGCCTCGTAGACCTCGTCGCTGACCACCCAGAGGTCGTGCCGGCGGGCGAAGGCGAGCAGCTCCAGCGCGAGCGACTCGGTGAGGACCGTGCCGAGCGGGTTCGACGGCGAGTTGACGACGATCGCCCGCGTGCGCGGCGTGACGAGCGCCTCGAGCACGGCGATCTCGGGCTGGAACCCGGCCTCCGGCCGCAGGGCGTAGCGGACCGGCTCGGCGCCGTGATACCGCGTCGACAGGTTGAAGATCGGATAGCCGGGGTCGGGGATCAGCACCTCGCCGCCCGCCGAGGCGACGGCGCCGACCGCCTGGTACACCGCGTGCGTCGCGCCGTTCGTCACCCACACGTCGGCCGGGTCGATCGGCCGGCCGTAGCCGGAGACGCGCGCGGCGAAGGCCTCCCGCAGCGGCCGGATGCCGGCGTTGGTCGTGTAGTCGGTGTCGTCGCGGTCCCAGGCCGCCTTCGCCGCCGCGGCGATGTGCTCGGCGATGCGCCCGCCCGGCTCCCCCACGTGCAGCCGGATCATCGGCTCGCCGAGCTGGACCATGAGGTGGTGGATGCGGAACACGCCGCTCGGCGGCATCGCGCGGACGTTCGGCGACAGCTCGGGCATGCAACGAGGCTAAGCCGTCCCGCCCCTCCCGCCCGCCGGCTTCGCCGAGCCGTCACCCATCGCCCGATCTGGCCCCAGAACCCGCGGATGAGTGACGGCTCGGCGGTATGGGGCACGGGAGGGGCGGGAGGCCTTAGCCTTTCGCCATGAGTGCGCGTCGCGAGCGGAAGGCGCGGTTCGTGCTCGTGCACGGCCTGTACACCTCGCGGACGATGTGGCGGCCGCAGCACATCGCGCTGCGGGAGGCGGGCTTCGCGGTCGCGATCCCCGACCTGCCCGGGCACGGGAAGCGGATCGGCGAGCCCTTCGACCTGGAGCACGCGATCGCCGCGATCGACGAGGCCGTGCGGGGCCTCCGCTCCCCGCGACTCGGGGGGCCCGGGCCCGTCATCCTCGTCGGGCTCTCGCTCGGCGGATACCTCGCGATGGAGTACGCCGGCCGGCACCCCGACCGCATCGACGGGCTCATCCCGATGGCCTGCTCCACCCGGCCGAGCTCCTACCGCGCGCTCGGGGTGACCATGTACCGCGGGCTGACCAACGCCCTCAACCGGCTGCCGGATCGGGGCCTCTCGGTCGACCTCGCGGTGCAGCGGCTCGTCGGCGGCAAGCCGGCGGCGCGGGCGTTCCTCGCCGGCGGCTACGGGATCGACGCGGCGCTCGACGCCGTCGCCGTCGTCGCGGAGCTCGACCCGCTCGCCTCGCTCCGCGTCGTCGCCGAGGCCCGCCTGCCGACGTGGTTCGTCAACGGCGAGCTCGACCAGATGCGGCTCGAGCAGCGCGTGTTCGCGGAGGCCGCGGGCGGCGCGTGGCGGACGCTGGTGCCGGGCGCCCCGCACATGGTCAACCTCGCCGCGCCGAGGACCGTGTCGCGCCTCCTGGTGATGGCAGGTCGCGCCGCGTCCTGGTAAAGTCATCTGTTGGCTTCCGCGCGAATCCCACCGCGCGACACCTCGGCAGGACCCCTCTACCCGGCCGGGACCACCCTGCCGGTATCGACGAAGGAACATCCTCTTGGCGAACATCAAGTCCCAGATCAAGCGCAACCTCCAGAACAAGAAGGCGGAGGAGCGCAACAAGGCCGTGAAGTCGGAGCTCAAGACCGCCGTGCGCCGCACGCGCGAGGCGATCGCCGCGGGCGACAAGGACAAGGCCACGGCCGCCCTCGCGCACGCGACGAAGAAGCTCGACAAGGCCGTCTCGAAGGGCGTCATCCACAAGAACCAGGCGGCGAACCGCAAGTCCGCGATCGCCTCCCAGGTCTCTTCGCTGTAGCACGCGGCGCTCGTCCCTCGGTCGGGATGCCGCCTCGTCCCCTGAGGGGGCTGGTTTCGAGACGCGCCTGCGGCGCTCCTCAACCAGCGGTACCTCGCCTGCGGCGCTCCTCAACCAGCGGTACCGCGCCAGCGGCGCTCCTCTTCGGCGGTACCGCGCCTGCGGCGCTCCTCTTCGGCGGTACCGCGCCTGCGGCGCTCCTCGGCCGGCGGTACCGTCACCGGCCGCAGTGCGGGTCCTCGCGCGGCACCGCGCCGTCGATGAGGAAGTCGTCGACGACGTCCCGGATGCACGCATCGGCGGACGCCCGGTAGACCGTGTGCCCCTCGCCGTGGTTCGTCACGAGCACGCCGGACTCGAGCCGTTCGGCGACCCGCACGCCCCACTCGTACGGCGTCGCCGGATCGCCGGTCGTCGAGACGACGAGGATCGGCGGCAGCCCGCGCCCGCGGATCTCGTGCTCGGGCGGCAGCCGAGGCGGATAGCGCCAGTTGCCGCAGGCCGGGTCGACGTGCGCCGGCTCGTCCAGCGCGAGCGTCGGCGCCGCGCGCGCCAGCTCGACGGACCGCGCCTCGAGCAGTGCCAGATCGCGTTCGGTGCCGAAGTCGGCGCAGTTGATCGCGACGAACGCGTCGGCCGCGTTCGTCGCGAGCCCCTCGCCGGGCGTGAAGCCGTGGTAGGAGTCCGCGAGCGAGAACGCGGTGTCGGTGACCGGCGGCGACGCGGCGAGCTCGCGGAGCAGCTCGAGCAGCTCGGTCCAGTGGCGCTCGTCGTAGAGCGCCTCGGTGATGGCGGTCTTGAGCGTCGCACCGCCGAGCGTCCGGCCGTCGGCCGGGTCGCTCGCCGGGAGCGGGTGCTCGTCGACGCGCAGCAGCAGCGCGCGGATCCAGGCGAGCCCCTCGGCGGTCCCGGCCGGGAACGGGCAGTCGGCGCCGAACCGCTCGGGGCACTGCTCGACGAAGCGGGTGATGGCCAGCTCGAAGCCGGCCTCCTGCTCGACCTCGGAGCGGAAGCGGTCGATCAGCGGGTCGACGACCCCGTCGAGCACCAGTCGCCCCACCCGTTCCGGGAAGCGATCGAGGTAGCGCTGGGCGAGGTGGGTGCCGTTCGAGAAGCCGAGGTAGTGGAGCGTCTCGTCGCCGACGAGCGCGCGCAGCAGGTCGAGATCGCGGATGGTCGAGTCGGAGTCGATGAACTCGAGCGCCTCGCCGGTGCCCGCGGCGCAGGCCTCCGCGTAGGCGCGGCCGTCCTCCTCCATGTGGCGCACCCAGCCCTCGGGATCGGTGCGCCAGTCGGGTCCGCCGACGCCGTACAGGTGGTCCTCCACCTCGGCGACGCCGGTGTAGCAGACGACCGGCGTCGTGCGGCCGACGCCCCTGGGGTCCCAGCCGATCAGGTCGAAGCGCTCGGCGAGACGCGCGCTGAAGAGCGTCTCCCAGCCGTCGCGGACGTCGTCGTAGCCGGAGGCGCCGGGCCCGCCCGGGTTCATGAACAGCGAGCCGATCCGATCGCCGGTCGCCCGATGCCGCGTGACGGGGATCTCGATCGTCCGGCCGTCGCCGGGGTCGTCCCAGTCCATCGGGGCCAGGACGGTCGCGCACTCCATGCCGTCCTCGCAGTCCTGCCAGTCGATCCGCTGCTCGGCGAACCGGCCCGCGGCCGCGTCCGGCGCGGCGACCGGGGCGGTGCACGCGCTCGTCGCCGCGACGACGAGACCGGCGAGGAGCAGGCCCGCGAGGCGCCGTCGCGCGCGCCCCGGCTCCCCCGGACCGGCCACGCCTCAGATGCCCCGGTCCGCGATCACCAGGATCATGCGCTCGAGCGCGTAGACCGGGTCGCGCCCCGCGCCCTTGACCGCCGCGTCCGTCTCGGCGATCGTCTCGATCGCGTTCGCCAGGCCGTCGTCCGTCCAGCCCTGACCGTCCCGTCGCGCCCGGTCGACCTGCCACGGCGCCATGCCGAGCCGACCCGCGAGCTCGCCCCCGCCGCCGCGCACGCCGACCACCTTCGCCATCGCTCGGAGCTTCATCGCGAAGGCCGCGACGATCGGCACGGGATCGGCGCCCGACTCGAGGGCGTGGCGCAGCAGCACGAGCGCGTCGCCGGTGCGTCCGGCGATCGCGGCGTCCGCGACGTCGAAGGCGGTCGTCTCGACGCGGCCGCCGTAGTACTGGTCGACCGTCACCTCGGTCACGTCGGCGTCCGTGTCGTCGAGCAGCTGCCGGCAGGCGGAGGCGAGCTCGCCGAGGTCGGCGGAGAACGCCGTGACGAGCGCGCGCACGGCGCCGGGGGTGATGACCCGACCGGCGGCGCGGAACTCGGCGTGCACGAAGTCGCCGCGCTCCTGGTCGCCCTTCAGCTCGAGGCAGGCGATCTCGATGGCGTGCCCCGAGGCGCGGAGCGCGTCGAGCAGCCGCTTGCCGCGGACGCCCCCGGCGTGCCGGAGCACGACGACCGTGTCGTCGGCGGGCGCCCCGAGATAGCCCAGCGCCTCCTCCAGGAACGCGTCCGAGCACTTCTCGACGTTCGCGACCCGGATCAGTCGCGGCTCCCCGAACAGCGAGGGGCTGGCGAGCGTGAGCAGCTCGCCCGGCGCATAGGTCGCGGCGTCCACGTCGTGCACCTCGAGGCTCGGGTCCTCGTCCTTGAGCCGGTCGCGCAGCAGCCGGACCGCGCGATCGGCGAGGAAGGCCTCGGGCCCGCTGACGAGGATCAGCGGGGCCGGCCGGATCGCGTGCCACGGCAGCCCGGGCGGGACCGCCGAGCGTCCGGTGGCGCCCCGGGACGCCGTGCTCGCTCGTGCCACGCATCGACCCTAGCGCCGGCCGCCGACAGCTCGTCAGCCGCCCCGCTCGCGCCAGAGCAGCAGCCCGCCGGTCGCGTCCCGTGCGACGAGCAGCAGCCCCTCGGCGTCCGTGCGACCGACCTCCGCGCCGGTGCGCTCGAGCAGCCCGAGGAGGCGGTCCGTCGGATGGCCGTAGCCGTTGTCCGCACCGACCCCGATGAGCGCGACCGCCGGGTCGAGGGCCTGATAGAGCCGCTCGGACTGGTCGGCGCTGCCGTGGTGGCTCACCTTGACGACGTCCGCCGGTCCGACCGGCCCGTTCGCCAGCAGGCCCGACTGGGCCGCCTCGCCGAGATCGCCGAGGAAGGTCATCGCGAGGCATCCGCCGGGCGGGCAGGCGGCGGTGTCCTCCGCGACGAACCGGACGACGACGCTCGCATCGTTGCCGGGCTCGACGCCCGGTCCCGCCCGCGGCCAGAGCACCCGCCAGCGGAGCGCGCCGAGGGCGCCGGCGTCGCCCCTGGCGACCTGCTCGACCCTCGCGCCGCCGGCGGTCAGCGGGGCCAGGACACGCGCGTCCGAGCTCGCGTCGGGCGGTCCGACGAGCACGCGGTCGACGCGCCCGACGACGGTCTCGACGCCCCCGACGTGATCCCGGTCGAAGTGCGTCAGGACGAGCAGGTCGATGCGGTCGACGCCGAGCCCGTCGAGGCATCCGTCCAGCGGCGCCGGCTCCGGCCCGGTGTCGATGAGCGCGACCTGCCCGGCGCTGCGCACGACGGCGGCGTCGCCCTGCCCGACGTCGCACATCGCCACCTGCCACTCCGCGGGACGCGACAGCATCCCCGTGAGCTGCCACGTCGCGGCGATGCCCGCGTAGCCGGCGGCCGTCGCCGCGACGAGCAGTCCCGCGGCGATCCGGACGCGGCCGCCGCCGAGCACCGCCACGGCGATGGCGACCGCGACGAGCGCGTACAGGACGACGCCGAGGAGTCCGTCCGGCCAGGGCAGCCGGGCGCCCGGCATCCCGGCGAAGGTCGAGGCGACCCCCGCGATCCAGCTCGACGGCAGCCACGCGACCCAGGCCGCCGCGACCGCGAGCGGCGGCGCGAGCGGCGCGATCAGGCAGGCCACCAGGCCGGCGACGGTCGCGAGCGGCGCGGCCGGGACGGCGAGGAGGTTCGCGACGATCCCGTAGCTCGGCAGCGAGGCGTCGACGAGCGCCATGGCGGGCTGCACCGCGAGCTGGGCCGCCGCCGGCACGGCGAGGGCGACCGCCAGCGGCTGCGGCAGCCAGCGCGCCAGGAGGCGGCCGAGCGGCCCGCTGAGCACGAGGAGCCCGCTCGTCGCGAGCGCCGAGAGCACGAAGCCGAGCTCGCGCGCCGCCCAGGGGTCGGCCACCAGGATGCCGGCGACCGCGAGCGAGAGCAGCGGCAGCCCTCGCATCGGCCGCGCGACGGCGAGCCCGCCCAGCGCGAACGCCGCCATGACGGCCGCGCGCACGACGCTCGGCTGCGGCGTCACGAGCACGACGAACGCGCCGAGGACGAGCAGCGCGGCGGCGATGCGGACGCGGCGGCGGACGCCGAGCAGCGCGCCGCCGACCATCACGGCGCCGACGACGATCGCGCAGTTCGCACCCGAGACCGCCGTGAGATGGGTGAGGGAGCTCGTCCGCATCGCCTCGGCGAGGCCGGCGGGCACGTCGCGATCGTCGCCGATGGCGAGTCCGGTGAGGAGCGCGCCGCCGTCGCCCGGCAGGCCGCCAGCGACCGAGCGGAAGCCGGACCGCAGGCCGTTGCCCCAGTCGAGCCAGGCCGGCGGCGGGGCGACGATCGCCACCGGCTCGTCGCCGGCCGCGACCACGATCGCCGCGATCCCGCCGCCGGGGCCCACGAGGGACGCGCTGCCGTCGAGTCGCACGGTCGCGCCGATCCCGAGGTCCTCGTCGACGACCGCGCCGACGACGAGCACGGGGATCTCCCCGCGGGCCTCGCCGAGGGCCGCCGCGATCCCCCGGAAGCGCTCGCTCCCCGCGGCCACCTCCTCGGTCACGACGAGCAGCGCCTCGACGACGCCTCGCTGCTCGCCGAGGGAGGGCGGAGCGCGGATGTCCGCCCGGATGCCGACCGTCGTCGCGACGAGTGCGAGCGCGGCGAGCGAGAGCGCCGCCGCGCCGAGCGCACCGCGGCGCGGCGAGCGGATGGCGAGGACGAGCGCGAGCGCGACGAGCATCCAGGCGCCTCCGGCGACGACGGCCGCGGCCGCCGGCGCGCCGACGAGCAGCGCGGCGGCGATCCACGCCGCCGCCGCGACCGGCAGCAGGCGCAGATCGCGACCGAGCGCCCCTCGCGGCGGCGCCATCGCGCCGAGGCCGCTCATACCGTCACCAGCTCTCGCATCGCCTCGAGCGTCCGCTCGCCGATGCCGGACACCTCGAGCAGGTCCTCCACCGCGCGGAATCCGCCGTGCTGCTCCCGCCAGGCCACGATCCGCTCGGCCATCGCGGGACCGACGCGCGGCAGCGTCTCGAGCTCCGCGCGGTCCGCCCGGTTCAGGTCGATCCGGCCGTCCGGCGACGTCCCCGGCGGCGCCGCGACGGGCGCCTCGCCGACCGCCGGCACGACGAGCTGCTCCGCGTCGACGAGCACGCGCGCCAGATTGAGCGCGCCGCGCTCCGCCTCCGGCGCGAAGCCGCCCGCCGCCGCGACCGCGTCGACGATCCGCGACCCCTCCGGCAGTCGATAGAGGCCGGGGCGCGGCACCGCGCCGAGGACGTGGACGACGACCAGGCGCTCGTCCGCCGCCGGCAGCGACGACGGCGCCCCCGACGGCGCGGGCACCGCGACCGCGCCGCCGCGCGGCGCGAGCAGCCCGGCGACGACCGCACCGGCGAGCCCGATCAGGACCAGGACGACGGCGGCGCCGGCCGCGATCCGCCAGCGGGGGCGCGGCGGCGCGGCGAGGAGCGGGCGCTCGGGCTGCGAGGCGGACCCGGCAGCCGCCGACGGCGCGGCTCGGCCACCGGGGGAAGGCGCTGAGGACATGCCGTCACGCTAGGGACGGCCTCCGACTCGGCGCCCGGGAAGGACCGCGTTCTGTGGAGAGATCAGCCCTTGGTCGCGATGTTGACGACGTTCGGGGCTCGCACGATGACCTTGACGATCTCGCGGTCCCCGATCGCGCGCAGCGTGTTCGCCGCACCGCGCGCGAGCGCCTCGAGCTCCTCCGAGGAGATCTTCGCGGAGACCTCGAGCCGGTCGCGAACCTTGCCGTCGACCTGCACGACCGCCGTGACGGTGTCCTCGACGAGCAGCGCCGGGTCCGCCTTCCGCCAGCCCGCAGTGGCGACCGACGGCTCGTAGCCGAGCCGCTCCCACATCTCCTCCGCGGTGAACGGCGCGAACAGCGACAGCGCGACCGCGATCACCTCGACGGCCTCGCGCACCGCGGGATCCCCGCCGCCGACCGCGTCGAGCGTCTTGCGGGTCGCGTTCACCAGCTCCATCGTCCGCGCGACGAGCACGTTGAACTTGAAGCTCTCGGCGAGTCCCTGTCCGTCCGCGAGGAAGCGGTGCGTCGCGCGGCGCAGCGCCGGGTCGCCGTCCTTCCAGGCGACGTCGGGCGTCGAGGTCACCTCGGTGGCGAGCCGGAACGCCCGACCGAGGAAGCGGCCGGCCGCCGCGGGCGAGACGTCCTCCCAGTTGATGTTCTCCTCGGGCGGGCCCGCGAAGGCGAGGGCAAGGCGCAGCGCGTCCGCGCCGTGCTCCTCCAGCTCCTCCGCGAACAGCGAGCCCTTGCCCGAGCGCTTCGACATCTTCCGGCCCTCGGTGAGCACCATGCCCTGATTGAGCAGCGCGCTGAACGGCTCGGTGAACGACACCAGCCCGAGATCGAACAGCACCTTCGTCACGAAGCGCGCGTAGAGCAGGTGCAGGATCGCGTGCTCGACACCGCCGACGTACTGGTCGACCGGCGCCCAGCGCTCCGCCGCGGCCGGGTCGAAGGCGCGCTCGTCGTCACCCGGCGAGAGGAAGCGCAGGAAGTACCACGACGAGTCGACGAAGGTGTCCATGGTGTCCGGGTCGCGGCGAGCCGGCGAGCCGTCGCGCGGATCGGGCACGTTCACCCACTCCGTCGCGGCGCCGAGCGGGGACTGGCCCTTCGGCTTGAGGTCGAGCCCCTCGGTCGGCGGCAGCACGACGGGGAGCTGCTCGTCGGGGACCGGCACCAGCTCGCCGTCCGCGCCGTGCACGATCGGGATCGGCGTGCCCCAGAAGCGCTGGCGGGAGATGAGCCAGTCGCGCAACCGGAAGTTCTTCGCGGCGCGGCCGGTGCCCGCCTCCTCGAGGAGCTCGATCGCGCGCTTGATCGCGTGCGGCTTGGAGAGCCCGTCGAGCGGGCCGGAGTTGACCATCCGGCCCTCGCCGGCGAGCGCCTTCCCCGTCACGGCCGGGTCGATCGAGTCGATCGTCACCGGGATCATCGGCTCGCCCGTCTCGGGGTCGAGCGGGATGACCGGGAGCGCGCCGGTGATCGGGGCCGTCGTGTCGACGACGAGCCGGACCGGCAGGTCGAACTCGCGGGCGAAGTCGAGATCGCGCTGGTCGTGCGCGGGCACCGCCATGATCGCGCCGTGCCCGTAGTCGGCGAGCACGTAGTCGGCCGCCCAGATCGGCAGCCGCTCGCCGCTGACCGGGTTGATCGCGAAGCGCCCGAGCGGGACGCCCGTCTTCGGCCGCTCGGCGTCCTGCCGCTCGATCTCGGTGAGCCGCTGCGTGCGCTCGAGGTACTCCGCGAAGGCCCGCTGCACCTCCGGCGTCGAGCCCGCCGCGAGCTCGGCCGCGAGGTCGGAGTCCGGCGCGACGACCATGAAGGTCGCGCCGAAGAGGGTGTCGGGCCGCGTGGTGAACACCGTGACCGGCTCCTCGCGTCCCTCGATGCGGAAGTCGACGTCGGCCCCCGTCGAGCGGCCGATCCAGTTGCGCTGCATCTGCAGCACCCGGGTCGGCCAGGAGCCCTCGAGCTGGTTGAGGTCGTCGAGCAGCCGGTCGGCGTAGTCCGTGATCTTCAGGTACCACTGCGTGAGCTTCTTCTTCTCGACGAGCGCGCCGGTGCGCTCCGAGGTGCCGTCGGGAAGGACCTGCTCGTTCGCCAGGACGGTCTGATCGACCGGGTCCCAGTTGACGTAGCTCTCCTTGCGATACGCCAGGCCCCGCTCGAACATCCGCAGGAACAGCCACTGGTTCCACTTGTAGTACTCGGGGTCGCTCGTGTGCAGCACCCGGCTCCAGTCGAAGCTCACCCCGTAGCGGCGCATCGACTCCCGCTGCTGCGCGATGTTGTCGTAGGTCCAGGCGACCGGGTTCGCGCCGCGCTGGATGGCCGCGTTCTCCGCCGGCAGGCCGAAGGAGTCCCAGCCGATCGGGTGCAGCACGTTGAAGCCGCGCTGCCGCCAGTAGCGCGCGACGATGTCGCCGAACGCGAAGGCCTCGGCGTGCCCCATGTGCAGGTCGCCCGAGGGGTAGGGGAACATGTCGAGGACGTACTTGCGGGGACGCGGGTCGTCGTCCCGGGTCAGGAACGTCCCGTTCGCCTCCCAGAACGCGAGCCACTTCGCCGAGATGGCGCGGATGTCGTAGCCCGCGCCGTCCTGCGCGTGCTCCTCCGTGGTCGTCACGCCGTCCCCGTCAGTCACGGCCATCCAGCCTACCGTCCTGTTCGGGCGTTCCGTATTCCGCCGAAAACGGTCCCCGCTAGCGTTCGCGGGGGACCGTTTTCGGCGGAATGACTGCGGTGGGGGCGTGGAGGGCCGCCAGGAGGGCGGCCGACTTGAGGCGGGTCTCGGCGAGCTCGTCCTCGGGGACGGAGAGGGCGGTGATGCCGCCGCCGGTGCCGATCGTCGCGCCGGCGCCGTCGATCACGACCGAGCGGATGGTCATGGCGAGGTCCACGGCACCGTCGTAGCCGAGGTAGCCGAACGCGCCGGAGTAGATCCCGCGGGATCGATGCTCCAGTCGGGACAGGATCGAGACCGCCGAGTGCTTGGGGGCGCCCGTCATCGAGCCGGCCGGGAAGCAGGACGCGATGGCGTGGACGGCGTCGTAGCCGGCGGCGAGCCGCCCGCCGACCGTCGAGACGAGCTGGTGGACGTGAGGGTAGGCCTCGACGTCGAGCAGCCGCACGACCTCGACCGTGCCGACCTCGCAGACGCGGGACAGGTCGTTGCGCATGAGGTCGACGATCATCACGTTCTCGGCGCGCTCCTTCTCGTCGGCCCGGAGCTCCTCGCGCAGCCGCTCGTCCTCCTCGCGCGTCGCGCCGCGCGGCCGGGTGCCCTTGATCGGCTTGGTCTCCACCCAGCCGTCGCGGACGGTGAGGAACTGCTCGGGGCTCGCGCTGAGCAGCGCGATCGGGCCCGAGCGGAGGAACGCGCCGTGGTGGGAGGGGCTCGTGCGGCGCAGCCGGCGGTACACCTCCCAGGGGTCGAAGGCGCCGTCCACGCGCGCCTCCGTGGTGAGGCAGAGCACGTAGGCGTCGCCCTCGGCGATCGCGCGCTGGCACGCCCGGATCATGCCGAGGTACTCGGCATCCGGATAGGCCCAGCGCACCACGTGCTCGCCCGCGTGCTCGCCCGCGCCCGCCCCCGCGGCCGCGGCCGCGGTGGCACGGTGCACTTGCGACTGCTCGGCATCCTCAACGGCGCCGGATCGTCGCAAGTGCACCGTTGCGGCGTCGGGGCGAGGGTCGGTGCGAGGATCCGGGCGAAGGTCGGGACGAGGGCCGGCGAGCGCGTCGAGGGTCTCGAGCACGCGATCGCGCCAGCGGCCGAGCTCCCCGGACCAGTCCCGGCCGCGGGCGAGCAGCCTCGCCCGGCCCGTCGCGTGATCGACGGCGAGCGCCCGATCGACGCGCATGAACAGCGCGTCGGGGTAGCGTCGCGGACGCCCCGCCCCGAGGCCCATCGTCTCCGCGTAGAGCTCGTAGCCGAACCAGCCGACGATCCCGAGCGCGAAGCCGCCCCGCGCCTCCGTCGCGTCGACATCCCAGCGGGCGCGCTCGGAGCGCAGCCAGCCGAGCACGTCCCCGCCGCGCAGCCGGATCTCCTCCGCGTCGACCACCCACTGCGCCGCGCCGAGATAGCTCGAGCCGCCGGCGTCGCCGGTGTCGAGCCAGAACGCGTGCTCCGCGTCGGACCACAGCGCCGCGAACGCCGCCTCGGGGTCGACGGCGGCCGGCACCTCCCAGCTCAGGACCCGCTCGCGCACACACAAATCCTGCCCGAGTCGGCGGCGCCCGGGAGAATGGGCGGGTGAACCCGTTCGAGGCCGTCGGCACCTGGCTCTCCCAGGCGGTCGGCTGGGTGCTCGGGCTGGTCGTCGCGATCGGGCCCGTGTGGAGCACGCTCGTCGCCGCGGTCGGCATCTTCCTGGAGACGACGCTGTTCATCGGGCTGGTCGTCCCCGGCGACACGATCGTGGTGACGGCGGCGACGGCGGTGCACGATCCGGTCCACTTCGTCGCGCTCTGGCTCGCCGTCATCGTGGGCACGCTCGCGGGCCAGTCGGTCGGATTCCTGCTCGGACGCTGGGCGGGCCCGGCGATCCGCCGCTCCCGCCTCGGCCGGCGGCTCGGCGAGTCGACCTGGGATCGCGCGGCGGCGCTCATCGAGCGACGCGGCGGGGTCGCGGTCTTCGTGAGCCGATTCCTGCCCGTGCTGCACGCGCTCATGCCGGTGACGGTCGGCATGTCGCCGATGCCCTACCGCCGGTTCATCAAGTGGGCGTCGGCGGCCGCGGTGATCTGGGCGTCCGCCTACGTCTCCGCGGGCGCGCTCGCCGGGGCCGTCTTCCGCGACCTGCTCCTCGACAACCTGCACTACGCCGGCTACGTGTTCGCCGCCGGCATCGTCGTCTTCGCGCTCATCGCCTGGCTGTTCAAGCGCCGCGTCGCCCGCGCCGCCATCCCCGAGGCGCTCATCCCGCCGCCCGACCCCGAGGAGCTGCACCCGGTCGGGGCGGTCGAGGATGGGGATGGCAGGATTGACGGCGATGTCCGAGACGAATCCGGCTGACCCGGCGGCGCGCTCCGCGCCCGACGGTCCGAAGGAGGGCCGGACGCGGGCGAAGCATCACCTCGCCGCCCGCATCGAGGACGCCGTGCACCGCTGGCGGCAGCGCCGGGCCCGCAAGCGGGGGCGAGTCAACACGATCCTGCCGTACACCGGCTACGGCTCGCCCGGTTGGATCCGGGTGCTCGCGCGCGTCGTCCTCGCGAAGCCGGACGCGAACGCCGTGCAGCGGGCGGAGAAGGTCCGCGGCTGGCGGAGCTTCCTGAGCGTGCCGACCGACGACACGATCCTGCGGGTGCGGGTCGGCGATCGGCACTTCCAGGTGCCGATCGACCGCGGCGGGGTCGTCGACGCGCACGTCGACGTGCCGCTGACCCCCGGCTGGCACGCGATCGACCTCTCGGTCGCGGAGGCCGAGCCGGTCTCCGCGCAGGTGTTCGTGATCGACCCGCAGGAGCGCTTCGGCCTCATCTCGGACGTCGACGACACCGTGTGGGTCACCGCGCTCCCCCGGCCGCTCGTCGCGGCGTGGAACACCTTCATCGTCGACGAGCACGCCCGGATCCAGGTCTCCGGCATGTCGGTGCTCTACGAGCGGATCCGTCGCCAGCACCCCGGCGCCCCGATCATCTACCTGTCGACGGGCGCCTGGAACATCGCGCCGACTCTCCGGCGCTTCCTGACCCGGAACCTGTTCCCGCCGGGCCCCTTCCTGCTGACCGACTGGGGGCCGACGCACGACCGCTTCTTCCGCAACGGGAAGGAGCACAAGCGCAACCAGCTCCGCCGCCTCGCCGAGGAGTTCCCGGGGGTGCGCTGGCTGCTCTTCGGCGACGACGGGCAGCACGACGAGGCGATCTACGCGGAGTTCGCGAGCGAGCACCCGAGGAGCGTCGCCGCGGTGTGCATCCGCCAGCTGAGCACCGGCGAGGCGGTCCTCGCGGGCGGGCGCAAGCGGGCGGCGGATCGCGAGGCGCAGTCGCCCGTCCGCTGGTTCTTCGCGCCCGACGGCGCCGGGCTGCTCGAGCAGCTCATCGGCGCCGGCATCATCACGAATCGCTGACGGCCACCGCGTCGGCGAGCCGGCCGAGCAGCACCTCGAGCCGTCCGACGTCCTCCGCCGACCAGTCCTTGAGCACCTCGGCGTAGCGCTCGCGCTGCCGCTGGCGGACGACCGCGATGCGGTCGCGCGCGAGCTCCGTCGGGTCGACGACGACGACGCGCGCGTCGGCGTCCGAGCGGCGCATGGTGACGAGGCCCCAGTCGCCGAGCGCGCGCAGCTGCCGGCTCACCACCGACTTGTCCATGCCCGTCTCGACGATGATCTCGCCGACGGTCACCGCCCGGCCGTCGGCCGCCGCGCGCAGCACGGTGTTGAGCACGATCCAGCCGGCGTGCCGCAGCTCGGGATGGATCGCCGTCGCGAACTCGCGGACGTTCCGCTTGACGACCTGCGTGATCCGCCGGAACGCCCCCTCGAGCGCCTCGACGGCCGCGGCCGAGTCGCGCTCAGGCGCGGGCGCCGGATCCGTCATGCTCGTCATTCTGCCCGAGCCCCCGGGTCGCCGTGACGTCGACCACCTCGCCGTCGATCACGAGGCCCTCGCCGCCGGCCTCGGGCGCCTCGAGCGCCGAGAACTCGGCGCCGAGCTCCTCCTCGAGCTGCTGCGCCGCGGTCTTGCGGGACAGCGACTTGTTCGGCAGGAAGAGGACCGCGATGAGCGTGATGACGGCGAGCGGCACGCAGAGCCAGAACAGCGCGGCGATCGAGTCGCCGTAGGAGCTCTCGATGACCGTGCGGACGGGCGCGCACAGGGACGCGGGGTGCGGCAGCGCGCCGCTCTGGAGCGCCTGCAGGCCTTCGACGCACGCCGGGTCGACCGCGACCTGCGGCATGATCGCGGCCATCCCCGCGGTGATCTTCTCGAGCACCCAGGAGCCGAGCAGGCTGCCGAGCACCGCGATGCCGACCGTGCCGCCGAGGCTGCGGAAGAACGTCACCGCACCGGTCCCGGCGCCCATGATCTTCGCGGGGAGCTGGTTCTGCGTCACGAGCACGAGGTTCTGCAGCAGACCGCCGGTGCCGACGCCGAGCATGCCCATGTAGAGGCCGACGAGCCACATCGAGGTGTCGTAGTGGATGGTGCCCATGAGCGCGAGGCCGGCGACGAGCACGACCGAGGCGAAGACGACGAGCCCCTTCCACCTGCCGGTGCGGGTGATGAGCTGCCCGAAGACGATGGAGGCGACGAGCGAGCCGACGACCATGGGGATCGTGAACAGGCCGGACTCGGTCGGCGTCATGCCGCGGGCGAGCTGGAGGTACTGGCTGAGGAAGACGGTCGCGCCGAACATGGTGACGCCGACCGAGATGGAGGCGATCGTCGAGAGCGCGAAGGTCCGCTGCGCGAAGAGCCGCAGCGGGACGATCGGCTCCTTCGTGCCGAAGAGCTCCCAGAGCACGGTCGCGACGAGCAGCACGCCGCCGATGGTGGCCATCCAGATGCTCTCGGGCGAGTCCCAGGGGAAGCCGCCGGACTCGGCGTCCTTCCCGCCGAGGCTCATCCACACCAGGATGAGGCCCATGCTCGCGGAGAGCAGGATGGCGCCGAGGTAGTCGATGCGCACCTTCCGGCGGTGGCGCGGCAGGTGCATGGTGAACTGCATGAGCAGGAACGCGACGACCGCGACCGGGACCGGGAGGAAGAAGTTCCACTGCCAGCCGAGGCCGTCGGTCACGACCCCGCCGAGCAGCGGGCCGCCGATCTGGGCGATGCCCATGATGGCGCCCATGATGCCCATGTAGCGGCCGCGCTCCCGCGGGCTGACCATGTCCGCGATCGCGACCATGCCGAGCGCCATCATGCCGCCGACGCCGACGCCCTGGAAGAAGCGGCAGGCGATGAGCCAGCCGGCGGTGGTCGCGAAGCCGGCGATGACCGTCGCGACGGTGAACACCGCGAGCGCGAGGAGGATGAGCGTCTTGCGGTTGAAGATGTCGGCGAGCTTGCCCCAGATCGGCGTCGAGATCGCCATGGTGAGGAAGTTCGCCGTGACGATCCAGGTGTAGTCGGACTGGGTGCCGCCGAGGTCGTTGATGATGACCGGGAGCGAGGTCGCGACGACCGTCCCGGAGAGGATCAGGACGAAGAACGCGGCCATGAGCGCGACGAGGGCCTGGATGACCTGGCGATGGGTCATGATCGCGCCGGTAGCGGGGGCAGCAGTAGTTGACACTCGTCAACTATAGCACGCCCCTTTCGCCGAGCCGTCACTCATCACGCGCTTCCGGGACGGAATCGGCGGATGAGTGACGGCTCGGCGAACAGGGGCGGGTCAGGGACGGCGGCGGACGGCGACGGCGAGCGCCAGGGCCGCCAGCACGATGCCGACGATGCCGGTCACCAGGCCGGAGACGGCGAGCACGTCGACCGCGGGCGCCTCCGGCCCGACCTCGCCGATCTGGAGCACCGGCGCCGGGTCCTCCGGCTCGACGCCGCCCTCCGCGACCTCGTCCCAGGCCACGACGGTCCCGTCGCTGTAGACCTGCTCGGTCGGGAGCACGAGCTCCTCCGCGTCCGGGATCGGTCCGAGCTGCACGACGAACTCGTCGAACTCGTCGGGCGCGATCCCCTCACCGGTGGCGGTCCAGGTGATCGACCCGAACGCGCTCGTGATCGTCACGTTCCCGCTCGTCACCGGCGGGTCGAGCTCGACGCGCTCGAGCTCGACCTCCCAGCCCGGCTTCGACTGCGCCCGGAGCGAGGTGATCGGCGTGTCCGTCGGGAGGGTCACCGTGATCCCGGTCGTCGAGGCGGTGTCGGACTCCGTCGGGACCCGGAAGGTGAGCGTCGCGCGCTCGCCGGGCTCCGCGTCGCCGTCGACGTGGACGTGCGCCGCCGCGGGGCCCGCGGCGACGAGGGTCGCGGCCGCGACGAGCGCCGCGGTCGCGCCCGCGATGGCGCCGAGGCGCGCGCGGGCATGGCTGTACTGCTTGGGCATGGCTGATGTTCCTTACGAATGTGTGGTCGGTCAGGTGTGGATGAGGTCAGGCGGCGAACGCCGGCGGACCCCTCCTGACGACGACCGATCCGATGCCGGCCGAGACCACCGCGCCGGCGCTCGGCCGGCGCTCCGCGGCGCGGCACCGCGATGCCGGGGCGAGGCCCGGTGCCGCGAGCGCCCGGAGGACGACGCGCACGATCGCGCCCGCCGCGAGCCGCGCCAGCTCGAGCAGCCGGCGCAGCACGGCCTCGCCGTGACGGACGGCGAGGACCGTGACGACGCCGGCGAGCACGTGGGCGAGCCACATCGCGCGGCCGCCGTGCGCGTCGCCCAGGACCAGTCCGCCGTGCGCGTGGCCGCCCGGCCCGCCGAGCACCGCATGCCCCGTCGTGATCGAGAACGCGGTGTGCAGCACCACCTGGCCGACCGCGACCGCGAGGACGAGCAGCGGCAGGGACGGCCGGGCCCGGCCGATCAGCATGGCGGCCCAGGTCACCGCCGCGGCGGTGACGGCCAGGGCGAGCGGCCCCGGCGCGGCGCCGCCGCCGAGCACGTGGAAGAGCAGCGCGAGGAACGAGGTGAGCACGCCCGCGGCGAGCCCGCGAAGCGCCCTGCCGTGACCTCTGCGCCGCACGAGGCCATCCTCCCACGGCGCCGGCGTCCGGGGCGCGCCCGCGCTGGTAGGCTCGACCGCCGTGGGCGTGCGCATCGAACGGGTCGACCTCCCGGGCATCGGCGTCCGGAACGACGTCCTCACCGAGGGCGGCCGCCGGATCTCCGTCATCACCTACCGGTCCGGCGAGCGCGACATCGCGCTCTTCGACACCGACGACCCCGACGCCTGCACGGACTCCGTCGCGCTCACCGACGACGAGGCGACGACGATCGGCGAGATCCTCGGCGCCTCGGTGACGCTGAGCAAGCTCACCGGCCTCGGCGACGCCGCGGTCGGCCTCTTCACCGAGGAGATCTCGCTGCCCGCGGGCAGCGGCTTCGTCGGACGGCCGATGGGCGACACCCGCGCCCGCACCCTCACCGGCTCCTCGATCGTCGCGATCGCCCGCGACGGCCAGGTCATCCCCTCGCCGGGCCCGGAGACCGTCTTCCAGGCCGGCGACGTCGTCGTCGCCGTCGGCACGCGCAAGGGGCTGGACGCGCTCGCCGAGATCATCGACCGAGGGCCGCGCTGACCCGTGGATGAGACCGCCGTACTCCTCATCGAGGTCGGCGGTCTCCTGCTCGTCCTGAGCATCCTCGGCCGGATCGCGAACAAGGTCGGGGTCTCGCCGATCCCGCTCTACCTGCTCGCGGGCCTCTTCGTCGGCAACGGCGGCATCGTCCCGATCCACGAGAGCATGGAGTTCCTCGAGATCGGCGCCGACATCGGGGTCATCCTGCTCCTCGTCATGCTCGGGCTGGAGTACTCCCCGAACGAGCTGATCAAGGGGCTCCGCCAGGCGAGGTGGTCGGGCCTCTGGGACGGGCTGCTGAACGCCGTCCCGGGCGCGGCGTTCGCGCTGATCATGGGCTGGGGGCCGATCGCCGCCGTCGCGTTCGCCGGCATCACCTGGGTGAGCTCGAGCGGCGTCGTGGCGAAGGTGCTCCGCGACCTGAAGCGCCTCGGCAACCGCGAGACGCCGACCATCCTCTCGATCCTCGTCATCGAGGACCTCGCGATGGCGTTCTACCTGCCGATCGTCTCCGCCATCGTCATCGGCGAGGCGATCGCCCAGGCCGCGATCACGGTCGCGATCGCGGTCGCCGCCGTCCTGGTCATCCTGTTCATCGCGCTGCGCTTCGGGAAGACCATCTCCCGCGTGTTCTCGATCCACCACCTCGAGTCGCTGCTGCTCGGCGTGCTCGGGCTCACCATGCTCGTCGGCGGGCTCTCCGAGGAGCTCAAGGTCTCGACCGCGGTCGGCGCCTTCCTCGTCGGCATCGCCGTGACCGGCCAGGTCGCCGAGGAGGCGGTGCGGGTGCTCGCGCCGATCCGCGACCTCTTCGCGACGCTGTTCTTCGTCTACTTCGGGATCGTGACGAACCCGCAGCTGCTCGTGCCCGTGCTGCTGCCCGCGCTCGCCCTCTCGGTCGTCACGATCGCGACGAAGGTGCTCACCGGCTACCTCGCCGCGAGATCCGCGGGCGTCGGCGTCGCCGGCCGCTGGCGCGCCGGCTTCGCGCTCACGCCCCGCGGGGAGTTCTCCATCGTCATCGCCGGGCTCGCCGCGACCGCGCTCACCCGCGGCAGCCCCGAGGTCTCGCAGTTCATCGTCTCGACGACGACGGCGTACGTCCTGATGACGATCATCGCCGGGCCGCTGCTGGCCCGCATCCCGGACTCCGGCTGGTTCAAGAACGCGGTGCGCGCCCGCGCGCTGAAGCGGCAGTCCCGCGCGCAGCCGGACGTCGACTCGACCCCGGTCTGATCACCACCGGTGGTTGAGGAGGCCGCGCAGCGGCCGTCTCGAAACCACCACGGTCGCCGGGGCTGGTTTCGAGACGCCCGCTGCGCGGCCTCCTCAACCAGCGGGACGACGGCGCTGCGCGGGCTCCTCAACCAGCGGGACGAGGGGCGCGCGGTGTAGGAAGAGGGCATGCCGCACCTCGACCTGTTGCGCGTCGACGCCGCCGAACTGCCGGAGGACCCGGCCGAGATCCTCGCCGAATGGCTGCCGCCGAACGACGATCCCGAGCGCCCGGTCATGACGCTCGCGACGACCGCCGCCGACGGCGCGCCGGACGCGCGGCAGGTGCTGCTCAGCGAGTGGGACCCCTCCGGCGTCTGGTTCCACACCGAGGGGCGCTCGCGCAAGGTCGCCGAGCTCGCCGAGCGACCCGCCGCCGCGCTGCTGCTCACCTGGCCGGAGCGGCGGCGCCAGCTCGTCGTGCGCGGGATCGCCGAGCGGGCCGAGCCCGAGGAGGAGGCGCGCGCCTACCGGGCGCGCACCGCGTACCTCCGGCTGCTCGCCTGGCTCGGGGACGACGAGTTCGCCCGCCTGCCCTACCGGGACCGCGTCGCCGCCTGGGCGGCGTTCGCCGCCGAGCACCCGGACGGGCTCGAGCCGCCCCCGACCTGGCTCGGCTTCGCGGTCCGGCCGACGCGGCTGACGTTCTGGGTGGGCAGCGAAGTGACGGCGAGCCGCCGCGCCGAGTACGCCCGCCCGACGCCGGCCGACCCCTGGACCGCGCGCATCCTCGCCGGCTGAGTCCCGCCCCGCCCTCCTCCTTTTTCAGGCGCCGCGCGCCGTATTCAGGCGCCGGGGAGGCGCCGCCCCGCCGCGACGCCTGAATACGGCGCGCGGCGCCTGAAAAGGGCGTGGGTCAGGCGGACATCGAGCGGCCGGCGGCGCGGCCCGAGAACAGGCAGCCGCCGAGGAAGGTGCCCTCGAGCGCGTTGTAGCCGTGCAGCCCGCCGCCGCCGAAGCCGGCGGCCTCCCCCGCGGCCCACAGCCCCGGCAGCACGCGCCCGTCGCCGCGCAGCACCCGCGACTCGAGGTCGGTCTGCAGGCCGCCGAGCGACTTGCGGGTGAGGATGTGCAGCTTCACGCCGATGAGCGGGCCGTGCGCCGGATCGAGGATCCGGTGCGGCCGCGCGACCCGGAGCAGGCGGTCGCCGCGATACCGGCGGGCGTTGTGGATGCCCTGCACCTGCGCGTCCTTCGCGTACGGGTTCGCCAGCTCCGCGTCGCGGGCGAGCAGCTCGCCCCGCACCCCCTCGACCGAGAGCTCGGCGCCGTCCGCGACCGCGTTCATCCCGCGCACGAGCTCGTCGAGCGTCTCGGCGACGACGAAGTCCGCGCCGCGCCGCTTGAACGCCTCGACGGGCGCCGGCGCGCCGCGGCCGAGCCGGGAGCGCAGCACCCGGAGCAGCGAGCCCGAGGTGATGTCGGGGTTCTGCTCGGAGCCGGAGAGCGCGAACTCCTTCTCGATGATCCGCTGGTCGAGCACGAACCAGGAGTGGTCGAAGCCCGCGATCGCCGGATCGGCTCGGAGGTGCCGCAGGGTCGCGCGGGTGTCGTAGCCGGGCAGCGCGGGCGCCGGGAGCCGGCGGCCGAGCGCGTCGAACCACATCGACGAAGGGCCGGGGAGGATGCGGATGCCGTGGCCGGGCCAGACCGGGGCGAAGTTGCGCACGCCCTCGGTGTAATGCCACATCCGGTCGCGGTTGACGGTCCGGGCGCCGGCCGCCTCGGCGATCCGCAGGCCCGAGCCGTCGACGTACGCGGGGACGCCGGCGACCATCGCGGACGGCGGCGTGCCGAGCTCGGCGGGCCACCACTCGCGGACGAGCGCGTGATCGCCGCCGATGCCCCCGGTCGCGAGCAGGACGGCGGGGGCGCGCAGCTCGAAGGCGCCGACCGCCTCCCGCGAGGACGCCGCGCCGCGCGGCGCCGCGTCCTCGGCGAGCACCGCGCCCGAGACGCCGACCACCGCGCCGGCCTCGACGACGAGCGCCTCCACCCGGTGCCGGGGGCGGTACTCGAGCCGGCCGTCCGCCGCGGCCGCGCGGACGCGGTCCGCGAACGGCTCCGACACGCCCGTGCCGGTCCCCCAGGCGATGTGGAACCGCGGCACGGAGTTGCCGTGCCCGGTCGCGGTGAGCCCGCCGCGCTCGGCCCAGCCGACCATCGGCGTGAACCGGATGCCCTTCGAGCGCAGCCAGGGCAGCTTCTCCCCCGCGGCCCACTCGACGTACGCGCGGCCCCAGCGCGCCGCCCACGCATCGGCGGGCGCCGCGCCGTCGAGCCGGTCCCAGCCGGCGGAGCCCCGCCAGTCCTGCCAGGCGAGCTCGAGCGAGTCGCGGACGCCGAGCCGCCGCTGGGCGGGCGAGTCGACGAGGAAGATGCCGCCGAAGGACCAGTACGCCTGTCCGCCGAGGTTCGCGGCGCTCTCCTGGTCGAGCAGGACGACCCGCCGGCCGGCATCGAGCAGCTCGCACGCGGCGACGAGCCCGGCGAGCCCGCCGCCGACCACGATCGCGTCCGCATCCATTCCGACTCCCTCGTCTCGGGACCGCCGAGGACATCCTCGCCGACGCGGGCCGCGGTGACGAGCAGGCCACGGCCCGCCGCACCCGATCGGATACAGCGATGCCGGAGGCGTGGAGACGTGTCCCGGGATCGCGAGCGCCGCTCGTCCGCCGCGTCCCCCGCCAGGGTGCCCCCCGCTTTGGGTACGTGAGGAATATCCACTTTCCCGGGAGGGCGGACTAACCTCGTTGGCGCGGTCCCGTGTATCCAATCGGCGCCGCGAACCCGAAACCATTCATCCCCCTAGTGGGTAGGCGCGAGCATGCGCACGAACCGGCGACCCGGCCGTTCGGCGTGCCCGCGCGCCGTTGAAAGGACAGCGCTACACCCATGAACAAGAACGCCAAGGGCGCCATCGCGATCGGCGCCGCCGTCCTGCTCCTCCTCGGGGGCGGCGGGACCTTCGCCCTGTGGAACGCCTCCATCGACTCGGCCGCGGGCCAGGTCGTCTCCGGCGAGCTCTCGCTCGAGGAGACTGCGGGCGCGACCTCCGGCTGGTACAAGTCCGCGGACTTCGCCGCCGACTACTTCGCCTGGGAGTCGAGCGAGCCCGTCGCGCCGAACCCCGACGACTACGAGGACGGCGAGGAGGACCCCGACTACGCGACCGCGGAGGCCGCCTACCTGGGCCTCCTCAGCGCCTGGCAGACGGCAAAGCCGGTGTTCGTCGCGGCCGACTACCCCGACACGGCGAGCATCGCGGACATCGCGACCTACCAGGTGGTCCCGGGCGACGTGCTGTTCTACGTCGTCAGGTCGCTCAGCGTCACCGCGAAGGGCTCGAACCTGCTCTACACCTTCGCCAGCAACGTCGACGTCGCCGCGGCCGCCGCCGACGGCTACAAGGTGACGGTCGCCGCCGCCGACTACGTGGAGCGCCTCGAGAACGGCGATCCGGGCATCGCGATCGACCTCCCGAGCACCTCGACGGACGTCGCCACGACCGACGAGTACGCCGACGGGACGGGCAGCGTGCCGGCCGGCACGAAGGTCTACGCCTACTCGAGCACGACGCCCAAGACGGTCGAGTTCGCCGCGACACTCATCGTCGACTTCGACAATCTCGCCCCCCAGACGGAGTTCAACGAGACGCTGAACCTGGAGGACCTCGCCTTCCAGCTCAAGCAGGTCGTCAAGCAGCCGCTCTGATCCTGCGGCGCCGGGGCCGGCGCACCCCCTGCCCGGCCCCGGCGCCCAGGGCCCCGCTTCGCGATGCCGGGGCCCGGTGTAGCGCACGCGCCCCGGCATCGCGAACTCTCCCCTCCCCGCCCTTCCCCGAACCCGATCGGAGGCAGGTCATGGCTGGCCGTCATGCGCGCCCCCCGCGCCGCGCGACGCACGCCGGCACGTTCGCGCTGCAGCGCCAGTCCGTGTCCCCCGGCGCGCGCGCCCGTCGCCGGGCGCGGCTGCGTCGCCGGACGCGCCGCGCCGCGGCCACCACGGCGGCGCTCGCCGGGACGCTGACGCTCGGCCTCTTCACCGGCGGCGGCACCCTCGCGCTCTGGACGGGCGCGAGCGCGCACGACGCGGGCGTCATCAGCCCCGGCGAGGCCTCGATCGCGATCGAGGGGACCGAGATCGAGGCGCGGAACATGCTGCCCGGCGAGATCCGCGGCACCGTGCTCGAGATCGAGAACACCGGTGCGGCGGACCTGGAGCTGACGGCGGTCCTCGCGGCGAGCGCACAGCCGTTCGAGGTCCGGCTCGCCCTCGACCACGCCGGCTGCGGCACCAGCCCGCTCGTCGGCGCGCTGCCGCTCGACGCGACGACGGCGGTCGCCTTCGGCGAGCTCGACGCGGGCGAGTCCGCCGGCCTGTGCGTCGAGGTCACCGCGCTGCCCGAGGTCTCCCCCCGGGACGAGCTCGCGTTCCACGCGACGGTCAGCGGGGCGCTGTCGTGAACCGGCGCACCCGGCTCGCGGCGATCGCCGGTCTCACCGCCTTCCTCACGCTCGCCGGCGTCGGCGTCGCCTACGGCGCCTGGACGGCGACCGCCGAGCTCGGCGGCGTCGCGGCCGCGGCGTCGACCGGGCTCGAGACCTCGGGCACGAACGCCGCCGAGGGGCTCGCGGTCGGCTACGACGAGGCCTACGACGTCTACGCGAACGCGGGCGCCGTCGTGGTCACGAACACCGGCAGCCGCGAGGCCCGGTACGAGCTCACCCTCTCGAAGCTCGGCGAGAGCCTCGACGCCGAGGATCCGCCGCCCGCCGTCCTGCTCGCCGACGTGCTGCGCACGAGCGTGCGGGTCGTGGCCGACGTCGCGGACTGCGTCCCCACCGCGCAGCCCGACGACGCGCTCGCGGGCGGATCGCGCACCTACCGGAGCGAGGACCTCGCCGCCCCGGCGCCCGCGCTGCTCGAGCCCGGCGACTCGGCCGTGCTCTGCGTCGAGACCTGGCTGCCCGAGGCGAGCATCGCCCCGTTCGGCACCACCTGGATCGACCTCGGCGTCCAGACCGCCCTGCGCTACTCCGACCTCGACGACGCGGGCGTGCAGGACCGCTGGACGGTGCGCTCGGACGCCGACCCGGACCAGGCGGGCGAGCAGCCGCTCGTCGTCCGGCAGCACGTGCTCACCGAGGACCTCTCGCTGCTCTTCGAGACCCCGATCGGCCGCTACTGGGTCGACAACGTCGTCAACGTCGGCACGCCGCTGGCCCCCCAGTTCGACTACCTCGGCGGCATCTGCAAGGCCGGCGCGCTCCCCCAGCCGGGCCGCTTCCCCGGCACGGTCGGGGCGCGCGGGATCGAGTCGAACGGCTCCGGGCAGCAGCAGTGGCTCCCCGGAGACCCCTGGCCGAACCCCGCGACAGACGGCCGCCCGCAGTGCGCCGACGGCTGGAACAGCCAGTGGCGGCTGGTGCCGGTGCCGGACACGAGTCCGCAGCAGTGGTGGATCCTCAACAACGCGAACGTCGGCACCTTCCAGCAGACCGACACGCCGCGCTGGACGGCCTCGACGGTGGGCGCGGAGATCCTCACCCAGCCGGCGGACGAGGCGCTGTACCCGCACCAGCGCTGGATGATCGAGAGCCGCGGCGACGGCACCTATCGGCTCGTCTCGACCTCGCTCACCGACGCGGAGGGCAAGCCCGCCTGCGTGACGATCGGCTCCGACCTCTGGGGCGGGCTGCAGCGCCTGATCGCGGCGACGTGCCAGACCGGCTCCGAGCTGCAGGGCTACCGCTTCCAGCTCCACGGCCGTCCGATGCCGGTGGTGTCCTACGACGAGGACGTCCCGATGAACGGCGTGCGCGAGAGCTATCCGGCGGGGTACGCGCTGGTCTGCGGCGGCTCCGCGACGGAGCGCGAGTTCACCTGGCCGAAGAGCTGGCACTACGAGGGCGAGGTCCACTACCAGCTGCGCCTCGACGGCGACGCGGCGGCCGGTCGGTACGGCACGCTCGACAGCGGGCACTACGTCGACACCGCGGGACTGCACGTCAACCGGCTGAATGCGACGGGCGACTGGGTCGAGGCCTGGTACGCCGCGCACGGCGATCACTCCTTCGCGATGCCGGTCTCGGCGACCGTCTGGCAGCAGATCACCGACCACGGGACCATGACGCAGATCACGCAGCCGCTCACGATCTGGCTGCAGGAGAAGTCGCCGACCGAGATCGAGATCTCCTGCACCGAGCCGGTGGCCGCCGTCGTCGAGATCGCCTGCTTCGATCAGGGCGGCGGCGGCATCGACCTCGAGTGGGACAACCCCGACGCGCAGAACGGCATCGACAGCGGGCGCTGGGCGTTCTACTTCGCCGGCATGAACGGGTCGAACCCGCCCGCCGGCACCGTGAACGGCAGCTTCTGGGGCGCCGGCTACCAGGGCGGATGGCCCTCGCGGGTCCACACCAACTTCGGCCCGTGGAGCAACGGCGTGCAGGACTGGTACGCGGCGCAGGGGAATCCCGCCTCGCTCTCCGACGTCGTGGTGCAGATGGTCCACAGGAGCGCGACCGGTGTCTGGGAGCCGTACGGCCAGCGCCTGCTCGACTTCGTCAAGCCCGCCGGCCAGAACCTGCAGGTGTGGTGCGGATGAGCCGGGCGCTCCCCGTCGCCGCGACGGCCGGGGCCCTGGCCGCCGCGCTCGTCCTCGCCCCGCTCCAGGTCTCCCCCGCGGCCGCCGCCGGCGAGCTCCAGCTCAGCCTCGACGGCACGAGCTGGTCGAGCACGCTCGGCGCCCCGGTGTTCCGCGGCGGCGACGCCCTCGTCCCCGGCTCGTCGATCGACGGCGCGCTGTTCGTCCGGAACGCGACGGCCGAGCCCGCATGGGTCCGGGTCGGCGTCTCGGGCCTCACCGTCACCTCCGCCGAGTTCGCGGTCTCGATGAGCCTCACCACGATCGGGACGACGACGGACAACGCCTCGGGCAGCACCTCGCGGCTGAGCGCCGGCGACATCCTCTGCAACGACTTCCTGCGCCGGAGCGCGCCGATCCCGGCCGGCGGCATCGTCCGCATCGACGCCTCGCTCTCGTTCAGCGCCAACGTCGGCGGGACGACGGCGCAGAACGAGGCCGCGGCGGTCGCGTTCATCGCCGAGCTGAGCGACGTGGACCTCAACGCGCTCGGCGTGCCGCTCTGCTCGAACGAGATGATCGTCGGGCCCGTCGAGGGCGGGCCGGGCGGCACGCGAGGGCCCGGCGGCAGCGGCGGCCCCGGCCCCGCGGAGGGGTCGAGCGGCGGCGGGCACGGGGGCGGGACGCCGGCCGCCGGCTCGTCCGCGGCCGCCGCGGGCGGATCGGGCGGCGGGGGCGGCGCCTCGGCCGGCTCGGTCGGCGGGGGCGGCGCGACGGTGACGGAGTCGATCGACGGCGGCACCCTCGGCATCGGGGCCGTGGCGAGCGCGGAGACGCCCTTCAACACCGTGCAGTGGTGGGAGGAGTACGCGATCCTGGTGCTGCTCGGCGCGACGCTCATCGGCGCGATCGCCGCACTGCAGGCCCAGCGGCAGCGCATCAGACGGAACGAACGGATGGGATCTCGACGATGACCGAGCAGACGACGAGCCGCGCGCGGCACCGGAAAGAACGGGGCCTCTGGTCCTACCTCCTGGCGGGCATCAGCGGCGGCCTGCTCCTCATCGTGATCGGCATCGCCGTCGCCGTCATCATCGTGCCCTGGGTCACGAGCTCGGTGCCGCTCACCGTCCTCACCCGCTCGATGGAGCCGACCTACCCGCCGGGCACGCTCGTGATCGTGCAGCCGGTCGAGCCGGAGCAGATCGCCATCGGGGACGCGGTCACCTACCAGATCCGGCCGGGCGTGCCCGAGTACATCACGCACCGGGTCGTCGCCGTCTCGCGCTCGACGGGCGGGGAGCTCTCCTTCACGACGAAGGGCGACAACAACGCCGTGCCGGACGCGGCGCCGGTGATCCCGGAGCAGGTCAAGGGCCGGGTCTGGTACAGCCTGCCCTGGATCGGCTGGCTCAACAACGCGGTCGGCGGCGGCAGCAAGACCTGGCTCGTGATCGGCGGCGCCGTGCTGCTCTTCGGCTACGCGGGCTGGCAGTTCATCAGCGGCCTCTTCGACCGCCGGCGGCCGGCCGCCGCCGACTCGCCGCGCCGCGCCGCCCGCGAGACGAGATTCGGCGGTTGAGAAGCCGCGCAGCGGCGTCTCGACCCGGCCGCTCGTGGGGGTGGTTTCGAGACGGTCGCCTGCGGCGCCCTCCTCAACCACCGGCGGTCGAGGAGCCGCGAAGCGCCGTCTCGAAAACACCTCGGTGGTTGAGGAGGCGCGCAGCGGCGTCTCGAAAACACCTCGGTGGTTGAGGAGGCGCGAAGCGCCGTCTCGAAACCACCGGCCGCGCGTGGGGTGGTTTCGAGACGGTCGCCTGCGGCGCCCTCCTCAACCACCGGTCGGGGAGAGCGCGGGCGTGACCGGCCGCTTAGACGGGCTGGGGGGACTCCTCGGCGTGCGCCTTGAGCGCGGCGCGGTGGGTCTGCGACATCCGGTCGATCCAGGCGAGCGCCACGGCGGAGACGATGAACGCGAGGTGGATGACCACCTGCATGATGACGCCGGTCAGGGTGTAGCGCGCCTCGTCGTCGTGCTCGCCCGGGATCGCGCCCTCGGGCGGGAGCCCGCCGACCTCGATGAACGTCGCGAGCAGGTGGATCGAGGAGATCGAGATGATCGAGATCGCGAGCTTGACCTTGAGCAGGTTCGCGTTGACGTGGCTGAGCCAGTCCGGCTCGTCGGGGTGCCCGGCGATGTCCATCCGCGAGACGAAGATCTCGTAGCCGCCGATGATGACCATGATGAGCAGGTTCGCGATCATCACCACGTCGATGAGGCTGAGCACGGCGAGCATGATGTCCGCCTCGTCGAGCGCGTACTCCTCGCCGCCGACCGTGATCCCCATCCACACCTGCTCCACGAGGTGCACGAGGTCGATGCCGAACACGATGACGTAGACGAGCTGCGCGACGATGAGGCCCACGTAGAGCGGGGCCTGCAGCCAGCGGCTCGCGAAGATGAACGCGGCGAGCGTGCGGGCGGCCCGGCGATCCGGCCTGCGGCTCACCTGGACGTCGGACGGGAGCAGGTCGGACATGCCACCACGGTAATGGATCGCGGCTAGACTCGAGCCCGCGAAGGGGAGTATCCCGGCACGTTCGCCTCGTCAGTACGGTCGCCCCGCGACCCGGGGCAGCGGCGGCCGCGCGGCCGCGGGAGAGACGTTCGACCGCTGTTCCGTCCTCCCGAAAGGCTCACGTGGAGATCAATCCCTGGTTCGAGTGGGGCTCGCTCGCCGTCATCACGCTCATCCTCGTCGCGGACGTCGTCATCGCGTTCCGCCGGCCGCACGTGCCCTCGACGCGAGAGAGCTCGCTCTGGATCGCGTTCTACGTGACCCTCGCGCTGATCTTCGCGGCGATCCTGTGGGCGATCGGCGACGCGGAGCACGCGGGGCAGTTCGTCGCCGGCTGGCTCACCGAGTACTCGCTCTCCGTCGACAACCTGTTCGTCTTCCTCATCATCATGGGCCGCTTCGCGGTGCCGAGGGCGCTGCAGCAGCCGCTGCTCATGGCCGGCATCATCATCGCGCTCGTGCTGCGCGCCGCGTTCATCCTGATCGGCGCGACGATCATCGAGCACTTCAGCGCGGTCTTCTACCTGTTCGGGGCGTTCCTCATCTACACCGCCTGGAACCAGGCGTTCACCGGGCACGAGGACGAGGAGCAAGCGGAGAACCGGCTGCTGCGCTGGATCCGCTCGCGCATCCACTCGACGCCCGAGTTCCACGGCACGAAGCTGCGGGTGCCGGTCGACGGGCGCCGGGCCTGGACCCCGGTGCTCGTCGTGCTCATCTCGCTCGGCATCACCGACCTGGTCTTCGCGCTCGACTCGATCCCGGCGATCTTCGGCATCACGGAGAGCCCGTTCATCGTGTTCGCGGCGAACGTGTTCGCGCTGATGGGCCTGCGGCAGCTCTACTTCCTGCTCGGGGACCTCGCGGAGCGGCTGGTGTACCTCAAGTACGGGATCGCCGCGATCCTCGCGTTCATCGGGGTGAAGCTCGTGCTGCACGCGATGCACGAGAACGAGCTGCCGTTCATCAACGGCGGGCAGGGGCTCGAGTGGGCGCCGGAGATCCCGACCTGGGCCTCGCTGTGCTTCATCGTCGGCGCGATGGCGGTCGCGGTCATCGCCTCGCTCGTCCATGCCCGGCGGCACCCGTCGCACGAGTCGGCGGTCGAGCACGCCGCGCAGTCCGACGAGGAGTAGTCCGGGTCCGTCCACCGCTGGTCGAGGAGGCGCGCGGCGCCGTCTCGAAGCCAGCCCGACGCCGGGGCGTGGTTTCGAGACGCGCCTGCGGCGCTCCTCAACCACCGGGCGCGCGCCGGCGGCCGCGGCTACCGGAGGTCGAAGCGGTCGTTGTCCATGACCTTGACCCACGCCTCCACGAAGTCCTCGACGAACTTCTCCGCCGCGTCGTCCGAGGCGTAGACCTCCGCGAGCGCGCGCAGCTCCGAGTTCGATCCGAACACGAGGTCGGCGCGGGTCGCCAGCCACTCCTGCCCCTGCGGACCCCTGCCCCGGAACGCGTGCTGGCCCGGGTCGAGCGCCTCCCACGAGGTATCGAGGTCGAGCAGGTTCGAGAACCACTCGTTCGTCAGCCGCCCGGTCTCGGTGAGCACGCCGTACGACGAGCCGTCGAAGTTCGTCCCGATCGTGCGCAGTCCGCCGACGAGCACGGTCATCTGCGGCGCCGAGAGGCCGAGCAGGTTCGCCTTGTCGACGAGCAGGTACTCGCCCTGCAGCCGGACGCCGGGGCCCGTGTAGTTCCGGAACCCGTCCGCGCGCGGCTCGAGGTAGTGGAACGACTCGATGTCCGTCTGGTCCTGGCTCGCGTCCACGCGGCCCGGCGTGAACGGCACCTCGATCGTCCGACCGGCCGCCGCGGCCGCCTGCTCGACGCCGACGTTCCCGGCGAGGACGATGAGGTCCGCGAGCGAGAGCGAGGTCGAGGGTCGGAGCGCCTCGAGCCGCTCGAGCGTCGGGATGACGGCCGCGTTGACCGGCCACGAGCGCTGCGGCTCGAGCGCGATCCGCGCGCCGTTCGCGCCGCCGCGCTTGTCCGAGGAGCGGAACGTGGACGCCGAGGCCCAGGCGAGCGAGACGAGCTCGCCAGGCGTGAGGCCGAGGCCCTGGATCGCCTCCTTCGCCGCGGCGATGACCGCCGGGGTCGGGACGGCCGTCGCCGCGGGCAGCGGGTCCTGCCAGATCAGGTCCTCCGCCGGCACCTCCGGGCCGAGGTAGCGCGCCTTCGGGCCCATGTCTCGGTGCGTGAGCTTGAACCACGCGCGGGCGAACGCGTCGGCGAACGCCTGCTGGTCGTCCTTGAAGCGCCGCGAGATCTCGTCGTAGACCGGGTCGAAGCGCAGCGCGAGGTCGGAGGTCAGCATGCGCGGCTCGCGCTTCCCGCTGAAGTCGGCCTCCGGCACCATGTCGGCGCCGGCGCCGTCCTTCGGCCGCCACTGCTTGGCGCCCGCGGGCGACTCCATGAGCTCCCACTCGTACGCGTAGAGGATGTGGAAGAACTCGTTGTCCCAGCGCGTCGGGTGGTAGGTCCACGTCACCTCGAGGCCCGAGGTGATCGC